>Ga0326597_10015308_pt1 | contig 10032 bp, 8 predicted proteins | sample RVTome_12_FD_203789 | JGI IMG/M metagenome (GOLD analysis project Ga0326597, IMG submission 203789) | Soil microbial communities from uranium-contaminated site in the Upper Colorado River Basin, Wyoming, United States - RVT100D185 | ecosystem: Environmental > Terrestrial > Soil > Contaminated >...
TGGCGGCGGCCTCGATCCGGCGCTTTGCCGACGAGCCGCGCCATCGCCACCTGATTGACCGCCTCGCGAAGGCCGGCGTCAACATGACGAGTCGCCAGCCGGCGGACGGCGCATCGCCAGGCCCCCTCGCGGGGAAGACGTTCGTGCTCACGGGGACGCTGGCGTCGATGTCACGCGAAGAAGCAAAAGCGGCGCTCGAGGCGCTCGGAGCGAAGGTGGCGGGCTCGGTCAGTCGCAGGACCACCGCGGTCATTGCCGGCGAGGAAGCCGGCACGAAGCTCGACAAGGCGCGGGCGCTCGGGGTCGAAACCCTGGATGAGGAGCGATTCCTGGCTCTTATAATGAGGCAGCGGTCCTGAGACACGCTAGGTCCAGATGTCACGTCGATTCACGATCGTCACGATGAGCCTCGTCGCGGTGGTGGCGTTTCTCGTCGGCGTCATCCTCGCGGGCGGGTTTGCGCATCCGCCATTGACGGCCGGGGCGCCGGAGGCGCGCGGCAGCCTGCCGACACGGGATCCGGACGCTGCCACTCCCTCGGTCGTCAACTTCGCGGACGTCGTCGAACGCATCAACCCTGCGGTGGTGAACATCGATGCGACCGCGCGCGGCCGGGTCGAGCCCGACTGGGGGCGCCTGCAGCCGGAGAACGGACGCCTGCCCGGGGAGCGCGGACTCCGGCGAGGCACCGGGACCGGCTTCATCATCGACGAGGACGGCCGTATCCTGACGAACCATCACGTTGTCGAGGGCGCAGATCGCATCCAGGTGCGCCTGAGCGATGGGCGCACCGCGCGAGCCCGCGTCATCGGCACCGACCCGGACACCGACGTCGCTCTCATCAAGATCGACGGCGAGACGAGCCTGCCCGTCGCGCCCCTTGGCGACTCGTCGACGCTCCGGATGGGGGACTGGGTGTGCGCGATCGGCAGCCCGCTCGGGTACGAGCACACGGTCACGGTCGGGGTAGTCAGCTTTCTCGGCCGAAAGCTGTTCGACGCGAGTCTCGATGACTACATCCAGACCGATGCCGCCATCAATCTCGGGAACAGCGGCGGGCCGCTCATCAATGCGCGCGGCGAGGTGGTCGGGATCACGACCGCGATGAGCGCCCGGGCCAGCAGTATCGGCTTCGCCGTGCCCATGCGCAGCGTGAGCGCGATCCTCCCGGCCCTGATTGCCGACGGGCGCGTCGCGCGCGGATACCTTGGCGTCGCGCTGCGCGAAGTCGACCCCGACATCCAGCGCTCGCTCAACCTGCCCGTGGAGGAAGGCGCGCTCGTGGAGGACGTAACGGCCGGGTCGCCGGCGGAGCGGGCCGGCGTCCGCCCGTACGATGTGGTCGTGTCCCTGGAGGGACGAGCCATCCTCCACGAGGACGACCTCATTCGGCGCGTCGCGACGATGACGCCAGGGGCGACGGTGACGCTCGAGATCGTCAGGGACGGCCGTACCCAGCCTGTCAGCGTGAAGCTGGCGGAACGCCCGGCCCGACAGACGTCGCGGCCAGCCGCGTCTCCGGAAGTATCCGCCGGCGCCCGGCCCGACCAGTCGCCGCTGCTCGGGCTGACGGTGCGGGAGCTGGATCGTTCAACGGCGACCCGCCTCGATCTGCCCCGCCGGACGCAAGGGGTTTTCATCACCCGGGTGGAGCCGCTCAGCACGGCCTTTGACGCCGACATCAGGCGCGGGACGGTACTGCTCGAGATCAATCGCCAGCCCGTCAGCTCGGTGGAGGACTACAGCCGCATCGCACGCGCGGCTCAGCCTGGTGACGTCCTCGCCCTCTACATGTACGCGCCAGAGTTGGGGCAGCGCGAGCTGAAGACCGTTCGCGTCGAAGGTCCTTGAGCTTGCCCAAGCCCAGGGTCCTCGTGATCGACGATGAGGCCGCGATCCGCGACTCGCTCCGGATGACTCTCGAGTACGAAGGGTACGAGTTCGTCGGCGCGGCCACCGGCCAGGAGGGCCTCGCCCTGGCCGACCGTGAATCGCCCGACCTCGTGCTGCTCGATGTCAAGATGCCGGGCATGGACGGCCTCGAGGTCCTCGATCGCCTGCGCGCGATGAACGAGGCCCTGCCCATCATCGTGATTTCGGGCCATGGCACCATCGCAACGGCTGTCGAGGCAACGAAGAAGGGCGCCGCCAACTTCATCGAGAAGCCGTTTGCGAGCGAACGGCTGTTGGTCGACTTGCGGAACGCTCTCGACCAGCGGCAGCTGCGTGACGAGAACCGGTCGCTGCGGCGAGCCGTGGAAGTGCGCCACCAGATGGTCGGGGAGAGTCCCGGCCTCAGGGAGGTCATGGCGGCCGTGGCCCGCGCCGCGCCGACCAACGCCACTGTGCTCATTCACGGCGAGAGCGGCGTCGGCAAGGAGCTCGTGGCGCGGGCCATTCACCGCAACAGCCTGCGGAGTCGGGAGCGGTTCGTCCAGGTCAACTGCGCGGCGATCCCCGAGGAACTCATCGAATCCGAGCTCTTCGGACACGAGAAAGGGTCCTTCACCGGCGCGACCGAGAAGCAGGTCGGTAAGTTCGAGCAGGCCGACCGCGGCACGATCTTTCTGGACGAGATCGGTGACATGAGCGCCAAGACCCAGGCCAAGGTGCTCCGCGTGCTCCAGGAAGGTGAGGTCGAGCGTCTCGGATCGTCCCGGACGATCAAGGTGGACGTGCGGGTCATCGCCGCGACGAACAAGGATCTCGAGGCCGAGATCGCGAAAGGGCACTTCCGGGAGGACCTGTACTTCCGGCTGGCCGTGATTCCGATCCGCGTGCCGTCGCTCAGAGAACGCGCCGACGACATCCCGCTGCTCGTGCGGCACTACGTCGACGACTTCACGCGCGAGAACAATGCCCGGCCCAAGCGGGTGACACAGGCGGCTCTCGAGGTCCTGGCGCGATACCGATGGAAGGGCAACATCCGCGAACTCCGCAACACGGTCGAGCGTCTCGTGATCATGACTCCGGGGGATACGATTGACGTTCCGGATCTGCCCGTCACCGTCCGGGCTCCAGCCGCCGATGTGCCTGGATCCGCGCCAGCCCCGGACGGCGGAGCGGCCACCCTGCGCGAGTTCAAGGACAGTGCCGAGCGCGCCTACCTTGTCAGCAAACTTCGCGAGAACGGATGGAATATCTCGAGGACCGCGGATGCGATCGACACGCCGCGCAGCAATCTCTACAAGAAGCTGGAGCAGTACCAGATCTCGCAGGAAACAGACGGATAGCCGTACAATGGTCGGTGTCGCAGTCAGCCAGACGGCCGCCGTCTGGGCCGGCCTCGCGCCGGGCCAGAGGGAGGAAAGTCCGAACTCCGCAGGGCAGTGCGCCGGGTAACGCCCGGTCAGGGTGACCTGAAGGACAGTGGCACAGAAAACATACCGCCCGCGTCGCTCTTGGGCGACGCGAGTAAGGGTGAAAAGGTGCGGTAAGAGCGCACCGCGCCCGTGGTAACACGGGTGGCACGCAAAACCCCGCACGGAGCAAGACCAAATAGGGAGGTCGCCGGCGAAAGCCGGAACGAACGGCCCGTTCGCAGAGCCTCCGGGTCGGTCGCTCGATCCTGTCAGCGATGGCAGGGCTAGAGGAATGGTCGTCGGCCGGTCGTCCATGCCTGCAAGGGCGTGACGCGGCCGGACACAGAATTCGGCTTACGGCTGGCTGCGACGCTTCTCCCGTCAGCCCCGGTCGCGCAATGCACATGAGGACGCCTGGTGCCAGGGTGCTCTCGGTCCCGGCGATGCTGCTCGCCGGAGCGGTCGCCTTCGGGCAGGCCCGGACGGCCGCACCGCCGTCTGAGGCTCGCCCCGCCGGGACCGACCTGCCTGATGTCCGCCAGTACAAGCCTCGCTCCTCCCTCGTCGTCCCGGCCCACCAGGTGCCCCGCGCAAGGTTCCCCGTGGTCGACATCCACGGACACCCGCCGGCTTTGACGTCACCCGCCGTCGTGAGGGAGGTCGTAACGGCGATGGACGGGATCAACCTCGGCGTGATGGTCCAGGCCACGGGTGCCTCGGGAACCCGGCTTTGGCAGGCCGTCGACGCGATTCGCGCCAGCGGCCTCCAGGATCGGGTCGTGATGTTCGCCAATATCAGCTTCCAGGAGGCGGGTCCGGGTTTCGGGCAGCGGGCGGCGGCCCAGCTCGAGCAGGACGTCAAGGCCGGGGCGCTCGGACTCGGGGAGATCATGAAGAGCCTCGGGCTGACGGCACGCAGGACCGACGGCAGTCGGCTCCGGGTCGACGATCCTGAACTCGATCCGATCTGGGCCACGGCCGGGCGGCTGGGGATTCCGGTGTTCATACACACGGCCGACCCCTCTGAATTCTTCGCGCCATTCGACTACCAGAACGAGCGCTGGCTCGAGATGTGGCTGTTCCCCGGACGCCGGTACTTCGATCGCTCGCGGTTTCCCTCGTTCGAAGAGCTCATGGCCGAGCGCGACCGCGTGCTCGCCAGGCACAAGGGGACGCGCTTCATCCTCGCGCACCTTGGCTGGCACGCGCAGGACCTCGGGCGCCTCGGCGCCATGTTCGACCGGATGCCGAACGTCTACGGCGAGATCGGGGCGATCCTGTACGAGCTCGGACGCCAGCCCCGCACGGCGCGCGAGTTCCTCGTCAAGCACCAGGACCGGGTGCTCTTCGGCAAGGACAGCTTCCAGCCCGCCGAGTACCCCTACTACTGGCGGACGCTCGAGACGGCCGACGAGTACTTCGACTACTACCGCGACTATCACGCCTTCTGGAAGCTGTACGGCCTGGACCTGCCCGACGACGTCCTCAGGAAGATCTACTACGGCAACGCCGTCCGCCTCATCCCCGGGCTGCCGCGCGCCGCATTGCCGGACTGACCACGCCAGCAAGCGACGCATGGCTGCCTATCTCGTGACCGGCGGCGCCGGCTTCATCGGGTCGCACCTCGCCGAGGAACTCGTCCGGCGTGGGCACCAGGTGACCGTGGTCGACAACCTGTCGACCGGCTCCCGCCGCAACCTCGAGGCCTTCGGATCCCGGCTCAGGTTCGTCGAGGGAGACCTGGCCGACCTGGCGGTGTGCCGGGAGGTCGTCGGCGGCATCGACTACGTGCTGCACCAGGCGGCGATTCCGTCGGTGCCCCGATCGATCGAGGACCCGATCGCCTCGCATCGCGCGAACGTCGACGCCACCCTCAACCTCCTCGTGGCGGCGGCCGACGCCGGCATCCGGCGGCTCGTGTTCGCCGGTTCATCGTCGGTGTACGGCGATGCGGCGCACCTGCCGAAGCACGAGGACCTGCCGCCCCGACCGCGCTCCCCGTATGCGCTGCAGAAACTGGTCGGGGAGCAGTATTGCGAGCTGTTCACCGCCCTCTACGGACTGGACACCGTGACGATTCGGTACTTCAACGTCTTTGGGCCGCGACAGAATCCCGGGTCGCCGTATTCGGGCGTGATCTCGCTGTTCGCTTCCGCGCTCCTCGAGGGACGCCGCCCGGTTGTCCACGGGGACGGCGAGCAGACCCGCGACTTCACCTACGTCACCAACGTCGTCGATGCCGTACTGAGGGCGTGTGAAGCGGACGGCGTGTCCGGACTCGTTCTGAATGTCGCGACAGGATCGCGGGTCTCGCTGAACGGACTATTGGCGACCATGAACCGCCTCCTCGGCACGACGATCGAGCCCCGCTACGGCGAACCGCGGGCCGGCGATATCCGCGACTCGGAAGCCGACATCGCGCGCGCCCGCGCGCGCCTCGGCTACGAACCGAGGGTGCGGCTCGAGGAGGGCCTGCAACGCACGCTCGACTGGTTTCGCGCGCAACCGCTCGTCTCGCGACCCCGCCGGGGCTGATCGGGCGCCGCAAATGCTGTGGTATACCATTGCCTCTCACGATGATGTCCCTGGCCACGCCGGCAGCCGGCGTCGCGATCGAACCACGTCCCGGGGGCGGCGATCGCGAGCTCAAGTTCTCGCTGTCGGAGGGTCGCGTCGATCTCGTCCGGCGCCTGCTCGGGACTGTCTGCCGCAGGGACACCGCGTACCCGTCGGCCCTCGTCTGGACGATCTACTACGACGCACCCGACCTCCGGTCGCTCGCCGAGAAGTTGAACAGCGACTATCTCAAGTCGAAGGTCCGCCTGCGCTGGTACTCTGACCTGGACGGCCAGGTTGCCGGCACGGCATTCGTCGAAGTGAAGACGAGGAGCGGCACGCGGCGGGCAAAGGTCCGTGTGCCGGCCCCGTATCCGGCGGAGACCATCGCGGGGTGGAGCCTGCAGGATGCCCGCCTCTTGGCCCTCCCAAACCTGCTGCGGGCGCACGGCATCCCAGTCGGGACGGGATGGCAACCCATGCTGCTGCTGCGCTACCGCCGCGATCGTTTCGTGGAGCCGGCGAGCCTGGCGCGCATCAGCCTCGACGCCGACATCCGGGCGATGGCCGTCAACCGGCGGTTCGTCTCGACGTTCGATGACACGGCCCTCGGGCTGGCGGTCCTGGAGATCAAGGGCAGCGCCGACCAACTGCCGACGAGGCTCACTCCGCTGCTTCGGCTGGGGATTCGGCAGCGGTCATTCTCGAAGTACCTGGCGGTCTATCAGCACGTGGCACGTTCCATCTCCTGACGGGCGGTGATACCCAACATGCAGCAGCAGTTGAGCAACTTGTACGCGGCATTGAATCAAGGGGGACTCGCGCAGGTCGACCCCGCAGGATTTCTCCTCCTGATGGCGATCTCCCTCGTCTCGTCCCTCTTCATCGCGTACTTGTACGTCCATTTCTATTCGAGTCGTGCTACCGGCAGCCAGGTGCATCGGGCATTTCCGCTGCTCGGGATCTCGATTACCGCGATCTTCGTGACGATTCAGTTCTCGCTGCCGCTGTCGCTCGGCCTGCTCGGAGCCCTGTCGATTGTCCGCTTCCGGACCCCAATCAAGGAACCGGAGGAGATCGGGTTCCTGATGCTCGTCATCGCGATGTCGATCGCGACCGCCACCTTCAAGCTGGCGTTTGTCGGCATCACGCTCGCCGTGGCCCTTGGCGCCCTGTTCCTGCAGGTCGTGACACGGGGGTTCGGCTGGAACACGACGGACGGAACGATTGTCGTGTCCCTGCCGGTCGACGGCCAGCCGATCGATCCGGCGGCGGTCACGGCCGTGCTCCGCCGGCGCCTGCCGAAGGCAAGCCTCGAAAGCGTGTCGCAGACCGATGCGGAGACCGTCGTGTCGTACACCTTCCGCGGCCTCGCCGACGCGGCCCTGACCGGGCTGCAGGCGGATCTCGGCGCCGTCTCCGGCGGCAGCACCTACAACGTGTTCTTCAATCGGCCCGGCGCGCTGTAATGCCGCGGCCGCGTCGGTTCCCGACGTGGGCGCTTATCGCCGGGATCGCGGTCTTCGGAATCGGCGTGTTCGCTCTCGAACGCGCAGACGTGTTTCCGGGCTGGCGCCTCGCAGTCCGCTGGAGCCCCCTCGCGCTTCCGGCCACGCAGGTCGTGCCGCCGGAGGAGATCGCCAGCGGCCTCCCCGTCCTCGCGGTGGCCCTCGACCACGACGCCTTGTGGGGACCCGCCGGGATTCTCGAGAACAAGCTACAGCACGGCCGCGACTGGGAGCGGGAGGGGAGCGTCGCCTACTACGAAGGCGGCCGCCTGCTGTTCACCTCCGGCGTCGGCGTCCGGGTGCATGGCGGCGGAAGCCGATACACGTCGCCGCGCCAGGGATTTCGCCTGTACTTCCGGCGCCAGTACGGACCCCGCGAGTTCGCGCCCGGTATCCTGTTCAGCCCTGACGCTCAACCCATCCGGCGACTGGTCGTCCACAACGACATCCGCCGGGACTCGGACAAGACGGAGTGGCACTTCGTCAACCCGCTGTCCTACGACATCGCCAGGGCGATGGGCGCGGTCGCTCCCGAGACCAAGCCCGTTCGCTTCTTTCTGAACGACGAGTATTACGGCCCCTTCGTGCTGACCGAACGATTCGACGAGCGCTACTTCGCCGCGCACTGGGGTCACGATGACATCCTCCTCAGTCAGGAGGCGTTCGATCGGCTGTGGGCCTGGGTGCAGCGCACGCGCCCTCTGACGATGCAGCAGGTTTCCGGACAGGTGGACCTGGAGAATCTGACCCGCTGGTTCCTGGCCGTGGCCTTCTGCGCAACCCGCGACGCGTACCAGGGACCGGGTCAGTTCCTCGACCTGACCCGGCCGAGCGGCGGCTGGTTCTGGGTCAACTGGGACATGGATCAGGGACTCCGGAACTGGGATCTCGACAGCTACCAGTACCTGCTCGAGCGCATCGCCGAGGGTCGGCGGGGCAGGAACCGCGCCGAGCCGCGCTCGGTTCTCCTGACGCACCTGCTCTCGCAGGACCCGGCGTATCGCGAGTTCTTCAAGCGCGTCTTTCTGCAGGTGATGAACCACCACGTGACGCCGGCGTTTCTCGACGAGCGTTATCGGCACTATGCGGATGTCGCGGCGCGACTCGACGTACCGAACACGGCCTACGAGCGGCGGCTGCGTGAGTTCATCGACCGGCGGCCGGCGTTCTTCCGGCTGATCACGGAGCAGTGGCTCAACTCGCCGCCAAGCCAGGCGGTGACGCTCCTCGCGCCCGAAGGCGTGACATTGACGATCGATGGGGAAGCGGTCCAGTCCGGATATCAAGGCCTGTACTTTCCTGATCTCGACCTCGCGGTGGAGGTCGCCGGGCACCATCGCGCGTCGGTCTCAGGATGGCGCCTCAACGGTCGTCGGGTCGCGGCGAGCCCGCGCCTGACCTTCCGTGCCGATCGGCCGACGACCGTCGAAGTACTCCTCGGTGACGACGGCAGCGGTCAGGTGGCGATGACGGAGCCGGCGCCATCTCCTCCGCCGGCCGCAACGGAGCCGCGTCCGATCTGGCGGCGCATCCCCGCGGGCGAATTCTGGATGGGGTGCGTACCCGACGACACGGGCTGCGATCGAGCCGAGCGGCCCCGGATCCGGGTGCGGATCCCGGAGCCGTTCGACGTGATGGCGCATGAGGTCCCAGCCGGCGACTTTCTCGCCTTCAGCGTGGCGACATCCCTCCGGATGCCCCGCCAGCCAGAGTGGTACGCGGACGCGACGCATCCCGTCGTGAACGTCACATGGGACGAGGCGCAGATGTACTGCCAGTGGCAGGGGGGCCGTCTGCCCACTGAAGAGGAATGGGAGTATGCGGCCCGCGGCGGGGCGGACGGTCAGTTGTACCCCTGGGGTGATTCCCCACCGGTTTCGCCGGTGGGGCCCAGCCCGGTCGGCGGGCGACGCACGACACCCGTGGGGATGTCCGAACCGAACGGGTTCGGTGTCCACGACACGGCCGGAAACGTCTGGGAATGGACGGTCAGCCGCCACCGTCCGACCCACGCGACGGAACCGTCACAGGACGCGTACGAGCTCCGCACGATCAAGGGCGGCTCCTGGGACAGTTCTCCCGGCCGGCGGCGCTCCTCGGAACGAGCCGCCCTCGCCCGTCACGGGCGCCACAACCTTTACGTGGGCTTCCGCTGCGTCCGGCCTGCGGCCCGTTGAACGATCGCCCCTCGTCGCGCGGTCAGGTGGATGCGGTCCGACCACTGGGGAGCCGTCACCGCACTGGTCGTCCAGGCTGGGTGGCAACTCAAGTGGTCTGACCAGTTCTTCGAGCCGCAAGGCAATACCGTACAAGCGAATGAAGGGGCTCCAATGTTTTGGAGATCCGCCATCGGCCTACGTCTGCAGGGCCGTGCGCAGGCCGTTTTCTGTTGTTGGCCGACATTCCGTTTCGCTATCGTTACGGGAGTTTTTTCATCTCGCGTTCGGCGTTTGTGTCTTCAGTGGAGGAGATCCGCATGACTGTGTGGAAGAGGTTCTTACTCGTCGCGATGTCACTTGTGTTAGTCGCGGCCCCGGCTCTGGCGCAGCAGCAGGTATCGGCCAGCGGCAAGGTGTTGGATCCGGATGGCCTGGCGCTGCCTGGCGCCACGGTGACCATCACCAACACGAATACGGGCGTGGCCCGGACGGTCGTCACGGAAGGCA
>Ga0326597_10015309_pt1 | contig 10032 bp, 7 predicted proteins | sample RVTome_12_FD_203789 | JGI IMG/M metagenome (GOLD analysis project Ga0326597, IMG submission 203789) | Soil microbial communities from uranium-contaminated site in the Upper Colorado River Basin, Wyoming, United States - RVT100D185 | ecosystem: Environmental > Terrestrial > Soil > Contaminated >...
GCCATCGCCCGCTGGAGCAGGCCCAGAATGCCTGCGATGCGCTGAGCTACATGCAGACCATACCGGGCATCGACATGGAACGGCTCGGCATTTTCGGAACCAGCTTTGGCGGGGCTAACGGCGTGTGGGTGGCCGCGCACGACGAACGCGTAAAGTGCCTGGTTACCAGCGTAGCGGTTACCCATGGCGAGCGGTGGATGCGGCTGATCCGGCGGCCGTGGGAGTGGCTCGCGTTCAAGGACCGGGTGATGGAGGACGCGCGGCGCCGGGTGCGCACTGGCGAGCCGACCATGGTGCCCAACGGCGAGATCATGATTCGAGACCCCGATGCGGTGCGCCAGCGCGAGTTGCACGGGCAGCAGGGACACGCCTTCCAGAGCGAGGAGCGCGATCTGGAAAGCGCCGAGGCGGCGTTTCGCTTCAGGCCGGAATGGGTGGTGGACAAGATCAGCCCGCGCCCGGTCCTGATGATCTACTCCGAGCGCGACAATTTGGTGCCGCCCGAGGAACAGCTTTCGTGCTTCGCGAAATGCGGGGAGCCGAAGAAGCTGGTGAAACTGCCCCACAGCGGGCACTACGACAGCTACGAGTTTCGCAATCCCGAGACGAGCAAGATCGTGTACGCCGAAACCATTGCCTGGTTCAAGCAATATCTGTAGCGCATTTTTACCAGAAAGGACACTAGGAGCTTGTCGGACTTGCGTCCGACAAGCTCCTTAGGCAAAACCGCCCCCGGAAAGAATTCGAAAATGTCATCAAAAAACCGTCGAAACGTCGTTCTTGCGTGCTGACCGAGGTGGAACGGCTGTGGAACTAAGCATTGTTCACAAAAAAATGGGGCGGTTTTCCTTTTAGCAGCCTGTCGGACTGTTAAGTCCGACAGGCTGCTAGGGAAACGGGGCAGGCTCCAATGGCTATATCTGTAGTGATCGCGACTTGATCTGACGAAAGGTTTCCGATTAGCTCAGGACTCGTCAGGCTGCACGGCCAACCCCGGCCCCTGATGCAGTGAAGCCGCTATGCCTGAGACTGAAACCTGCCGTTCAGTTCTTGAGAGCGGAGGGCCGTAGCGACCCAGACCAGACATCTACAACAGAAACAAGAACCCCGCCATATCGGCGATGTCCATAAGCCGCCTGCGCTTTCTTGCGCCCTCAAAACACCGGTACGGTGGCATTTCGAGGATAGTTCGGGTTAATTTTCCCCAGATACAGTTCCATTGCGTTGGCCCCAGTGGCACCGTCGAAGCGAAGCGCATATACCCCCACGATCAAGTCGGTGGTGCAAGTTACGGGGCCGCTTGCGCCTAAGGCGGTGTCGTGCAGCAGGACCCACGGACGAATGATAAGACCGTCCCGTGTGACCCCCGCTACCTCGTAGGCGCGAACGCAACCGCCGAGACTCAATGTAAATATCCCGACCGCCTGATCGGCGGTGAGGGCGGCGAAAGTAGCGGCTAACGCGGTACGTAGACTGGTGGTGCAGCCTGCATTGCCGTTAATGAGGGGAATATCGGCCTCTGCGCGAGCGAGCACCGGGACGCTTAGTTGGCTCGCACAAAAGGGGTCTAGCGCGACCGACACGGTCTCAAAGCCGATTGGGTTGCCGGATGGCGGCGCTCCGCCAGTGTTGTCGAAGGTGCGGCCTTCGCCAGCCGAGCCGCACCCGGCGATGGACAATATGAGGAATGCTGCAAAACAACGTAGCGAATTGATTTCCACGGTGCCCCCCGTCTAAGCATGAAACCTTATCGATTACGATGTCCTATCAGCCAAAATCTATGGTAGCCCCGCTCACGCTTGTCTGGCAATCACCGGTTTATGGGATGTTATTGGGACAATTTCAGCTACTACCGGACGGCAACTATGGCCGAGACGAGCCGATGGGCGGCCATGTTCGAACGGCAGCTTCCGCTGCTTATGCCGTCTTTGATTGGTCGGGGTGTGGCGGTTCGCAGCAGACTGACGGCCGTTTAATTTTCGCAAGTGGTCGGCAGCACCAGACCCGACCACGATGGCTGATTCGGCGGTGGATATTATTGAAAAGCGTAATGTCTTCGGCGATGTATCCGAATAGGGTCGGGGGGCATTCCGGGCCGATACGGATTTCCAGCTCACCATTGAGCTGGTAACGGCCACCCCTGCACTGCATGTCACCATCCGACATCGCCCTGTGGGACATCATGGGCAAGGCCCTCGACCGACCTATTTACAATTTGCTTGGTGGTGCTTTTCGCGATCACGTTCAAGCCTACGCCACGGGACTTTTTCGTAGAGAACGCAAGGATCCCACCGCCGCCCTGGTGGAAGAAGCTCGGAGCTACGTTGACCAAGGCTTCAAGGCGATGAAGATGAAGGTTGGCTTCGGCCCGGAATATGACATTAAGAACGTCGCGGCAGTGCGCCGCGCCATCGGTGAGGACATACTGCTCGCGGTAGATGCCAATTGCGCCTATGACCGCGGCTCCGCCATCGCGGTTGGCCAGAAGCTTGCGGAAAACGATCTCCTGTGGTTTGAGGAGCCCATCAGCTCTGACGATGTCGAAGGGTATATCGAGATTCGTCGCGCCTTGAAAGTGAGGATTTCCGGCGCGGAGCAGTTGCGTGGTCACCGGGCCTTCCGGCGCATGCTTCAGGAGCGCGCACTGGACATCGTGCAGCCGGACGTCAGTATCTGCGGCGGTTTCACCGAGTTCCGGAAAATCGCAGCGATGGCCAGTGCCAACCACGTCAGAGTAGTCCCCCACATGTTCGAGACCGCGATTCGTCTTGCCGCGACACTCCATTTGCTCGCAAACTTACCCGACTCGCCACGCGCGAATGTGCCATTCCCGGCGTTACTTGAGTACGACATGAGCGAGAACGCCCTACGCACTGAACTGGCAAAGGAACCGATTCGCCATACCGAAGCAATAGTGGCCGTGCCGCAAGGGCCGGGCCTCGGAATCGAGATCAATCGCGATCTGCTGACGCAATACGGGTAGCCCAGCAGTTACAGCCATCGTTAACGGACTTATAAGGGCATTTTTGGAATGCCCCCGCACGGTGACGACCGCGAACTCGTCGGTTATACGGCGGGACCTGAACCCAGCGCTCGAATAGTGTAGAGGCCTCTCACAAGCGCATCCCCTGAGCCACCGCTAATCATTCGCGCAAGCGATGGTTGTGTCCGATTTCCGTGATTGATATTGAGTCGACATGTTGCGACGCAGAAAGTCGACCGAGTAGGTCTGCCGCGCGATTACTTTGCGAAAGGCGGCAAAAGACTGAATGCTGCCGTTCAGTTTTCGCGGCCGGTAGGCCGGACCCGGCCTGAAGAGACAGTCGCGATTCTCTGCCGCTCGTTGGCGATCGCCGGGCGCGTGATGTGGCGGCACAACTGCTCGAGCTCGCTGCGTTGCTCGGCATCACAGCGCACCCCCGCATGCAGGCTGAAGCCGTGGGCGTTGGCGCACAGGGGTTGGGTCATCGGCGGCTTGCGGCGCGCTGCGTATTGATAGTGGGACCAAAGCAGGCGTCCAAGCCGGCTGCGGCTGCTTCTATTTCCTTTTGATATTGGCATCTTCGAGGACTTTCCCCCATTTCTTGATCTCTGCCTGAATATAGGCGCCGAATTCCCTCGGACCCAAATAGTCCACCGTAGATCCAAAGTTCTTGAAAATGGTCTTGAGTTCTTCCGAGGATAGAACGGCCTTGATCTCCGTGCTGAGTTTGTTGACGATCGGCGCGGGAGTGCCGGCCGGGGCGAGAATCCCATACCAGCCCATCACTTCGTACCCGGGAAGGCCGGATTCCGAGGCGGTCGGCACATCGGGCAAAATATCGCTGCGCTTCAGTCCGCAGTTGGCCAATACCTTTACTTGTCCGCTTTTTATATATGGAAGCACAGCAGAGAGCGTGCCGGTTGCTATTTGGCTGTGGCCTCCGATCATGTCCATCAGCGCAGGGCCGCCCCCCTTGAAATTAACGACCAGGATATCAACGCCGGCCTTGACCTTGAAAAGCTCAGCGGCCATATGCTGATTGCTGCCGATGCCCGAAGTCGCCCAAAGCAACTTCCCTGGCTTCTGCTTTGCGAGAGCGATCAACTCTTTGACCGAGTTGGCCGGAACGCTTGGATGAGCGACGAGCACGCTCGGCCCGCTTCCCAGTTTCGCGATCGGGGTAAAGGATTTCACCGGATCAAACGGAAGATTTTTGTAGAATACTGCGTTAATGGGGTAAAAAGCCGCAATTTCGAGCAGTGTGTACCCGTCCGGATTCGACCTCGCCACGATATCTGCACCGATGGAGCCTCCTGCCCCGCCGCGATTGTCCACTATGATCTGCTGGCCAAGGCGTACGCTCAATTTTCCAGCGAGTATGCGTCCGATTTGGTCGACGCTCGAACCAGGCGGAATTGGCACGACGAGCCGCACCGGCTTGCTCGGATACGCGTCGGCCTCCGCGAAAGCCTGCGTCGCAGAGAGGGTAAACACCAAAGAAAGTGCGTGCAGGATGACTAAAGCCTTTGGAAGCCATGATTTGATGTGTTTCATACGATCTCCTTTCTTTTCTATGGAGCGAATAGGAAGTCTAATCGACCCTTTTCACTATCGGTAACTATATCTTCGGCGCGACAAATGGGCAACCGCACCCGGGACCTTGCTCTGTTTAATTTGGCGGTCGACAGCAAGTTAAGGGCCTGCGATTTGGTGCAACTTCGGGTACGCGACGTGTCGCACGGTGATCGCGTTGCCGCCCGAACCATCGTCATGCAGCAAAAGACCCAGCGACCCGTGCAGTTCGAGATCACCGAACAGACCCGGAAAGCGGTCGGGGACTGGTTAAGCGAGATCGGCCTCGATCCGGCTGCCTACGGCACGCACACGTTGCGACGCACTAAGGCGTCCCTGATTTACCGACGCACCAAGAACCTCAGGGCCGTTCAGCTGCTGCTGGGCCATACCAAGTTGGAAAGTACCGTGCGCTACCTGGGCATCGAGGTCGAGAATGCCCTTGAGATGGCCGAGCAGACCGAGGTCTGAGGACCCGACCCTATATGAGCCGCTCGACCTTCGACGTTATGAAGGGCAGCTATCGAACCGTACCCGACCCATTGCGGGCGTAGACGACTGGCGGCTATCAGGAAGTCGAATCGAACAACGGTCTACTTACGCGCTGTTGAGTCAGTCTCCAGGTCGCAAACCGGTCATCCTCCCGCTGTCCGCGGAAGAAAGTGCCGTCCCGCCGGTGCGGGAAGGACCGGGGCCGCCGCTACTGAATCCTGCCTTCGGGAATGTTCACCCACGCGCTCATCTCGTGCGGCATGAGCACCGGGTCTGTGCGCCGCACGTACGCGGACGTGATCTGGTCTACCCGCGTGACGCCGAGCAGGCCCATCGCGGAGACAATCTCGTCTTCCATGATTTCCAGGACCCGCACCAGACCCGCCGGTCCCGCCGCCGCAAGGCCGTATCCCTGCATCCGTCCGATGGCGACGGCCTTCACGCCGAGCGCAATGGCCTTGAGCACATCCGTGCCGCGGTTGACTCCGCCGTCCAGCATGATGTCGGCCTTGCCGTCCACGGCCTCTACGATCTCCGGCAACGTGTCCATGGTGCCGAGCGAGTGGTCAAGCTGGCGGCCGCCGTGGTTGGAGACCCAGATGACGTCAACGCCGTGCTCCACGGCCAGCTTGGCGTCCTCGGCCGTGGCGATGCCCTTGAGCATGAAGGGCAGTCCGGCCATCTTCTTAAGCCGGCCCATGCTCTCCCAGGTCATGGCCGCCCCATATTCCCTCCCGGCGCCGGGACCGCTCACCAACGCGAGGGACGAACGGCCCAGGATGGGTCGTTCTCGCCTGCTCGCCCGGGCGGTGTCGACGGTCAGGCACAGCGCCGTGTAGCCCGCCTTCTTCATGCGATGGACCATGTCCTCCACCCAGGGCCAGTCGTCGCGTATGTAGAGCTGAAAGACCTTGAGGTGCTTGCCGGTCTTCGCGGTGTCCTCCAACTGAGGCAGCGTCGCGGAGCTCACTACCTGACCGATGCCGAACTGGTCCGCCGCCTTCGCCGCCGCAACGGCCCCCTCCGGCGCAAAGCGCTGGAGCGAGCCGACCGGGGCAAGGACAACCGGTATGCGCAGCTTGTGGCCCAGGAACGTGGTCGAGGGATCGACGTTCCTCACATCCACCAGAACGCGGGGCCGGAAGCCCAGGCGGTCGAACGCCAGGCGGTTGCGCCGCAGCGCCGTCTCCGACTCGGAGCCGCCGACCAGGAAGTCCCACGCAGGCTGGTCAAGGTGCTTGCGCGCCTCTTGAACGATTTCCTGATTGCCCGCAAACTCGATAGTCATTAAATCCATCCTCGCTTTCTAACAGTGTGCCGTTGGATGTTGCCTGCAACTCTGCAACATTCTAGCACCTGGCGCGGCGGCCCACGGGGGCGGAGGGGTTGGGGTGACGAGCGGTTGCAGGATGTCGATTCATCTCTAATTTGAAACGCTCTTGGCCGGGTGCGGAAGCACATCTAGCAGCCTGTCGGACTTAATAGTCCGACAGGCTGCTAAAAGGAAAACCGCCCCATTTTTTTGTGAACAATGCTTAGTTCCACAGCCGTTTCACCTCGGTCAGCACGCAAGAACGACGTTTCGACGGTTTTTTGATGACATTTTCGAATTCTTTCCGGGGGCGGTTTTGCCTAAGGAGCTTGTCGGACGCAAGTCCGACAAGCTCCTAGTGTCCTGAGTCATTAATTCGCTGAACAAAAGATGCCGAGAATTGACACCATACATTGTCGCAAATCCTCGCCAGGTGCGAGTCAAGGAAGCGGCCGACGCTACACGCTCAGTGCAGGGCTAGCCTTCAGGGCTAGCCTTCAGGGATCCCTCTGTCGGGTGAAAACGGGATTTTCCGTGTCAATGCCGGCAGTCGGCCACGAACCCTCACTCACGGAGCAGGAAAATTGGCCTGCTGGTCGACTGGTCCCGGCCAGGTCATTGGAGAGAGATCGACTGTCAGGACGTCATACCGAAACCGAGCAGGCGAACCCTCTCGTGAAACTTGTCCAGGTGGTCGGTGCGAACAACCAGTGATTTTGGCCCAGCGCGCAAGCAAAGAGCCCCAGTCTCCTTGTGACCAGCAATTGTTTCGGCGGTTTCGTTGTCACGGCACTCAATCAGCACGGCGTTTCCGACCGTCTTGAGCGCCTTGCCGTTACGCTCGCACTGGCGGATGAAGGAGTCGACCGACTCGGGCAGCGGCATGTCGTCGCGGCTTTCCAGAAAGCCCCGCAATTCAGTGATATCGTAGCCTTTCTCGATGGCGGACAAAGCTCTCTCCCGATCCAGCCGCCAACTTCCCGCCTGCACCTGCACGGCCCAGTTTTCGAGCAGCAGCGCCTCTTCGGCGCCAAGGGCACCGCGTACGACATTCGCCTGCAGACTGGGCAACACCGATAACGCCACGTTGCTGGCGATGGCAACCGGTGTGTAGGCGGCATCAAGGCTGAGCACGTAAGCCCCGAGCGGAGTCAGACGAAAGTGACTCATGCCGTCGTAACGGCCCAGGAAGTCCAGTTCGTCAGTCCCCCACATGCCACGATAATCATCGCAGGCTCCCGCCGGATCAATGTAGGCCACATCCACCATGCCGAGCGTTGCCGCATATTCGAACAGCACAGCCGAGATGTAACGCCCCTGCAGAATATTCCAGCCGTTCGAGCCTTCATAACCCAGACTTCCGTATTGGCGTTCGCATACATAGAGGCTCCAGGGATCATGCGTCACCGCAAAGACCAGATCGGACGCCTGCATGAAGCGTGAGAATTCGTCAAAGGCGATCCAGCGGCTGAGCGGGCACGCCTTCAACGCGTCTTCAATCGCCGCCCGCCGGGGAGCGACGGCGCTCATCACACGCCCCTTGGAGTTCTGCCCCTTGATCGCGTCGATGCGGCTGAACTCATCGAGCATTGTGGTTTTCAACCACTTCCGCCAAAGCCCGCGCAGCACTTCTGCTGGCGGCGTGCTCAAGGCCTTGACGCCGGCTGGGCTGAGCGCAAGGCGACCTCCCGCCCGGACCGCCAGCCCGCCGGCCTGCAACAGCATCGGCCAGGCAAAGGCCTTGATCGGGCCGATTTCCTGGTCCCATTTGTTCTTCTTTTCGCCCCAGGGGTAGAAATCGCCTCCCGCCAGTTTTTCGGTGAGAATGCGCAGGGCGGCCGTGCCCGGCAGCGCGGTTTTCTCGCTGACCTGAATGCGCGCCTGCTCGACCGTGCGCAATACGACCACCACTTCCTGCAAGGCTTCGCGCTCGGTCAGGCGCATCGTCAACCCTTCGTCGTTCGCCATCGTCTCCGAACTTTTCAGGCTCAACGGGGCGGGCGCCGGCACGAACGCCTTCAGGCGAGCCTGCAGGTCGGCCGGGATTAGGTAGCAACGCTCATCGCGCACGTAGTGAATGAACAGGCCCAAGGCCGAGTTCTTGTTGCCGCAATAGCCGTGAGATTTGGACCCGGCTACTTGAAACGACGGCACGCGCTGGTACTTGGCGCGAAACCGTTGCTCCGAATACTCGCCGAGCGGCTCATGCACCGCCTCAGCGACGGCGGCTTGCTGCGTCTCGTCAAGGGCCGACCAGATCGCCTTCAATCCAGGACCGAACATGCCGGCGACGATTCGTTCAATCACTTCGTCCTTGCGCCCAGCCGTTTCGGCGCCCGGCAGGTGGCTCACTAAATCCTTCAAGTCCGGCACCGTGAGGCGTGCCAGCGCGTCTCTCAGCGTTATCGACATGATGAGCCCCTTCAGGAATTACGCGGCGTTCCGCTGCCGCTATTCGGACAACGCTCAATACTCCAATAACCATCGACAGGCAAGTACTTGTGCCGTGTTCCGCTTCTCGATGCTCGAACTCCCGAAACCATCGAAGTATCGGCGCATGCTTTCTCGTTCGACGTACCCTCGCTTCAACCCTTGCGCTTTTGAATCTGCGATGTAGCGAAAAACCGTCGGATACCTGGTCGCCAAGGCGTGAACGATGTCGTTGACCGTGAGTCGATCCACGAGAAAGCGAGTCGAAAGCCGGTGCGATGATTCGCCGATCAGAACCCTCAGCAGCAGATCGTCGTGGTCGACGCCATTCATGATTGCCTGACCCTTCATGAACAGGTTAATCTGCCCCGGCCCTGTGGCCGAGGTGCCGTCACCCGAGCTGCTTTCTCGAATGTCCCCTCTGTGGCGGGAAGCGGTCAACCCGCGGGTAAAGCCCTTGCGCGACATAGCGGTGGATTGACGAGTGCGGCCAGTCGATGGCTGCCGCGGCCAACCCGTGCTTGACTATTCCGGTGAAAGCCGGAATCCAGTAAAATCAAAAAAACTGGATGCCGGATCAAGTCCGGCATGACGAAATGCAACTGGATGCCGGATCAAGTCCGGCATGACGAAATGCAACTGGATGCCGGATCAAGGCCGGCATGACAAAGTCTTGGAATTGCCATTTAAGCGCATAATCGGGGTACCTGTTCCGGGTTGCAACCAAAGGCGAATTCAAATGAAAATACGTACGCACTTGCCCCGGATCGCTCTGCAGTCCGTGGCCGTGACGCTGGGCTTCGCGGCGGTTCAGGCCGGCGCGCAGCCGGCTTATCCCACCAAAGTGATCCGGCTCGTCAACCCCAACCAGCCGGGAGGCAACAGCGACATCCTCTTTCGGCTGCTCTCCGGCAAGATGGGCGAAATCCTCGGTCAGCAGCTCGTGTTCGATTACCGTCCGGGCGCCGGCGGCAACATCGGCACGGAAATGGTGGCGAAAAGCGCGCCCGACGGCTACACCACGCTGGTTGCCGCCGCGAGCTTCCTGATCAATCCCTCGCTGATCAAGAAACTGCCGTTCGACGCGGTACGCGACTTCACTCCGCTCGGGCTGGTCGTCGACATACCGACTTCGGTGGTCGTGCACCCGTCGCTGCCGGTTAAGAACGTCAAGGAACTCATTGCACTCGCCACAACGCGGCCCGGGCAGGTTTTCTTTTCCAGCTCGGGCGCCGGCGCGGTC
>Ga0326597_10015310_pt1 | contig 10032 bp, 6 predicted proteins | sample RVTome_12_FD_203789 | JGI IMG/M metagenome (GOLD analysis project Ga0326597, IMG submission 203789) | Soil microbial communities from uranium-contaminated site in the Upper Colorado River Basin, Wyoming, United States - RVT100D185 | ecosystem: Environmental > Terrestrial > Soil > Contaminated >...
GTTGGCGTCGCAGACCGAGGTCGCTAAGGTTGCGCTCGGCTCGCGAACTGGAAAAACTCCGCATCGATCTGGACGCGGGCGTCGCACGCTCCGTTCAGAAAGAAACTGCCCTTGATGGTCAACTCGAATAGCTTCAGGCGGAAATTTCAGGATTCGTACAGTCCTGGACACTGTTCAAGACGGACACCACGAAGCGGTTCGGTCAAATACAGGCTGCGCAGACCAGATCGGCTAAGACCCCTTGAGTGACTGTCTTCGCCCGCCTGGAGGAGATGTAGGCGTCCCTGGCCGCTGAGATGCGGCGTCTAAAGTCGGAGAGATCTCCCAAGTGGAAATAGGAGAGATGCCGGCAGCGCAACGGACGGGCGCGGAGCGCGATGCCGCCGGCGGCGGTCTTAGGGGTCGGCTTGCTGAAGCCTTGGCAAGCCTTGCCGAACTCACCGAGGCGCTGCGGAACCTCAGCGAGTATCACGCGGATGCGATCCAGGAACTGCATCGGGCCATCGCGACCGAACGGAACGGCCGCGCCGAGATCGAACGGACCGTCGCCGAACACGCGAAAGCGCTGCGCAGCCTACGCACCGAACTGGATACTACGTGCGATATGCGCGCTGCCGCCACAGAGACCCGGACGATTGCCGAACAGGCAGCGCGCCGCGCGGAGGCCATGTCGGGGGCGCTCGACAGCGTCTACCGAATCTTCGCCCAGGAAATTCGACCGATGGGGTTCCTGTTCCCTTTCGGCGCCAGTTCGGTTCCGGCGGAGACGGATGAATACGAGCAATTTCTTGGCCGGCTGAAGACCGAGCCGGTGCCGTCCTGCCTCGTCTGCGGCTCGACCACCGCTGAACCGGTTGGGGTCAAGGATGGGCTCAGCCTGCATCGCTGCGCGTCTTGCGGATTCATTTTTCCGAACCCACGGATCGCCGAAGATCAGCTTGGCGCGCTCTACGGCGCGAAGTACTGGGACGAGCACCAGCGCGTCATCGGCCTTGCCGCGATCCGCGACCGGATGCTGTTCGATTATCACTTCGCGCTGACGCGGCTGTTCATGATCAAGACGTTCCGCTCTTCCGGACGCTTCCTTGACGTCGGCTGCGCGGCCGGCGCCCTAGTCCGCCGGGCGCAGGAGTTCGGGTACAAGAGCTGCGGCCTGGAGATCGATCCGCAGATCACCGCCTTGGGGCGGGAATATTTTGGCATCAGAATCTTGACCGGGAGGATCGAGACGGTCCGATTGTGGCGCCGCTTCGACATCGTCACCATGTACGACGTCTTCGAGCACTTGTACGACCCTGACCTTGCGCTAAGGCGAGTGCACGACATACTCGCGCGTCGGGGACTGTTGGTGATCGAGACTTTCCATACAGACTGCGCTGATTTCGAACGCAATCCATTGCAGCATCCCGATTGCAAGCCCCTAGAACATGTCGGTATGTACCGCGACGAGCATATCGACCAGATCCTCACGCGTAACAAATTTTCAATTGTAGAGACCCGATATCCGCAAGGAAATGCGGGATCACGAATAATAAAAATAGCAACAAGAATTGGTTAATGTAGGTGAAAATGAACCGTATCGCTCTTACTATCCCGTATCTGCCTCCTTATGTTTTTGGATCGGACACCCGGAAGATCTATGGCGACGTGTCAGTTGGCGGCGCCGAGACGTGGGGTTGGGACTTCGCTCAGGCGTTGCACCGCGAGGGGTTCCGGGTTGACCTCTACACTGCTGACGTGCCAGCCCTTGGCAGCGGTTGGTTAGAGGTGCAGGGGCTGCGGGTGTTCCGGGCGAGTGTTGTCGGCTTTGTCGACATCGTTCCGATCCTCGGTCCGGACTTCGCCGCAGAACTGGCGGCAGGCGAATACGATGTCTACCAGTTCTCGCTTTTTGCCCACAGGAACTACTGCGAGATGATGGAGATCGCCAAAGCCCGTGGCTCGCCGACCGTTTTCTCGCACCACGGTTGCGGCATCATCACGCCAGAACCGGAGGACCGGCGCCGGATCATGCACGCGCTGTCGTCAGTCGATGTGATCACCGCACCATCGATCTCCTCGCTGGAGCATTACGACAACACCTGGATCCGACGGAAACTCACGGTACTTCCCAACGGCGTGGACAACCGTCGCTTCCAGCCAGAGGCCTGGCGCGGCTTTGCGCCGAGCCGAGCCGCGTTCCGCACAGAGCACATGGGTGGTGACGACCGGCCGGTGATCCTGTTCGTCGGCCGTCTCCTGCCACACAAGGGCATATTGTTCCTGCTTGAGGCATTATCAGACTTGCTGACCCGCCCGAGCCCTTTGCGTCCGCGCGTCGTGCTGGGCGGGACCGGCGACCAGCGCGAGGAGCTTGAGAGGTGGTGCGGCAAGCGGGGCCTAGCCATCGGCGACGACGTCGTGTTCAAAGGCTTCGTGCCGGACGACCTGCTGCCGGCGCTCTATGGCGCGGCGGACGTCTTTGTCCTGCCGTCGACGCGCAAGGGCTACCACGGCGAGACTTTTATAGAGCCCGAGGCGTTCGGCCTGGTCCTGACCGAGGCGATGGCTTGCGGCACCCCCTGCGTCGCGAACGACATTCCCGGTGTGAACAGCGTTATCAGTCACGGCGTGAACGGACTCCTGGCCGAGGAAGGCAGCGCCAAATCGTTGGCCGACGCACTTTCGCGGACCCTGGCCGATTCCCGGCTGCGCGAGATCCTGCGCCTGGGCGGTCTGCACACGGCCAATTCGATATTCAACTACGGCCGCATCGCCGCCCGTTTCCGGACGATGGTCGAACGCATCACTGCTCTTCGGCGGCTCCATTTGCTGCAGCCGTTGCAGCAGGCGAGCTCGCCGAAGCGCCTCGTGTTCCTGGCGCCGTCGACGACCCAGTTCTATTCAGGGCAGGGGCGCCATCTGTTCGAGGTCGCGCGCCTGCTGATCGATAGTTATGACATAGAGGTCGTGACCGACGACTTCGCGTACGGCAACCTGCGGCCGCTGCTCGACTTCGGCGAAGCGTTCCCCGTCAGGGTTTCGGTGCTGCGGGGTCTGCCTCCGGACGGCACATTGGACCCGACCGTTCCCGACCTGCGGACCCACCTCTCGCTTGAACCGGGGGATGCGATACTCTGCCCGATCGGCTGGGCCAACACGTTCCTTGCGGAGGCGGTGCTGGAGGAGCGCCGCGGCCGTCTAATTGCCTTCGTGCCGCATTACCAGCCTACGGCGACCGTTCCCGTTGCCACTGGCGTTTTGAAAGAGCGTCTGGAAGGGGCGCTGGACACGTTGCTGCGGGAGTCTGACATCGTCTATGCGGTCTCGCGCGAGGAGGTCACGATGCTCGACGGGCGCTGTGGGGGCGAGGTCCGCGTGGCGCTGCACGGCGTCAATCCCGACCTGTTCCGCACCCTCCCGACCCGGAAGGAACCGCTGGCGCTGTTCGTCGGCGACCTGCGCGAGCCGCGCAAGCGGCTGTCGCTGTCCCTTGAGGTGTTCCGCGAAATCCACCACCGGCACCCTGAATTCCGGCTGTTGATCGTCGGCAAGTGCGATGACCTGGAGGGCCTGCGCCGTGAATTGTCGAGCGACAGCGCCGATGCTGTCAGCGTGTCCGGCTATGTTCCCGAAGACAGTCTGGTCGAATACTACACGCGCGCAACGCTGCTAATTAACACGGCGTCCTACGAAGCTTTCTGCATACCGCTGATCGAGGCGATGGCCTGCGCCACGATTCCGCTGGTCACATGCACCGGCGGGGTGCCAAGCGTGATCGACGATGGTGTCACCGGCTTTCTGCTTGATCGCGACGATCCCTGCTCCTCGCTCGACCGCGTCTTCGCCGTGCTGGCGGACCACGCCCGACTTCAGGATATGCGACGAGCCGCGACGCGGGCGGTGTTCAGCGATTTCCGTTGGTCGACCTCGGCCGAGGTATTTCGGAGCGGCCTTGAGGCTGCCGAGAAGCGCCGCACTCCTGAGCAGCGGCCCGTTGCGGCGTCGGCGCGGCGGCTCCGCGTGCTGGTCGTCAATGATTATTTCACGCCGGAGTTGATCGGCGGGGCGGAAGTCTACCTGCACCTCCTGGTCGCCGACATGGTGCGCCGCGCCGAGGTCACGGTGGCGCGCCATGCCCGCCGAGGGAGCCAGACGCGGATCAATGGTGCGACGGTGATGTACCAGCCCTACGACCAACATGGTGGGCTGGATGTCGATCCGTCGGCATTCGACGTCGTGCACGTGAACTCGGTCCACCGCCTGAACCCGGTGCATTACGACCGTTTGCCGCTCGACCGCACAATCATCGACATGCATGATTTCTGGGGCGTCTGTGCCAACAGCGAGTTCGTGTGGTTCCCAGACCTGCCGCAGCTAACCCGCTGCAGCCACGTGTACGATGCGACGGATCCCGGTATCTGTATCGCTTGCCAAGGCGAGAGCGGTGTAGAGCGCATGCGGATGCGCGACCAGCTGATCGATCGGGCACGCTGGCTGATCTGCCATTCTGACCATGTCGCCGGCCGGCTCAACCGCCGGTTCGGCAACAAAGAAATCCGTCGAATTCATTACGGCATCCGGCACCAGGACTTTGCGGGGGCTATCCCCCGCACCCGCCACCCTGGACGGCCGTTTCGCGTTCTGTTCATCGGTCGTATCTCGCTGACCAAGGGTATTACCCTGTTCGCCGATCTGGTCCGGCGGCTCGCCGCGAAGATCCCGGATTTCGAATTCTTGATTGCTGGCAACTTTGCCGCCTACTGGGACTGGTACCGGGCCTTCACGGCTCAAATCAAGGAGCTCGAGTTGGACCGCTACGTCCGCTTCCTTGGCCAAGTACCGTTGGCGGAAACACCTTTCATGTTCAGTCTGGCCGACGTAACCATCGTCCCCTCGCTATGGGACGAGCCTTTCGGCATCGTGGTCATCGAGAGTCTGGCCGCCGGCTGCCCCGTCGTAGCTAGCCGCTACGGCGGGCTAGGCCAGATTTTCGAGAACGAGGTGCATTCCCTTTACCTTCAGGAGACCACTGCTGATACGTTGGCAAACGCCATCTTGCGGCTGCGGGCCGATCCCGTTCTCGCGACCCGGCTTGCCGCAGCGGGGCAAGCGCTGGTCGCGGAGCAATACAGCGCTGAGTTAATGGTCGCACTCACATATGAGCTTTACGAGGAGGTTCTCCGGCGTGGTCGGTCGCCTGCGGCTTCAATTCAGAGCAGCTCAGCCATGAGCCGGCCCCGTGTTAAAAAGAGAACCGGCGACAGAGAGAATTCTCATGAAAACGACTGACATTCTTGGTCTCTATAATACGAGTTGTATAACTCGTGCGAAAGCAGCCCCCCTCGACTATCTTCAAGATTGCCCGAACGATTCCATTGGGAAACACTTCCCTATCCGGGTGGTGTAGTGTCAAGCTCCTTCTTTGTTTCGAGGGCACCATGGAACAGGCGGAGCGGCGGCTTGGCGGGAAGCTCAAGGATATCCGGGATTTCATCGATGATTTGTACAAGAACGGTATTGATGCCAAGAGGGTCGATGCCTTGGCGGGGGCGACATGTTTGGGGGAGCTTCGCTCACGGGGTCCCGCATCTCGTGCCTGGGCTCAGTCGTACGGGGGATACGCTATGAAAACATCAGAAACAATTTTTCCCGGCATCGATGTCACCTCAACCGATACCGTCATCGATCTCGGATGCGGGCAGGGAAGAGTCTGCGAAATCGCCGGTTCGGCGGGAGCCGTGGTTATCGCTATCGACCTCAAAGAAGATGCGGTGCGGGACGTAACCGACCGCATGAGAAACGTTCCTGCAAGGGGCTTCCGTGGCATCGTCTCGTCATGCAACCCCATTCCGGTTCGCTCATCGACTTGTACGGTAATCGTTGCGCAGGAGGTGATCGAGCACGTGGAGAATCCACGGGCATTTCTGCGGGAGATGGTACGGATCGGTACGCCAGACGCGCGATACGTGATCTCTGTCCCGGACAGCGTTTCCGAGACTATCATGGGCATCGTTTCGTCACCAAGTTACTTTCAGCCCCCGAACCACATCCATGTGTTCAAGCGAGACGAATTCCAAGCGATGCTCGACGATGCTGGGTTTATCATTGAGCACGCGACCTTCGGAGGATTTTTCTGGTCGCTATGGTGGTTCTTCCATCAGTCCGCAGCCTTGCCCGGAAGTCCGGTAACCAGCGAGGAATTGACGTCAGCTTGGCAGCAGACCTGGGATCTGTTCTGTCGGACACCCAAAATCGTGGAGGTCCGGAACGCCCTCGACGTGGCAATCCCGAAAAGCCAAATCTACATTTGCCGCAAGGTTGCTGAGAAATGAGCATCCCTATCGTTTGGCCTCGTCCAACAGCAAGCCTTTTTAGTCCGCTCCGGATGCACCGCTTTACGGTTGACGTGGAGTGGCTCACCGACGGAGCGCGAGAGGATGGTCTGCTCCTTTCCGGACATTTGTATGACGGAAGGGGCCGCTTACTGAATTACGGTCTGCCCCGGGTCCATGTCCCGTCGGGACGCGTTGTTGCCGTCGATTATGAGCTGGAACCGTTGGCTCCGGGGCGATACTCGATCACCTTCGACCTGGTAAAGGAGCGCGAACATTGGCTTTCCGATCTCGGGCTCCCTTTGCACCATTTTCTGTTCGAGGTCGCCGACGAAGAACGTACATTAGAACGCCGACACAGCATTTATGAAGTGGCTCCGGGCAATCTTGCACTATTGGCCCAGGACTGCTTCGACCGCAGCGACTTTGACCGAGCTCGCATCTTGGCTAGGGATGCGCTCAGGGAGCGGCCGGATGATGCCGATGCTTGGAAGTTACTGAGCCGGCAGCGCGAGCGCGAGGGCGACCTGCCGGCGGCCTATGACACGCAGAAGCTGGCGGTCGGTCTTCTCGGGGCGCGGGCGGCCATAGCGGATCGGGCTCGCGTGGTCGACCTCGCCATCGCCGGCAGTGCCATTGCCGCCATGCCTCCTGCTCTGCCACCGACTGGGAGGCCGCTCCACCTTGTGTTCGCCGCGCCATACCTGGACCCGCCTTTGGGTGGAGCAGAGCTGACGTGGCTATATCTGGCAGCCTCTGCGCGGAGCCGGGGTCACAGAGTGACCTTGCTGACCAACGGCAGCGCGACCGAACCGTTTGCCCGAGCGATGGAATTTCGCCGCCATGCAGACGCTGCCGGGGCCGCCGACGACCCGGCGATTGCATCGGCGGACGCCGTTCTCACTCAACACGACTGGGCGCCGGATATGGTCTCTGCGGCTCGAAGAGCCGAGCGCCCGGTTGTTGTCTTCGCGCAGAGCTACGAACTGTTGTGCCGGCGTCCCTGGATGCTCGACCGCTGCCGCCATGCCGAAGGCGGTTGCCAGTGTGTCGCGGCGGAGGTCGCACAGGGACGCGAAGCGCTGCAGCGTGCCGATATCGTGTTGGCCGCGTCAGCCTACGTGGCCGATCATGTCCATCGGGCGACGGGCGTTCGCGCCGAGATTTTCCATCAACTGGTCGCCCCTGTGCGTGCCGAGCAGCACGCTGATATGCCGTTGAAGGCCATCGTCATGAACCAACCAGACTTCCACAAGGGCGGAAAGGTGTTTGAAGCGCTTGCGCGGCGGCTGCCACGAGAAACCTTCGTCACCGTCGGCCGTGCGCAACGACGCAGCGACGCGCTGCCCAACCTGTTCCATCTGGGCCAGGTCGAGCCGCGGCTTTTGATGTCGATCATCGATATCCTGCTCGTTCCCTCCATCTGGCCCGAGCCCTTCGGTCGGGTGGCGCTCGAGGCAATGATGGCCGGACTGCCCGTGGTGGCAAGCCGATGCGGTGGGCTGCCGGAGGTGCTCGGGGATGCCGCTCTGCTGGTCGACGATTCGGCCGATCTTGAGACCTGGGTAGCGCACGTGCTTCGCCTAAAGTCCGATCGCGAGCTGCGTGCTGAGCTGGTCGAGGCGGGGCGCCAGCGGGCCGCCGTATTCAACGCCGAGGCGGAGGCGCTGCGGGTGCTGGAACGCATCGAGGCAGTTGGAGTCCGCCGATGATCGATCTCGTGACCGATGATTTTGAAAAGATCGTACAACGGTGCCTGTATTACTGTGCCGATGAGACGTTCGCAGAAAATTTGGGTAACCTCCGGAAGATCGTTCAAGAGTTAGACCGCGGCACATACGTTGCACCGCCTGCTCCTATATCGTTCAACCCCGCCTCATCGGGACATGTCCCGGACCGCGGTTATGTCATCGGCTACATCCCCAGAAGCGGAAGCACGTTGTTGGCCGTGACATTAACCAATCTTACCTACAAGGGCTTTGCTTGTCTCGGCTATCCAGGGGAGATTTTCAACCTCGATCAAATCCCGGCGCGGGCGCGCCATTATGGGTGCCGCTCTCTTGACGACTATGCGCGCTGGGCCTTGTGGGAGAGCACTGACGAATCCGGACTGTTCGCCGTCAAAGGTGATTTGTTTCAGCTCTTGCCCTTTCTCTTCGTCCCTACCTTTCAGCGTCTAATGGCGAATATTAAGTTTGTGTACCTGACGCGCGAAGATGTGCTGTTGCAGGCCATATCCCTCGTGATCGCACATCACACCGGGCGATGGACCTCGGAAAGCGCCGTAGACGGGACTTTCTCCGGGGATGTAGATGAAATCGCGGCCAATGTTCGCATGCTTACCCAGATGATGGCCAGTTGGGAGACTGTGTTTGCCTTTTCTGGCGTCCGGCCACTGCGTCTTACATACGAAGAACTTGAAGCGAATGTCAACGCATGCGTTCGCAAAATCGCCAGTCACGTGGACGTGCTCCTTCCACCCGGCGGATTTGATGCCGAGGTGACATTGATGCCCACTCGCAACGAAAACAACTATGAAATGGCGCGAAGAGCGATCGCGCGACTCGGCGTTACGTCGACCGTCTTGTAATTGCCACTTGGCCCAGGGATCTGGCACTTTCCGGGGAAAGGCTCCTGGGGGAGGTACGAAGGCAGGGGGAGGTGGAGGGGGTCGGGGCGCCCTTCCCCGCCGCGGCTCTTTGAGCCGGGCGGGGTTTCGTCATTGCGGGGCTTAACGGTAGAAGCGGTGGTGCATCGAGTGATGCCGGTGGTGATGTCGGTAGGTGTAGTGGACCGGCTGCCAGCGGTGATGCCCGCGTCCGTTCTCGACGCGCGACAAAGCCTGGCGGCCGTGGTGGTATCCCCCGTCGACATAGGGGTTGGCGTTCGCCGGGACGGCAGAGGCAAGAGCGGCAGCGAGGCCAAGGGCGCCGATAACTGCCCCGATGGTACGCATGGGTTCCTCCGTGGGGTTGGTTGCAATCAATAGTACGCGACGGTATCGTTGCGTATCCCCAACGGACGGTGATTTATTTGCGCCCGTGTCGCTGGCACCGGACAGTGCCGCCGACGATAGCCCGGCCGGGCGGCAGCGCGTGTTCAGGTTCTGAGACCCTGCCGCGCCCCGCCCCGGCGAAATGCCGGGCGGTTTTTTGGTCATACCTGACGGTCAACAGCGACTTGGGAATATTCAACTTCTGTTCTATGCTGCGGTCGTTTGCAGAATAGAAGATGTTGGTACCACCACCGCCCATCATGCTACCAAGCCAAATACGGCACCGCGCCACTGCCTTTCCCTCACGGTACAGCACGGCGGCGAAGTGGTTGGCATCAGCACGGCGGAATGTACCCTCGATCCCTGGATTCCGCCTTTCCAACTCCGGGATCGACACCTCGAACAGATTAGCGATGTATTCGTACGTGGAATGCGCAAACTCGTCGCGGTCACGGTCCGTGAACGCCCGTGTAACGCTCAAATTGCTGGATCGCACTACTGGACGTGGCCTCTTCGCCGGTGTGGGCCGTCCACCAGTAGCCGGCATCCGCGCTCCAGCGGGCCGGAGGCGTCCTGCCTCGGCGACCGCGCGTATCTCCCTCGCCACGTCTAAAAATGCTTCATCTAGCCCGGATAATTCGTCAGGCGCCGTATGAGGGTTGGCGGGAGCGGTATAAACCGTTGGATTCGCGTATGATTTGGTTGCTGAAGCCGGATCAACCG
>Ga0326597_10015311_pt1 | contig 10031 bp, 10 predicted proteins | sample RVTome_12_FD_203789 | JGI IMG/M metagenome (GOLD analysis project Ga0326597, IMG submission 203789) | Soil microbial communities from uranium-contaminated site in the Upper Colorado River Basin, Wyoming, United States - RVT100D185 | ecosystem: Environmental > Terrestrial > Soil > Contaminated >...
CTCGTGTTATCGCGTAACCGGGCAGCCGGGTCTCGGCCAATCGACTCTGCGCAGTGTACGACCAGACACATGCCGGTGTTAACGAGCCCGCGTCGTCCACGATAGGTGGGACGACTTCATCGTAGGTATCCGGCGATTCTGACGTCTATGGCGGGTTGCGTTCACGGATGAGGTCGTCGACGGTGTCGATGAGGTTACCGATGTCGAGCGGTTTGGTGAGGTAAGCGGCGGCGCCACCCTCGAGTAGTCGTTGGATCGTGCGCTGGTTGGCGTCGGCGCTGAGAATGATGACTGGGATCGAGTTGGTGAGCGGATCGCCGCGGAGTTGTTCGAGTAGCTCGTCGCCGCTCATATCAGGGAGGTGAATATCCAACAGCACGACCGCGGGTTGGTGCAGCGTGCCATGTGAAGGCCCACCAGCCTTACTCGATGATCACCCAGCAACCGCTGGGCGGCAGGGCGCAGTTCGGCGGTCAGCGCTTCGGTGAGGTGGAAGTGTGGGCTCTTGAGGCCTACGGCGCGGCGTACTGCCTGCAAGAGCTGCTCACGATCAAGTCCGACGATGTGCTCGGTCGCGTCAAGGTCTACGAAGCGATCGTCAAAGGCGAGAACGTTCCCGAGCCCGGTATCCCAAAGAGCTTCAAGGGCTCATCAAAGAGATGCAAGCACTGTGTCAAACGTCGAAGTCATGGCGCACGACGGACACGAAATCGAGATGCGCGAACTCGACGATGACATCTTCCGCACCGCCGAGGAACTCGACCTCGACCTTTCTCTCGACGAATTCGGTTAGATACCCGGATCGGCCGGGCGGCGTACGGATTGCCGATCGTACTTTCGAGCCCAAGATGCTGGCTCTGCTGTCGGGTGCTGCCAGTGACGGATCAGGAGTTCGAAGCGGCGACCCCAACGCGAGCTGGCTCTGTTTGCCCCTGATATCGACCACGGTTGACGGTTGTACCTCTGACTCTGCGAACAGCCTTAGCCGCTGTGCACCGCAATCTCGACACGCCGATTCTTCGCCTTGCCTTCGACGGTATCGTTCGACGCGATGGGCTTCGTCTCGCCGAGTCCGATCTCCGTGATCCGTGACGATTCACTGCCTCGCTCAGTGAGCCAATGTAGGACGGTCTCAGCGCGTCGACGACTGAGGTCAAGATTGTATTCCTCGGACCCGTCGGCGTCGGTGTAACCCCGGATCTCAACGAGAGCATCGGCATGCACAATTGCGAGATCCCGAATGCCGACGAGCGCGCTCTCGGACGCGATCGTCAAGTCGGCCTTGTCGACATCGAACAGAACGTACGAGCTGATCGAAACCGTGGTGTCAACGACTTCGGGCTTGATGGGGGGACGAGTCGTCGTGGGCGGCACCGAATCTGATTCCTCAGTCCCAGCTATGAGGCTGATCTCGAGGCGTTGGTGATGCGCCGTGCCGCGGATCTCTACCCGGGCGAAGCCAAGACGGATCGGCGCGACGCGTTCGTCATCGCAGGCACCGCGTGTATGCGCCGACGCAAGGTCCACTGGCTCAACACCACAAGCGATGAACTGCTCACCCGGCTGCGGGTCTCAACGGCGCCGACATAGACCTCGCCGCCGATCCCACCCGCCCGTCGAACCGTCTGCACGACGCGCTCGTGTCGGTCCAACTCGACCGCACGCTAGCGGAACTCAGAAGGGCGAGCTTTAGTCGAACAGATCGCGAGCTGGAAGCAGGTACCACTCCATCGGCGCTCCATCCCGACATGATCGTTGGGTCGAAAGTCTCACAACGGGCACGGTTTGCACCGATGAGGGTCGTAACGATTCGCAGACGTGAAGGGGAAAGGCGGACTAGCGACCGCCTCTCTCGGCCGCTGGTGGCATATGCACCGATCGGCAGGAAGGTCCACATGGCTGACGCGATAGTGCATCCGTCGGCCCCCTTGGTTTCGGGAGCCAACGCGCCGGAGACCGGTGTCGTTGGCAGCGTCGGGATTGCTCGAGAGCGAGTCGCGGCTGCATTGTCAGCGGCGATTGGGCTGCGCGACCCGTATACCGTCGGCCACATGCAGCGGGTCGCGGATCTTGCATGCGCGATCGGGTCCGAGCTCGGCTGCAGTGAGACCGAGGTCTCCGTGCTGCGTATCGGTGCGTGTCTGCACGACATCGGCAAGCTCCACATTCCCCTCGAGGTGCTCACGAGCCCGGCACCCCTGAGCCCGCTCGAGTACGACGTTTTGAAGCAGCACGCACACGCAGGTCGAGCTGTGGTCGGCTGCGTCGGGTTCGACCGTGGGGTCGACGACGCGGTGCTGCAGCACCACGAGCGTCTCGACGGATCCGGCTACCCCGACGGCCTGAGGGGCACGGCGATCGCGTTCGAGGCCAGAATCGTCGCGGTCGCCGATGTCGTCGAGGCGATGTCGTCGCCGCGCCCGTATCGCGCTGCGTTGGGAGTCCCCGCCGCGCTACGAGAGATCGAGCGAGGCCGGGGACGGCTCTACGACCCGGACGTGGTGGACGTCTGTCTGCACCTGTTCTTCACGACGACGTTTCGGTTCTGACCGGCGCCGTGGAATCAGCGGTCGTTCGGTCGAAGGGACCAAGCATGGAGAACCTGGAGTACACAGTGCCACGATTCGAGGGGATGCATCGAGACAACACCACCCCGGAAACCTTGTGTGCACCGGTCGAGATCGCAGAGCGGATTTGGTGGGTCGGGTCGATGAACCGCAACGAAACGTTTCAATGCCTTCCGTACCTGATTGAAGCTGGCACGGAGTCGGTGCTCATCGACCCCGGCTCCTCTCTGTCGATCGACGCGACCCTCGAGCGCGTCGCGCAGGTCATTCCGATCGAGCACATCCGGTGGATCGTCTGTCACCACAGCGATCCCGACATCGCAGGCGGTCTCGCCCGGCTCGGAGAGCTCATCGACCGGCCCGACGCGATGCTCGTCACCGAATGGCGCGCCGAGACGCTCATCCGCCACTACGGGCATCGATTTCCGGTCCTGCTCATCGAGGACCACGACTGGACTCTCCCGTTGCCGGACGGACGCTCGCTCCAGTTCGTGCTCACCCCGTACCTTCACTTCCCCGGCGCGATGTGTTCCTACGAGAGTTCGAGCCACGTGCTGTTCTCGTCCGATCTGTTCGGCGGATTCACCGACGGATCATCACTGATTGCGACCGACAGCTCACACTTCGAAGTGATCCGTGGCTTCCACGAGCACTACATGCCGAGCCGAGACATCCTCGCCGCCGGACTCGCAAGGATTCGCCGGGCCTTTCCCCAGATCGACCTCATCGCACCCCAACACGGATGCGTCATCGCCGGCGACCTCGTCGACGAGATGTTCACTCGGATTGCCGAACTCGAATGCGGCATCTTCCTCCTCGCGCGCGACGATCTCGACGTCGCTCGACTCCTGCGGGTCTCGTCCGCTCTGCGCCGCATCACCGATGCGCTCGTCCTGGCGCACGACTTCCCCGAGCTCGTTGCGATAACCGAACGCGTCCTACCCGACCTGTTGCCTGTGGTCAGCATCGAGCTCTATGTCGCTACGCCCGACGAAGGCTGGCTCCGCTTCTCGATCGCCGATCAATGGACCGGAATCGCAGTGCCCACGTTCGAGTCCCACGTCGAACCCAGCCTCGAGATCCCGCTCCCCGGCGACGGGCCACGCGCGATCGTCGTTGTTGGTCTGAGCGAACCAGCTGACATCACCCACGAACTCAGCGAGATGTTCGATCGACTCGGACCCGCACTACGCGTCGCGCTCGATCGCCACGTCGACACCCGGGCCGCTCGCCGCGAGCAAGAACAGCTCTACCAGCGCTCACGACACGACCACCTCACCGGGCTCTACAACCGCCGCAAGCTCGAAGAACTCGAACCGACCGCACGTCGTTTCGGCGTTTTGATGATCGACATCGATCACTTCAAGCGGGTGAACGACGAGTTTGGCCACGACGCGGGCGATGAAGTGCTACGGCGTGTCGCCGCGGCCATCACTCATAGCATCCGGGTCAACGACATCGCCATCCGCCATGGCGGCGAGGAGTTTCTCGTCCTGCTCGACGAGGCCGACGAGACGCTCGCTCTCGACGTCGCCGAACGAATCCTTACCGCAGTCCGCGCCATCGACGCCGAGCACCTCGCGCCCGGAGGCCGTGTCACGGCATCGATCGGCGTCGCGATCCGTGAAGGGGAGCAGTCGGTCGCAGCACAGATCACCGTCGCCGACTCCGCTCTCTACGACGCCAAGAACGCCGGCCGCGATCAAGTCAAACACACCCCAACCCGCGTGGATCACCCCTCTGCGTAAGACCGCAGAAAGCCTCGGAACGCCGAGCCAGCTGCGTGGGATCCGCCATCGTCAACGAGCACACGGTCACTTGGTGATGTAAGCCTTGTCGAAGACGACGTTGGTGTCTTGGGTGAATCGAAGGCCTTTGATCTTCGCTGATGCTGCGATGGCTTCGTCGGTGACACCGAAGACGACGCTAGGTACCTGTTGGTTCCAGATGTCTTGCACGTCTTTGAGCGCGGCCTTTACGGCAGAGTCACCGTTCGCGGCCTTGAGTCGCTCGACCGCAGCATCGAACTCTGGGTTCTTGAACGCCGTTCGTGCACTGCCCTTTGTCGTGAACTGTTGGGACAGGGCGATGTCAGGGGCGTTGTCGCTGAGGTTCATTCCGTTGCACGCGGTGTCGAAGTTTCCATCGTTCATCGCCGCGGCGATCGTGGGCATGAAGGTCGTATTGACTTTGAAGCCCGTCAGCGTGAGTTGCGTTTCGATTGTCAGCGCGATGTCGCGGCTCGTTGGTGTGTCGGTGCACAGGAGCCGCAACGTGCCGTCGTATTTGCCTTCGGCGAGCACCTGTTGCAGGGTCTGCTTCGCTTTCGCCGGGTCATATGCAGTACCCGTCAGCCCGCTGTACCAGACGGACTTCGGTCCGATGAGCGCGGATGTCGGCACGCCCTTGCCGCCGTAGCCGCGTTGATTGATCGCGACGGGGTCGATGCTGAGAGCAATCGCTCGACGGACCCGCAGGTCGACACCGGGTGCATTGGGGCGGTTGTTGATGAACAGCATGGCTCCGGCGTTTTGCGAGTTCACGAACACCGGGAACTTGTCGTCGCGTGCCTGAGCGATGGGCACTGGTTCGCGAAGAAACGCCATGTCCACTGTTCCGGACTTGAGTGCGTCATACGTGACCTGTGCACCGTTGAGGCGAATGAACCGGAGTTGCTGGATGCAGACGGGTCCGCCCCACCAGTTGGGTTTGGCCTGCAGCACGATCTCTTCGGAGGGTGTGAACTTCACTGGTTCGTACGGTCCGACGCCGGCGCCTTTGGGCATCTTGGCGAAGCCGGCGCCCAAGGCGGCAGCCACTTTGGTGTTCACGATCATGCCGCCCTCGCCGGCGAGGAATGTGGGAAAACTCCCCCATGGTGCGGCGAGCTTGAATACCAACGTCGTGTCGTCGATCACGGCCATGTCCACGATGTTGGCGAGGAACGACGCGTTGGATGAACGCAACGCTGGTTCGCCGATGCGTTGAATACTCGCCTTCACCGCGGTCGCGGTGAGCGGATCACCGTTGCCGAAGACCACACCCGTGCGCAGCTCGAGCGTCCACTCGGACGCGTTGGCATTCGCGGTCAACGACTGCGCAACCCACGGCTCGAACTTGCCGCTGGCCGGGTCATATCGCATGAGCGCGGCGTAGATCGCCAAGTCCTCGGCACCACCGATGACCCCTTTCGCCCCGGTCGTGGCCGCGGGGTCGAGCGCAGTCGGTGCGATGAACTCACCGAAGGTCAAGGTGCCACCCTCCCGGTCGGCGGTACACACGTCGGGTTGCAGCGTCGTCGACGTCGACGACCCGGCTCTCGCGGTGCTCGGCGGCGCTTCGGTATTGGCGTTGCCCGCGTCGTCACCGCACGCCGTCGCCCCCAGCAGTAGAACAATGGACGCGACAATCAACTGCATGCGCATAGCTTCCCCCTATAGCGAGCGCGCCGGTGCGCGCGTTGGTTTAGTACCGCTGTTACGCCGCGATCACAGGGACCCGGGTCGGAGCCCTGTAGCCCGCGGTGACACGAGTGAGGCGACGGTGCTCGGGATAGAAGTCGTGCGGGCCCATGTGCACGGTGGCGTGCTCGTCCCACATCACGACGTCGCCCAGACGCCACTTGTGGCGGTAGTGAAATGCTGGGTCCTTCAACTGATCGAACAACATGTTCAAGAGCGATCGGCTCTCGCGCAGCGTCACACCGAGGATGCGTGTCGTGTACCCGCAGTTCACAAAGAGCAACGGCCGGCCGGTAAACGGATGGCACTCGACAACAGGATGCTCAGCGCCCGGGAACGCCTTGCGCGCTTTCTGCACCGATTCGTCGCCGAGCACGCGTGCATACTCGAACCAGAAACGCTCACTCGGTTCGTGCGACGCGACCAACCCGTCGATCAACCCCTTGATCGGTGCAGACAGGCCCTCATACGCAGCGATCGTGGACGACCACACCGTGTCGCCGCCATTGCTGGGGATCACCTCGGGGCGCAAGATCGCGAGATCGGGAATGACCGTGTTGAAGGAGTAATCGGTGTGAAAGTTCTGGTCCTCTTGCGGCGGCTTGTCGGCGTGGTTCTCGTTCGGTTCAGCCCCTTTGAGGAACTGTCGAACAGGATGGCCATGCGACGGCCCAAATCGCGCGCCGAACGTACACTGCTCATCCGCCGACATCACCTGGTCGCGAAAGACCAGCACACCGTGATCCGAAAGAGCCGAGCGGATCTCTCCGCACTGCTCGTCGTCGAGCGCCTTCAGGTCCAAACCTCGAATCTCGGCCCCGATGCTGCTCGTCAGGGCTTCGACGGTGACCGCATTGCGTGGACCCATGGCTCGCCTTCACAGTGTTAAGGGGTTGCCTTGACACTGTGAAGGATGCAGCCAAGTTTGTCAACCGCGACTTGCGGCGGCTTGCAGTCCGGCCACGAATACATCGACAACCGTCTCGAACAGCACATCGACGTTCACCACCGTGGCCGGTTGGCTGTCGTCGTCCGGTTTCACTCCGAGCCCGGGGCGCAGACGGACCTCATAGATAGGGGTGCCGGGGACGCGAGTGTGATGTACGGAGGTTTCCGCGCCGTGTTCCATGAGCGAGAACCCCGTCACGGTCCATACCAACGCGCGGTAGTGCCGAAGCGCGTCCTCTCGGTCGGCAATGCCGAGATCGCAGATCAAGCTGACCCCGAGGTCGCTCACTTCGCCCGCTGTAGAAGGCAAGAACCGACGCCCCAATTCGATCGCGCAAGGATGACGCGACAGGTGCGAGCGCAACCCCCGCATGTGTGATCGGATGCGATCGGCGACCGACAGCGACTCGTCTATCTCGATGCGTACGTCGCTACGCACGAGCTCGACCACTGCCTCGCACAAATCGTCCTTTCCGTTGAAGTGCCAATACAGGGCCTGCGGTGACACGTCGAGACGCCCGGCCAACTTTCGCATGCTGAAGCCATCGACGCCCTGGCGGTCCATGAGCTCCAAGGCTGCCGAAACGATCACACCCCGTGTCAGCGAAGGATTGCGTGTCGCATCTACCGCGGGTTTGCGTCGCGCCCCAGCCATGTGTCTCCAAAGGACTCAACCGTTCGCTTCTTCGAGCAACGGTACAGGCCGCGGACATGTTCCTTCGAGAATCAGCCGCCAGCCTGTACCGACCAGCCCGAAAACCAGGCTCGGCCTCGAAGACACGCTCGGTAGGCTGACCAGATGCTTCGTGACCAACTCGTCGGCGCGCTCCGTGAGGCGTTGGTCGCGCTCGATGTCCAGCCGTTGCCCGACGTCATCAATCTCGAGCGGCCGGCCCGCCGCGAGCACGGCGACTGGTCGACCAACGTGGCCTTGGCCTCGGCCAAGCGGGCTGGCCGCAATCCCCGCGAGCTGGCGCAGTCGATCGCCGACCGGCTCAACAACAACCTGCCACCCCACGTGCTCGAGGTCGACATCGCCGGCGGTGGGTTCGTCAACTTCCACCTCGCCCACACATGGCTGCACGATGTCCTGCGAGACGTGATCGATACCGGCGTCGCCGACTTTGGCCGCCACGGCTTCGGTGCCGGGCGGCGGGTCAACGTCGAGTTCGTGTCGTCCAACCCGACCGGACCGATCCACGCCGGTCACGCCCGCGGCGCAATCTTCGGTGACTCGCTGGCGCGCCTTCTCGAACGCTGCGGTTACGACGTCACGCGAGAGTTCTACCTCAACGATCGTGGCGTACAGATGCAGAGCTTCGCCTCGTCATTGGTCGCGCGTAAGAACAACGAAGAGGTGCCCGAGGGCGGGTACGTCGGCACGTACATCCGGCTGTGGGCTGCCGAGATGCCCGACGGTGTCGACCCGCTCGAATGGGGCTACGCGCGCGCGCTGCGCGACCAGCGTGAGGTACTCGAGTCGGCACGGATCAAGTTCGACGTGTGGTCGAGCGAGAGCGAGATCGTCGGTGGCGGTGCGGTCGAGGCCGCACTCGCCGAGTTGCGCGAGCGCGGCATGGTCTACGAAGACGACGGCGCGGTGTGGCTGCGCTCGACGATGTTCGGTGACGACAAGGATCGTGTGCTCGTGAAGAGCGACGGTGAGTTCACCTACCTCGCTCCCGACATCGCCTATCACCGTGACAAGTACCAACGTGACTTCGCACTGCTCATCGACATATGGGGTGCCGACCATCACGGCTACATCCGGCGCATGAAAGCCGCGATGCAGGCACTCGGCCATGATCCCGCCGAGCTCGAAGTGTTGATCACGCAACTCGTCAAGCTCATGAGCAACGGTGTCGAGGTCAAGATCTCCAAGCGCACCGGCGACATCGTCGAGATGCGCGACGTCATCGACGAGATCGGCGCCGACGCGACGCGCTTCACCTACCTGCTGCAGTCCATCGACACACAACAGACCTTCGATCTCGAGTTGGCCAAGAGCGAGTCGATGGACAACCCGGTCTTCTATGTGCAGATGGCCCATGCACGCGCCTGCAACATCACCCGCTTTGCCGCCGAGCGCGGCGCCACACGCGGCCAGCTCGCTGATGCCGATCAGTCTCTGCTCGTGCATGACCGCGAGCTCGACATCTTGCGCAGCTTGTCCGAGTTCGCCGAGACGGTCGCGTCGGCGTGCAACGATCGCGCGCCCCATCGCATCACCGCATGGCTGCGCGAGCTCGCGGCGGCGTTCCACGGCTTCTACCACGACTGCTATGTCGTCGGTGACGGCGTCGCTCCCGAGCTGACGCACGCCCGTCTCTGGCTGACCGAGGCGGCCCGCATCGGCCTGCACACAGGGCTCGACGTGATCGGCGTCTCGGCTCCCGAGGCGATGTGACCCGCATGGCCGGCCCGCTGCCTCACTACTTGTTGCCCGATACCGCGGCGATCGACGACCAGGGCCGCCTCTCGATCGGTGGCTGCGATCTGCTGGCGCTGGCCCGCGAGTACGGCACGCCGCTGTTCGTCTACGACGAAGCGCAATTGCGAGCGCGGTGCCGAGAGGCCGTCGGCGCGTTTCCCGACGGCGCGGCCTACGCCACCAAAGCGTTTCTCTGCCTCGCGATGGCGAAGCTCGCGCACGAAGAAGGCATGCAGCTCGACGTCGCCACGATCGGCGAGTTCTTCGTGGCTCGTCGCGCCGGAGTGCCAGCCGACCGCATGGTCCTGCACGGCAACAACAAGTCGCTCGACGAGCTGCGGACGGCCATCGTCGACGACATCGGGCGCATCATCGTCGACAGCTTCGACGAGCTCGATCGCCTCGACGTGTTGCATCGAGAGCTCGGCCTGCGACCGCGGGTGCTGTTGCGACTCACCCCCGGCGTCGAGGCGCACACCCACGAGTTCATCGCGACAGGTCACGACGACACCAAGTTCGGTTTCACCGTGTCGTCCGGTGCCGCACAACGGGCGGTCGATCGTGCGAGCGCGAGTGGCAGCGTCGAACTCGTCGGCGTGCACGCCCACATCGGCAGCCAAGTGT
>Ga0326597_10015312_pt1 | contig 10030 bp, 8 predicted proteins | sample RVTome_12_FD_203789 | JGI IMG/M metagenome (GOLD analysis project Ga0326597, IMG submission 203789) | Soil microbial communities from uranium-contaminated site in the Upper Colorado River Basin, Wyoming, United States - RVT100D185 | ecosystem: Environmental > Terrestrial > Soil > Contaminated >...
CGCGCCAACGCGGTCTTGTCCTGCCGCATCTTGTCGCGGAGTGCCTTGAACGCCACCGTGCCATGCTCGAGGTGGGTAGCACGGTACACCACCGACGTTCCACCTTCGCCAACCAGCTCTTCGATCGAGTAGCCGGCTATTATCTGTCCGACGAGGTTTTCCTTGGGCACGGGCGCGAACCTAATGCGACGGTAGGGGGGCGGCAAGCAACCAGTGCTCGATGTCAGCGATTTGCGTACCAGGTGAAGGAGTAACCGCATGCTGGAGGCCGAAATGCACCGCCCGTGGTCGTGGCGACTGGTTGCCTGCGCGGGAATCGCAGGATTGATGGGAATCGCCGCCTGTGGCGGCCAACGGGGCGGAGGGGCCACTGGCAGCGTACCCGCGCCCGAGCCAATCCTGTCCACACCCACTGGACGCGTCCCCCGCCAGCCTGACGTCGTGGCGCTCTACCGGCGGATGGGACTGCTCGCCGAAGCTGGCGAGACGCCGTTCGTGGGTTCACTCTCGTTTTTTGCCGGACCCTCCGACGACTCCACCGCGATTGTGGTGGCCGTCTCGCTTGCCAATCGGGTCCTGCGCTTCAGGTCAGAGGGTGACCGCTGGCGCGCTTCGTACGACATCGCCATCGAAGTGAGAAGCGGCACCACGGTCGTTCAGGAGCTTCGGACTCGCGAAGTGGTTCGTGTGATTGCCTTCCGCGAAACCACCAGGGACGACGAGAGCGTGCTCTTCAAGCAGATCGTGAATCTCGCGCCCGGCACTTACGACATCAGGCTGACCGTTCGTGACGAGTCGGCGACGCGAGGCAGTGCGGTCGAGGCGACCATCGGCGTCCCGCGCTTCGCGCAGGGCTCCGTTTCATCGCCGGTGCCGGTGTATGAAGCCAGGCCACGCGAGCAACTCGGAGCGCCTCTCGACATTCTCCCCACGCCGCGCTCCACAGCCGTGTTCGGCCGGGATTCCGTGTTGATGGTTTATGCCGAAGGTTACGGTGAAGGCACAACGATGCCGGTTCGGGTGACCGTCAAATCCGATGAATCCAGCAGCGTGCTCTGGAGCGACAGCCTTGAACTGACCCGTCATGGCGATCACTTCAGTTCCACCTTTGTCGTGCCGGTGTCCAGACTCGGCGTTGGCGTGATGATACTGGGACTCAACCACGCCGGATCCGCGGACACAGTGCGCATCCCGATTTTCGTCGCGTTCGGTGAAGACCTCCCGGTCGCGACGTTTACGCAGATGCTCGACTACCTCCGGTACTACGTGTCGGCGCAACGCCTGCAGGCCATGCGCGACGCACCAGCTGAAGGGAGAGCGGCACTCTGGGCTGCATTCCTTCGCGACACGGATCCGGTTCTGCAAACACCGGCTCACGAAGGTCTCCGCGACTACTTCAGCCGAATCGCCCAGGCCAATGTCCGCTTCAGGGAGGAAGGGCAAGCTGGATGGCTCACCGATCGGGGCCGCGTTGTCGTTGCGCTTGGTCAACCCGATCAGATCTACGAGCCGACCATGTCCGACATTGGACAGCGCGGGCGGAGCCTGATCTGGGAGTACCGCGAGCACCGGCTTCAGGTCGTGTTCATCGATCAGACGGGATTCGGCCGTTGGCGAATGACACTGCCATCGGAATCGGAATTCGAGGTGGTTGTGAGGCGCATCATACTGCAGTAAGGCCTCACCCGATTTGCTTCCTTCGCAGTGCTTCCATCGACGCCATGTGTTGCGGTCCGGTATCACGTTGTGGCGCAACGGGTTCTCTTGACAGTCGGACGAGGTCGCTCTATATAGGGTGCCGCAAACCAAAGCGGTTTGTCCCGCAACATGTTTGTGCGGGTACGATTCACCGAGCAGGAGGCACCTGGCATGGCGAGAGGGAAGATCAAATGGTTCAATGACGCCAAGGGGTACGGGTTCATTGAACAGGAGTCGGGCGAAGACGTCTTTGTCCACTTCTCCGCGATCCAGATGGATGGCTTCAAGACCCTCGCCGAGGGACAGGTGGTTGAGTTCGAGGTCCAGTCTGGCAATAAGGGCCTCCACGCCGCGAACGTAACGCGCGTCTGACCTCCAGCGGACGGCGCAAGCGCGCCATCCCGCGGCTGGCACCAGATCAGAATCATCCGCCCGCCTGCGCTCATCGCAGGCGGGCGCTTTCTTTCCCTTCCACCGAATCTCCGCTCGCCAAGCGACGAGTCCGTTGAACGCTCCAACCAGCTCCGATCCCCGCCCCGGGCATCCAACTCTCTTCCTGATAGACGGCTACGCCCTCATCTACCGGGCGTTTTTTGCTTTGCTCTCCCGCCCCCTCACCACCTCGCGCGGCGAGAACACGTCTGCCGCATGGGGGGTGGTCAACTTCCTGCACCGACTCAAGACGACGCACCAGCCCGACTACATCGCGTGGGTGCTGGACGCCGGTCGGTCTTTCCGCAACGAAGTCTTCGCCGAGTACAAGGCCACCCGGCAGAAGCTGACCGAAGAACTGCAGGCCGACTTCGATCGCGGACTCGATCGTATTGCGCAGCTCCTGGCGGCGTACCGCGTGCCCGTGATCACCGTGGATGGCTATGAAGCCGATGACGTAATCGGCACCCTGGCGCGCCAGGCTGCCGACGCAGGCTACCAGGTCGTGGTCGTCTCCGGCGACAAGGACTTCCAGCAACTCGTTAGGCCCGGTGTCTGGCTCCTGAATCCGGGACGCGGCGGGCCGGCGGCCGTGGAAGAGCACTGGGTCGGAACGCATAACGCGAACGAGCGTCTTGGCGTGGCGCCGGAACACGTGGTGGACTACCTGGCGCTGGTAGGCGATTCATCGGACAACGTTCCAGGGGTGCCCGGTATTGGCGACAAGACGGCCCGGGACCTTGTCAACGAATTCGGCGATCTCGAAGCGATCCTGCTCGCGGCGCCGGACATCAAGGGCAAGCGCCCTCGTGAAGCGCTCCTCGCACATCCGGATCGCGCTCGTCTTTCCAGGCAGCTCGTCACGTTCAAGGACGACGTGCCCGTCAAGTTCGAGCCAGACGCGCTGCGAACGAAGGAGTCGGACATTAACGCGCTTCGTCCAATCCTCGTCGAGCTGGAGTTCACCACGCTCCTGCGCGACATCGATCGGGATGCTCCGCGTACATCGGCAGAACGTGCAGCGCTGACCACGCGCGTGATCGACACGGTTGAAGCCTTGCCGGCGTTTGTCGAGCAGGCGCGTGGCGAGGGACACTTTGCCCTGCGGACGGTGACGGTGCCTGAGCCCTCCACCGCTCCGCGAGGCGACTCGCTACGGGCCAGGTTGGTTGGGCTGGCCCTCAGTATTTCGCCAGGCGAGTGCTGGTACATGCCGTTCGCGCATCGGCCGTCGCGCCCCGAGCAAACTGACCTCCTGGGCGCGGTCCCGGCCAAGCCGGCGTCGGGTGCCTCGCGTTCAAAGACCGCCGCCGGCACCACGAGCATCGCAGCGCGCCTCATCGCGGAAGGGGTGCCCGACCCCGATAACCTGCCGCCCCTGCTCGATCCGCGTGTTGCCGCGCTCAGGTCGCTGATCGCGGATCCGGCGATTTCCAAGACGGCGCATAACGCGAAGTTCGACGCCAACGTCCTCCGGCGCGCTGGCGTGACGCTCGAAGGACTCACCTTTGACACGATGCTCGCCAGCTACGTGCTCGATCCGGGCCGGCGCTCCCATGCCATCGACCTTCTCGCCGTCGAGTTCCTCGGCCATCCAATGGCCACTCTCGAGGGCCTCGTTGGCAAGGGAAAGGATGAAGTGCCGCTCGATGTCGCGCCGGTCGCCGCCGTCGCTGAGTTCGCGGGTGCGGAAGCGGAGGCATCGCTCAGGCTCCGCGAGATCTTCGAGGCGCAACTCACACAGCACGGTCAGCGGGACCTGCTGACGAACATCGAGCTCCCGCTTTCCGCCGTCCTCGCCGACATGGAACGGGCCGGCGTCAGCATCGATGTCGACTGGTTTCGCTCCCTTCAGGCTCGATTCCGCGCCGAACGCGAACGCATCGAGCGCGAGATCTACGCGGCCGCCGGGCGCGAATTCAACATCAACTCGAATCAGCAGCTTCGGGTCATTCTCTTCGACCAGCTCGGACTTCCGGTCCTCAAGCGCACGCCGACCGGACCGTCAACCGATGCCAGTGTGTTGCAGGAGCTTGCCGAAGAAGGGCACCTGCTCCCGACCCTGCTGATGGACTATCGGGAGATCGCCAAACTCGAATCGACGTATCTCGACACGCTTCCCGAACTCGTGCATCCCGAGGACGGTCGGCTGCACACGTCGTTCAATCAGACGGTCGCCGCGACGGGTCGCCTCTCCTCCAGCGATCCGAACCTTCAGAACATTCCGATTCGCCGTGAGCTCGGTCGGGATATCCGCCGCGGCTTTGTCGCCCGACCTGGATGGAAGTTCCTCGTCGCCGACTATTCGCAGATCGAACTGCGGCTGCTCGCGCATCTCTCACGCGACCCGGCTTTCGTGACCGCATTCACGTCGGGCGGAGACATTCATCGCCAGACGGCAGCGGTCATCTTCGGCGTCGAGATTGCGGACGTCACCAGCGAGATGCGCTCACGGGCCAAGACGATCAATTTTGCCACGATCTACGGTCAGGGCGCGAACGCGCTCGCGAGGCAATTGCGGATTCCGCATGCCGAGGCCAAGGCCTTCATCGAGACCTACTTCACGCGTTTCAGCGGCGTCCGCGCGTATCTCGATTCACAGGTGCGTTATGCGCGCGAAAATGGTTACGTGGAAACCATCTTTCATCGGCGCCGGTACATTCCCGAGCTCCGGGACCGGAACTTCAACATCCGCGCCTTCGGTGAACGCGTCGCAACGAACGCGCCTATCCAGGGCTCGGCCGCTGATCTGATCAAGGTGGCCATGATCCGCATCCACGACGCGCTCCGTTCGCAGGGCCTCGCCGGCCAGCTGCTCCTTCAGGTGCACGACGAGCTTGTCCTTGAGGCACCGCCTGCCGAGGTAGACAACGTGAGCCACATCGTGCGCGACGCCATGGAAGGCGCCGCCACTCTCAGCGTGCCGCTGGTCGTGGACCTCGGTGTGGGCGCCAACTGGCTCGAGGCAAAGGCCTGATAATCAGGTCGGGCGAGGCCGTTTTTGTGATCGAGACCAACTCTGGCAAGGTGCAGCGATCGTCGCGATTGGAGAGGCCGCGCGCCCTGATCGCGTCCTGCCCCCATGGCGCAAGGCCTTGTCGCGCAATCCGTTGTGAAAGCAGCCTCCTGGCGGCCTCTCAGTTGCCACGATACCCGGGTGACGCGACTCACATCGTGCGCGTCGGTACATGACAACCTCATCCATTCTGGGATAACAGCATCGCTATGCGACGTCCGAGCCGCGGGTTCACTCTTATCGAGCTGCTGATAGTCGTCGTGATCATCGGCGTGCTCGCGGCTATCGCCATCCCGAAGTTCCAGAACACGAAGGGGAAGGCCAATACCGCCGGCCTCAAGTCGGATCTGCGCAACCTCGTGACGGCGCAGGAGGCCTATTTCTACGAGAACCAGGTGTATACGACGTCGCTGGCTGCGTTAAATGTCTCGCTCACCAACGGAGTGACGATCACATGGGGCACCGTCAACGCTCAGGGCTGGGCCGCCAAGGTGACGCACCCGCAAGCGTATCCCATCGAGTGCGCGATGTTCATCGGCTCGGTTCCGCCACTCGCTCCTGCGACGACCGAAGGACAGCTCCTCTGCCAGTAGGACTCGTGGTATCGTGGGGCCGTGCCCCGCGATTCCTCGACTGATTCCCCTCTCCGCGAGTTCGTCCGGCGTCGCGACGGAATGATTCACGCGATGGAAGGCGGTCTCTGGCTCCATCGTCACGTCTGGTTTGGTCGGCCCATGGCGCACCTCGTCTCGACGGATCGCGAGCGCCTGCTGGCCTATGGGCGTAGCGTCGGGCTGCCTGACGAGCGGTTGCAGCGAAAGCCGCTCAGGGATCCGCGCACCGGAGAGCGGCGCGAAGCCTGGCACTGGGATCTGGCCGGTCCGTTTCTCCCTCCCGCCACCCGCAGGCTGCCCTGACGAGGAAGCCGCCGGCGCGCGGTCACGGCGTGGGTTGCGCGAGCCGAAGGCCGGCTTCCGCGTCTCGCGCGGCCTTCTGCCCCCGTTCTACGTCCACGAAGGCAAGTAGCACGGCGCCAATCGCGAAGAACGCAATCACGGACAGGATCGCATTCCGGCTGCTTCCGGTGGCGGCGATCGTGAGCGAAAAAAGAAGCGGACCGAAGATGCTGGAGAACTTCTCGAACACGCTGTAGAACCCGAAGAACTCGCCGGACTTGTGTGCGGGGATGAGGGTGGCGAACAGCGAGCGGCTGAGTGCCTGAGTTCCGCCCTGCACGACACCGACCAGGCCGGCCAGCACGAAGAAGTGTGCCGCCGTGGTCATGAAGTAGCCGATGATGCTGATCGCCGTATAGGCCAGCAGGCCAAGGAACACGCATCGCTTGGCGCCGATGCGCGTCGCCAGCACGCCGAAGAGGAATGCGCAGGGCACGCCCACGAACTGCACCAGCAGCACCGCGGCGATGAGCGAAGACTGGCCGATGCCGATCTCCGTCCCATACGCAGTGGCCATCTTGATGATGGTCTGGATGCCGTCATTGTAGATCAGGAACGCCAGCAGCATCAGAAACGCCTGCCGGAAACCGATCAGTTGCCGCAGCGTTTCGCCGAGACGGGCGAAGGACGTTCCCACCACCGAGCCTCGCCCGGGTTCGTCCGGCTCGAGCGTTCGCGGCGGCTCGGGTACTCGCCGCAGGAGCGGCAGCGAAAACACAATCCACCACACGGCCACCGAGACGAACGCCAACCGCGCCGGCAGCGAAGCAGCCTGTTCCGACAATCCTTCGCCCGACGGCAATCCGAAGAGATCGGGGCGCTGAATCCAGGCGAGGTTAGCCGCCAGCAGGACTCCGCCTCCAATGTATCCGACCGCGTATCCGGCCGAGGACACCCGGTCGATCTCCGATACCTTCGCGATGTGCGGCAGGAGCGCCTCGTAGAAGACAAAGCTGGCCGTGGCTCCGACGATCGCGATGACGAACAGCGTCGACGCCAGCATCAGGTCGCCGCGATGGATGAAGAACATTCCCGCCGTCGCCGCGGCGCCAACGAGCATCGCCCCGGCGAGCATGCGCTTCTTCGCCGCCGCGTAGTCGGAGATGGCGCCCAGGATTGGAGACAGCAGCGCTACGATGACGGCGGCGATCGTGTTGGCGGTCGCCAAGGCCTGCGTCCCCCGCGATTCCGGCAAGCCGGCCGCCGCCACCCGCACGAAGAAGATCGGGAAGACCGCCACCAGCACCGTGGTCTGGAGCGACGATGCGGCCCAGTCGTACATCGCCCAGGCCCGCAACTCCGGCCGGCCCAGGCCGAGCCGATCCAGCCACGACGGCTTTTCCGCGAAAGTCGATGCCACGCACTCGCTCCGGATGACGGTCGCTGCCTAGCGAGTCGGTTGACGACCGCGCCCGGCCACACAGATTACGTTCATGTACCGCGCGTTACGTCCGTGGCTTGTCCTGCTGGTGGCCGTCTCGTGCACCGGTGAACGCGCGCCAGGCAACGATACGGCGTCGCCCGAAGGGTCGCCACCGGATGGCACTCCGCGAACGGCGCGCACTTCGACCTGGAACAGGGCCGCTGGAGCGATGTTCGCCGTGCGCTCGGGAACCGGGACGATCGCCTGGCTGGTGAACCCGGCATACGGCGATGCTCAGGCGCTCGACACGTTGACTGCGGTGGCATGGAATGTCGAGGGAGCGCAGTTGTCGATGATCGACGGCGCGAAGGTCGTCGGCACCGGCCGCATCTCCGGCCTGCGCTATGATTCCACCTGTGCGGGCTGGCCGACGGCGTCCATCGTGATGGAAACCGGGACAGCAACGGAGTGGCGGCTGGCGTTCCCCGAAGGCTCCGTCGAGGGCGCGACGTTCGATTCACTCCCCATCCTCAGCGCCGCAGACTCCGCGGCTCGCGCCCGTGCCGGCGCGCTCGCCGCGTCTCGCCTGCCTGACGACACGGTTGCCGCGTTTCGTGGGCGACCATTCATCGTGCGACAGGCCAGCCGCTTCTCGATAGACGCCGACACCGTTGGCACCGTGTTCGAGGTCGTGCGCCTGGTTCCGCAGGAGGCCAACCCGCTGCAGGAGCAGATCCTGATCATCACCGAGGAAGGGTCATCGAGGCCGGCGGCAACCGCGTTCCACGAACGGGAAATCGGCGCGGAGGAGTCGACGGGATCCATCGAGCTCCTTGGCGTCCTTCGGGTCAGATCGTCGGGCCGCCTCGCCCTGCTGGTTCGTCGAGAACGAGAGGCCGGTTTTGTCCTGGAGTGGATCGAGCGGTCGCGGGACGGGACGTGGGTCGTCAGGTGGCGCAGCGCCACCGACAGTTGTTAGGGTAGCGGCTTCACCAACCACGCCGGCTGCCTGGCGCGCCCCGTCACCGCCAGCACCGCGAGCGTGAGCACGTACGGCAGCGCTAGAAAGACCTGGTAGGGCACCGGGGTGCCCAGCGACTGCAGCAGGTACTGAAGCGAAACTGGTCGCGCCGAACAGCAGCGCCGCGCCGGCGATACCAATCGGGTGCCAGCGGCCCAGCGCGACGACCGCAAGCGCGATGAAGCCGCGACCGGCCGTCATGCCCTCAGCGAAAGTCCCGGCTTGTGCCAGCACGAGTGCCGCACCTCCCAGTCCGCCAAGGGCACTGCCGGTGACGACGGCCACGGCCTGCAACCTCACTGGCGAGGGGCCGGAGGCGCGAACCGCATCCGGGTTCTCGCCCGTCGCTCGCAGCGCGAGCCCGAGTCGTGTTCGCCAAAGCCACCACCAGGTGAGCGGAACCAGCGCGAACACGAAGTAGGTAATCAGCGGTTGAACAAACAGCGGTTGAACAAACAGCGCTCGGCCCACTATCGGTATGCCTGAAAGCAGCGGCACCGCGACCGGGGCCGACATCGGAACCGAGAGTGCGGCTCCCGTGGTGCCGAAGATGGCCTGAGAAAGCAGACGACGTCACGCCCAGCGCTCCGGCGGTCACCGCGGTTCCGGTCAGTATCTGATTGGTTCTCAGCCCGACCGCAAACAACGCGAGCAATCCGCCCGTCCCACCACCGACAACAGCACCAGCGGCCAGCCCGCCGAGCAGTATCGCGCTCCCCACGGCGCGCAGCGGACCAAGGCGCGCAAGTAGCGCAACCGCGATCGCGCTGTAGCCATACCCTGGCGACAGGTTCTCGTACAGCGCGAACGTGCCCCCCAGGACTTCGACACCGCCGGCGAGGCCTGGGAGAGCACCGCTTGCCAGGAACGCGGAGCGTTGCACGCGGCGGACATCGATGCGCCCGGCGAGTTCGGCAGCTCGCGGATTGCTTCCGACGGCACGGATCCGGAATCCGGAGGCGGTGCGCTCGAGCAGGATCCACGCGGCAAGAGCCGCGATGAGAGCGAGAACGATGCCGGCGTACAGTCTCGAGCCTTCGAGCAGCAGCGGTAGCTGATTCTCCGCCGCAATCGACGCCGACTGTGGATACACATGGGTCGGCTCCTGCAGCGGTCCGCGAACCAGGTAGCTCACCACGTAGGCAGCAACGAAGTTCATCATGATCGTGGAGACGACTTCCATCGTGCCAAAGCGCGCTTTGAGCCAGGCTGGAAGGAGTGTCCAGGCAGCTCCCGCCACCGCCGCGGCCGTGAGACATGCGCCCATGGCCAGCACGCCGCCAGGCTTGTCCAACCACCGCGCGATCGACGTGGCCGCCACCGCACCAGCGAGCAGCTGGCCGTCACCGCCCAGGTTGATGACGCCGGCACGGAGCGCGATGACCATGCCGCATCCTAATGAGAAGCAGCGGCGTGGCCCTGACGAGCGTGGCCGACAGGATCGCGTCCAGCGACCCGAACGCCCCGCGCCAGAGCGCTGCGAGTGAAGGCGCGACGGAGAAACCGGCGATATGCAGCAGGCCGGCCAGTGCGGTGACCGCGAC
>Ga0326597_10015313_pt1 | contig 10030 bp, 10 predicted proteins | sample RVTome_12_FD_203789 | JGI IMG/M metagenome (GOLD analysis project Ga0326597, IMG submission 203789) | Soil microbial communities from uranium-contaminated site in the Upper Colorado River Basin, Wyoming, United States - RVT100D185 | ecosystem: Environmental > Terrestrial > Soil > Contaminated >...
TAGTCGAGCAACAACTTGCCGGACTCGATCGAGACACGGCTTCGCTCCGAGACGAGGTGGCGGCGCTGCGCCGCGAAACACACGACCGCCTGCTGCAGTACCACATGCAGCTCGGGCGCCTTTCGGCGCTGCTCGATGGGCGGGTGGACACGTCCGACCACAAGACCCTCGCCGGGCGCCTTCCGGTCCACCTCGAGACCGGAGCTCCCGAGCGCGCAACCGGGCTCGAGCCCGCGTCGCCGGACGACTGGCTGACGCTCGCACGCTGTCCAGCCTGTGACACCGCGGAGCGTACGATCGTGTGCGAGTGGAACACGCTGGCTATCCTCGACACGGCGCCTGACGCTCGGTCCTCCGTATACAACTACGCGATCTGCCACGGGTGCGGCCTTCTCTTCGCAACCGAGCGCCCCACCGGGCGGCGGTACCGCCACCTCATGGAGCACTTCGAAGACGTCATTCACAAGGACTCATCGAGCCCACTCCTGAATCCACATCCACTCTCGGAGGATGACCGTGCCCGATACCGCCGGCTCATCGCGCGCGGTGTGTTCGTGTCGAGTCACGAAGGAGGCGAGTCTCTCACAGGTGTGTTCAAGGACCGGCTCGCCAATGCCGCGCATCTCGAGGTTCTCGGGTCGCTGCTCGATCTGCGTGGCGCTCGAGTGCTGGAGGTGCGATCGCGGGCGGGGACGATCCTCGCGGGGCTGAAGCGGCTGTACGGGGCGGAGGTCTACGCCATGCCCATCTTCGAGAGCCAGCAGCTCATCCTGCGCGAACTCTGCAACATCCCGACCAGCGATCTGATCGACTTCGAGAACTTCTCGATCCCTTTCGAAGGGCCGTTCGATCTGATTGTCTGCAACCACATGTTCACCCACGCCGTGCGGCTCGACCGGTTTCTGGAGACGGTACGATCGGCGCTGCGCCCTGGCGGCCATCTGTACCTGTACAACGAGATCGACGACAGCGAGTTTCTCGATCACATGCAATCGATGGTCGTTACCATGAATCCGCTTCATCTCCAGGCGGCCGATCGTCGGTCGCTCATCAGGGCGCTCGGCGCACGAGGGTTTGCACCGGTGTTCGTGAAGGGGCACCAGAAGACGACGCTATACCTGGCGCAGCGGTTGGAGCAGGCGCGCTGGACGCCGCTCGACGCCACTGAGCGCGAACGACGCATCGTTCGTTACCAGCAGGCCAGGGACCGGGCGGTGTTGCGGGCGCCCGCAGCCGTTCGCGACCGGTTTACCGACGTGTGGACCACCACTGTGGAACGAGCCGTGGCGTCTGGCGTGGCGGTGTTCGACGAGACGGGGGCCGTCAAGATCGTCAAAGGGTGACAGGAGAGTGGCCTGAGGCGACAACCTGTGAAAGCAACTGAATGTTGAATCGCGTGGCGCCCTAGTCCCCTCGCGGAACCGGGTTGGCGACGTCTCCTTGAACGACCGCGTGCTCCGGCTCCGCCGGTCTATTGACGTTGGGCTGGCTGTGATCGTACTGCCAGTCTTCCCGGAAGAAGACGGGAAGATGGTCGATTTCGATCGACCTCTTCGGCTCCTGTCTCGCAGCCGGGGGCGCCGATACCTGTCCCGCGGCCCGGTCGGCTCCGGCGAAACAGAGAGTCAATACTGCGAACACAAACACAGCTGGGATAAGTCTCGGCATAGACACCTTCGTTGTCCTCAGAGGTAAATCGGGAACCGACGCAGTGTAGGGGGTTTCAATCACGGGTCGCAAGAGCGATGTGGATTCGACGACCACATGGCAGGAACGACAATGCGAGCTACTGGAACAACAGCACAACGAGCGGGATGTAAAGCAGTCCAAGCACGATCGACAAGGACACGGCGCTCGCCGTCAGCTCCATGTCGAGCTTTGCCATGGAAGTCAGTGTCAGCGCAGTGAAGCCAATCGGCGCCCCGCTGCAAAGCGCCACAACGATGAAGGTCTGACCTTCGAGTCCAACCAACGTCGCACATCCGAGACCAAACACGAAGCCGAGTCCCATGCGAATGAACAGCGCCAGGGCAACGAGGCGAATCTGCTTGATGGAACGCGAAAAGAATATGCCGAGAGCGACAAGGATTAGCGGTGACGTCATCTGCGCCAGGGGATCGACGATATCCGAAATGAGCGGAGGCAATGCCGTGCCGCTCACCGACAGTGCCACGCCTGTTCCCAGCGCCCAGAACAACGGGGCCCCGGCGATTCTCCTGAGCATGGCAAACCGCTGATACGGCTCGTCACTGTATCGAAAGGCTGTCGAGAAGGTGACGGTAGCGACCATGATCGCGTTTCCGAAGTCATAGAGCACCGCGTCGGCGAACCCGCTGTCCCCGTAGATCGACAAGATAAACGGGAACATGAAGGCGTTATTGACGATCATCGTACTCATCGCCATCGATCCCGTCGTCTCACGCGACAATGTCATGGGTTTCGTGAGGAGCAACATGCTTCCCAGGCACAGCATGTTCACGACGATGTTCGCGAGCGGCAGCATGGCCTTGTCGGCACTCAACTCCGCATTCGGCAGAGTCGTCAGGATCAGGAGCGGCAGCGTCACAAAGAAGACAAGACGTAGGACGAAGTCTCCATGAGACCGGTCCGCGAATCCGAATCGTCTGAACAGAATCCCGACGAAAAAGAAGAACGCTATCGGCCCAAACTGAGAGAGGATGTCTGGCATCAGAGTCCCAACAGGGGCTTGATTATAGAGCGTTGGACCGCTGACGATTGCGCGATAGACTCCGTTGAAATGGCGAGGAAGCGTCTCACGCAGACTGTCTCGACCCCGAAAAGCTCCTTCAAGCCGACGCGCGTCAGCGACGAGTTCCGTACGTTCGTCCTCGAGCAGCTGGCCGACGTCGACTCAGTGCTGGCGCGGTCGATGTTCGGCGGAGTCGGACTTTACTCAGCAGGCGTCTTCTTTGGCATTCTCGCGGCCAACACGCTCTACCTGAAAGTGGACGATACCAACCGCGGCCGCTACGAGGCAGAGGGCATGTCGGCGTTCAAGCCGTACGCCGACAAGCCGATGACCATGTCGTACTACCAGGTCCCGGCGCGCGTGCTGGAGAACGCCGACGAGCTGAGGGACTGGGTTCACGCCTCTATCCGCGTCGCCGCGGGTGCGGTACCCCGCAAGGCACGGCGTTAGCCCGACGTAGGACCGGACACTCTCACAGTGCTCGCGCCTGGCCAACCGCGGACCATCATCGGGCATGAGGCCTGGGGCCTTCGGCGCACACCGTCGCCAGGCGCCAGCCGCGACGCGAGCCAAGTGTTGCCCCTCCCACCGTCTGTAATTCGAGCGGAGCCGGTTTGCAGAGGAGGCACCAGACCTCATGTCCGGTTCTCAGGCTGACAGGGCGGTTGTGGGCCGAGCCCTCCGACTTGCGTTAGCATGCGCGTGGGCGCGGGGGAAAGGGAGGGGCACGCATTGAAGTTGAGCCACGGCGTGGAATGTGCCACAGAGTCGTTCGAGCGAAGCTGGAGACAGGCATGAAGCGCGCTGGGCTCTGGTTGGGCCCGTTGCTCTTTGTGGTGTCGCTCCTCGCTCCGCCAGTGGAGGGCGTGACGCCGGTCGGGATGCGCACGCTGGGGATCTTCCTCTGGACGGCCGCCTGGTGGTTTTCCGAAGCCATTCCGATACCGGCGACGTCGCTGTTCGCGTTGGCGATGCTGGCGCTCTGCGGCGTTCTGCCGGTCGCGGATGCGTTCAGTACCTGGGCCAACTGGGTCATCATGTTTCTTCTTGGCGCGTTCATCATCGGGCATGCCATGACCCTGCACGGACTCACGAAGCGCATGGCCTACCTGATGGCAGGCTCCTCCCTCGTCGCTGGAAGCCCCTGGCGGCTCGTGATGATGTTCGGCATCGGCGCTGCCCTCATGAGCCCGGTCCTCTCGAACGTAATCACGACGATGGTGTTTCTGTCGATTGCCTTGGGGCTGGCCAAAACGCTGAACCTGGAGCGAGGGACTCGATTCCCGGAGGTCATGTTCCTCTCGATCGCTTGGGGGTCCACGATGGGCGGTATCGCGACGCCGATCGGTGCGCCGACGAATTTGATCGCCATCGGGGTGATCAACTCGCTTGGGGCGCGGGTCGGGTTTCTTCAGTGGATGGCGATCGCCGTGCCGATGGCCGTCGTCGGTTTGGTCGTCATGTTTCTTGTGATCCGCTATGTGCTCCGTCCGGAGCCGCCCCAGCAGTGGTTGTCGCCGTCATACCTGCGGGATGAACTGAAGAAGCTTGGCCCCTGGAATCGTGGTGAACAGATCTCGGCAGCGGTCTTTCTCGTGGCGATGTGTCTCTGGTTGCTCCCGGACGTGCTGCCTCTGGTGCTGGCTGGCGGGCGACAACACCCATGGAGTCAATGGGTCTCAGGGCACCTCGATTGGTCCGTGACGGCCATCATCATGGCGACGTCGCTGTTCGTGCTTCCAGTGGACTGGAAGAACCGCACATTCGCGATGACCTGGGATGAAGCCGTCAAAGGCGTGGACTGGGGCAACCTGGCCCTCATTGCCGGGGCCCTCGCCCTTGGTAATGCCCTGGCGAGCCGGGACGTAGGACTCGGTCAATTCTTTGAGCAGTCTCTCATGACCTTCAGTTCGTCAGCGGGTTCGCAGCTCGCCTTTGTCTTTGGCGTAGTTACGTTCACGGTTGTCATGACCAGCGTTGTCTCCAATATTGCAGCCGTGGGTTTGGTCAGTGCCCTGGTTCAGGGGATCGGTGCGTCGGCTGGCGTCAATCCCATCGCGCTACTGGTCTGCGTTGGCATCGCCGCTTCGATGGCGTTTCCGCTCCCGGTGGGCACGCCCTATAACGCGATGGTGTTTGCGAGCGGTTACGTGCGAATGGGAACGATGGTCAAGGGGGGAATCGCTATCACGCTGCTCGTGATTCCGCTCGTCTCACTGCTCGTGTTCTATCTCGCTTCCTGGCTGATTCCAGCGCAGTTCTGAAATCTGACACGTCCGTTGTCCCCAGGATCACTGGCATGGTCCACGTCGATCCGCTAGCAGGATGCCGGCCGGCGGATGTCACATTCCGGCCGGCTGACTCGTCATCCTTGTGGGCGACCTTGCAGTGGGCTTCGCCAATGGGCACGGTGGAGCAGGCCCGAGCGGATCGGACCAGGGACAAGACCGGCTTGACGACCGCGAAGCGCGAGGAGTTGACCCGACTGCCGAAAGACGTGCGCCACGTGGGGGACGAGTCACTGCCAGTCGGCCCCCCTCCAAGGGGTGCCTGTCGTCACCCTCGCGGGTCCTACAATGGGCAACCGCCTACCGAATGTGAGCACAAGACTGGTAGCGGCACGTACCGAGTCGGGCTCGCCACCGGCCGACCCAGCAGTAATCATGACCGACGCTCGCCTACAGGATGCCAGGCACAGTGTGACCAGTTCCGAGACAGAGTGCCCCAGTTCCCAAGCAGTGCTTGGTGTCTTTCCGTGTTCGCTCGATCGTCGGTCTGTGTCTGAGTGTGTACGCGCGTGGTGGTTCTTCCTCCACGGATGTCTGACGGTCAAAGAGGGCACGTCGCTTGCATTACTTCATTACACCACCGCGTTGCGGCGTCGTGCCCACTCGCGGAAGGTAGGTCGTTCGGATCACACCAGCGGCGGACGCCGCTACAACAATGCCTACGTGAGGGCGTGCGGAGACGATTGCGATGAATAGCATCATTTATCTAGTGGGTCTGTTTGTGGTCGTGATGTTCGTTCTCTCGGCCCTTGGACTGCGCTGAGGCAGCCCCATGCAGACTAGTTACGCGGATCCCCTGGCCGCGCACATCGAGCCGCCGACCATGACGGGTACTCTTGCGCCCGGGTCGTCCTACCTGGAGTGGGGTGCCGTGCTTGGCGGTGTCGTCGTGGCGATGGCGATGTCGGTCGTACTGCTGCAGTTCGGGGCTGGTGTCGGGTTAGCGATGGGTGCGCCCACGCTATCAGACGGGACGGCCTCGTGGAATGTCGTGGTTGCCGGGCTCTGGGTCGCGCTTGTCGCACTGTCCAGTTCGGCGGCGGGCGGGTACCTGGCGGGGCGCATGCGCTCGCGCTGGGGGGACGCCGCTGAAACGGAGGTGGAGTGTCGCGACGGCATCCACGGCCTCGCCACGTGGGGCGTGTCCACGCTGGCGGTGGGTGTGCTGATGGCCATCCTGGCTGCGCTGTCCGCGCCGAGGTTGGGAGTTATCCCCGCACCTGATACCGCGGTCCAGGTTCTTCGGATCATGGCCAACGCGTCCGTCATCTTCACCTTCGGCATCGCGGCAGGAGCGGCGCTCGGAGCCGCCGCGGCGTGGCATGCGGCGACGGTGGGGGGGCATCATCGCGACAACGGGTTGTCGATGCATGCTGTGGTGCCGACCGCGTTCCGTCGCAAGTCGGTCACCTAAGCGATGTCCCTGCAGGCTTCCCTCTTGAGTTGAGTTGTCGTTGCTTCGCCGCCGGGGCGTCAAGAGGGTTAGCGTCATGAAACGAGCAGTGGACACGGGGATCGTTGTCCTGGTGATGGCAGTCAGCGGGTTCCACGCCGGCGGTACCCGCGGGTGCTCCGGAGCCGGCGGTACCCACGTGCTCCCGCGCGTGAGCAGGTACCGCCGGTAACTCCTCAGTCGGGCGAGCGCTTCTCGCGCAGTGTCTCCTCGGCTTCTTCCACGCGATCGACTTCATCTTCCCGCGTATCGCCGAGTGTGGTGACCTTACCGCGCTCCTCAATACCGAGTACGTCTCCAGGCTGGGCGCGGTCCTGGCCTGGTAGAGGAGGTGTACGTCGTAGGTCAGGGGCGGGCGCAGTGCGTCGCGGGTCTGGCGGTATCGTCGTCATGTGCAAAGCTCCTCTCTGGCACCGGAGCGGCTCGGTTGCTGGTGAGCCCGGCGGCCGGGCGCGCGCATCCTGCGGCGACGCCGGTCTCGGATCCTCCGCCCGAGGTCCGTGTTCCGGCCCCGACCGATTGCGATCCTGAGGCGAGTCGGGTTGTTCGTCACGCGACGGACGTTCCGTTCCGGCCCTGGTGCGAGTGATGACGTGGTTGTCATGGATACTGCGACGTGCGCAGCGTTCATGAGTTACCGTGCATGCAGCATGCCAGCGCTTCCTGTGGCGATGACGTCCCCCGAGGCCGTGTTTCATGTGCTGCGACAAGAATTGAGACCTTGACCTGCCAAGAGTAAGACGATATCTTACATTCGTGAAGACCACTGTGTCGTCCAGAGGTCAACTGGTCCTGCCCGCAGAGTTCCGGCAGTTGGATCGAATCGAAGCCGGTCAGGAATTCGACGTGGAGCGTCTCGATCGTGGCGAATACCTCCTCGTCAGACGTGCGGCCCGCCCGAATGACGGCGCCGTGGACTGGTTGCTTGCGTGTCCGGCAAAAGGCTTCTTCGTGCCCGTCTCTTCCGAGTCGACAGACACCCTGTGAAGTACCTCGTCGATGCAAATGTCCTGAGTGAACCGACGAAGCCGTCCCCGGAACCACGGGTGATCGAGTGGCTTCGCCTTCACGAAACGGACATGGCGGTCGATCCGATCATCGTTGGCGAGCTGCGCTTCGGCATCCTGCTCCTTCCGAAGGGGAAGAAGCGAACGGCGCTCGAACAGTGGTTTGATGCCGGTGTACGGCGGCTGCACTGCCTGCCGTGGGACAGGGACACGGGCGTGAAATGGGCTGAACTGCTCGCGCGGCTACGTGCAACCGGGCAAGCGATGCCGATCAAAGACAGCCTGATCGCGGCGACCGCGCTTTTCCATGGACTGAAGGTCGTCACGCACAACCGCGCTGATTTCGAAACAGCCGGAGTGAGCGTAATCGACCCGTTCAGGGCGTAGAAACCACCTCCAGGCGTGAACCGCCGGCGTTTTCTGCGGGTGTGTGATGCGGTAGAATCGCCCGCAGTCAATCCGGCTCTCTCGACAGGAGGGAATAAATTATGCGGCGGCGACTACTCCTCACGGCCACCTCTCTTGGCCTTCTGATGGTGTCTTCTCCGATCTTCGCGCACCATTCAAGTGCGATCTTCGACGGGAACAAACGATTCACGGTGGTCGGGACGGTCACCGAATGGTTCTGGGCCAATCCACATTGTCTGTTGAGCCTCGACGTCAAGGATGCGAACGGCCAGGTGGTGCATTGGGTCGTGGAAACGCAGGCCCCGCCAAACATGATTCCCCATGGCTGGAGCCGCCAGTCCTTCAAGCCCGGCGATCAGGTGACCCTGACCGTGGAGCCGGCCAGGAGCGGCCAGCCGGTCGGGCGGCTGCTTCGTGCCGAGTTCCCCGACGGCAGGACGCTGCTTCCCGGTGGGAGCGCCGAGGCGGCCGCCGCCGGGACACAAGGAACCACGCCATGACCCTGCGCGTCATGGGTCCGACGATCGCGGTAATTGCGGTCGTGGCCTTCTCGCATCTGGCGCACTCCCAAGAAATACGCGGGTTCCGGCGCGCGCCAGGAGCCGTCTACGACATCGATTTCGAAGGCACGGCGTCTGGCCCCGCTCCCCGTCGCAGTCTGTCCGGGACCTGGGAGTTCGCCAAAGGTGGAGCCGAGGGAATCCAGGCAAACGGGGCGAAGGCGATGCCGTCGGACGGCGCGCCGCAGCACGAACTGCCGTTCACGCCCGAGGGCCGGGCAGCCTTCATGGCCAACAAGCCGACCTTTGGCATCACGTTGGTGCCCTCAGCGGAGACCAACGACCCGATGCCCGGCTGCGACCCGCAGGGCTTTCCACGCATCGTGCTCCACAACGCCCATACGGAGCAGATTCTGGAAACGTCGACCCAGGTCGTGATCCTGTACCAGTTCAACAAGAAATGGCGCGCCATCTGGACTGACGGCCGGGCTCTGCCCGAGGATCCCGAACTGCCAGGGTGGGCGATCGAGGGCACCCCGCCGGCCGAACCTCGCTGGTGGGGATACTCGGTCGGCCGGTGGACAGACGACTTCACGTTCGTGGCCGAGTCCAATGGATTCGACGACCGGAGCTGGCTCGACAATGCCGGCCGGCCCCACAGCACCGCGCTGCGCGTGATCGAAACGTACCGCCGCGTGGACGCCGACCATCTGGAGAAGACGATTACGATTGACGACCCGACGTACTACACACGACCGTGGGTCGCGCTCGACCGGCTCCCGTACCGGCTTCAGTCGCCAAGCTTCGAAATCCCCGAACAGGAGTGCGTGCCGTCGGAGACGGCAAAGTACAACAGGCTCTTCGGCGACGTCGTTGTGGACGCAGGCGATGCAGCCAAATAAACGCCGGCGATCCGGGCGAGCCTGAGCCCTGGTCCCGACACTGGAAACGCTCTAAAGCGCTTTTCATTTCCACGTGCCACGGAGCCACGGAGACTCGGAGGAAATCCTTGGGAATTTGTCTCCGTGCCTCTGTGTCTCCGTGGCCCGGCAACGTGAAAACGGGGCTAGCGTGTCTGCCGTGTTGTCTGGGAGGTGGCTGGCGATTCGTCCAGCAAGGGCACGTCGGGATGCTGGCGCTCGAAGTACTCCAGTTCCCACTGCGACGCGAACAGCAGTACGCGGCGTCCCTGTCGATCAGCAGCGACGACGCCCTGTAATCCCGGTGCGGGCGTCGCGCCGCTGATCGTCCCGAGCCATCGCGCCGCTGCATACCCGGCAGGTTCGATGTCAGCTTCAACGCCGTACTCAGCGCGAAGACGGCTCACGACCACGTCGTACTGCAGCGCACCCACGACACCCACAATCGGCTCGCGACGGCCAGCGGCGACGTAGAACACCTGCGTGAGCCCTTCTTCCTCGAGCTGCTTCATGCCGTCATCGAACTGCTTGTAGCGGGTGTCTCGAAGACGGACACGCCCGAAGTGTTCGGCAGGAAACCGCGGCAGATCGGAAAACCGCACCGGTGCGCCTGAATGCAGCGTGTCACCGATGGCGAAATGTCCTGGGTTGACGAGGCCGATGATGTCGCCCGCATAGGCCGCCGTGATCGTTTCCCGCTCACGGCCGAAGAACCGGTACGCGCGCGAGGCCCGGAGCACGGTG
>Ga0326597_10015316_pt1 | contig 10029 bp, 9 predicted proteins | sample RVTome_12_FD_203789 | JGI IMG/M metagenome (GOLD analysis project Ga0326597, IMG submission 203789) | Soil microbial communities from uranium-contaminated site in the Upper Colorado River Basin, Wyoming, United States - RVT100D185 | ecosystem: Environmental > Terrestrial > Soil > Contaminated >...
GTCTACGGCGTCAGCGTCGATCAGATCCGGCAGGAACTGTTCAACGCCTTCGGCAACCGCCAAGTGGCGACGATCTACACCGCCTCCAACGACTACCCGGTGATCCTGGAGAGCCTGCCCGAGCAGCAGCAAAGCCCGACCGACCTGTCGCGCGTGCGGTTGAAGGCGGCCAACGGCCAATCGATTCCGCTTGGCGCGGTGGCGCAGCTGACGCCGAGCGTCGGGCCGCTGCAGGTCAATCATCAGGGGCAGCAGCCCTCGGTCACCATTTCGTTCAATCTCGCCCCCGGTAATTCGCTCGGCGACGCCGTCACGCGGATTCAGCAGGTGGAGCGCGACTTCAACCTGCCGGCGACGATTTCGACCGGCTTCCAGGGCACGGCGCAGGTGTTCCAGGAGTCGCTCAAGGGGCAGGGCATTCTCATCCTGGCCGCTGTGTTCGCGGCGTTCGTGGTGCTCGGCATCCTCTACGAGAGCTTCATTCACCCGATCACCATCATTTCCGGCCTGCCGTCGGCCGGCATCGGCGCGCTGCTGACGCTGCTCCTGTTCAAGATGGACCTCAGCGTCATCGCCATGATCGGCATCGTCATGCTGGTCGGCATCGTCAAGAAGAACGCCATCATGATGGTCGACTTCGCGATCGAGCGCCGGCGCGTCGGGTTCAGCGCGGAGGCGGCGATCCGCGAAGCCGCGCTGTTGCGCTTCCGGCCGATCATGATGACGACGTTTGCCGCGATCTTCGGCGTGCTGCCGATCGCGCTCGGCGCCGGCGCAGGCGCCGAGTTGCGCCAGCCGCTCGGCGTGGCGGTGGTGGGCGGGCTGTTGCTGTCGCAGATGCTGACTCTCTACATCACGCCGGTCGTCTACATTTACCTCGACCGCATCGACCGCATGCTCAAGCTGCGGCTCGAGCCGCAACTCGAGGCGGTTCCCGAGCCGGTCGATCGCCCGCGCGCGGTGGCGGCGGAGTAGCAGCCTCTCGGCTGTCATTCCCGGACGGCGAGCGCCCGCGAGCCGATCCGGGGCCGCTATATCCATGCGCCCGTGTCAACCGGCGCCGCACGTCCGTTCCGGCGGGGCCGGAATTCACGCTTTGGCCAAATTCATGCGCCGGTATACCTCCCCGGCGGACAACGAGTAGCAGGCGCTGCGACAATCTGGCATGATTGCGTTCAGCAGCGCTCGGTTAGCCTGCTACGGCGGTAACGCTGAGTTGCCCGCAAGGCTTTGTCGCGGCAGCACGCCGCCGCTGCTTTGCAACCGATCACGGGAGCGGGCATAGTGGGTCCGCTCGACGGACCGAAACCCGGGAGGAACAGAAGATGTCGTTGCGCAGGTTTACCCTTGCACTGCTGTCAGCCGCTGCGCTGGCCATACCAGCCACCGCAAGCGCACAGACCAAGCTGGTCGTCGCCATGCCGACGACGCCGCCGAACATCGTGCACATGTCGATGCACATCGCCAACGACCTGGGCCTGTTCAAGAAGGGCGGACTGGAGATCAAGGTCGTCGAGCTCGCGGGCGGTGTCTACACCTTCCGCGCCGTGGTGTCGGGCAGCGCCGACATCGCTTCGGCATCCGGTCCGTTCTCGATGGTCGGGCTGGCCAGGGGCTCGAAGACCAAGGTGATCCTTGCCAACATGCCAAAGCTCGAAGCTTCGATGATCGTGAATGCCAACATCAAGACCATGGCCGACCTCAAAGGCAAGCGCATCGGCATCCAGGAGCCGGGCGGCTTCGCCGACGTGCTGGCGCGCGGCGTGCTGCGCGCGGCCAAGATCAATCCCAAGGATGTGCACTTCGTCAGTATCGCCACCGAGGACGTGCCGGCGCTGGTCGCCAACCAGGTCGACACGGCGATGCTGCACGTCGAGCAGGAGATCATCGCGCAACGGAAGGTGCCGGGCCTGCACGCCATCGCGCGCATGTGGGAGATTCAACCCGACAACCTCTACAATGTCATGGCGGTGACCGAGAAGCTGGTCAAGGACAATCCGGCCGCGCTCAAGGCCTTTGTGCGCGGGCATATTGAAGCCACCCGCCTGATCTACACCGACCGCGCCAAGGTCATGCCGATCATGGTGAAGTACACCAAGCTGCCGAAGGACGTGATCGAGCAATCGCTCGACCTCATGGTCGCGAAGTGCATCTGGGACGCCAATGACGGTCTCGCGAAAAGTAAGGTGAACGCCACCGCCAGCCTGATGGAGCGCGTCGGCAATATTCCCAAAGGCAAGAAGCCGACGTACGAGCAGATCGTCGACCTGTCATTTGCCAGAGAGGCCATCAAGGAGCTCGGTGTCTGGAAAGGCCCGATTTGCCCGTCCGAGCCTTCGTGATCGTCGCCGCGGCCGATCGCGCAACGGCGGACGCAGCTGGTTACTTCGGCGCGTCCGCCGATCTCTGCAATGACCGGGCGACACGGGCCCGCTCAACATTTCGGTACCCAATGCCGGATTGGAGCGGTAAGATTGCGGTGCGTCGAGCTTCCGCCGATTTACCGATTGTGACGTCACAGGAGCGGTCGTGATGAGCGCTGTCAACGAGGCCCGGGCCGGTGCGATCAACGTCGTGCCGGACGCGGGTGCGGCCAAGAGCGAGCATGTTCCGTTCTGGCAGCGCCGGGCATTCTATCGCTATGGGTTTGTCGTCTTTATCCTGGCGCTGTGGGAATTGCTCGGGCCCCTGGTCAACCCGATTCTGTTTTCCCATCCATCGAAAATCGCGGTCGCGTTCTACGAGCTGACCGCCTCGGGCGAGCTGCCGTACTATGCGGTGGAAAGCCTGCAGATCCTTTTCTACGGGCTCGCGTTCGCGATTCTGGTCGGCGTTCCGCTGGCGGTGCTGATGGCGCGCTTCAGGCCGGTCGACTGGTCTCTCGACCTGCCGATCAATGCGCTCTATGCGACGCCGATGGTCGCGCTGGTGCCGCTGCTGGTGCTGTGGTTCGGCATCTATATGCAGGCCAAGATCATCGTCGTGTTCCTATTCGCGGTGTTTCCGATCCTGATCAACACCTATCAGGGCGTGCGCGAATGCGACAAGAACATGATCGAGGTGGCGCGCTCGTTCCGGTCCACCGAATGGCAGACCTGGAGGGATGTGCTGCTGCCGTTCGCGGTGCCCTACATCGCGGCGGGCATCCGGCTGGCGATCGGCCGCGGGTTGGTCGGCATGGTGATCGCGGAATTCTACACCACGATCTCCGGCCTTGGTTTCATGATCAGCCGCTATGCCAACATCTTCGAGACGGACAAGACGTTCGTTCCCATCATCCTGCTGATGTTCCTCGGCATCGCCCTGACCGCGGCGCTGAAATGGGTCGAGCGCCGCGTCGCGCCGTGGAGCCGGGCCGACGCCTGAGGGCGGCGCCGGTTCCGGCTTGACCGCTGCCGCCATTGGATGCATATTCTGGCCAGAATTTCTGGCTAGGAGGCTGCCATGCCGCGCTCGACATGGTCCATTCAGGACGCCAAGAACCATTTCAGCGAGGTCGTCAGGGCCGCCGAACACGAACCGCAGACGGTCACTCGGCACGGCGACCCGGCTGTGGTGGTGATCGCTGCCGACGAATACATGCGGCTGCGCGAGGTGCAGCGAATCGAAGCTGCGAGCTTCGCAGACCACCTCTTGGCGATGCCAAACGACGATGGCGCATTCGAACGGTTGAGCGGCGATCTTCGCGACGTGAACATCTGATGTACCTGCTCGACACGGTGGTCCTGTCGGAGTTGCGCAAGCGCCGGCGGGACCGAAATGTCGTGGCTTGGATCGGTTCAGCGGCGCCAGGCGATCTGTTCGTGAGCGCTATCACGATCGCTGAAATCGAACTCGGCATAAGTCGACAGCGGCGGCTCAACCCAGGTTTTGCTGTAGAGCTTGCCCAATGGCTTGACGTGACCCTGCGTGTCTACGGTGACCGTATTCTGCCGGTCTCGGTGCCGATCGCGCGCCGTTGGGGGCGGCTGGCGCGGCAATTGGGGACAAAAAGCCTCGACCTCGCTATCGCCGCGACAGCGCTCGAACACGGCCTCGTCGTGGCGACGCGCAATGTCTCAGATTTCACGCCGACGGGCGTGCATGTGCTCAATCCGTTCGAGCCGCGGCGGTCTCGGCCCCCGCGATAGCAAATCGGACGCATCAGCGCGCGTCAGACCGTCGGCGGCCGCGGCCGGCTGTGGTGCACGCCGGCGGCCGACGCGGCGAGCGCAATGGCCAATAGCGCAAAAATGCCGCCCACGCCGGTGACGGTGGCAACCGCGCCGGCGCCGATCGGCAGCAGCAGCTGGCCGATCCGGTTTCCCACCAGCCGCAGCGAATTGGCGGTGCCGCGCGCTCCGGCGGGGACCAGCATCAGCGTTCCGGTCAGCGTCAGCGTCGTGGTCAGGCCGAGCGCAAACCCGATCGCCGCGTTGGCCAGACCGAGGACGATGAGCGGCACCGGCAGCGCCAGCAGCACGAAGGCGAGCGTTGCCGCCAGCGTGCTGGCAATGGTCAGGGGTTGGCGCCCGGTCAGCGCGACCATGCGCGAATAGAACAGCCGCGCCACGATCGAGGCGATCGCCCGCACCGTCAGCAGCAGGCCGATCGCCGAGACGTCGATGTGGCGCTCGGTTCCCATCAGCGGCAGATAGATGACGATGAGATCGCCCGCGGTGACGCTGAACACGCTCAGCGTAAGCACCGCATAGAACCCGGGAATGCGCAGCAGCGCGGCGATCGCGATCGGCGCGGCGGAGTCGGCGGATTCCCGTTCCGCGCGGCTTGGCCGCAGCGCCAGCGCGAACGCCAGCGCCAGTACGGCGGCGGCCAGCGCCAGCAGGAACAACGGCTCGGTCGGAGGCACGGTCGCGCCGCCGCCCACCAGGCCGACGAGAAACGGCCCGAGCGCCTGGCCGGTGGCATTGGCGACCATATAGTTGCCGAACGCCTGTTCCATCCGGCTCGGATGGGCGCAGCGGATGCAGACCATCTGCTGGCCGGCGATCATGAACAACTGTCCGACACCGAGCACCGCGGTGCTGACGAACAGGCCGACGGCCGATGGCCAGACCGCGAAGCCGGCGCAAGCGGTGGCCAGCAAAGCCGCGCCGATCCAGGCGGCGAGCGCGTCGTGCCCGCGGTCGATGAAGCGGCCGACCCAGACCGCCATCCCGAGCGGCAGGATCGCGAACGCCGCCGAGATGATGCCGATCCAGACCACCGGCAGATCGAGCTCGACCGCCCGGTACGACGTGGTCACCCGGGTGATCGACACGGCCGCCTGCACCGCCAGCGTGTTGAGCAGCAGCGGTACGAACAGGGCGAAGTTGAATTGGCCGGAACGGGCGAGGGCGGCGAGGGATTTGAACATTCGCCGGATAGATTAGAGCGGGATCGGCCAAAGGTGAAACACCCGCGCCGGTGCGCCGCCAGCTTTTCCCGCGATTACAACGCCGGCTGAATCAGCGCGGCGGCACTCTGCTGATCGAACTTGAAGCGGTAGCGGCCGATTTTCTTCTGGTCGAGCGTCATCTTCAGCGCCAGCGAGATCGGGCGGCTGCGCAGGTTGGCCGCCGCGTCGTGCTGGCCCCACGACACCATCATGCTGAGATCTTTCGGGATCGCATCGTCGGACAGCACCACGAAGAACAGGTTGTTGGTCGGCGGCACCCGGCTGAAGACGATCGTCTGCTGGTCGGCGAAGGTCGGCACGAACTCGTCGGATTCCTTGATGCCGTCGATGATCACCCCGACCACCGCATACTTCTTCTCGGCAATCGCCGTCTGCAGCCCGGCAATCTTGCGCGCGAGGTCGGCGACGAGCTGTTGCGTGCGCTGACCCTCGCGATAATTGTCGAACACCCACCAGGCGACGCCGACCGCGACGCAGGCCAAGCCGGCGATGATGGTGCCGCGGAAGTAGAAGCGAAAGTCCTCGTAGGCGTTCTGATACTGCCGGCCAGCCGAGCGCGGCCCGAGAAACTTCTTGAACGCGGCGAGCGCCACGAACGGCGTGATCACCAGCAGCGCGACCGCGAAGAAGAACGGCCCGTATTTGGCGGCGAAGCTCGCCGAGTCGTTCAGCTTGTCGAGCGCATTGATGAGGGTCGTGAGCTCCGTCATGGCGCCGCTCCTATCGCGATAAGCCTTGGATCGTACCGAACTGGGCCCGGCAGGTGCAGGGCACGTTGACCGCTCCGCGGAAGGGGCAAGACCCGACCTGCGTCACGCAGACCGTCGCGCTGCTCGTCCCGGTCTGGCCGCCGCACATGCTGGCGATGACGTGCGGGGCGACGCCGCGCTGCTGCAGCTGCTGGATGGTTTGCGGGGTGCAGCCTTGGGCGCGGACCGGTTGATCCGAGAGCAGCCACGCCAAGAGGGCAAACAGTAGAATACGCATCAGCCCTACTCCCGGAAGCAGCCTGCATCAAATACAACTTTAATACAATGCGCGATCGGCGGCACGGCCGGAATAATTGCAATGCAGGTTTCGCGGATGTGATCGGGATCGCGCGAATTGCGCCGATCGGTCGCCGCTCAAAGCGGCCAGTACCAGGGGATCAGGATACTGGCGACCAGCCAGGCGATGATGTTCATCGGCACGCCGACGCGCAGGAAGTCGGCAAAGCGATATCCGCCGACACCATAGACGAAGGTATTGGTCTGATAGCCGATCGGCGTGGCGAAACTCGCGCTCGCGGCGAACAGCACCGCCATCACGAAGGGGCGCGGATCGACGCCAAGCTGCTGGGCGAGCCCGATGGCGATCGGCGTCAGCAGGACGGCGGTGGCATTGTTGCTGACAACTTCGGTGAGGACCGAGGTGAACAGGAAGATCATCGACAGCACCATGAGCGGACCGAAGTTCATCAGCAGCCCCGCCAGTTGATGCACGATCAACGCGGCCGCGCCGGTCTTCTCCATCGCCAGCCCCAGCGCCAGCATGCCGAAAATCAGCATCAGGATGCGCCACTGGATCGACTCGTAGGCTTCGCTCGGGGTGAGGCAGCCGGTGGCGACGACGACGGCGCCGGCGATGATGGCGAGCGCCTCGATCGGCAGCACGTTGAATGCCGCCAGCACCATCACCAGGAGAATCGCGCCGGCGGCGATCGGCGCCTTGGTGCGGCGGTACGGCAATTCTTCGGGTTCGGTGAGATTGACCAGGATGCGGCGCTCGAACAGGCGGCGCATCCCGTCGGGTGGACCTTCCAGCAGCAGCGTGTCGCCGGGCTCCAAGGTGATGTCGTCGAAATTCTGCCGCAGCTCCGCGCCTTGCCGGTAGATCGCCAGAATGTAGACGCCGAAGAAGCGGCGGAAATTGAGATCGGAAATTCGATAGCCGATCAGCCGCGATTGCGGGCCGACCACGCCTTCCATCAGCACTGCAGGCTGGGTGTCGAGGGCCTCGACATGGTGCTCATCGCGCGCGCCGAAGATCAGCGAGCCGGACTCATGCAGGCCCATCACGTCCGATGCGGTGGTGCTGACGACGAGCCGGTCGCCTGCCTCCAGCACCACCGGCGTCAGTCCATAACGGTAGGAGTGCCCGCGGCGGATGACGTCGATCACGGTGACGCCGCGCTCGCCGGTCAGGCGCGCTTGCGCCAGCGTCCTGCCGACGAACGGCGAGCCGGCGGGGATCAGGAATTCGGTGACGAAGCGCCGGCCGAGCGGTTCCATCACGGTCGGCTGGCGGTCCGGCAGCAGCCATCGCCCGAACAGCGCGAGATAGGCGACGCCGGCAAACCCCATGATCACGCCGGGAATGGTGATCTCGAACATCGAGATCGGCGCAAGCCCATGCTGCGTAGCCACGCCGCTGACCAGGAGATTGGTCGAGGTGCCGATCAAGGTCGTGGTGCCGCCGAGGATCGCCGCGTAGGACAGTGGGATCAGCAGCCGCGAGGGCGCGAGCTTCAGCGTCCGGGCGAGCATGATCACGACCGGCGTCAGGATCACCACGACCGGCGTGTTGTTCATGAACGCCGACAGACCCATCGCCACCAGCATCAGCCCGGCCAGCGCCACGGTCGGTCTGTGGCCGGCGGCGCGCCGCGTCAGGCGGCCGACGCGTTCGATCACGCCGGTGCGCTCGAGCGCCGCGCTGAGCACGAACATGGCGCCGACCGCAATCGGGCCGGCGTTGGAGAAGACGCCGAGCGCTTCCTGGGAACTCAGGATGCCGCTGGCCAACAGCACGCCGAATGCCAGCATCGCGACGACGTCCGTGGGGAACGTCTCGCGCACGAAGGCAACGAACACAGCCGCGGTCAATACAAGGACAATGGTGATCTGTATTGTCGCCCAGGTCATCGGATACCGACTGCAAATCCAAAGGAAACGCGCGGCAGGGCTCTTTCGTTCCAGCCGTCGCCAGCCGCTATTCCATCGGCGATTGATAATTTGACCTATTGGCGGAATGTGGGCCGCCAAGCGTTTCTTTATTCAATTTGGAAGAATATTCCGAAATTTGCCGCTATAGCGCGAAACTTGTTCCGCAGCCGCAGGCGGCGGTGACGTTGGGGTTCACCACCTTGAACGAGGCGCCGATCAGGTCGTCGACGAAGTCGATCTCGGAGCCGGCCATGTATTCCAGCGACACCGGGTCGATCAGCACCGTGGCGGCGCTGCGCTCGATCACCAGGTCGTCGGCAGCCCTCTCCCGGTCCATGTCGAACTTGTACTGGAACCCGGAACAGCCGCCGCCCTCCACGCTGACCCGCAGCATGGTGCCGGCCGGCTCGCCCTGGAGGATTTGCGCAATCCGCCGGGCCGCCCGTTCCGTCACTGTGACCGCTGTGGCTTCCGCTGTCATGGTCATGGGTCAGTATCGCACACGAATCGCATTGGCGTCGATTGCAACGGCCGCAATAGGTGTATTGATTAAGTAGGCACGCAAGCGGCCGGGGTCAACGGAGCGGCAAATGACGGTCGGAGGCACGCGCGCGGCGTATGCGGCCGATCCGGTCAGGAGCCGCGGCCGACTGGTCGCCGAGCCTCCGAGCCCGACGCGCAGCGATTTCCGCCGTGACAGCGACCGGATCATCCACGCAACCGCCTTCCGCCGGCTGGCGCACAAGACCCAGGTGTTCGTTTACCACGAAGGCGATCATTATCGGACGCGCCTCACCCATACGCTGGAAGTGACGCAGATCGCCCGCGCGCTGGCGCGGGCGCTCGGGCTCGACGAGGACCTGGCCGAGGCCTCCGCGCTCGGCCACGATCTCGGCCATCCGCCGTTCGGCCATGCCGGGGAGCGGGCGCTCGATTCCTGCCTCGCCGACCATGGCGGGTTCGACCACAACGCCCAGACGCTGTCGGTGGTGACGCGGCTGGAACGCCGCTACGCCGACTTCGACGGGCTCAACCTGACCTGGGAGACGCTGGAAGGGCTGGTCAAGCACAACGGGCCGCTGACCGCGCGCAGCGGCGCACCGCTGCGCAAAGCCGGGCTGCCGCGGGCGATTGCCGATTATCTCCCGCTGCACGATCTCGAGCTGTGGTCCTACCCGAGCGCCGAGGCGCAGGCGGCCGCGCTGGCCGACGACATCGCCTATGACGCCCACGATCTTGACGACGGTCTGCGCGCCGACCTGTTCGGTCTGCACGAATTGGCGTCGCTGCCGCTGGTCGGCGACCTGCTGCGCGAGACCGCCGCCCTTGGCTCCATGGACATGCCTCGGCGGGTGCACGAGCTGGTTCGCCGGCTGATCGCCCGCATGATCGAAGATGTGATCGGGGAATCGCGGCGGCGCCTCGCGGCGCTTGCCCCGCGCAGCGCCGAGGACGTGCGGCAAGCGGCTTCGGCGGTGATCGGCTTTGCCCCCGCGATGGCGGCGGCGGACCGTGCCATCAAGGCGTTTCTCTGGCCGCGCATGTACCGGCATGCGCGGGTCGCCCGTATCATGCAAGAAGCGGAGCAGGTGGTGGGCGATCTGTTCCGGCACTACACGACGCACCCCCACGACCTGCCGGCGGAATGGTCGTCCGGCCTGGATTCCGCCGACCGGGAAGCGCTGGCGCTCCGCGTCGCCGACTACA
>Ga0326597_10015317_pt1 | contig 10029 bp, 9 predicted proteins | sample RVTome_12_FD_203789 | JGI IMG/M metagenome (GOLD analysis project Ga0326597, IMG submission 203789) | Soil microbial communities from uranium-contaminated site in the Upper Colorado River Basin, Wyoming, United States - RVT100D185 | ecosystem: Environmental > Terrestrial > Soil > Contaminated >...
TCGAATTTGGTGGGAATGCGCTGGATCGCTTCCACCACCTCGCGCAGCGGCACGGGATCGAAATCGTTTGGAACGGCGGTCAGCGCGATCGTGTCGACCACGCCGGAATAGCGCTCGTTGAGTTTTTCCGCGATCGTGTCGTAACTGGCCACCACGGCAAACAGGTTGAGCACATCGTCCGGCACTAGGGCAGCCATTTCTTTCCAGCGGCCCTCGCGTGGATAAGAATTCAGCTTCTTTCCCAGGTCTTCTATGCCGTGCAGGCGCAAAACGTTCCAATATCCCGGAGTCGAGCAATAGAAAGCGATTCGGTAACGCACATATTCGCGGATTTTTGCGACGGTCGCCTCATCCGGTCCGGTCGCGATAAAACTTCCTGCCATGATCTCGAAGTTCTTGCGATCGCGCTGTCCCCTTTTTATGCCTTCCTCGAGCTGCACGTTGATGACTTCTTCCAGCAAGCGCCGCGTCGTCAACGGATGCAGCCGCACCCCGTCGCAGAATTGCCCCGCGACGCGTAACATGGCCGGCCCTACGGCAGCGATCGAAATCGGTGGTGTCGGCAAACCGTTCGGGCGGGGCGAGAAATTGGGCGTCATCAGGGTGAGGGTGTAATGCTCGCTGTGATAATCGAGCGGCTCCTCGGTCTGCCAGCAACGCCAGATGGCGCGGATGGCGCCGACATAATCGCGCATGCGAGGTGCCGGCGCGCTCCACGGAATGCCGTAGCGGCGCTCATTGTGTGCCTTGATTTGGGAGCCGAATCCCATATAGAAGCGCCCGCGGGACGCGTGATGGATGTCCCAGGAAATCATCGCATTGATGGTCGGCGAGCGGGGAAATGCCATCGCGACCGCGGCACCTAACTGGAGGCGTTCCGTAGCCAACGCCGCCGCCGCCAACAGCAGATAGGGATTGTGCGCATTCTCCGCCGCGATAACGCCGTCCAGCCCTGCCTGCTCGGCCTTGCGCGCAAAAGCCTGCGCTTCCCGCAAATCATCGTACGGAACTTTGGTTACCACCCGCATGGTTATCTCCTCCTGGAGAGATTTTGGCCCATAACAACTATCATGCCATGGAGGAACGAATGATATCTCGTTTCACAAGGCAGAATGAAAATCGCGACGCCTTGGTTGATATTTTGAAACGGACGTGGGAAAGTCGCACGTCAAACTACCCTGATTTAATTCTATCGTTCGCCTGCCGGGCCTTCTTTGATGTGGATCAATGCACTGACAATCACGCGGTTTGTGTAAACTCGCACACGGTTGTGCAATTATCGAATCATTTCGGCCAGCTTTTCCCAAGAAAATGACAGATTCAATACTCGCTCAGGCTTTATTCTCACCGCGATCAATCGCGCTGATCGGCGCATCGGGCGACGCGAATAAGAATACGTCGCGGCCACAACGCTTCCTGCATAAGCATGGTTATACGGGCAGTATCATCCCGATCAATCCGGGTCGTGACGAGATCTTCGGAGAAAAGGCGTATCCCGATCTCAGTTCGGTGCCGGGAGCCATCGACCATGCGTTCATCATGGTGCCGACCGATGCGGTCGCTGCGGCTATCGAACAGTGCGCAGCCAAACATGTGCCGCTCGCGACCATATACAGCGATGGCTTCGCTGAGACCGGTGAGGCGGGTCGACGCAGGCAGGCAGAATTGATCAGGATTGCGCGGGACGGCGGGGTGCGGCTGCTCGGACCCAATTGCATCGGCTTGTACAGTAGCTCTCCCCCGTGCGCGCTGTCGGTGATCGCCGTGCTCGAAGAACTCGACGTCAAGCCGGGACCGCTCGCCGTCGTTTCGCAATCCGGCAGCATGATGGGTGGACTGCTCTCGCGCGGGCATGGACGCGGCGCCGGTTTTTCGAAGCTGGTTTCGGTCGGAAACGAATGCGATATCGGCATCGGCGAAATCGCCGACCTTCTTGTCGACGACTCGCACACCGGTGCGATCGTGCTGTTTCTTGAGACGATACGCGATGCGGATCGTCTGGCGCATGCGGCGCGGCGTGCGTTTGCCGCGGGGAAGCCCGTTATCGTCTACAAGCTCGGACGCTCAAAGGTCGGTCAGCAGGTTGCAGCATCGCACACCGGCGCAATAGCCGGCGCCGACGCAGTGGCGGATGCTTTTTTTCGCGCTCACGCCATGATACGGGTCGACACGCTGGAAAATCTGTTCGAGCTACCTGCGCTGCTCGCCGGTCAAAGACCGGCGCTTTGCCACCGGGTCGCTGCGATGACAACAACGGGTGGGGGGGCTGCGATCGTGGTCGACCGGATCGGCGCACTGGGCCTCGACGTGGTAGCGCCCAGTGCCGAGATCATCGCCAACCTCGCGAAGAAAAACATCAAGGTTGCTGCGGTCCCGCTGACTGATCTCACACTGGCCGGCGCGAAAAAAGAAATCTACGGCGCGGTATTGAACGAGCTGTTCGCATCCGACCATTGCGATCTGGTGCTGGCGGTTGCCGGCGGTTCGGCGCAAACCCAGCCGCACATTGCTATCGAACCGATGATCGAGGCCGACCGCCGCGGTAAGCCGCTCGCCGTATTTCTCGCACCGCACGCCGAGGCGTCGCTCAAGCTGCTCGCCGCTGCGGGCATCGCGGGTTTCCGCACGCCGGAAGCTTGCGCCGACGCGCTTCGCGCCTGGCGTGAGTGGCGGGCGCCGGCGGCCAAACCTGACCCTGACACGCCGCGGCTTGAGGCCGCCGGTCGGATGCTCGCCACGATGTCAGGCAAGCCGATCAATGAATTCGATGCATGCCGCGTGTTCGGCGCGCTCGGTATTGTGCCAGCGCAAACCGAAGTGATCGCCGCGCCGGCACAGCAAACCCGTATCGAATTTCCGGTGGTGGCCAAAATTCTTTCGCCCGATATCCCGCACAAGACCGATGCGCAAGGCGTGATGCTCAATCTCACCACGCCTGAAGAACTGGCGGCGGCGGTCTCCCGGATGCTCGCGCGAGTCGGGGCATCCCACCCCGATGCCCGTATCGAGGGCGTGCTGGTGCAGAGGATGGAGCGCGGGCTCGCGGAGGCCATCGTCGGCTACAAAATCGATCCTCAGCTGGGGCCGGTCATCATGCTGGGCGTCGGCGGCATACTCGCCGAAATCTATCAGGACGTTGCGCTTCGCCTCGCGCCGGTCGACCTTGAGACGGCGCGCACGATGATCGATGAGGTGCGCGGACTTGCCGTGATCCGCGGCTACCGCGGGCTGCCGCGTGGCGATGGCGAGGCGCTGGCCCGGGCCGTGGCCGCGATGTCGCAGCTCGCGCTGCTCGAGGGCCGCACCGTACGCGAAGCGGAGATCAATCCGCTGATCGTGAAGCCGGAGGGCGAGGGCGTGGTAGGCGTGGACGGTTTGATCGTGTTGCGGAACGAAGCGCAGGCCTAATTGTTGCGGATATTCTCCGTCCCGGCCACCTTCGTCCATCGTTCACGCTCGGACCGGAGGTGTGCCGCGAATTCTCGCGGGGAACTCGCTATGCCTTCGGTTCCGTCGCGAGCCAGCCGGGATGACACCTCCGGCCGCTGAACTGCCTTGACGATCTCTTGGTGCAGGCGATCGATCATGGCACGCGGCGTGCCGCGGGGCGCCAGCAAGCCGTGCCATTGAGTAACCACGTATCCCGGCACACCCGCCTCGATCATCGTCGGTAAATCGGGCGCCATTTTTCCGCGCGCGGTGCTGGCGATGGCCAACGCCCTCAGCTTCTGGTTCCGGACTTGGCCGTATACCGAGCCGCCGCTCAGAAAGCTCATCTGGACTTGACCCGACAAGAGATCGGTCAGCGCCGCGCCGACGCCCTTGTAAGGGACATGCACCAGTTTCGTTCCGGTGGAAATCGCGAACAACTCGCCCGCAAGATGCGCGAGCGAGGCATTGCCTGTCGACGCAAAATTCAGTTTAGACGGGTTCGCTTTCGCATACGCAATCAGTTCTGCCACCGACTTGACGGGCAGCGACGGATGCACCGTGAATAGGTACGGGCTGGCGGCGACCTGGGAGACCGGATCGAAGTCGCGGAACAGGTCGTAAGGCGTTTTGTTGACGATGCCGTACACCACCAGGCTCGCGCTCAGCAGCATCAGCGTGTAGCCGTCCGGCGCCGCGTGCGCGGTGAGTTCCGCGGCGATGCTCCCGCTCGCGCCCGCGCGGTTGTCCACGACCACGCTTTGCCCCAGGGCCTCGGAGAGCGGGGCCGCAACCAGGCGCGCGACAAAATCCAGACCGCCGCCCGCGCCTGAAGCGACGGTCATTCTGATCGGCTTGGCCGGATACGCCGAACCCTGCGCGGCACTGGACGGCGCTGCAATCGAAAGCGCGGCCGCCAGCCCAGCCGCAACCGTGATCCGCGATCCTGGCTTCATTTGTTCTCCTGCATATACTTGAGGTTAGCGCAGATACCTGCTGAACCACGCGAAGACTTTCTTCCACCCGTCCATCGCCGCGTGCACGCGATATTGCGGACGGTCGACGGAGAAGAATGAATGCCCGGCGTTTTCGTAGGTGTGAAACTCGTAGGTCTTGCCGAATTTCTTGAGGGCCTCTTCGGTCTTGGCCGCATCCTCTGGTGACGGGCGTTTATCCTCGCTGCCGAACAGGCCGAGCAGCGGACACTGCAGGTCCTTGGTGAAATCGATCGGGGCGACCGGCTGCCGCGGCGTCAACTCTTCGGGCTTGGCAACGACGCCGCCGCCGTAGCAGACGGCCACGGCATCGATGCCGCGCAGCGTGCACGCGCCCAGGTAAGTCTGCCGCCCGCCGGAGCAAAAGCCGATGACTCCCACCTTGCCGTTCACGTAGGGAAGCGCGCGCAGGTAGTCGATGGCTGCCTGCATGTCGCCCATCGTGCGATCGTCCGGCATGCCGCCGGCCGCGCGGATACTGGCGCTGTTTTCTTCCGGCGTCGCCTTGCCCTCGCGGAAGTGCAGGTTGGGCACGATCGCGACGTAGCCGTGATGGGCGAAGTGGCGCCCGATTTCCTTGTGCGCGTCGTCCCAGCCCGGCATGTGGTGAATCACAACGACGCCGGGATACGGTCCGGCGCCTAACGGCCGCGCCAGGTAGGCGTCGATCTGGTCGCCTTGGTGGCCGCGCAGATGGACGGTTTCGGCAAACATCGATTCGTAGGTCATGGTTGCTCTCCTTGGATCCGCTTGTTGTCAGGCAAGGCCTTCCACGATACGCAGGTCCCGCTTCGCGCCGTTACCGAGCGCTTTCAGCGCAGCCTGGTAGCCCGGGCTGTCGTGCGCGGCGATTGCTTTCTCCACGCTGTCGAACTCGATCACCACCACGCGCTGCATGAGGCCCGCCTCATACGCTTTCGCCGGATCGCCGCGCACCAGGAACTTCGCGCCGGCTGCCTGCATCGCCGGTCCGGCGAGCTGGCGGTATGCGTCGACCTTAGCCGGGTCGCTGACGGAGTGAAAAACGTTGATCCAATAGCCTTTGGCCATGATGAGTCTCCTTTGAAGAGCGGTGAACGGTGAATTGAAAGAGTAACAGGGACGGACCGCTAAGCCAAGCATCGCAACTCGGCAAGATTCGATATCGTCGATTCAACGGCATAGGGTAGGGTGCGCTTGCGCACCAATATTTCAGTCAGTATTGGTCTGTCGCCGTGATTTGCTGTAGGATTGTCCAATATGGCGACCACACATACAGTCGATTGCAATGCCGGAGAGAAAATCCAGGACAAGCTTGCGCTGGTCAAGCCCGGCGACACGATTCAGGTCAGCGGCACGTGCAGCGAGAACGTCTCCGTTTTGTCCGAGGTGACTCGAATCACGCTCGACGGCCAGGGCAAGACCGTGATCCAGGCGCCTGCCAAAGGCGATGGCATCATCATCCGCGGCCGGGAGATTACGGTGAAGGGCTTTACCATCACCGGCGGGCGCGACGGGATACACCTGTCCGGAGTGGCCGCAGGCGCCTCCGCCAATATCGTGGGGAACACCATCCGTAAGACTGGCAGGCACGGCATACATCTGGATCACAGCAGCGTGGGCCGCATCGCGGGCAATATGATCGAGGACGTGCACGCCATCGGCATCGATGTCGCCGAAGGTTCGGTGGTGCGGATCGGTTACCTGCTCCGCCCGCTGGGTCCCGGCCCGAATACGATCCGCAACGCCGGCGAGCACGGAATTTTGGTCGCCCGCGGCTCCAGCGCCCGCATCGTGGGCAACACGATCGAGAACAACAAGGGAAGCGGGGTCGTCGTCACCAGGAACTCGCAAGCGGACATCTTCGGCAACTCGATTTCCGGGAATGGGGGGAACGGCATTACCGCGAGCCACAATGCCGGCATCAATCTCGACAACGAAGAACAGGTGTTCAACCTGGGGCCGAATCAGACCAATCCCGCTGCAAAGAATGCCGGCGCCGGGTTGAGCGGCTCGGTGGGCGGCTACGCCGACGGGCCGCTGGGAACGCTCGACGGCGTCAGGGGCGCCAAGGAAATGGACGGCACCTGCATCGACCGCGTGACGAAGGTGACAGTCCACTAAGCTGCGCGTTCGATTGACCCGCCCATACCCCGGACGTCAACGGTAGAGCAACACCGCCTCGCGCGCTTCGCGCCACGCAGCTTCGTTGGGACGGGCGAACGTGTCGGAGATGCCGCCGGGCGAGAAGGGTACGACCATGCGGATCGGCTTTGCGGGATAAGCGGTCTGTGCGAGCGCCAGCGCGTTCATCGAAAATAACGCCGTTGCGGTCGGCCAGTGTCAGACGTTACGCCTGAACAGAGAAATCAGCGTGTCATAATCGGAATGCGATCCGATCCAGTACCAGAGCATCTCTTCGCCCGAGCGGACACCCACCGCACGCCACCCCAAGCCGATGCGCACTGAGAAAATGGGCTCGCTCGCATGAACCTGCTTGAAGCGAAGACTTGGATGAGCGGGATTCTCACGCCAGATGCGATACGCCGTTCTGGCCCGCTGTTTGATTTCAGCGGGAAGGTCGCGATAGGCCTTCCAGAAAGCTTCAGTGGCCCTGGAAATCACTATCTTGATTCAGCGGAGTGCTCTTGCCGGCCGCGTGCGCCTCTATTGCCTTTTTCGCCAGAGCCGAAAGAACGTCCTGCGATTTGGCGAAAGCCTGATCCCATCGCTGTTCCGATGAAATCTCATCGAGAATAATTGCGGCGACCGCGTCCTGTTGCTCGGGCGGGAGCTGTGTTGCAGCTTCAAATGCTTTTTCGAGAAGTTTCGTCATTGGCATTTACTCCGGCAGTCATAGTAGCGCATCCCGGCCACGGTGCCAAATTCGCAACGCCTACCCTGGAGCCCAGCGGCGCGCCGCGTGCGACGGCTGACATCACTATTTTCATCGGGTGCCGGTGAGAAGTTCGCTTACCCTCGAACCGCCAACTGGCTTATGTTGCCGTGCATCAGCGGGCAGCCATCGGCAGGCGTGGCTTTAGCATGGTGGCTGCAATGCGGGCGCCAAAAATTTTCGGCAGAACATCTTTCGCTGGGCGAGCCTTAGCCATCATCTCCCTGGTCCATTCCGGATTGTCGCGGCTGGCTTTCTCAGGATTGGGTCGCTTTTTCATATTACGCTGCGAGTCTCATTACGCGAAGCTGTTTACGACCTTGCTCCGCATGCCACAAGTCATACTGCGTCTGTTGATTGATCCAGCTTTCTGCGGAGGTATCAAACGCAATCGAAAGGCGAACCGCCATCTCCGGGCTGATGCCGGCCCGGCCATTCAAAATTCCGGACAGCGTTTTCCGGCTAACGCCGAGTCCCTTTGCCGCCTCGGTTACAGTAAGGCCCAGTGGATCGAGACAAAGAGCCTTGATGATTTTCCCGGGATGTGGCGGATTGTGCATTCTCATGATTTAGCCTCAGTGGTAGTCCTCGTAATCAACGTGGTCTGCGTCCTTCCCTGCGAAAAGGAACGTGACACGCCAGTTGGCGCTGACCTTCACGGCCCAAACGCCTTTGCGATCTCCCTTCAAGGGATGAAGTCCCAATCCGGGGAGCCCCATATCCTTTGGCGTTGTCGCCGCGCTCAATCTGCCCAAAATAAGTTCGAGCCGTTCAGCATGCTGCGCCTGGATGCCGGATTTCGAGCCGGTCTGGAAGAACTTGGCCAATCCCTTGTGTTTGAAACCGCGGAGCATGCGTCGAAGTGTAACGCATATGGTTACGGGTTACAAGTCGTCCAGCGAATGGGATTGTATCTGCCGTGCGCGAGCATGCATAATCACGCTGGAAGCCGCATGGGGATTGGCTTCCCGGCTTTTTTAGCTACGCTCTGCTTGCCAGTGGAGATACGTGTCAGCTCGCGTAAAAGGGCGAGGGAATCGTCGGATACACGCGATGCACGTGGCGATAGATGTCCCGCGATTTGGTTTTGACATCTTCCTCGCTGTAGGCGGGCGTCGGCAGGCCAGTGCGATCGTCCCACAGGAAATTCTCGATCGTTACCTGCACTGCGTCGCGCGTCGCTTCCTTTTCCCTCCAGTTATCGATGCGGAGCTTTTCGGCTTTCAGCGCAGCGAGCAATTCCGCTGCGACTTTCTTGATGCGCTGGATATCCGGCTTGCCAAGGCCGGGCTTCAATAACAGGTCGAATAGCGCGAGGCTTTCCTCGTCGAGACCCTCGCGCAGAGCCCGGCTCTCTTCATCGTCCAGCGCCTGCACGAATTTCAGCAGCGCCGCGAAGGTGTTTTCGATCGTCACTCGATCCTTCTCGTGGTTGTAGGCTTCGACAATTTCCTCGTAGTGCCGCTGCAAATCCGTCCGCAGCGGGTTATGCGTGAGCAAACGCGAGAGTCGGGTTTCGATGACCTGTTTCAAGGTCTGCACTGTCGAGTGCTTCGCCGCCGAACGCTCGAACTCCTTGCGCAGCCGCTCGAAATCGATCTTGCTGATGTCGAAGCGCGGCGGTTCGCCCGCGGCGCGGGCAGGGGCAGTTGTGATCGCCTCGTCCACTAAGCCGTGGAGCGCACGGATGATATCCGTGATATCCGCCGCCTCACGGTCGATTTGCAGGCTCTTGTAGATGATGTTGATCGCGTCATACGCGTGGCGGAAGTCGTTGATGCCGGCTACGGTCAGGCAGGCCTTGAACTTCTTGAATACCTCGCGCGCCATGATCTCGTAGCGTTTGCGCGTCTCATCATTCTCGTTGACCGCTTCCTTGGCGGCGATGATGGCGGCGTTGCGCGCGAATCCGGTTTTATCGTTGATGTCCTCGAGGCGGAAATCGCGTTCCGCGAGAAAGGCGCGGACGAGCGCGATTGCCTCATCCAGATCCTCCAGCAGTTCCTCGGCCGGCCGTGCCGGCTCGGTCGCGTCCTTCCCACCGGGACCGGCGCAGCCCGCGAACGTTGCGAGCGCCTTGCGCAGGTTTTTCAGGATGCCGCAGTAGTCAACGATCAGGCCATTGTTCTTGCCTGCATTCACGCGGTTGGCGCGAGCGATGGCCTGCATTAGCGTGTGCGCCTTGAGCGGCTTATCGAGGTAGAGCGTAGCAAGGCTGGGCACATCGAAGCCGGTCATCCACATTGCACAGACGATTGTGATCCGGAACGGATGGTCCTCTTTCTTGAACGCTTCGTCGACGTCGATGCGCTTGCCGTCCGCGAGGGCGAAGCCTTCCTTTATCAGTCTGCGGTGCGGCGTGATGTCGAGTTCCCACTTGCGGAATTTATCGACCTCGCCCTGTTCCTCGCTGACCACCACCGCCATCCTGGTTGCTTCCATCCACTGAATCTGGCGCCGCCGGTAGATTTCCTCCTGCTCGTCATTGACCGCTTGATTTTCCTTGCTCAGCGCCAACATGCGCTCCGACCAATATTTCTTGATCAGGTTGTACATCCGTACGCAGGTGACCTTGTCGATGCACACCAACATGGCCTTGCCGGTTTCCCAAGCCGTCGAGTAATGCTCGACAAAGTCCCGCGCGATCTGGTCGAGGCGTTTTTCCGCGGTGATGATGTGGTAATCGCGTTTGAGTTCCCTTTCCAGCCGCTGCTGGACGTCGATATCCTC
>Ga0326597_10015318_pt1 | contig 10029 bp, 5 predicted proteins | sample RVTome_12_FD_203789 | JGI IMG/M metagenome (GOLD analysis project Ga0326597, IMG submission 203789) | Soil microbial communities from uranium-contaminated site in the Upper Colorado River Basin, Wyoming, United States - RVT100D185 | ecosystem: Environmental > Terrestrial > Soil > Contaminated >...
ATCATGACCAACCACCTGCCCACGGGCACGTTGGCCAACCCGTCCGGTGCCGGCGGCACGAACAGCTACTACGGCATCTTCGGCGATGGCACGGACAACACCAACTACATCACCACGGTGTTCGCCGGTGGTGATGCCATCCGCACCGTGCAGATCAAGGGAACCACTCTGGAAGTGGAGTACAAGATGGAGTACCAGGGCACGCCCATGCTGGCCAAGCAGGCCCGCGGCACCCAGCCCCTCCAGTTCCCGGCGTGCGTGGAGATCGGCGACTGGGGCGGCACCCAGGGCGGTCTGTCCTAACACGTAGTCTGTCCGACACGACGCCCCCGCGGGGAACGCTGGTCGTGGAACGTGATCGTTCCCGTCCCCATCACGCCCCGTGGGGGCATTCTTCTGTTCGATTGCACGAGTTACCGCGCAAGCTACCACACAACACATGGCACAGACCGCTTCGTTGACCGAGTTGGCCGCGGTGAACCGCGCCCTGTTGGTGTGCGGTCGCTCGCAGGTCAGCACGCTGTCCGGGACCATCCCGGCCGATGCGGCTGCGGCCAAGACCTTGTTGGAGCAAACCAACCAGACCGCCCAGAACGAGGGGTGGGACTTCAACACTGAGCTGGAGGTCACGTTGGCGCCCGGCGGTGACGGCCTGATCGTACTACCCGCGGACGTGCTGCGCCTGAACTACCGGGACGAGCACCGTTCCGTGAACAACTACGTGGTGCGCGCAGGCCGCTTGTTCGATGCAACCAACAACACGTTCGTGTTCTCGGCCAGCGTGGACGTGGACCTCACCCGGCTCGTGGCGTTCGAGGACTGCCCGCCCTCCTTCCAGGAGTACGCGGCGGCCCTGACTGCGGCCCACCTGGCCACGCACCTGGGCCTGTCGCGCAACCGCACCGACGGCATCCGCGCCGCGGCGCAACTGGCTCGTGCGCAGTTGGTGCGCGAAGACATGGCCTCGGCCGACTACAATCTGATCCAGGACAACTCCGTGGGTGCCCGATCGTTCGGTCGCCGCGTTCGCCCGGACATGGCATGACCACCACTTCCACCCCCCTGCTCGGTGTGACCGGCGGCGTGTCCCAGCGTCCCCCGGCCCAGCGCCGGCCGGACCAGTGCCGCGTGCAGGACAACGCGGACGCCTCGCCGTCCGAGGGCCTGTCCCGCCGGCGACCCACGGAGCACATCGCTCAGGTGTACCCCGCCGCGGCCCCGCTCAACGTGGCGTTCGGCGCCATCAACAGGTCCACCACGGAGCGCTACGTGACCGTGGTGCACAACCGCAACTTGAAAGTGTTCGGGGTGGACGGAACGGAACACCCGGTGCACGCTCCGGGCGGCGGCGATCCGGACTTCTCGTACCTGGACTGCAGACGCAGCAACCGGGTGCTGAATCCGGAAACCTTCTCGGACTGGCTCCTCACCGACGATGCTGTGGCGCCGGTCGCAACGACCACGCCAAGTCCCGTTGGTCACGGGGCCGCGGCCGAGCTTGTTGCGGACCGAGACGCTTCGGCCAACCCAAATGCCATCTACTCTCGGCAACTGTCGTCGGTGTTCACGTGGACCGTGACGCCAAAGAACATCGGCGTCGCATGTTGGTTCAAGGACACCAACGATGCCACGCGACAGAGGCCGAAAGTTCAGTTGATGAACATTGCACTGGGCGGGAACGCAGTGTTTCGGTGGGACGACGGTGTGCTGGAACTGGACAGCATCACGGACGGCACCGCGACCACGGTGACTGCGGGCGTCCAGGAAGGCCCAGACGGCTGGTACCGGGCCGTCATGGTGATGCAGTGGACCGCAGTTGGCGGCCTGGGGGCAATCCAGTTGGTACTGTCGCCACCCGACGACGATGACGGCACGGACATGGACGTGCACGCCTTCGGGTACCAGATTGCGCAGGACGTTCCGACCGATCCCGCTCTGTTCCCGTCGTACATGATCGAGGAACCGCGCGCTGCGATTCGCTCGCTGCCGGTGGCCGACTTCACGTTCTTCACGAACCGCACGAAGACCGTGGCCATGAGTGCTGGCACGACCGGGCCGCGGTTCCCGTCCCAGGACGTTGGCGGGTCCCCTGTGACCGACCTCGGGTTCGTGTTCGTGCGCCAGGGTGGGTTCGGGGAGCGGTACCGAGCGCGGGGCGTGAGAACCGCCGGGTCTTCGTTCGATGTGGAGATCGAGACCGTGTTCGATCCAGGCATTCCTAACGAGCCTTCGGGGGCTTTGCAGTTTCAGGCATCGAACAAGATCGCGCAGGCCATCTATAACTCCCTCGTGATCAGCGGGTCTGAGTGGAATCCCGTGTGGCAGGGCGGCTCCGTGGTGCGGCTCGCGTTGACCTCGGGGACCATCAGCAACCTGCGCGCGGACGACTCGCAGGGTGACACGCTCATGGTGGCGGTGCGCGACGAGGTGAAGAGTGTCGCGGACTTGCCGATCCAGTGCATGCGTGGCATCCGTGTGCGCGTGGTCGGTGCGAACGACGACGATGAGGATGACTACTGGGTGTCGTTCGTTCCGCACGACGCCACGGCCGGCTTCAATCCGCGCGAGGGCTACTGGTCAGAGACTGTCGCTCCCAACATCCCGTCCGGCTTCGATGGTGCCACCATGCCGCACCAGCTCGTGCGCCGAGTGGACGATGCCACCGGGTCCGTCACCGGCGTGCCAGGCGCGATCTACTTCGAGTGGGGGCCGGCTGCGTGGAGTGACCGCTTGGTGGGCGATGAGAACACCAACCCGGAACCCTCGTTCGTTGGTGCGTCGGTGCGGGACCTCCTGTTCTACCGCGGGCGCCTTGGCCTGTTGACCGGGGACCGTGTGGTACTGAGCGAAGTGGGCGAGTTCTTCAACTTCTGGCGCACCACGGTTCGCGCGTTGGTGGACAGTGATCCGGTCAGTACCGATACCCCGCACGCGCGAGTGGAGGCGCTGAACGCGGCCGTGACGGTGTGGGACACGCTGTTGGTGGTGTCGGCCGGTATGCAGGCCCGCGTGGATGGAACCCCGCTGCTCACGCCGCGAACGGTGTCCACCTCGGTGGGCTCGGAGTTCGAGAACGACCCGGACGTGCGCCCGGTGGTTCTGGACCAGACCGTGCTGCTGGCCGTGCCGCGCAGTTCCTTGGGCGCCGCGCAGGACGACTTCGCCGCCGTGACCGAGATGTACCGTGTGGGCGACGGCGACACGTTCGCTGGTCGCAACGCCTCGGAGGACGTTCCGGCCTACTTGCCGGGCCGCGTGATCGTCATGGCGTCGTCCCCGTCGGCCAAGGCGGCCATGTTGGTGCTGGATGACGACGTGTCGGCGGTGTACGTGTACCGCTGGTCCGACGATCCGGCCGGCCGCCGCGTTCAGTCGGCGTGGTACCGATTCACGTTCCCCGGTGCGGACAGCGTGCTGGGTGTGGTGCTCATCGAGAACACGGCGCTGCTGCTGATCGAGCGCGATGGCATCGTTGACATGGAGCGAACGACAGTGGCCGAGTACGCCGCCGACACGGGTTCGTCCTTCATCGTTCACCTGGATCGGCGCGTGTCCGATCAGGACCTGCCCTCGGTACCGACGTACGACCCTACCACGAACCGGACCACTTTCGTGCTGCCGTACTCGCTGTCCACGTCCACTGCGGCCAATGTGGGCGTCGTGGTGCGTGGCGTGGACGGTGGACAACAGCTCATTGTGGCTCAGGCGTCCGGGTCCTCGGTGTTCGTCGTTGGTGACCATCGCGGCGTTCCCGTGTTCATCGGCGAGCGGTACACCACCACGTTCCGCCTGTCTCAGCCAGTGGTGCGGTTGCGCGACGGAACGCCGGCCGCCACCGACGCCACGATCGTGCAGGGCCGGCTGGCCTACCACGACACCGCCAGCTTCGACGTGGACGTGTCCGGCACGTCCGCACGCACGGCATCGCGTTCGCAGTACCGCGCGCCCGGCCTGGCGCTGGGATCGCAGATTGGAACCGTGGTGTTGTCCACGGGAGTGCTGGAGTTCGCGGTCGGGCTGCCGTCGTCCGAGGCCGTGGTGGAGGTGAATAGCAGCTCGGTGTACCCGTTCCGCTTGCAAGGAGTGGAGTGGGACCTGGACGTGGTTGGAGTGGCTCCCATTGGGAGGGGGATTCCGGCATGAGCGTCGTCGTGCGGTCCTCGGTCTTCGACGACATCGCTGCGGTGGCGCTGCGCATGAGGGAGGACGACGTGCGCGAGGCCCAGGCCATGGGGCACAGCCCCTCTGAGGCGTTGACCCGTGGGTACAACTGGTCCAAATGGTGCATGACCGTGCTGGTGAACGACGTTCCCGCGGCCATGTTCGGCGTTGGGTCGCACGACGGAATCGGCATTGTGTGGGCCCTGGGCACGGACGACCTCACCCATCGCGCTGTCGTTGAGGTGTCCAGGGTCCACCTTCCACGTCTGGAGGCCGAGTTCGAGTACCTGGGCAATCTGGTGGACGCAAGGAACGAGGTGCACGTGGGCTGGCTGAAACGGCTCGGGTTCGAGATCCTTGGCCGCACCGAAAAGGGCCCGGATCGGCGCGAGTTCCTGGTGTTCGGCAAGCGAAGTGCGGGGGCGGCCTGATGTGCAACCCCGCAGCGGCTCTGGCCGCGGTCCAGGTTGCCAACACTGTGGCCTCCGCTCTGGGCCAGGGCGTCCTGGCACGCCGTCAGGAGGACATCTTCGAGATGACCAAGGCCGACGCCATGTTGCGTGCCAACGCGGACATCTCGCAGTTGCGCACCAGGCAGCGGCAGGAGCGCATGTCCGCGGCCGAGGAACTGGAGGCCCTGCGGCGTCGCGCGCTGGAGTCCGCCGGCACTGCCGCGGTGGCCGGGGCCGAGGCGGGGACCACGGCCGGATCCGTGCGCGACGTGCTGGAGCAGTTCACGAAGGAGGAGCTGACGTTCAGGTTCCGCACCGAGCGCAACCTGGAGTTCCAGGCCGCGGCGTTCGAGGCCCAGGAGGAGGCCACGCGCCGCCGGCAGCGCAACGAGATCCTGGCCGCGGCGCCGACTGTGGCGGCTCCTGATTTCGCACTGGTCGGGTTGCAGATTGCCACCGACCTCATCCTGGCCGATCTGACCGCTGCCAAGGACGAGCCCGGATTCCTGGGGTTCCAGTTCGGTGGAAGTGGAGCGGCCAGTGGTGTCGGTGATGCCGCAGCCGGGTTCACGGCGCCTGTGCAGGAAGTGTTCTGATCATGCCCAAACCGCGCGTTCAAGTCCCTGGACTGGAGATTCCCGGGCTGTCTCCCGCCTCCGCGCCGGGCGGGGCGCCTGCATTGCGTGTTCCCAGCGCCGCACCTGTGAACCCACTGGGCCCCTTGACGGACAAGTTGTCCGACCTGTTCACGGAGCTGGCTGATCAACGTCAGAAGCGGTTGAAGTCCGAGGCTCGGGCGTTCGTGGCGTCCAACCAGGGCTTGGTTGACCAGGTGCTGGGCGAGATCGAGTCCTCGGACCTGTCTCCCGAGCAGTTGCGCAACGCCCGCATCGGGGCACTGAACAGGCTGGTGGACGCGGGCGCCCTGCGCAAGCTGGACAATCCGTTCTTCGAGCTGGAACTGAACGGGTCCATCGCGCGCGCCGCGGCGCACCGGGCCGTGCGCAACACCCTTGAGCGCATGGCCGCCAACGGTGGTGAGGCACTGTTGGGCCCCATGGACGAGCACGGCATCCGTTCCGGCGGCACCCCGGCCGATCGGCTGTACGCCGAGGAGGTTGCTCGCTTCTCCGAGGTGCCGTTGTTGCGCATGTCGGCCTTGGCGCGGGCGGAGTTCGCCAAGATCATTGAGGACCGCAAGGATCCCGTGTTGGAGATCGCGGGGGGCATCATCGAGGCCGAGCGCACGGACCAGATCAAGGTCCTGAGCCGCAACGAGATCATGGCCTCGGCCATGGCACTGTTCGAGGGTCGTGACGACCCGCAGGCCGTGGGGGCCGCGGCCCAGGAAGTGGACCGGGCCGTGACCGCCATGCGCTCGGCCGGCATCAAGAACTGGCGCGACGCGATGCACAAGGCACTGCGCACTGCGACCAACGCCCTGGCCGCGCACGATCCGGTTGGCGTGTCGTTGTTCGTGGCCAACGAGTTGGAGGACCTGGAGGTGGCCGGCCGCCGCCTTGGCGATGACCCGGACTCGGCCGAGTTCTTGCAGGACCTGCACCGCGAAGCCGTGCGCAACGAGGCCGAGACCACGGAGGTGGATCAGCGCCGGCGTGACGCTGCCGCGCGCAAGGCCGAGGACGCTCTGCAACAGGCCGCGGCAAAGGCGTTCCGCTCGGCCCCCAACGACGTGGAAGGCCGCGTGGCCGCGCTGGGCGCCGTGAACGAGCTGCTGGAGGACCCCACCATGGCGGACCACCAGGACTTGGTGGTGGACGCGCGCTCGTTCGTGAACGCACTGACCTCCACGGACCCCGCGGACGCCCGGTTGAGCGCGGAGTTGGAGGCCGCGCTGGCCCTGGCCACCGGAACGGACGCCGTGGCCACGGTCCGGCATCGGTTCGAGGAGGCCCTGCGGTCCGGTGATGCCAGGGGGTCGTGGATTGCGACGTTCGGCGACAACTTGCGCAAGCGCGAGCGCGAGAACGCCATGGAGCTGTTCGCTGGCAAGGACGTGACCTCGGCCCTGTCCCGGTCCGACGGCGCCGACGGCAACCTGAACGTGTTCGTGGCCAACGAGCAGCACGCGGCCCTACAGCGATCCGACCAAGAGTACCTGGACCAACTGTCCTCCTTGGCCGCGGCCGGCACCGTGCCACCGCAGGAGCGTGTGCGGCTGGGGCGCGAAAAGATGGAGCGCGACCAGGCCATCCGGACCGAGTTCATCACGAGGGAGAACGAAGCGCGCACGCAGCTCGCGGACGCCGTGCGCCGCCTGGACGACGCCTCCGCCGTGGCCCAGTTGGGCGAGGGGTCCGTGCTCAGTCCCGACATGGTGGAGGCTTACGTGCGCGCGGCCGAGCGCAACGAGCTGGAGCTGGAGCGCTTGTCCGACCCGTCCGGTGCGGCTGGAATCATCATCAGCGGGGCCTTGTCCACCCTGGATTCCGCGCTGCGCAGTGAGGACTTCTCGGGCGACCGAGAGACGTTGCAGTCGGCCATCGACTCGTTGCCGTCTCAGTTCGTTGCAGCCGTGCGCCAGCGCGTGATCGAGGGTGGAAGCGGCCGTCTGCGCTCCCGAGGACGCGACGCAATCGAGATCGCCACTGAGTTGGCCGACAAGGCGACCAAGGGCCTGGAGTCGCCGGAACTGGCCAACGCCCGCTTGGTGTACGGTCAGGAGTTCGGGGATGGCGAGTTGGAGGACATCGTGGGGTGGGCCAAGGATGCCAGCATGGCCGCCGCCAAGCAGATTACGGAAGGTACGTTGACCGCGGATCGGTCGTTGCAGTACAAGGGCGACCCGGTTCGTCGTCGCCCCGAGGTGTCCACTGACGAGTGGCGCAAAGAGGTGTCTGAGCACCAGGCGCGTTTGTACGAGGGCAGGGACGATCTCAAGACGTTCGATTGGAAGATGGCGGTTGGGCTGGATTCGCGCATCATCAAGGAGGCGCCCAGCACCGCGGCCCTTGGACAGATGTATGTGACCGGCATTGGTCCGCGCGGGATCCGGTGGAACGACCTAATGTCCGGGTCGGCCGCGGTTACGGTGCCGAGACACTTCCCGCCGCGGATCTTTGGTGTGATTCGGGGCACGATCGTCCCGGCCCACAAGCTGGCCATCAAGTTCGATCCGCGCGACTTCGACCTGTACGGTACGCGCATCGCGGATTCGCACGAGGCCGTCACGGCGCTGTTCAAGGACGAGGCATTCTTGGCCCAGCTCAAGGACACGTTTCAGATCGCCCACCCAGCGGCCTTGAAGGGCCTGCAGGAGTCCCAGCACGACCTGGTGGACATGGCCATGGACCGGGGGTGGGTGAAGGAGACCGACCCGGCCCGCGTGCTGGAGCCGCGCGGCGAGTCTGGCGGCCCTGCACCCGAGCGCCCTCGGGAGATGTTGGACCTCGGTCGACCGCGCGGCGTTGGGCCGATTGAGCACCAACGGGACCTGGAGCGGTCCGCCCGATTCTTGGGCATCACGCCCGACGAGCTGATCCGACTGCGCACCGAACTGATCAAGCCCGCGCTGGGACCCGAGGCAACCATCAACACCATCAAGACGGGAGAGCGTTAGTGCCCAACCCCAACCAGTTCGTCCCCCCCGGCGCCCGATCCTTGTCGCGCGGCGCCGCGTCGCTGGGCAGGGAGCGCGAGCTGTTTGCCCTGGACGACGCGCTGATGGCCATTCCCCGCGGCGTGGAGGGGGCGTTCCATGACCTGTACGGTCTGGCGGACTACGTGACCGGCGACAACTTGCCGGACTGGGACCAGCGCATTCTTGGCGAGTCCCGCACCACGGTTGGTGGTCTTGTCGAGGGCGTGTCCAACTTCCTGACCGGGTTCATCCCCATCGTGGGCCCTGGGGCGTGGGTGGGCAAGGCCGCCGCGGCCGGCCGCATGGGCAAGTACCTGGCCAGTGCGTCCCGGTTGAACGCTCGCATCGCCAAGATCAAGGCGGCCCCGTTCATGTCCGAGGGGTTCAAGGCCCAGCGCATCGCGGACCTGACCGGGCGGGCCGTGTTGCCCAACGTGGCGCTGCGCACGGCCCAGGGTGCGGTCATCGACTTCTCGCTGTTCGACGGCAACGAGCACCGTCTGAGCAACTTGTTGCGCGACTTCGCGCACTTGCGGGACCCCATCACGGAGTTCTTGGCCGCGGACGAGGACGACCCCGAGGCCGTGGGGCGCTTGAAGAACGTGCTGGAGGGTGCCGCCATCGGGTCGGCCGTCGAGGGCCTGGTCATGGTGCTTCGCGGCACGCGCGCCGCCCGCAACGTGAGGCAGGCCGGCGGGTCCGCGGACGAGGCGCGCGACGCCGCTCGCAGCGCGGTTGGCGATGAAGGTGCGCTGGGCAAGGTGCAGGACGCCCGCGGCGAGACGTGGGGCGGCATGGGCGCCGACGACCTGAACACGCGCGCGCTCGACGCCCCATTCCTGCTTGCCACCAAGTCGTCGTCGCTCACTCTTCCGGTGGGCGTGCTGCGCGATCCAGACCGCCTGGCGTTCACGCAGCAGGCCGGGAAGGGCGTGTTGGCGGGGGACATCGTGAACCTGCGCACGCGCGAGAACTTGCGCATGACGCCCGACGAGCTGGAGTCCTTGAAGTCCTCCATCGAGGAAAAGGGCCTCCAGGACGCCGTGACCATCGACGTGGACGCGGCCGGCAAGATCACCGTGACCGACGGCACGCACCGGCTGCTGGCCATGAGCGAACTTGGTGCGAACGATGTCCGCGTCCAGGTCTCGTCACGAACCTTGGACGATCCGGCCAGCCGGGCGAAGTTGCACGAACTCATTCAGGAGTTCCACGGACCGGCGCGCGGGAACGCTTCCACGGCTCTGGTCCGCGTTGTGAACGGCGCTCTGGACGTTCCGCGCGACCCGGCCGGGGTGCGCCCCAAGAAGGCTGGGACGGCCAGCGCCGAGGACCTGGCCAAGTTGCTGGACCTGGACGACGAGATGACCGCCCGGTGGCGCCAACTGGCGGATGTCAGCGAACTGGTCCACCCGGAACAGCGCGAGGAGTTCATCAGGGCCTTGTTTGCTGTGCCACGGTTCCGGCTGCAGAACCTGGGCGGCCAGGGTGACACCGTGACGGAGATGCTCAAGTTCGCGGAAGTTCTGAGCAACGTGTTCCGTGGACTGCCGGACAACGTGGTGCACAAGACGTTCGGCATCCAGGCCATCGAGGGTGTGGATGCGGTCATGAATCGCCTGGCCGACATCATTGGCAACGGGCCTGACGTGCAATCCCTGGTCGGTCGGCTGCACGGGCTGATCCCGCCGGGCAAGGGGCGCGACCCGGTGCTAAAGGGCCTGGTCGGCGTGTCCGAGCAAGCGTTGAAGGCAACCGAGGAGGTGCGCGCTCTGGGCAACGGGCTGCTCGGAGCGTACCGCATGTTGGGTCAGA
>Ga0326597_10015319_pt1 | contig 10029 bp, 5 predicted proteins | sample RVTome_12_FD_203789 | JGI IMG/M metagenome (GOLD analysis project Ga0326597, IMG submission 203789) | Soil microbial communities from uranium-contaminated site in the Upper Colorado River Basin, Wyoming, United States - RVT100D185 | ecosystem: Environmental > Terrestrial > Soil > Contaminated >...
CCGATTTCGACCGGAAAGAAGGCACCATCACGCTGGTCATACAGGCGGTGGGAAAAACGACCCGGGAGATGCAGCGGGAATGCCAGGTTGGGACCAGCCTCTATGCAATGGTCGGACCGATGGGCATCCCGAGCCCCGCCAGCCACGCAAAGAAGGTGGTGTGCGTGGGCGGGGGACTGGGCGTGGCGCCGGTCTACCCGCAGGCTCGCGCCTTGAAGGAAGCCGGCGCCTACGTGATCGGGGTACTCGGGTTCAGGAACAAGGATCTGGTTTTCTGGGAAGACAAGTTCAGAGCCTGCTGCGACGAATTCATCGTCTGCACCGATGACGGCTCGGCCGGCGTCAAAGGACTGGTCACCGAGGGCATCAAACTGGCGATCTCAAGACACGCCGACATCGACGAGGTCGTCGCGATCGGTCCGCCGATCATGATGAAGGGCTGCGCCGAAGCGACGCGACCCCATGGCATCAAGACCATGGTCAGCCTGAACCCGATCATGGTCGACGGCACCGGGATGTGCGGAGGCTGCCGGGTGAAACTGGGCGACAAGGTGAAATTTGCCTGCGTCGACGGGCCGGATTTCGATGGTCACCTGGTCGATTTCGACGACCTGATGATGCGGCTGCGGCGCTACACGAAAGAGGAAAGGACGGCGCTGGATCACTGGGAGAAGACCTGCCGCATGCGAAATGAAATCGAGGCTGCGTCAGCGCCGCTCGCCGCCTCGGCCGCGGTGTCCACTGCCAAACCGTAGCAAGCCATGGCAAAAAAGATAACCATACGTACCATCCCGCAGGAGCGCACACCGATGCGCGAGTTGGACCCTCAGGCGCGCGCCAAGAACTTCGAGGAGGTCGCCTGCGGCTACAACGTCCAAGAGGCGCTGCGCGAGTCCGAGCGCTGCATGCTCTGCCCGGACGAGCCCTGCATCGCCGGCTGCCCGGTCGGAATCAATATTCCGGGATTCATCCAGAAGATCGGCGAGAAGAATTTCCGCGGTGCATACGACATTCTGACCGACACCAATCTTCTGCCCTCCATCTGCGGCCGGGTCTGTCCGCAGGAAACCCAGTGCGAGGGCGTGTGCACGGTCGGGGACACGCTGGAACCGGTCGCCATCGGGCGGCTCGAACGCTTTGTAGGGGACGTCGCGATCAAGGAAGGCTGGGTCAACATTCCCCATATTGAGCCGACCCGCTTCAGGGTGGGAATCGTCGGATCGGGACCTGCCGGCATGGCGTGCGCGGCCGATATGGCCAAGGCGGGATGCGACGTCACGGTCTATGAAGCTTTTCACCAACCCGGCGGCGTGTTGCGCTATGGCATCCCCGATTTCCGTCTGCCGAACGAAGTCATCGACGCGGAAATTGACAATCTGAAAAAGCTCGGGGTCAAGTTCGAATGCAATACCCTGGTCGGCCGTCTGTTCACCATCGAGCAGATGATCGACGAAATGGGGTACCACGCGGTATTCATCGGCGTCGGCGCGGGATATCCGACCATGCTCGGAATCCCCGGAGACTCGCTCAACGGCGTTCTTTCCGCGAACGAGTTGCTCACGCGCTGCAACCTGATGCGCGCCAAGGATTTCCCCACCTTCGACACGCCGATGCCTCCGGCCCGCCACGTCGCGGTGGTCGGATCGGGCAATACGGCCATGGACGCGATGCGGGTGTCGCTGCGACTGGGCGCGGAGAACGTGTACTGCATTTACCGCCGTTCACGCATCGAGGCCCCGGCGCGGGCCGAGGAAATCCATCACGCCGAGCAGGAAGGAATCAAGTTCCACTGGCTCACGAACCCGGTGGCGGTCCTCGACGACGGCAAGGGCAGTGTGCGCGGCATGCGCTGCATCCGCATGGAACTCGGCGAGCCGGACGATTCGGGCAGGCGCCGCCCGGTTCCGATTGCCGGCAGCGAGTTCGATTTCGAGACCGATCTGATCGTGTACGCCATCGGCACCAATGCCAATCCGATCATGGGTCAGACCTCGAAGCTCAAGCTCAACAAGTGGGGCTATATCGGCACCGATGACGCACTCGCGACCTCGGTTGCGGGTGTGTTCGCCGGCGGCGACATTGTCACCGGCGCGGCCACCGTGATCGAGGCCATGGGCGCGGGCCGCAAGGCCGCGCGCAGCATGAAAGCCTATCTGGGCATTCGCGATCCGTTTATGCCCTACCAGGGCGCGGGCGGCCCGGGCACGCTGTTCGGGATCGACATCAGGGAACGAAATTTCGCGCGCGTCCGCGTTGCCTAGGGCGGGGGTTCCGGCCGACCGGCCCGAACCAACCCTGCACCGGCAACGCACGCGCTCAACCGCAGCCACGGAATGAAAATGAATCAAATGACCACGAATATGCCCCCGAAGAAAGCCGTCAAGAAGACGGGTGCGACGAACAAGGATTCGGTCACGACGCTCCAGGAGCACGTCGTCGAGATCATCAGCGATTCGGGCGAGGGCGCGCAGAAATGCGGCCAGTCGCTGGGTTCGATCGCCGCGCAGATGGGCAACGGCATCTGGACCGTCGAAATCATCCCCGCCGAAATCCGCCCGCCCGCCCGCAGTGTCGAGGGGGGCAGCGGCAACCGCATCCGCATCGGATCCAACTACGTCACCAACGGCGGCAACGAAACCGACCTGGTTGTCGCCTTCAACGAGCAGGTGCTGCTGGGCCGTGTTCGGGCGAATGAGCTCAAGTCCGGCTGCATCATCCTGCTCGAGAGCATGTGGCGCGAACATGCGGACCCGAAGATCTCGGCCTCCTATATCGAAACCTACGACGGGCTCGTGGCTGCCGGCTACAAGGTCTACGAGATCCCGATGGAGAAGGAGTGCAAGACGCTGGTTTCGGACCCGCGGCGGGGCAAGAACATGTTCGCGCTGGGCATACTGTGCTACCTGTACAGCCTGGATCTGCAACTGGGCGTGGATCAGATCGAGATCGCATTCGGCAAGAAGGACCGCCGCGTCGTCGATGCGAACGTCAAGCTGCTGGAAGCGGGCCACAAGTGGGCGGGGGCCAACCTGGACTTCCGCTACCGCATACCGGCGGTGCGCGCGACCGAGCCGCAGATCGTGGTCAACGGCAATACGGCGCTGGCGCTCGGCATCCTTGCCTCGGGGATGGAAATCTGCGCGATGTATCCGATCACCCCCGCCACCTCCGCCTCGCACTATCTGTCCGAAGTATTCGAGAAGGTCGGCGGCATCGTCCACCAGGCCGAGGACGAGATCGCCGCATGCGCGTTCGCGGTCGGCGCCTCCTATGCCAGCAAGTGCACGGTCACCATCACCTCGGGTCCGGGCTACTCGCTCAAGCAGGAAGCGATCGGGCTCGCGGTCATGGGCGAGATCCCGCTGGTCGTCGTCAACGTCCAGCGCGGCGGTCCCAGCACCGGCCAGCCGACCAAGTACGAGCAGGGCGACCTCATGACCGCCATTTTCGGCAGCCACGGCGACGCGCCCAAGGTGGTCATGGCGCCGGCCACCATCGAGGACTGCTTCTACGCGATCATCACCGCGCGAAAGATTGCGGAAACCTTCAACATGGTCGTCGTGGTTCTGACGGACGCCGGCCTGGCCACGTCGCAGCAGCCCTTTCCGCGCCCACAGTTCAGCGATTCTTGGATCGCGCCGCCGGTGGATCAGAGCCCGGCACCGAAAGGCGCCAAGGCCTACGACTGGGACGCGGATACCGGGCTCGCGCGCCGCTTCATCCCGGGGCAGCCCGGCGGCATGCATACCCTGACCGGACTCGCACACGACCGCCAGAGCCACGTTGCGTATAACCCGGAAATCAACCAGGAAGCCATTCGAGCCCGCAGCCTGAAGCTGGCCGCGTTGCAGAAAACCCTGAAGGCGCCGACGGTGTTCGGCGACCCGAAAGGCGATCTGCTGGTCGTCGGCTGGGGCAGCACCAAGGGCGCAATCGAGGAAGCGGTCGAGTCGCTGCGCGCGGAGGGCCAAAAGGTATCCTCGATGCACCTGCAGTTCCTGCAACCCCTGCCGCCGGGGATCAAGGAAATCATGCAGGGCTTCAAGAAGGTGATGACCATAGAGGGCAACTGGAGCGACCGTCCCGAGGACAAGATCATCGACGAAACCAACCGCCGCTACTCAGCCGTGGCGATACTGCTGCGCTCGCGGTACCTTGTCGACGTGGACTGCTGGAGCGAAGTCAAGGGACAGGCGATCAAACCCACCACGATCCGTCAAGTGATCCTCGACAAGCTGAAACAGTAAGGGGAGTGTGCGAGGAACGATCCTCCCGCTTCGTAACGAGATCCAAGAAGAGGTGACTAGAAAATGAACATGATGTCCGCCACAGAGTGCCTGCTGCAGATGTGCGACGAGCACTTCGAAATGGAAGACTATCAGAGCGGCGTACCGCGCTGGTGCACGGGCTGTGGTGACAGCGCCATCCTTGCGTCGGTGCAGCGCTTGTGCCGTGACGAGGGACTGCGTCCGGAGAAAACCGTGTTCGTATCGGGCATCGGCTGCTCCAGCCGTTTTCCCCATTACATGAAGACCTACGGTTTCCACGGCATCCACGGGCGGGCGCTCCCGGTTGCCGAGGGCGTAAAAATGGCGCGGCCCGACCTGCACGTGTTCGTCAATACCGGCGACGGGGACTGCTGCAGCATCGGCGCGGGGCACTGGATCCATGCCCTGCGCTACAACATGAACATCACGGTGTTCCTGCACGACAATCAGATCTATGGACTGACCAAGAAGCAGGCTTCGCCGACCTCGCCCATCGGGACGAAGAGCAATACCACCCCGCGTGGCAGCTACCTCGAAGCGCTGAATCCGCTGACGGTCACGCTCGGCGTACAGAACGTCTCGTTCGTCGCGCAAGCTGCCGACTGGATCCCGGAGGTTCTGTACGATATCGTCAAAGCGGCGTTTCGCCACAAGGGGCTGTCTTTCGTGCGCATCATCCAGCGCTGCCCCGAGTGGCTCCCCGTGTCGCTCGACCCCTGGCTGCACGATCCCCAGAAGGTGCAGCTGCTCGGCCACGAAAGAGGCATGCAGTACAGCGCCGGCATGTCCAAAGTCTACAAGAACCAGGTCCAGCATGATCCGCTGGATATCAACAGGGCGCGAGAGCTTGCTTCCTCAACCGATACGATTCCGGTCGGCATCCTGTACCACAACCCCGATGTTCCGTGCTACGAAAACCTGCGGCATACCGGACTGCTGCAGACGGCCGACTTGACCAGGGCGGGCCTCAACGCGGAACTCGACAAGTACACGGTTTGGCCAAAAGACGCGGATGCAAAGGTAGCGTAATTCATTGACGCGGACCAAGCGCCAGATTCGAACACTCGAACTTCACCAGCAAGGCAGATCGATACCCTCATGGAAGCGGACACTCAAGCGCACGTTGCATTTTTCCTGACCGGCAGACGGGAGAACGAACATCTGGATGCAGTGGACAGACTGGGCCTGCGCCCTGCCCTTTTTGCCCGCTACCGGGATCTCGCCGAGCTGCGATACGATTTCCCGCTGGTCCTCGATCAGCGGGTCCTCACCGACGCCGACGGCACCTTCGCGCAGCCGCTGTCGGGCGTCGTCGACGAAGCCCTGGGTGCGGTGGCGAAAGGCGACGACGGTGAGCGTATCCGCAAGCACGTTCTGCGACTCGAGCAGGAAATCCGCACGCTGGCGACACAAGGGGTGGCGGGATCCCTATCGACCTTATGGGATAAAGCCGCGGGCCGCCTTGCCAAAGAGGGCGACGCGTCCCTGGAAGACAGCCTGAAGCGAACCCGTGCAGCCATCAAAATCGATGGCGAAATCGCCGACTGCAACGCGGCAATGCCCTCGCGACTGGTGCGACACGCCTGGGGCGCCGTTCAGAAACGAAAGGCCGAAGCATTCGGCAAGGATCTCAAGCGGCTGACCCTCAAACTCTCCGACATTCTGCGGTCCGATTTCGAGCGCTCCGAAGCGGGACGCAGTGCGAAGCACCTCAAGGAAACGATTGGTTCGGCTCATGGCAATATGTTCGACTTCGACGCCATGTCGAAAATTCTTGGCCAATCCTTGCCCAAGGAGGCGTTGCCGGAAACACGGCGCAAGCGGATCCGCGACCTGCTGGCGGCGCTGAAAGCGCAGCAGTTCTTCCCCGCGGCCGAGGACGGGCATAATGCCACCGCGAAACCTTACTCCTTCGTCTTCGAGTCCGGCAGTGCGGCCCTCGATGCCTTCAGCAAGCGCATGCCCAAGGCCATCGAACTGGCCAAAAGCATCGAAATCGCGCGACTGGAGATCGAAGGGCAATACAACGCGGCGAAACACGACGTGCTGTTCGAGGAATTCGGCGCGAACGGTCTGGACCCGCAGGAACTGGCCGCGTTTCCAGGCTATCTGCTGTGCGTGAATGCCGGACAACTGCAGGGCGCAGAGCACGCGACGTTGATGGAAATTCTCTCGTCGGGCCTGCCGATCAAGGTTCTGCTCCAGACCGACGACATCCTGGAAGAGTCGCCGCTCGGGGACGGGAACCTGAACTGCGGATCACGCAGCAAGCAAGTCGCGCACATGGCGATCAGCCTCAATGAGGTCTATGTGTTGCAGTCGAGCAGTTCCAACCTGTATCGGTTATGCGACCAGATCCTCAAAGGTCTGACCTATGCCGGCCCCGCCCTGTTCAACGTGTATTCGGGCGCGAGCGGCCAGGCTTCCGGCCAGCCTCCTTACCTGACGGCGGCCGCGGCCATGGAATCGCGCGCCTTTCCGGCCTTCACCTACGATCCGTCCGCGGGCACCACCTGGGCCTCGCGCTTCGTCCTTGAAGGAAATTCCCAGCTCGACCTCGATTGGCCGGTCCAGGGCTTCTCCTACGAAGACGAGGAACACCAGAGCGTCTCCGAGGATGTCGCCTTTACGCTGGTGGATTTCGTCGCAAGCGACCGGCGCTACGCGAAACACTTCGCGCGGGTTCCGCGGAAGAATTGGAACGGCAGCATGATTCCCGTGGCTGAATCCCTGACCAGCGAACGCAAGAACCTCGACGACAAGGTCCCCTGCCTGCTGATGGTCGACGGCGACAACGCGCTGCAAAAGGTGATCGTCGACCAGAAGCTGATCAGGGAAGCCCTCCGTTGCCGCGAAATGTGGCACAGCCTGCAGGAGTTGGGCGGCATTCACAATTCACACGCCGAAACGCTGCTCGGGCGCGAGCGCAAGGCGTGGGAAGAACAGATGGCCCGGGAACTCGAGGCAGCGCGCCAGGCCGCAGCTTCGGTCGCGGTTGCTGCGCCCGTTGCCGCTGCGCCGTCCGCAGCTGCTGCACCTGCCCTACCGGCTGCCGCACCGGCAGCACCGGCGCCCGCTGCCGCCGAGCCGGCGGCAGCGCCGGCAGCGGAACCGGAGAAGTCACCCGACGATGCCTACATCGAGACCCCGAGATGTTCGACCTGCAATGAATGCACGACCATCAACAACAGGATGTTCGCGTACGACGCGAATCAACAGGCATATATCGCCGACATCACCGCTGGAACGTACGCGCAGCTGGTGGAAGCCGCGGAGAACTGCCAGGTCGCGATCATCCATCCGGGCAAGCCGCGCGACCCGAACGAGCCGGGTCTGGAAGATTTGCTGCAGCGTGCGGAAGCTTTTCTCTGAGCCGGAGGAGCGGAACTCGAACGGGTTGGCTTGTCTTGGCGCCTCTGATCTCCCGGTTTCTGACCGTTGCAACCGCGCAACGGTCAGAAACCGGGAGACGGTTACAAAACCAAATTCTTCTCCGGGATCGTCAACGGCAAGCTCGTAACCAGCCCGCCGCTTGGCGCGGAACGCCAGCGACACTCACCACGATGGAGCGAATTGCCGTTCAGCATCCAACATCACACGATGTGCAGCGCGACAGATAGGTCCACTTGCCCTCGGAAAACCAGCTGCCATCGCCGGGCGGGGCATGCGGGAGCGCCACGAACGAGAGGCCGCTGCTTCCCAGATCCGCCAAGCACACCGCGTTCCAGTTCGCCTTGTGAGTCGGCTCCTTGTTGTCGATCTGCTCACGTATGTTGCTCGTCGCGGCCCTCGTCGTCGACTCGACCATGAAGCCGGTCTGTAGCGTCTGCGCCGGGGCCTTCGCAGCCGCTGCGCTGGCGACCGCAACACCCGCTGCGTAGATGTTCGGGTACTTCGGATTGCGCTGGAATTCGTCGATCAGGATGAACCCGCGCGCGCTTACCAGACCCTCGATACCGGACACCGCGTCGATGCCCTTGAATCCCGGGACCATCATCGAATAGTTGAACGGAAGGACATGATTCTTGTCCGGTGCGCCCTCCGCGCCGATTTCCGTGACGTACATCCTGTCATGCTCCACCCGGGTCACGCTGGCGTTGGCGATCCATCCGATAGCCTTCTCGCGCAGCGCCGATTCGAGCATTTTCCGGGAGTCTTCCATGCCCCCCAAACCGAGATGCCCGATATAGGGCTCGGCCGTGACGAAAGTCATCGGCGTCCGATCGCGCGCACCGCGGCGGCGCAGGTCGGCATCCATTGCGAATGCGGATTCGTAGGCGGCCCCAAAGCACGACGCCCCCTGCACGGCACCCACAACAAGCGGGCCGGGGTTGGCGACGAACTGCTCCCACGCCTTGCTGGCAAGCACCGTGTGCTCGACGTGGCACCTGGATTGCGTGTACCCGTTGGGCCCGAGACCCTCGATGGTGTCGAACGCCACTTTGGGGCCGGTGGTGATCACCAGAAAATCGTAATCGAGAATCCCGCCATCGCCAAGTTCGATCCGGTTCTGTTCAGGATGCACCCGCCGTGCTCCGGCGGCAGTAAAACCGATGCCCTTTTTTTGCAGCCGTTCTTCGACCGAAAACTCGACCTCGTCAGGCTCGCTCCCTTGCGCCGCCGCCCACGGATTCGACGCAGCGAAGCGCAGCTCGGGTGCATCGGACACAACCGTGATCCGGTCTGCGGGTCGGGCAAGCTCGTCCATTTCGTAGGCGGCAGATAAACCACCGCTTCCCGCGCCGATAATCACGATGTGTGCCATGCGTCTCTCCCCCCGTAACATTCGGCTCGCTAGCGCAATGACGAATTCAGGTGCTCAAGGGCGTCGCGGCCGGGTATGAGTTCCTCATCGCCGAGTCGATTGAGCGGTGTATCGACTGTGTCCAGATGCGCGTGCAGATCTCTGGGCTCCGGATCGACGTAGAGCAGTCCCGTAACAATCTCGCCCTTGGCCGCTCGCTCCTGAAGGTAGTTCATTGCTACGACGCGGTTGCCTGGGTCGTAATCCTGCCGAAGCTTGCGCAGCCGAAGCACCGAACCGTCGTGCTGAACGACCTCGCGCAGTTCGCCCGGCTCATACTGGGCCGTGATCGACTCGCGCCCCATCATTACGTCCAGGAAATTCACCGCCTCGTTGTGCTCGCGGACGTAGTCGTAGCTCTTGGTCGAGCCGGCATGATTGTTGAAAGCGACGCAGGGGCTGACGACATCGATGAAGGCCGCTCCGCGGTGCCGGATCGCGCCCTTGATCAGCGGCGCGAGCTGCGCCTTGTCTCCGGAGAAACTGCGCGCGACGTAGGTGGCGCCCATCTGCAGCGCGATGCTCACCATGTCGATGGCCGCATCGGTGTTCGTCACGCCTCGCTTGCTCTTGGAGCCCCGGTCCGCGGTAGCCGAGAATTGTCCCTTTGTGAGCCCGTAGACACCGTTGTTCTCGACGATATAGACCATGTCGACACCGCGGCGCACACTGTGTGCGAACTGCCCGAATCCTATGGATGCCGAGTCTCCGTCTCCGGACACACCGAGGTAAATGAGATCGCGGTTTGCCAGATTGGCGCCTGTAAGAACCGAGGGCATGCGACCGTGCACGCTGTTGAATCCATGCGAGTTGCCCAAAAAATAGGTGGGCGTCTTGGACGAGCAACCGATACCCGATAGCTTGGCAACCCGGTGCGGCTCGATGTCCAGCTCGAAGCAGGCCTGCACGATCGCGGCACTGATGGAGTCATGGCCGCATCCGGCGCACAGCGTGGAG
>Ga0326597_10015320_pt1 | contig 10029 bp, 11 predicted proteins | sample RVTome_12_FD_203789 | JGI IMG/M metagenome (GOLD analysis project Ga0326597, IMG submission 203789) | Soil microbial communities from uranium-contaminated site in the Upper Colorado River Basin, Wyoming, United States - RVT100D185 | ecosystem: Environmental > Terrestrial > Soil > Contaminated >...
CCTGCGCACGAGCGTGCCGCACATCTGGGCGGCCGGCGACGTGATCGGCCGGCACACCGGCGCGCAGATGGCGACGCCGGTCGGCGCGCACGACGGCAACATCGCGGCCGGCAACGCTCTCGGCGCAGACCGACGCGTGGTCGACCACGGCGTCCTGCCGCGCACGATCTTCACGGATCCGCAGGTCGCGACCGTCGGACTGACGGACGAGGAGGCCAACGGCGCGGGCCACCGCTGCAGCTGCAACACCGTGCCCATCGAGATCGTGCCTCGCGCCGGGGCGGTGCGTGAGACGCGCGGGCTGATCAAAATGGTGGCCGATGCCGACAGCGGCAAGGTGCTCGGGGTGTCCATGGTCGGCCGCGACGCCGGCGAGGTGATCCACGAGGCCGCGATGGGGATGCGCTTCGGCGCGACGGTCTACGACTTCATCGACATGGTCCACGTCTACCCGACGATGGCCGAGGCGCTGAAGATCGCGGCGCTGTCGTTCTTCAAGGACGTCTCCAAGCTCTCGTGCTGCGCCGAGTGAGCGAGCCGGTCGTTCTGCGCCTGCGCGGGCTCACCTGAGGCGCGGCGAAGGGCCTCGGCTGAGGCTCGCGCATCGCGCCCGTGCTGGCGCGGCTCGAGGCGATCGAAGGCGTGACCACGGCAGAGGTCGACCATCGCGGTGAGCTGCTGCGGCTCAGCGCCGCGGACGGTCGGGCCGTGGCCGACGCGGCCGAGACCCTGCGCGAGCTGGGCTACGGGAGCGATCCGGTCCCCGAGCCCGTCGACCGCCCGCGCTGGTACGGCCGGGACACGGTGGGCGAGCTCTCGCGCGAGGAGGGCGAAGTGATCGCGCAGCGCGTGGTCCGCGGCTTCGCGCGCGCGAGAGGGCTGACTCCGGGTGTGGCCGAGCGGCTGGAGTCCGCGGTCGCGGGAGCGCTCGGCGCCTATTTCGCGCGTCGCTCGATAGCAGCGACGACCCCGCCGGGAGCGCTGCGCGATGGGAGCGTCAGCGCGGTCCGGGAAGCCGCGGAGCCGCTGATCGGGCCTGATCTCGCCCGCGAACTCGCTGTCGCGCTCGGTCGCGACCTGAACGGCCTCGATGGGCGCACCGAAGATCTTCGACGAGATCGAGCTATTGAGGAGTGAGGGGATGACGCCTCCGTCCGAGAGCGACGGACCTAGCATGCGACCGAGCATGCACATCGGACCGCTCGCGCTACCCGAGCCAGGAGCGCGGCTCAGCGGATCGTTCACGTTCGACGGCGACGAAGGCCTCGCGAGGCACCGCTGGCCATACATCGCGCTCCGCGGCAAGCAGGACGGGCCGCGCGTCCTCGTCACCGCCGGGATCCACGCGGCCGAGTACACGGGGATCGAGGCAGCCATCCGCCTGGGTCGGGGGGTCGACCCGTCCCAGGTGAGCGGCACGCTCGTGATCATCCCGCTGCTCAACACGCCCGGGTTCTACGAGCGGAGCATCTACGTGAACCCGGAGGACGACGACAACCTGAACCGCCTCTTCCCGGGCGACACGCATGGCACGTGGGGTCAGCGCTTCGCGCACCGCCTGCTGAGCGAGGTGATCTCGCGCTGCACGCACGCCATCGACCTCCACGCCGGCGACCTGGTCGAGGACCTCACGCCCTTCGTCATCTACCGCGAGACGGGCGACGCCGCCCTCGACGCGACGATCGTGCGGATGGCCAACGCCTACGGAGCCCGCTGGGCGGTGAAGAGCGCGCCGACCGGCGAGCGCCCCGGCAGCCTCTACGCGGTCGCCGCCCTCAACGGCGTCGCGGCGATGCTGGCCGAGTCCGGCGGGCGCGGACTGCTGATCGAGGAGGACGTCGTAAGGCACGTCCGCGGCGTCACCAACATCCTGAAGACCATCGGATCGCTCGCCGGGGAGCCCGAGCGCGTGGATCCGCCGACCGTCGTCGGCAGCTTCGAGTGGCTGCGCTCGCCGCAACAGGGGATGTTCCACTGCGCCGTGGCGGTCGGGCAGCGCGTCGGCGCGGGCGACGTGGTGGGGGAGCTGACCGACCTGGTCGGCGAGCCGCTGGCCTCGCTGCGAGCGCCGGTCAGCGGCGTCGTGCTCTTCGTGGTCACGAGCCCCGCCATCAAGGAGGACGGCCTGCTGCTCGCGATCGGCACGCTCTAGCGCCCTTCCACGATCGTGCCGCGTCAGCGGACGATGCGGTAGATCCCGCCAGCGGTCGCGTGCTCGAGCGCGTAGATCTCGCCCGCGCGGTCCTGCGCGAACGAGCTGATGTGGATGTCCACCTTGGCGATCTGCGCCTGTGCGGTCACGCGTCCGTCCGCGTACCGGAGCGCCCAGATGCTGCCGCTGCAGTAGTCGGCGTAGACGTACGCGCCGACGAGCTCAGGCATGGCCGACCCGCGGTAGACGAACCCGCCCGTGACGGAGCAGCCCTGGGCGGGGTTCGGGTATTCGAAGACGGGCGGGATCTTGCCGGACTGGTCACAGCTCTCGGCGCGGAAGCAGTGCGCCCCCTCCAGCACGTTCCAGCCGTAGTTGCCGCCCCGCGTGATCACGTCGATCTCTTCCCACGCGTTCTGTCCGACGTCGCCCGCCCAGAGCCTGCTCGTCGCGCGGTCGAACGAGAACCGCCAAGGGTTGCGGAGGCCGTAGGCCCAGATCTCGGGCCGCCCGTCCTGGCCGACGAACGGGTTATCCGCGGGCACCTGGTAGCGCGCGCGATCACTCACGTCGAGACGCAGCAGCGACCCGAGCAGCGTGCTTGTGTTCTGACCGTTGCCCTGCGGATCTCCTCCCGAGCCGCCGTCGCCTAGCGCGACGTAGAGGTAGCCGTCGCGACCGAAAGCGATCTGGCCGCCGTTGTGGTTGGCGAAAGGCTGCTCGACCTCGATGACCACGCGCTCGCTCGCCGGGTCGGCCTGGCCGCCGGCAGAGGTGAAGCTCGAGACGACCGTGCGCCGCGGGGCCGCGGCGGTGTAGTCGATCCAGAACACTCCGCTCCGCTCGAAGTCCGGCGCGAGCGCCAGACCCAGCAGGCCCATCTCGCCTCCGGCGCTCACGCGATCACGGATGTCGAGGAACGTTCGGGTGCTGCCATCCGCGCCCGCGGCGACGATCCGGCCGCCCTGCTCCGTGACGAGCCAGCCGCCCGAGGGCAGCTCGATCGCGTTGGTCGGCATCTCGAAGGAGGCGGTTCCGAGGACGCGCTCGAGGCGGACCTGCGGGAGCGGGGCGTCGGGAGGGGGTTCCTTGGGTGCGGCCGGAGAGGGGGACGCCGTCGCGGTCGGCGGCGCTGTGGTCGCGGTAGCCGTCGGCGGCGTGGTCGGCGAGCCGACAGCGGCGGTGGGCGAGGGCCGAGCGGGCGTGCAGGCGATCACCGCGCTCAGCAGCAGCGTCGGCAGCACGCCGCGGGTGATCATGCCCGTCAGGCTACCCGCCGCCCGGCGGCTGTATGTTCGAGCCGTGGCGAGCGCGCGCCTCGACCTGCGGCCGGATCGGACGATCTACTCGATCGACGGCGGCTGGTTCCGTGCCCGCTGGCACTTCTCTTTCGATCGCTACCGGGACGAGCGCCACATGGGCATCGGCACGCTGCGCGTCTTCAACCACGACACGCTGGTGCCCGGCGCGGTCTGGCCGATGCACCCGCACCGCGACATCGAGGGCATCACCTTCGTGGTCGCGGGCGAGTTCGACCACCGCGACAGCCTCGGCAACGGCGGCGTGCTGCTGCCCGGCGGAGTCCAGCGCATGCGGCTCGGATCGGGGGCCGAGCATTCCGAGGGGAACCACTCGGCGACGGCGGAGATGCAGTTCATCCAGATGTGGATCCTGCCTTGGAAGCGCGGGCTCGCCCCGAGCATCGTGCAGCGCCAGTACGGCGTCGAAGATCGCACCGATCGGCTGCTGCGGTTCCTTAGGCCCGAGGGCAGCGCGGGCGAGGGTATCGACGTCGCGCAGGATGCTTCGATGTACGCCTCGCGGCTCTCATCCGGCAGGTCTCTCGCGCACGACCTGGGGGAGCAGCGCGGCGGCTATCTGTACGTGATCTCGGGAGCGCTGGCCGCGAACGGCCAGGCGATGAAGACCGGCGACGCGGCCTACGTGCACGGCCCGGGCTCGCTCGAGCTCGCTGCGGCCGGCGAGAGCGACCTGCTCCTCGTGGACACGCCCGTCGCCTGACGGCCCGAGCCTACCTGGGTGCGCGCCCTGCCCGACCGAGCGCCGCTCGGCGCAGCCGCTCGACGTCCGCGCGCCTGAAGCAGCCCACGACGTGATCGTTGACGATGCCGACGGCCTGCATGTGCGAGTACACGACCACCGGTCCGAGGAAAGAGAAGCCGCGGCGCGCAAGGTCCTTCGCGAGCGCCTCGGACTCGAGCGTCCGTGAAGGCAGCTCCGTCAGGCTGCGAGGCGCGCGCGAGCGTCGCGGGGCGTGGCGCCAGATGTACGCGCCGAATGAGCCGAACTCGCGCTGGATGCCGAGGAACGCCTTGGCGTTGCGCACGGCTGAGGTGACCTTCTGGCGGTTGCGCACGATGCCGGGATCGAGCAGCAGCTTCTCGATGCGGCGCTCGTCGAACCGCGCGACCTTCGCCGGGTCGAAGTCCGCGAAGGCGCGGCGGTAGCCCTCGCGCTTGCGCCAGACGATGGCCCACGACAGCCCCGACTGCGCGCTCTCGAGGACTAGGAACCGGAAGTGCCGCCGGTCGTCATGGGCCGGCGTGCCCCAGTCGAGGTCGTGGTACGCGCGCATCTCCTCGCTGTTGGGCCAGGTACAGCGCCGTCGTCCGTCGGGTCCGACCACGGTCTCGCTCTTCAACCTGGTGACCACCTTTCAGATCGCGCGCGGGAGCTGCACTGGCAGCTGGGGCTCGTAGTCGGGCGGGCCAGCGGCCGAGATGCGCGATAATCCATCTGCAGACGCCCGCGGGTGTGGTGTAGTGGTTTGCACGCGACTCCTCCAAAGTTGAAGTGCGGGTTCGATCCCCGCCACCCGCTCCGAAGCCCCTTCTGTTGCGCGCCGACCTCTCCTCCGTAGCGCCGGCCCTTCGCCCGAGTTCCTGCCGCAGACCCACGAGGGCCTAGCGCAGCGCGGCGAGCACCTCGTCGGCGTGGCCGTCGGCCTTGACGCCGTACCAGGTCCTCTCGACCTTGCCATCGGCGTCGATGAGCACGGTCGAGCGGATCACGCCGAGGCCGCGGCCCGGTCGGTCGCCCCAGGCGCCGTAGGCCTGGTGGGTCGAGTGCTCCGGGTCGCTGAGGAAAGTGAACCGGAGCCCGTACTTCTCGCGGAAGCGGCGTAGCTCCTCGGGCTTGTCCCGTGACATGCCGAGGATGCGCACGCCCGCGCGATCGAACTCAGCCAGCCGCTCGTCGAACTGACGAGCCTCGGTCGTTCAGCCGGCGGTGTCGGCCTTCGGGAAGAAGTACAGGACGGTGCGCTTGCCCCGCAGGTCATCGGACTTGACGGGGCGGTCGTCGTGGTCCACCGCGCGGAAGGACGGCGCCCGGGCGCCCGCGGCGAGCGTCACTTGAACTCGACGGAGCGCTTGGAGTTGGCCATCCAGAACCCCTCGATGGCAGTGCCGGGTGGCTCTTCCTCGTCCAGCGCCGCGCCCGTGGCGATGAACAGCGGCACGAAGTGGTCGACGGTGCGGTGGGCGTAGCTCCAGGCCGGCGCCTTCGAGCGGTAGTCCATCAGCGCGTCGAGGTCGCGGCGGGCCAGCGTCTCGGCGGCCCAGCGGTCGAACTCGACCAGCGCCTGCGGCTGCGGCCGCCCGGCCATCACCTGGCGGATCGCGTCGAAGGAGTGGGTCATGAATCCGCTGCCCATGATGAGCACGCCCTCGTCGCGCAGCGGCGCGAGCCTGCGGCCCATCTCGACGAGCGCGGCCGGGTCCTCGCTCGGCATCGAGACCTGCAGCACGGGGACGTCGGCGTCGGGATACATGAAGAGCAGCGGCATGTAGGCGCCGTGGTCCAGCCCGCGCGTGGGCTCCTCGTGGACCGGGGTCGCGCCACCGAGGAGCTTGCGCACGCGCTCGGCGACGTCGGGCGCGCCCGGAGCGGGGTAGGTGATGCGGTAGTAGCGCTCCGGGAAGCCGTAGAAGTCGTAGACAAGCGGCACGCTGGTCGTAGCGCCGATCGTCACCGGCGCGGACTCCCAGTGCGCCGACACCACGAGGATGGCCTTCGGTCGCGGCAGCCGCTCGGCCCACCCGGCGAGCTCGCGTGGCCACACCTCATCGTCGAGCAGGGTCGGTGCGCCGTGGCCCAGGTAGATCGCGGGCATCCGCCCGGGTCCGCGTTGTTCGACCGTCACGCTCCCATTCCAACACCCCGCGCGGCCGTCCTCTTCCCGGTCGGCCCGGCGCCGGGCCCACCAGCCGTCGAGCGACCCTCTTCAGAGCGGAGCCAGACCCGAGCGTGCGCAGGATGCACGGTCTCGAGAACGACCTCGAGCAGGTCCGCGCTGAGCTCATCGAGGTCGACCTGGTCCCGCAATCTGCCGGCGAAGGCGTCGACGGTCCTGACGGCGTCGTAGCGCGATCGGTAGAAGCGACGGTCGACCTCGCTCTGGATCCGGCGGCGGAGCGGCTGTACCAGCACCAGCGTCGCCAGCGTAGATGCGGCGACCGCGATCTCGGATCCGCCGGTGACCGGACTGAGGGCCGACTGCAGCAGCACGACGAAGGCCACGTAGCTGGCGGCGAGGGCGCCCGACAGTGACCCGTAGACCAGCGTCCGGCTGATCAGGAGGTCGATGTCGTAGAGCCGGTGTCGCAGGATCGCGATCCCGGCGCAGGTCGGGACGGCGCCCACGGCTAACGGGATCGCGACCCCGATGACCGCGTTGATGTTCGCGAACGCGCCGACCCCGTATAGCCCGATGAGCAGGCCGACGAACGCGACCAGCGCGAACAGGACGCTGGCACCGTAGGCGAACCACTTCAGCTGCTGTCGCTCGACGCCGCGCGCGCGCCGGAACCGGGCGATCAGACCGAGGACCGCCGCGCCCGCGGCCAGCAGCCAGAGGGCGAAGGTCGCGTTGGTGACGACGTCGGCCAGCTCGGTCAGGCCGGCGATGCCCAGGGGGTTCGCTATCTCGACGAATGGCTCCCAGAGCGGGCCGGGCCGCACCATGAACCAGAGTGGAGCGGCGACCACGGACACGACGCCCAGCCACAATGCGGGTCGCCAGGCCCGCGAGGGCGGCCGTCCATCCGGGAACAGCAGGACCAGGAGCGTCGTCGAGACGATGTCCGGCACGAGCCAGGCCCAGCTCCCAAGCCACATGAGCAGCACCGGAGGCTCGCCGGGCGTTCTGAGCGCCTCGAGGCCGATGCGGTCCACCAGCCACACGAGGCTGTAGGTGAGCCCTACGAAAACGAAGAGCCAGCCGATGCGGTGCCCGTGGCGACGCGAGACCACAAGGGTCCCGACGAACGCGAAGGCCAAATACCCGAGGTTCGTGGAGACGTCGATGAGCGCCGAGCCGAGGACGTTCTCCTGTGGCGAGCGCGCCGCGAGCGCGACATGTCCGGCGAACGCCGCCGTCGCGCTGAGCAGCGCTACCCAGGCGAGCGCTGGCCGTACGTCCGCCGAACGCTGAGCACTTCTGACGGTCGTTACCAGGAGCCCCTCGATCGCGGTGTAGGCGTTCAGCGTCCGGAATTCGTTACGACCCGTACGCTCGCCCACCCACGCCGAAGGCGCGGCGGCCGCCGAGGCGGCACACTGCCCGGGTGGACGCGGTCACGACGAGAGGCCTCACCAAGGACTACGGCAGCGGTCGCGGCATCTTCGACCTCGACCTCGCCGTGCGCGAGGGCGAGATCTTCGGCTTCCTCGGCCCGAACGGCGCGGGGAAGACCACGACCATCAGGCTGCTCATGGGCATGATCCGTCCGACGCGCGGCTCGGCCGAGGTGCTCGGGCTCGATGCGCAGCACGACTCCGTCGAAGTGAAACGCCGCGTCGGCTACGTGCCCGGCGAGCTTCCCCAGTGGGGCGGCTGGCGCGGGTCGGAGGTCGTGGCCTACATCGGCGGCCTGCGCGGCGGCGTCCCCGAGAAGGACGTATCCGCGCTCGCCAGGCGCCTCGACCTCGACCTCTCGCGCAAGTACCGCGAGTACTCGCACGGCAACAAGCAGAAGCTGGCGCTGCTCATCGCGTTCATGCACCGCCCGCCGTTCCTGATCCTCGACGAGCCCACGAGCGGCCTCGACCCGCTTCATCAGCAAGCCTTCTACGGGATCCTGCGCGAGGCGCGCGCGGCCGGCGCGACCGTCTTCGTCTCGTCGCACGTCCTGTCCGAGGTCGAGCACGTCTGCGATCGCGTGGGCATCGTGCGCGAGGGCAGGCTCGTGACGGTGGGTCACATCGGCGAGCTCGCCGGGATCCGCGCGCACCGCTTCGAGATCGAATTCGCGGACGCACCTCCTGCCGACCGCCTGCGCGCGCTCGAGGGCGTGGAGCAGCTCGCGGTCGAGGACCACCTCGCGACGGGCATGATCCGTGGCAGCATCGAGCCGCTGCTGGCGGCCATCGCCGGCCACCGCGTCGTCGCTCTCACCAGCCGCGAGCCGACGCTCGAAGAGGTCTTCCTCTCCTACTACTCCGCATGACCCTCTTCCGCCTCGCGCTGCTGTCGCACCGGGGCGGGCTGGCCGCCGTCACGGCGATCGCGGTCTTCGGAGGCGTCGCCAACGCGCTGGCGTACGCGCAGCTCGCGGGGAACACACCGGCCGAGCGTGCCGTCTTCGCGCAGCAGCTGGAGCTCATCGGGCGGCAGCTCAGCTACATGCTTCCGCTGCCGCTGGAGCTCGACACGCTGGCGGGCTACCTGCAGTGGCGCCACTTCGGGGCCGCCACGATCGCCTACGCGGTCTGGGCGCTGATCGCCGCGAGCGGCGCCGGACGCGGCGACGAGGAGCGCGGCCTGGTCGAGCAGTGGCTCGCGGCCGGCGTGTCGCGGGCGCGCTACCTGGCCACGCGGGCGCTGGGGTTCGCGGTCGTCGCAGGCGGGTCGGTCCTGGCGCAGGGCAGCGCCGTCCTGGCCACCGCGGCGGCCTCCGGAGATCCGCTCGAGCCGGTCCCCCTGCTGCTGCAGTCGCTGGTCCTCGGCGCGCTCACCGTCGCGGTATTCGGGCTCGCGCTCGTCATCGCGCAGGTGACGACGACGCGGCGCGCCGCAGGAGGGATCGCCGCGGTCGCGGTCACGGCGCTGTTCCTGGTGAACTCCGCCTCGCGGAACGGCGGCCTCACGCAGATCGAGTGGCTGTCGCCGTTCTGGCTGCACGACCGCAGCGCCCCGCTCCTGCGGGCGGGGACGGTGGACGTCGCGGCGACGGCCGCGCTGGTGCTGGTCGCCGCGGTCGCCGTCGCCGCATCGGCCTGGGCGTTCGCCTCGCGCGATCTGGGCGCCTCGCTCCTGCGGCCGGCCACTTCCTCGGGCACTCCGTCCTACCGGCCCTCGCGCGACCCGCTGCTGCGCGTGCCGGTCCTCGCGGGCCTGGACCGCCAGCGGGCGTGGATCGCCGGGTGGACCATCGGGGTCGCCATCCTTGGCGCCTACCTCGTCTCGCTGACGCGGACGATGGTCGACGCGATGCTGCAGATCCCGGCCATGCGCGTGTACTTCGAGCGCCTCGGTGCGCCCACCTACGACGCGTTCGTGGGAGTGATCTGGGGCTCGACCGCCCTGTTCATCTTCGCCGTCTTCGCGATCATCCAGGTCTCGGGCTGGAGGCCGTGCTCGCGCAGCCGGTCTCACGCCCCGCGGTCGTCGCGGAGCGCGCCGCGGGTCTGCTCGTCGCGTCGGCGATCCTCGTGCTCGGCGGTTCGATCGCCGTCGCGGCGGCGGCGAGCGCGTCGGACATAGCGCTCTCGCGCGACCGCTTCGTCGTCGGTTCGATCCTCATGCCCGCCGTGCCCTTCGCCTTCGGCGCGGTGGGAGCCTTCGTCGCCTCATGGCGGCCGCGCCTCGCCGTGCCCGTGCTCACCGTCTTCGCCGTCGCGAGCTACTTCACGCA
>Ga0326597_10015321_pt1 | contig 10028 bp, 4 predicted proteins | sample RVTome_12_FD_203789 | JGI IMG/M metagenome (GOLD analysis project Ga0326597, IMG submission 203789) | Soil microbial communities from uranium-contaminated site in the Upper Colorado River Basin, Wyoming, United States - RVT100D185 | ecosystem: Environmental > Terrestrial > Soil > Contaminated >...
CTCCTCCGCGAGCTTGAGTTGCGCGGCCTCGCCGAGCGCATCCTGATCGTCTGCCCGGCAAACCTCGCCTTCCAGTGGCAGCGCGAGCTCCGGGAGAAGTTCGACGCGAAGTTCCTGGTACTCAAGGGTCAGGACATTCGCGACCAGTTCGGCGTGAACCAATGGCTCGAGCGCAACCGCGTCATCACCTCGCTCGACCTCGCCAAGCGCGAGGACGTCCTGCCCGGACTACGCCAGGTCCACTGGGATCTCGTCATCGTGGACGAGGCGCATCGCATGTCGGCCACGGACGAGTCGCACAAGAGCCTGCGCTACAAACTGGGCGAGCTGCTGCGCGACATCTCCGACCATCTGCTCCTGCTCACCGCGACACCGCATAAGGGCGACCCCGAAAACTTCAGCCTCTTCCTGCAGCTCCTCGATGCCGACGCCTACGCTGACGTGAAATCGATCCGTGAAGCCATGGACCGCCGGCGCGCGCCTTTCTATCTCCGGCGAACCAAAGAGGCGATGGTCTACTTCCCGGAGCGACGCGCAGACGGCACCTGGGCTGCCGAGCCGATCTTCACCAAGCGCATTCCGCACACGGTGGACTTCCAGATCGACGGCGCGGAGTTCGACCTCTACCGCGACGTGACGCGCTTCGTGAAACGCGAGAGCGCCCGCGCCGCGGCCAAGGGCGAGGATCCCCGCGCTCGCGCGATCGGGTTCCTGATGTCTCTCTACCAGCGCCGGCTCGCGTCGAGCACCTACGCCATGCGGCGTTCACTCGAGAACCGCGCCCGGCGCCTCGAAGAGGGTCTCAAGCGCGCGCAGGATCTCGCCCGCCAGGCGCCGCCGAATCTCCCGGATCCGGAAGAGCTGGAGGAGATGGAGGAGAGCGAGCGCGACCGGCTGGAGGCGCTGCTCGAAGCCATCACGCTCACGGGGAGCGCCGACCAGGTGCGCCAGGAGGTCCAGGAGCTGCGACGCCTCGCGGTCCAGGCCCACGCAGTCGAGGATGCGGGCACGGAGGCCAAGCTCTCAGAGCTCAAATCGCTGCTCCAGAAGGAAGGATTCTTCGACCACGCGGACCAGCGCCTGCTCCTCTTCACCGAGTTCAAGGACACGCTGGACTACCTCATGGGTCGCCTCAAGACCTGGGGTTTCCGCGTCGGCTGCATCCACGGCGGTATGAAGTCGGGCTCGCGTGACGAGCCGGGTACCCGCCTCCACGCTGAGCAGCAGTTCCGTGAAGGCGAGATCCAGGTTCTGGTCGCCACCGAGGCCGCGGGCGAGGGGATCAACCTCCAGGTCTGCAACATCCTCTTCAACTACGACATTCCCTGGAACCCGAACCGCCTCGAGCAGCGGATGGGCCGCATCCACCGCTACGGCCAGCGCAAGGACTGCCTGATCTTCAACTTCGTGGCCACCAACACCATCGAAGGCCGCGTCCTGCAGCGGCTGCACGAGAAGCTGCAGCAGATCCGCGACGCGCTCGACGACGACGCCGTGTTCAACGTCGTCGGCGAAGTCTTGCCCGCGGCTCACGTCGAGCGAGTGCTGCGCGACTACTACGCCGGAAAGCTGGGCGACGCCGACCTCGAGGAGCGCATGCTCCGCGATGTCGACGAGAGGCAGTTCCGCGCCATCTGCCAGAATGCCCTCGAGGGGCTCGCGAGCAAGAAGCTCAACCTCGAAATGCTGATCGAGCGGCGCGCGCGGGCGCAGGAGCGGCGCGTCGTGCCGGAGACCATCGCGCGCTTCCTCCGTGAGGCAGCCGAGTTCGTGCCGCTCACCCTCAAAATGGTCCCGAGCGTGCCGCACGCCTTCGAGCCGGCGCGCACGCCCTCGATCCTCCGTCGTTACGAGAAGGAGCCGGACTGGAAGCTCCCGGCCCTCGCGGACCGCTATCCGCGCTGCTCCACCGACCGCGAGGCCGCCGAGACCGAGAAGCTGGAGTGGGTCACGCCCGGCCATCCGCTGTTCGAGGCGATCCGGCGGCACACCCACGCGCGGGCGATCGACGTGCTCGGCACGGGCGCGACCTTCCACTCGCTCCAGCACGAAAGCCCGGCGCGCATCGACTTCTACCGGGCCCGCGTGGTAGATGGGCTCGGGCAGGTGGTCCACGAGCGGCTCTTCGCGGTGGAGATCCCCGAGGACGGCGAACCTCGGCTCCAGGAGCCCGGCCTGCTCGGCAACTTCGCGCCTGCGGACCCGCCGGTCCAGATGCCCGCAGTCGCGGCCCTCCCCGAGGCGACAACCTGGCTTCACGAGCACGCGCTCGCACCGTTCCTCGACGAGACGCGCAAGGATCGCCTCTCCGAGGTCGAGCGGGTCAGCGCGCACGTCGAGCTTTCGCTCACCGAACTGCTTCAGCGCGCGGACGAGGAGATCGGCCGCGCGGCGTCCGACGTAGAGCAGAAGCTTCCGGGCGCCGAGGGACGGCTCGCCCAGGCCGAGACGCGCCATGCGGAGCTGCTTGCCCGCCGCGAGCGCCGCAGGATCGACCTCGATCGCCAGCGGGCGCTCACGCTCCAGGCAGTCGAGCGGCTCGCGAGCGTCCTCGCGGTGCCACACCCCGAGCGCGAGGCGCCCGAGGTGCGGCGCCTCAGACCGAACTTCGAGACCGAAGCCATCGCCATGCGCGTGGTCATGGAGCACGAGCGGGCGCAGGACCGGCAGGTCTACGACGTCTCCGAGAAGAACCTGGGCTACGACGTCACGAGCCTCGATCTTGCTTCCGGAGAGCTTCGCCTCATCGAGGTGAAGGGGCTTGGTGCAGCGACCGGCACGATCCTGCTCACGCCTAATGAGCGGCGCGTGGCAGAAGACCGCCCCGACTGCTTCTGGCTCTACGTCGTCACCGACTGCGACAAGGCGCCACGACTCCAGGAGCCGATCCGCGACCCGGCGCGCCTCGACTGGAACGAGGTGACGAAGGTGGCGCACTACTACCTGAGCGTGAACGCGATGACGAAGCCTATGCAGGTGCGGGAGCAACCGCCGCCTTACGGGAGGAGCGATGACTGATCGTGGCCCCGATCTCTTCGACAGAGTCCGGTTGCCGCCGGCGATCGACGCACATCTCCGGGAGACCAATCCCTGGTGGCAGGGACTCCCGGGTCGCGTGCTGCCGCCTTACCGCCGCTGGGTGTTCGCCACCATGCTGCGCAGGCTGGACGCCAAGGTCGCTCCGGCCATCGTGCTGCGTGGTGCGCGTCAGGTTGGCAAGACGACCCTCCAGGAGCAGACGATCCAGTTCCTGCTGTCGGAGCGACGGGTCGACCCGAGGCGCATCCTGCGCGTCCAGTTCGACGAGCTCCCGCCGCTTCGAGGCATCGAGACCCCGATCCTCGACATCCTGCGCTGGTACCAGAATCGCATCCTTGGCCGCACGCTCAACGAGGCCGCGCATGCCGGCGAGCCGGCCTACGTCTTCCTCGACGAGGTCCAGAACCTCCCCGACTGGGCCCCGCAGCTCAAGGCCTTGGTGGATCATCACACGGTGCAGGTGGTCGTGACGGGGAGCTCGGCCTTGCGCATCGAGGCCGGTAAGGACAGCTTGGCAGGACGCATCGCCTCCCTGGAGCTTGGCACGCTCCTCTTGCGTGAGATCGCCGAACTCCGGTACGGCGTCAGGATCGAGCCGCTGCTGCCCCCGAACGGTCTCCAGCCTCTGGTCGATATCAACCTCTGGCGCGGTATCGAGGCGCATGGCATCGTCCATCGCGATGCGCGCGATCAGGCGTTCGCGGCCTTCTCCGAGCGCGGCGGCTACCCTCTCGTCCACACCCGCCCGGAAGCCGCCTGGCCCGAGCTCGCCGACCAGCTCAACGAGACCGTGATCCGGCGGGTGATCCAGCACGATCTGCGCATGGGGGAGAGGGGGCGAAGGCGGGACCAGACGCTTCTCGAAGAAGTCTTCCGTCTCGGCTGCCGCTACGCGGGCCAGGCGCCTTCCCAGGCGATGCTGCTCGCCGAGGTCAAGCACGCGCTTGCGGCCAACATCGGATGGCAGCGCATCCTGAGCTACCTCCGGTTCCTCGAAGGATCACTGCTCCTGCGTCTGGTGCGCCCCCTCGAGCTGCGCCTGAAGAAGGCGCGCGGGCCCTCGAAGCTCTGCGTCGTGGATCACGGGCTCCGGGCGAGTTGGCTCGAAGAGAGCATCCCGCTCGACCCAGTGCGCCTCGAGGAGGTGCCGCACCTCACCGATCTTGCCGGTCACATCGCGGAGAGCGTCGCGGGCGCCTTCTTCACGGGGATCCCGAACCTGGACGTCGCCCATTTCCCGGAGCGCGCCGCCGAGCCCGAGGTGGACTTCGTGCTGACGATCGGGGAGAAGCGGATTCCTGTCGAGGTCAAGTATCGCCGCCGGATTGACCCACACGGAGACACGCTCGGCCTGCGCTCGTTCCTCGAGAAGACCCACTACAACGCGCCCTTCGCCGTGCTCGTGACGATGCTCGAAGACGTCGAGATGCCGGACCGCAGGATCGTGCCTGTGTCGCTGCGCTCGCTGCTTCTCACGCGATGAAAGGCAGGCGCCGCGGAATCCAATGCACTCGGAACCAAGAAGGGGGCGTGGTATGAGCGCCGCGCATAAAATAACCGCGCGGGGTTATCTGATAACAGCGCGCTCAAATATATCCGCAGGCTGGGAGTGGGCATTCAGGGCGCGACCTCGGCCGTCGGTCGGGGTGGCAGAGCCGCAGGGGGGCACCGCATGATCCCCAAGGACTGCAAGCGCCTCGCCGAGGTGGACTTCCCGATCGCCGAGGTGTCGCGGCACGCGGCGCGGGAGAAGTCGATCCGGCACGGGCATCCGAGCACGCTGCATCTGTGGTGGGCGCGTCGGCCGCTGGCGTCGAGCCGGGCGGTGCTGCTCGCGCTGCTGTGGCCGGACCCGTGCGATCCGCTCTGCCCGACGGAGTTCAAGGCGACGGCGCGGAAGCTCTTGCCGCAAGTGGGCGGCTGCAATCCGGGCACCACGGATCAGGACCTGCGCAAGGCGCTGCTCAAGTTCATCGCGGACTTCGCGAACTGGGATAACGCGGCGCAACGCACCTATCTCGAGGTGAGCCGAGCGCTGGTGAAGGCCGCGCACGGGGAGGAGGTGCCGCTGGTCGTGGATCCGTTCGCGGGGGGTGGCTCGATCCCGCTCGAGGCGCTGCGGCTCGAGTGCGAGGCGTTCGCGAGCGATCTCAACCCCGTCGCCTGTCTCATCCTCAAGGTGATGCTCGAGGACATCCCGCGCCACGGGCCGAAGCTCGCCGAGGAGCTGCGCCGCGTCGGGGCGGAGATCAAGCGGCAGGCGGAGAAGGAGCTGGCCGACCTCTATCCGAAGGACCCGGACGGCGCGACGCCGATTGCCTACCTCTGGGCGCGGACCGTGCGCTGCGAGTCGCCGAACTGCGGCGCTGAGATCCCGCTCATGCGGTCGTTTTGGCTTTGCAAGAAGGCCAATCGGAAGCGCGCCTTGCGCCACAAGGTGGTACGAGCGGATCGTGAGCGGCCCTTCGTTGATCTCGAAGTCTTCCAACCAAGGCTGGACATGGAAGTCCGCGACCGGACCGTGATTCGGGCCAAGGCCACTTGTCTGGCATGCGGGGCTGTGCTGCCGGCCGCCCGAGTCAGGTCTCAACTGAGCGAGCAGCGGGGCGGTGCGAATGTGGTGTTCGGCCCGAATAGTGAACGGATCGGCGGAGCGCGACTTCTGGCGGTTCTCACGTTAGGGGAACAGGGTCGTTGCTACAGAATGCCGAATGTGCGCGACTACCCGGCTATTCACCGCGCACAGACTCGCCTCCGTAAAATCCTGAACGAATGGGAGCATGGCGGAAAGAAAAATCTCTGCCCCGTACCTGACGAGCCAATACCCTTCACGGAGATTCGGCGGATCTCTGTTCCTCTGTACGGCTGCGACTCATGGGGCACCCTCTTTTCCTCTCGGCAAACAGTCGCTCTGACCGTCCTCTCCGGCTTGGCGCAATCGCGCACGCGGGCAGCTGCACAATCTGATCTGATGAGCGCTGTGAACCGAATCCTTGCTCTGTCAATCTCCAAGGAAGCCGAGAGGCTGTCCTCGCTGGTGTCCTGGATCACACAAACCGGTGCCCCTCGCGGTTCTTTCGCGCGGCAGGCGCTTGGGTTCGTATGGGACTACTGCGAGTTGGTACCAGTGGTTCAGGATCAAGAATACCCTCAGCTCCTGGAAGCCATAGCGTTGGTCGTCGAGCAGCTCAGCTCTGTACGCAAGCGAGGCCAGGTCGAGCGCGGAGATGCATGCGAACCAGTGCTTCCTGAGAAGTCCGTCGATGTGTGGTTCACAGATCCGCCTTACTATGACTCCGTACCCTACGCCCACTTGTCGGACTACTTCTATGTCTGGCTTCGAAGGGCCGTGAGTTCAGAAGCATTCGCAAGCCTGCCCGAGCAACTTACTCCTAAAGACCGAGAGTGCGTCGTGGACCGCCCACATCGCCTAAGCACCTCAAAGAAAGACAATGACTATTTCGAGAAGACTATGGCTCGTGCTATGGCGGCTGGGCGCAAAGTCCTCGCTGACGGTGGCGTTGGCTGTGTGGTGTTTGCTCACAAGACGACCGAGGGTTGGGAGTCGCTTATTGGCGGGATGCTCCAAGGAGGACTGACGGTAACCGCTTCGTGGCCTATCCAAACTGAGCGAAGCGGCCGGCTGAACGCCCAGGAACAGGCAGCCCTCGCCACCAGCGTCCATCTCATCTGTCGCCCGCGTCCCGACGGCGCGCCGGTGGGTGACTGGGCCGCCGTACTGCGCGAGCTGCCGCCTCGCGTCGGCGACTGGATGGAGCGCTTGCAGAGCGAGGGCGTCCGCGGCGCAGACCTCGTCTTCGCCTGCATCGGGCCGGCGCTCGAAATCTTCAGCCGCTACGCGAAGGTTGAGACCGCCGACGGGCGTGAGGTCGCGCTGGCCGAGTACCTGGAGAAGGTCTGGGAGGTCGTTGGTCGGAGCGCCCTCGCGCAAGTGCTCGGCACCGCCGAGGCCAAGGCCCGCAACGGCGCTGCCGGCGCCGTCGAGGAGGACGCGCGGCTCACGGCGCTCTTCCTCTGGACGCTCCAGAGCACAGACGGCGAGACGGCGGCCGCCGCAAGTGACGAGGGCGAGGACGAGGAGCTGTCCGACGAGGACGACAACGAAGAGGCCTCCTCCCGCGGTAAGGCTAAGGGCTTTACGCTGGTCTTCGACGTCGTGCGCCGGTTCGCGCAGCCGCTCGGCATCGACCTGCCCAAGTGGGAAAGCCGCGTGATCGAGACGAAGAAAGGCGTCGTGCGCCTGCTGCCGATCGCCGAACGCGCGAGGCAGCTCTTCGGCGAAGACGGCGCGCAGGCCGTCGCCGCGCGGCTCGAGCAGGAGGTAGCCGTCGGCGCCAACCCGCTCCAGGGGATGCTCTTTCCCGACATGCAGCCGAGCGCTGCCCCCGCGATCCGCGGGCGAGGCCGGATCCGCGGAACACGAGTCAACGTCGACGTTTCCGACGAAAGCCTCGCCGCCGCCCGCGAGGCCACGACTCTCGACCGCGTTCACGCGGGGATGCTCCTCCAGGCCGGCGGCCGCACCAACGCGCTCCGCGCGCTGCTCAAGGCCGAGCAGGAGCGCGGCCCCGACTTCCTGCGCCTCGCCAACGCCTTTTCCGCGCTCTATCCGAAGGGGAGCGAAGAGAAGCGATTGATCGACGCGATGTTGCTGGCGGTCCCAAGGTGAGATCGTGCTCTACTTCGCATACGGATCGAACATGAACTGGAACCAGATGCGAGAGCGGTGCCCATCGTCTCGCTTCGTGGGCATCGCCGTTCTGCGCGATCACAAGCTCGCGTTCACGCGGAAATCGTGCAAACGTGGCTGTGGGGTTGCTGATGTGGTCGCGGAAGACGGGGCACAGGTGTGGGGTGTGGTGTACGAGGTTGCCGATCTCGATATCGGCAAGCTCGACGCCTCGGAGGGATTCGGGCCAGGACGAGACAAAAACTCGTACTACCGGCGCGAGAGCTTGGTGTTCTTCGATGGAGAAGACCAGCGGCCACTCACGGTGTCCGCCTACTTCGGTGACCCGCAGCCCAACCCGCCGCTTCCAAACCATGCATACAAGAATCTTATCCTCGCAGGGGCGCGACACTGGCACTTGCCGGAGGAATACATCCGCGAATTGGAACAGATCGAAGTCAGCGGATGACAGACCCTGCCCCCGCTGTCTGGCAGATCTCGGGCGGGCCGGCATCGCGCGCATATGCCGAGGTCTTCCTGCGACACGGCGTCGCGTTGATCGGCCCGGGGGACGCCGGGCCGTGGACGCCCGAGCGCGACGACGGCGAGTTCGAGGGCAGCTTCGTGCGGCGCTTCGCGAGCGAGGCTGCGGTGGGGAATGTGTTCCTGCTGCGCACGGGCCTCGCAACGATCACCGCGGTGGGCCTCGTAGCCGGCGACTACCTGTACGTGAACGCCTTCGACGACGTGAACGGCTGGGACCTGCAGCACGCCCGGCGCGTGCGCTGGTGCCGTCTCCCGGCGGAGCACACGTTCGAGGGCGTGGCCTTCGGCGCCAACCCGCCGCGCTGCTCGCGGGTCTGGAACGAGGAGGTCGTGGACTTCTCGGAGCGGTTCCTCAAGTCTCCACCGACGCACTGGCAGACGGCCCCTCTCCCGGAGCTGCCCGCCGAGGAGCCGCCGCTCGATCAGGTGCCCGGCGCCTTGCAGGGCATCGTCGCTCTGGCCGCCGATCTCGTGCCGCTGCTCCAGGACGGCCAGGCCTTCGGTGAGCACCCGAGCGAGGACGAGCTGATCGCGCACTTCGTGGTGCCGTTCCTGCGCGCGCTTGGCTGGCCGCCGGAGCGGATCGCAGTGCAGTGGCGGCGCATCGACGTCGCGGTGTTCCGGGCGCTGCCCCGCACGCCGGAGAACTGCCACCTCGTGATCGAGGCCAAGCGCTTGGGCGCAGGCGTGGAGGGCGCGCTCGATCAGGCCAAGGGATACGTGGAGGCGCTCGGGCTTCCGCGCGACGTGATCGTCACCGATGGCATCCGCTACCGGATGTACGCCGGAGAGCGCGGCTTCGCGCCCGTGGCCTATGCCAACCTCGCGCGCCTGAAACAACCGGCGGCCGACCTGTTCGCCCGCATGCAGAGACCCTAGGAGGATCGCAATGGAACCCTGGTACAAGGTCGCCACCCCGCGCAAGGAAGTCCGCGAAGGCCGCTCGTTCAATCCGGACGAGTTCGCCATTGCCCTCGAGCAGGTCGTGGCCGGGACCGCGCCAGAGGACTATCGCGACCCGGCAAAGTTCTTTGCCCGTACCTGCTTCACGCGGGCGCTGCGGGAACACGCCGGCATGGTGCTACGCAGGCTCTCGGGCAACACCGAGAACACCGCGCCGGTCCTCACGCTCATCACCCAGTTCGGCGGCGGTAAGACTCACACGCTGACCACCCTCTATCACCTCGCGAAGGGCGGGAACAAGGCAGCCGGTTTCAGCGGTGTGTCCGACCTGCTGCGGGAGGCCGGTCTCTCCTCGGTTCCTGAGGCACGCGGCGCTGTCTTTGTGGGCAACGCTTGGGATCCGCAGCCGGGCCGCGAGACACCGTGGATCGACATTGCCCGCCAGCTCGCGGGTGACAAGGGCATCGAAGCGCTCGGCCCAGCCGCGCGGACGACGCCGCCCGGGACCGAGGCGATCCAGCGGGTGTTTCAGGCGGCCGGGGCGCCGGTGCTCCTGCTCTTTGATGAGGTGCTCAACTTCCTGAACCGCCATCGCGGGAGCGCCGAGCCCTTCCTCGCCTTCATCCAGAACCTGACGGTCGCCACCACCGGCACCACGCACGGCGCCGCGGTCATCAGCCTGCCTCGCAGCCAGGTAGAAATGACCGACTGGGACATGGAGTGGCAGGACCGGATCTCGAAAGTCGTTCGGCGCGTCGCCAAGGACCTGATCGCCAACGACGAGACGGAGATTAGCGAGGTCGTCAGGCGGCGGCTCTTCGAGGACCTTGGGAGCGAGAAGGTCCGGAAG
>Ga0326597_10015322_pt1 | contig 10027 bp, 9 predicted proteins | sample RVTome_12_FD_203789 | JGI IMG/M metagenome (GOLD analysis project Ga0326597, IMG submission 203789) | Soil microbial communities from uranium-contaminated site in the Upper Colorado River Basin, Wyoming, United States - RVT100D185 | ecosystem: Environmental > Terrestrial > Soil > Contaminated >...
GAGACCTCCAGGCTCATGCCATCCTAAATCCCGCGGCAGCGGGTTCGTTCAATCCCCTGATTCACTTCAAAGCCAAACCGCTCTAGTTGCTGGTCCCGGCGACGCCCTCCAGAACCACGCCCTCGCGCCGCGGGTCGGCGCCGCCGGCGAGCCGCCCGCCACGCGACACGATGCCCTGAAGGCCCGAGTTCATCTCGCGGATCGAAACGCTGTGCCCCATCGCGGCAAGCTCCGTTTCGAGCGCGGCGATTGCGGTTCCAGCTTCGAGCTCGGTCGCGCCGTTGCGGTTGACGTGATGGTCCAGCGCCACCGCGTCCTGCGCTGCCAGCCGCCAGTCGAGCAGTGCCACCAGCGTCTTCGCCACGTAGCCGATGATGCGGCTACCGCCGGGAGAGCCCAGCGCTGCGACGAACTCTCCCGTGCCGTCGAGCACGATCACCGGTGACATCGAGGAACGCGGCCGCTTTCCACCCTCAACCCGGTTGGCGACCGGCGCACCGTCGTCTTCCGCTGCGAACGAGAAATCGGTGAGCTGGTTGTTGAGCAGGAATCCCGACGCCATCAGATGCGCGCCGAACGCCGATTCGATCGAGGATGTCATGGACACCGCGTTGCCGTCGGCGTCGACGATCGAGAAATGGCTGGTCGCCGGCAGCGCGCGGTCGTCTCCGGGGGTCAGCGCGCCCCGCTGCCCGGCAGGCGCGCCGGCACGCGCCCGTCCCATCGATCTTGTCGGATCGATGAGCTGCGCGCGCGCATTCAGATAGTCCGTTGCAAGGAGGCCCGCCACCGGCTGGTCGACGAAATCGGGATCGGCGAGATAGAGGTCGCGGTCGGCGAAGGCGAGCCTGCTCGCCTCCGAGATCAGGTGCACCGCCTCGACCGACCCCGGCGCAAGGCTGCCGAGGTCGAAGCGCTCGAGAAGGCCCATGATCTGAAGCGTCGTGATCCCTCCCGAGGTCGGTGGCGGCATGCCGCAGATGCGGTAGGCGCGGTAATTGCGGCACACCGGGTCGCGCTCCTTCGCCCGGTAGCCGGCGAGATCGTCGAGGCTGAGGCGTCCGGGCGGATCGGCGCCGGCGACTGCTGCGACGATGCTTTGCGCGATCGGGCCGGAATAGAACGCCTCCGGGCCTTCGGCCGCGATCCTTTCGAGCGTGTCGGCAAAGGCCGGATTGGCGAGCAGCGCTCCCGCCGGCACCGGCTCGGTGGTGCCGTCCTCGGCTGCGCGAAAAAATGCATCGCGAGTCGCCGCCCGCCCCGCCAGCCACTCGTCCTCGGCGATCATCCGGTGCAGCCGAGGGCTCACCGCAAAGCCGGCGCGCGCAAGCCGGATCGCCGGAGCGAAGAGCTGCCGCCAGTCAAGCCGGCCGTGCGCCTGGTGCGCGAGCCACATGAGCCGCACGACGCCCGGCGCGCCGACCGACCGGCCGCTGAGCGCGGCGGCCCGCCACTCCATCTCGGCGCCGTCGTCGTCAAGGAAGAGGTCGGGCCCGGCCGTCGCCGGCGCGGTCTCCCTGCCGTCATAGGCGCGCACCGTCTTCGATGCCGCATCGTAGATGAGCATGAAGGCGCCGCCGCCAAGCCCGGATGACTGCGGCTCGACCAGCCCCAGCACCGCCTGCACCGCGATTGCGGCATCGACCGCGCTGCCGCCGGCAACCAGCATCTCGATCCCGGCCAGCGCGGCCTGCGGATGGGCGGCCGCCACCACGTAGCGCCGCTCGGCCGCCTCGCCGGCCAGCACCGCAAAGAGCAGGAAAACGAAAGGCAGAAGCCTGCCGGTCGCGTCTGCCCGCCGCCACGCCCGGCTCGCGATTGACCACGTCATGCGCCGGACTATAGCGTCGCCGCATGGACGCGTCTTTCACCGGATTGCGCCCGGGCCCGCGCAACCTGATCACAGACGTGGCCGGCCTGAGCGTCGGCAATGCCGAGGACGCGCACGCGCTGACCGGCGCCACGGTGGTGCTGTGCCAGCCGCGCGCCACGGCAGGTGTCGACATGCGGGGAGGCGCGCCGGGAACGCGCGAGACCGATGTGCTGGATCCGGTGGCGCTGGTCGACGGCGTCGATGCCGTCGTGCTCTCCGGCGGCTCCGTCTACGGCCTCGAGGCGGCATCCGCGGTGACCGTCTGGCTCGGTGCGCGGGGCCGCGGCTTCCGCTTGCGGCCGGACGCGCCGCCCGCGCCCATTGTGCCGGCCGCGATCCTGTTCGACCTTGCCAATGGCGGCGACAAGTCGTGGGGCGAGGCGCCGCCCTACGGAGCGCTCGGTCGGAAAGCCTGCGCGGCCGCGGGCGAGGTCTTCTCGCTGGGCAATAGCGGCGCCGGGCTCGGCGCCATCGCCGGGCCCGTCAAGGGCGGGCTCGGCAGTGCCTCGGTTGTGGACGATGCCGGCTTGGTGGTCGGCGCGCTCGCCGCGGTGAATGCGCTGGGCTCGCCGGTGGCGCCCGGCACCGCGACGTTCTGGGCCCAGCCGTTCGAGCTCGGCGGCGAGTTCGGCGGGCCGGCCCGGCGCGTGACCGAAGGCGTCTCTGCGCTGCCGCCATTCTCCGGCACCAAGCTCTCCCGGCATGGCGCCGACGCCGCGGCCAACACCACGATCGCCGTCGTGGCCACCAATGCCGCGCTCTCCGTGACCGAGGCGACCCGCGTCGCGATCATGGCCCATGACGGCCTCGCCCGCGCCCTGCGCCCTGCGCACACGCCGTTCGACGGCGACACCGTGTTTGCACTCGCGACCGGCGCGGTCGGGCTTCCCGAACCCCGGGCTCGCTCGCTCGCCGGCCTGGGCTCGCTCGCTGCCGACACTCTCGCACGCGCCATTGCGCGCGCCGTCTACGAGGCGACCGGGATCGCCGGGATCGCGAGCTATCGCGACGGGCTTGGCGCGGCCGACCGGCACAAATAGGCTTTGTCTGAGGTCGCGCGGCCCATGCGAGGTCACAGCAAGGCGCAGGGGAAATCGATTGCCGTCTCGTGAACCGGGTCCGCGCCGGCCGGCCCTTCTCGTTCCGACCTCCAGGGGAGTCCTGAATGCCCGCCCACGCTGACGACCGCTGCGCCCGGTTTCGCGCGCTCCTGATGGGTGGGGCATGCGTCCACCCGGCCACCGTCTATGACCCGATGTCCGGGCTCATGGCAGAGGAACTCGGCTTCGAGGCCGGAATCTTCGCCGGCGCGATCGCCTCGCTCACCATCCTCGCGGCTCCCGACCGGGTATTGATGACGCTGAGCGAGCTTGCCGATCAGGCGCGGCGTGTCACACGCGTGTGCGCCCTGCCATTCATCGTCGACGGCGACCACGGCTATGGCAACGCACTCAACGTGATGCGCACCGTCGAGGAGCTCGAGGCGGTGGGTGTGGCCGCGCTTTCGATCGAGGACACCGAGCTGCCGCAGCCTTTCGGCGGCGGCGCCAGGCCGCGTTTCTGCTCGATCGAGGAAGGAGTGGCGAAGATGCGCGCTGCACGCGCCGCGCGCAGCAACCCGGACTTCTCGATCGTCGGGCGAACTTCCGCGGGGGCCGCGCTCGGCCTCGACCAGGCGATCGAGCGCGGGCGCGCTTATGCCGCCGCGGGCGTCGACGCGCTGTTCTTTCCCGGTGTCAGGGACGCGGCCGAGGTCGAGGCGCTCGCCGCGGCCGCCTTCGGCGTGCCGATGATCATCGGCGGTCTGGCGCCCGATGCGGTGTCGCGCGACTGGCTGGCCGGCCGCGGCGTACGCCTCAGCCTGCCCGGCCACGTCACCTATTTCGCGGGCCTCAGGGCCGTCTATGACGCCATGCGCACGTTGCGCGAGACGGAATCCTTCGAGGGCGTCGCGCCGGCATCCGCCGGTGATGTGGCGCGCTGGTCGAGGGCGGCGGTCTGGGAGGGGCGGGCTGTCGAGCATCTCGGCCCGGCAGGCCGGGGCTAACCGCTATGAACGCGAACAACGCGCCGGAATTTCCCGAGATCGGCGGCATCGTCCATCTCGACCACGTCAATTTCCAGGTTCCCGACCAGGACATGGCGACCATGTTCTTCATGAACGGGCTCGGCCTCGCCCGCGATCCGTTCCAGCGCGTCGACGAGACCAATATGGGCGTCAATATCGGCATGGAGCAGCTCCATCTGCCGCGCCGCGACCGGGCCACCCCGCCCTATCCCGGCGAGGTCGGGCTGGTAGTGCCGCGCATCGACGTCATCCGCGTGCGGCTCGAGCGGCTGGCCCGCAATGGCAGGTTCGACGGAACGCCCTATTCCTTCGCTCCGGACGGCGAGGGGCGCGCGCTCGTGCGCTCTCCGTTCGGCTTTCTGGTGCGGCTGCATGAGGCCGGCGCCGTCCCGTTCCAGCGCCCGCTCGGCATAGCCTACGTCGAGACCTGGGTGCCGCCGGGCACCAGCGCGGCGATCAGCCGCTTCTACGAGGATGTGTTCCGCGCGCCCGTCGACCGGCGTCCGTTCGGCGGCTGTGCCGCCGTCGCCGTCGCTGCCGGCCCCTACCAGAGCTGGCGCTTCGTCGAGCGCGAGACGGACAGCTACGAGACCCATTCCATGCACGTTTCGTTTTACACCACCGGCTACGGCGCCATTCGCGAGCGCCTGATCGGTGCCGGCGTCACCGACGGCGGTACGCGCGACCATGTGTATTTCTTCGACCGCGTGTTCGATCCCGCCACTGGCAAGACGGTGTTCCGCGTCATCAACGAGGTGCGCAGCCTCTATCACCCCGATTTCCGGCGGCCGCTCGCCAATCGCTGGCCGATTGTTGACAGTCCGTTCCGCGATCCAGGCGACATCGAGGCCGAGCTGGAGCGGGAGCTCGGCGAGGTGCCGCGCGGCTGACCGCGACGGCGCGCCGGATGCATATGCTCGTGGGGTGACGAAGCCGGTCCCCTCGGCTAAGACTCCCGCCGGCGTAAACCAAGGAACGGGGAGGAGGGGCCAAATGGCGGCAAAGATGTTGGGCGTGCTGCGCCCTGCCGTACATCGTTTCAAGCTCGGCGAATTGGAGATCACCACAATTCTCGACGGCATCGCGACGCGCGACGGCCCGCATCCCGCCTTCGGCGTCAATGTGGATCAGGCGACGGCGCAGGCGCATGCCGTGGCCAACCGGCTGCCCATCGACAAGTTCGAGAACGGTTTCGCGCCTACGCTGGTCAATACCGGCCGCGAGTTGATCCTGTTCGATACCGGCAACGGCCAGCCGCGCCGCGCCGAAGGGTCGGGCCATCTGCGCGCGCGTCTCGCCGATGCCGGCTATCGGCCCGAGGATGTGGACATCGTTGTCATCACCCACGGCCATCCCGACCACATTCTCGGCCTCGTCGAGGACGGCAAGCCTGCCTTCCCGAACGCCCGTGTGATCATCGGCCGCGCCGAATACGACTTCTGGTCGCGCAACGAGAACATCCCCGAGCATCGTGTGCAGAACCGCGAACTTTTCATGAAGATCTGCGGCCCCTTGGCGGAGCAGGCGACCTTCATCGAAGCGGGCGAGGACGTCGTCTCCGGCATCACCGCGGTCGAGGCGCACGGCCATTCGGCCGGCCAAATGGCCTATCACATCGAAAGTGCGGGCGCGCGGCTCCTGCTGTGGGCGGATGTGACCAACCACTACGTCATGTCGCTGCAGATGCCCGAGTGGCAATTCGGCCTCGATGACGACCGTGAGCGCGCGGTGGAGACGCGAAAGCGCATTCTCGACATGGTGACGACCGAGAAGCTCTGGGTTGTCGGCTTCCACATGCCGTTCCCGTCGGTCGGTTACGTGGACGGTTCGGGCGGCACCTATCGCTGGGTGCCGGCAAGCTACCAGCTCATGCTCGATCATTGACCGGTCGGGCCGCAACGGCGTCGCAACGGAGCACGGCAACGACATGGCCGAGTCGGCGAAAGAACCCATGCAAGAGCCCACCTTCCGCCTCGACGGCCGCGTCGCCATCGTCACCGGCGCCAGCATCGGTATCGGCCGGGCCATCGCCGAAGTCTTCGCTCTGGCCGGCGCCCATGTCGTGCTGGCGGCGCGCAACCGCGAGCGCCTCGAAGCGGTCAAAGCGGCGATCGCGGCGGCCGGTGGCTCGGCCGAGCACCTGCAGATCGACGTCACCCGGCTCGATCATCTCAAGGCGCTGGGCGCGCGCGCAAGGGAGCTTGCCAGCGAGCGCGACGCCGACCTCGTGCTGGTCAACAATGCCGGCTTCGGCTTTACCAAGCCGGCGCTGGAAGTGACTGAGCAGGATTTCGACCTGATCACCCGGACCCACCTCAAGGGGACCTTTTTCTGCTGTCAGGAAGTCGGCCGCACCATGCTGGAGCGCGGTTACGGCAAGATCATCAATCTGGGCTCGGCCTGGGGCGAGAGCACGGACGCGAAAAAGGCGCCCTACTGCATGGCGAAAGCCGGCATCGCCCATCTGTCGCGTGCGCTGTCGACCGAATGGGCGCCGCTCGGCGTGCGCATCAACACGCTGGCGCCGACCGGCACGCTGACCGAGTTCACTGCCGAGGTGATGTCGCGCATGCCCGAGCGTATGGCCGGCATCACCGCGCGCATACCGCTCGGCCGCTTTGCGGTTCCCAGCGACCATCTCGGCGCGGCGCTGTTCCTGGCGAGTCCCGCATCCGATTTCGTCACCGGGCACACGCTCTATGTCGACGGCGGGCTGGTGGGCTCTGGCTGACGCACGAGATCATGGGCCGACGATAAGACAGAGCAGTGATCCGACTGCGCCGCGACCGGTCGCGCTCCGGATTTCGCTGCGCCCGCAGGGCAAGCCCGATCAGTCCAGCGTCTGGCGGTATTTAAGAATGGCGAGCGTCATGACCGTCGCCATGATCGCCAGCAGCGCTGTCAGGTCGGGAACGATATCCGCGAACTCCGCGCCCTTGAGCATGACCTTGCGCATGACCGCGATGAAGTGCGTCGCTGGTATGGCGAGCCCCAGCGTCTGCGCCCAGGCCGGCATGCCGTTGAACGGGAACATGAAACCGGAAAGCAGGATCGACGGCAGGATGAAGAAGAACGACATCTGCATCGCCTGCATCTGGTTGCGCGCCGCCGTGGAGAACAGGAATCCGAGCGCCAGGTTGACGACGATGAACAGGTTGAGGCCGACCAGGAATGCGATCGGCCCGCCTTCGAACGGGACCTCGAACAACAGCCGCGCCATCGCCAGGAACACGGTTGTCTGGACGTAACCGACCAGCACATAGGGCAGTATCTTGCCCATCATCACTTCGGTCGGCCGCGCCGGAGTCGAGATCAGCGTTTCGATGGTGCCGCGCTCGGCCTCCCGCACGATGGCGACCGCCGTCATCATCACCATCGTCATGGACAGGATGATGGCGAGCAGTCCCGGAACGATATTGAGCGCGGTGACGCCGGCCGGGTTGAAGCGGCGGTGAACGACAACCTCGAACGGGTCGGGCCGGCCGGCGAGACCGGCGAGCGGCCCGTGAACGAGCTGGGCGCTGGCACTCTCGACCAGCCGGGCGAGCGCGCCGACCGCGCCCCCGGTCGCCGTCGGATCGGAAGCGTCGGCGCTGAGCAGCACCGACGGGCGCTCGCCGCGCGTGAGCGCCCGCTCGAATCCGGCCGGAATAGTGACGACGAAGGTCGCCTTGCCGGTAACGATCGCATGGTCGGCCGCCTCGCTGCTCGCCACCGGCCCGCGAAAGTCGAAATAGGTCGAGTTTTCGAGCGCCGCGAGAAAGCTTCTCGAGAATTCGCCGTGGTCACCCATCTGCACCAGCGTGGGCAGGTGCCGCGGGTCGGTGTTGATCGCGTAGCCGAACAGCACGAGCTGCACGATCGGCAGGGCGATCATCATCGCGAAGGTTACGCGGTCGCGTCGCATCTGGATGAATTCCTTGGCCAGGACCGCGCGGAAGCGGTTGAGCGAGAATCTGGCCATCATGCGGTCCTTCGCGGCGCCGCTGCCTCGTCGATGCCGCTCATCAGGTGGATGAACACCTCTTCGAGGCCGGCTTTGCGGCGCTGCCAGCTCTGCTCGGCTCCCGCGCGCAGCGGCTCCACCGCGCGGTCGAGCAGCGCGCCGTCGGTACCGGACACATGGAGCGCGGTGCCGAAGCGCGCCAACTGGTCCACGCCCGCCGTGCCGCGCAGGGCGCGCTCGACGGCGTCGATATCGCCACCCTCGACCACCCAGGTGGTGAGCCCGACCTGATCGGGAATTGCATCGGCCGGCCCGTCGATCAGCTTTCGGCCATACGCGATGTAGGCGATGAAGTCGCACTGCACCGCCTCGTCCATGTAGTGGGTCGAGACCAGCACTGTCACGCCGCGCCCGGTCAGGAGCCGAATATGGTCCCAGAAATCGCGCCGCGCCTTGGGGTCGACGCCCGCGGTCGGCTCGTCCAGCAGAAGCAGCTCCGGGTCGTGCAGCAGCGCGGCGGCGAGCGCCAGGCGCTGCTTCCAGCCGCCGGACAGCGTGCCGGCGAGCTGGGCCGAGCGGCGCGCCAGGCCGAGCTCCTGGAGGGCGCTATCCACCTTCGCGCGCGGCGCCGCGATATCGTACATGCGGGCGATGAACTGCAGGTTTTCCTCGATCGACAAATCCTCGTAGAGCGAGAAGCGCTGCGTCATGTAGCCGGTGCGCGCCTTGATTTCGTCGGCCTGGCTGATGATGTCGTAGCCGAGGCAGGTCCCGGTGCCGCCGTCCGGCGTCAAGAGTCCGCACATCATGCGGATGGTAGTGGTCTTGCCGCTGCCATTGGGGCCGAGAAAGCCGTAAATCGCACCTTGCGGCACCGTCATGTCGAAATTGTCGACGACGGTCCTGTTCCCGAACCTCTTGGTCAGGCCGCGCACCTCGATCACCGGCCGCCGCGCCGCCGGGCTCATGGCGCGGGCCTCACATCGACCGGCTGGCCGGGCAGCAGCGCGGCGCCGCCTTCGAGCCGAGCCTCGGCCGCGAACACCAGTTTCGAGCGCTCCTCGCGGCTGAAGATCACCGGCGGCGTATGCTCGGCCTCCGAGGCGAGCCAGGTGACGCGCGCAGCGAGCGGTCCCGTGCAGGACGTGCACCCGACGATGAGACGGTCGCCGATCTGCAGCCCGGCGCGTGCCGGCTCGGGCACGAAGAAGCGCACCTTCACCTGGTCTGGCGGCAGGAGCGACACGATCGGCGTTCCGGCGGCGGCGAATTCGCCCGCTTCGACCAGCGCGCGCTCGATGCGGCCGGCGGCGGGCGCGAGGATGCGGCGCCGCTCGAGATCGAGTTCGGCGCGTGCGAGCTCCGCCTCCGCGATCTTCACCTGCTGGCGCGCGGCCTCGATGCGTGCCTCGCGCGCCGGCAGCCGCGCGACGGCCAGCTCGGCGTCGAGCCGCTCGACCTCCGCCTCGGCGGTCGCGACCGCGGTCCGGTCGGCATCGAGCGTGCTCGCCGGTACGAAGCCCCTTTCGCTGAGTTTCTCCGTGCGGTCGAGTGTCTCGCGCGCGAGATGCAGCGTATCGCGCGCCGCGCGCCACTGCTTCTCGATCACGGCCAGTTCCTCGCTCCGCGACCCGGTTTCGAGATCGCTGAGCGAAGCGCGGTCCACTTGGAGTCTGGCTCGGGCCGCCTCGACGGCCATCTTCTCGCGCGCCTCGTCGAGCCGCACGAGCAGCTGCCGCGCCGCGACTTCATCGCCGTCCCGGACTTCGACCGCCACGACCGTGCCGCTGCTGTCGGCGGCGACATGGACATAGTCGCCTTCGATGTATCCGTAGTAGCGCGCATCATCGACGGGCGTCCCGGTCACCAGCGCCAGGGCCGTCGCCAGCCAGGCCAGCACCGTCTCCATCTCAGTCCTCCATCCCGGAGCGCACGAGACCGTGCATCAGGATGTCGAGATGGCTTTCGATGAAGCGCTCCGCCGGCACCTCGTCGTCGGGGCGGGCGAACACTGTCGTCAGCAGCATCTGCACGAGGACCGGCCCGACGATGTTGCGCACGGCGAGATGCGGGTCGACGCTCCGGAATACACCGGTGTCCACCCCGCGCCGGATCAGTGTCTCGAGCGCGCCAAGCCCGC
>Ga0326597_10015323_pt1 | contig 10027 bp, 7 predicted proteins | sample RVTome_12_FD_203789 | JGI IMG/M metagenome (GOLD analysis project Ga0326597, IMG submission 203789) | Soil microbial communities from uranium-contaminated site in the Upper Colorado River Basin, Wyoming, United States - RVT100D185 | ecosystem: Environmental > Terrestrial > Soil > Contaminated >...
AGGGCCGCCGTGACCTTCGGGTGGCAGTGGCCCAGGGCGTCCACGGCGATGCCGCCCACGAAGTCCAGGTACTCCTTGCCGTCCGCGTCCCACACCCGAGCCCCGGCCCCCCGCACCAGCGCGATGGGGAACCGGGCGTACGTGGTCGCGAGGTACCGCCCGCCCTCCTGCGCCAGCTCCTCGTTACGTCCCATGGGCTCCCTCCTCGGATTGCGGATTTCGGATTGCGAGTTGCGGATTCCCTGCTCGACCTGCCGGCAGGAAGGGCCGGGGGTGTATTCCGCATTCCGCAACCCGCAATCGGTGTCAGGGGATGATCTCGGTGCCGACGCCGCGGCTGGTGAACACCTCCAGCAGCAGGGCGTGGGGCACGGTGCCGTTGATGACGTGGGCCTTGCGGACGCCGCCCTTCAGGGCCGCCCGGCAGGCGTCCACCTTGGGGAGCATGCCCTTGGTGATGGTCCCGTCGGCGATGAGGCGCTCGATGTCCCCGGCGTTCAGGGTGGGGATGAGGCGGCCCCCCTTGTCCAGGATGCCGTCCGTGTCGGTGAGGAGGATGAACTTCTCCGCCTGCAGCGCTCCGGCGATGGCGCCGGCCGCCACATCGGCGTTGACGTTGTAGGTCACGCCCTCGGGGTCGGTGGCGGTGGGGGCCACCACCGGGATGAACCCGGCCTCCTCCATGGCGCGCAGGACCTCCGGATTCACCCGCACCACCTCGCCCACCAGGCCCAGGTCCTGCTCCGCGCCCTCCGCCCCGGGCAGCGGCGGGAGCTTCCGGGCCTGCAGGAGCCCCCCGTCCTTCCCGCTGAGGCCCACGGCGGATCCCCCGTGCCGGTGGATGAGGGCCACCAACTCCTGATTGATGGCCCCCACCAGCACCATCTCGACGATGCGCATGGTCGCCTCGTCGGTGACGCGGAGCCCCCCCACGAACCGGGGGGTGAGCCCGGCCTGCTCCATGGCCGCGCCGATCTGGGGGCCGCCGCCGTGCACCACCACCGGCCGCATCCCCACCGTGCGCATCAGGATCACGTCCAGGGTCACGGAGGCCTTGAGCTCCGCCCGCTCCATGGCCGCGCCGCCGTACTTCACCACCACCGTCCGGCCGGCGAAGGCGCGGATGTAGGGCAGGGCGTCGATCAGGACGCGTGCGGTCTCCTGCGGATCTCCCATGGCCGTTCGCTCGCCGCCCGCCGCGACCCCCCGGGCCGCGGCGCGGTCATCCCTTGAGCTTCGCCCTCAGGGCGTTGACCTCGGCGTTTTTCGCCTCCAGGATCATGCTGGCGCTGACCAGCTTCTTCTGGGTCCTGGCCAGGTCATCCACCGAGGCCGCCAGCCGCTCGAAGAGCTGGGCGGTGGCGAAGCTGAGGGCCACTAGGCAGGAGATGACGGTGAAGAGGGCCATGTCCTGCTCGGTGAAGGGCTCGCCGGAGGTCTTGTTGTTGGCGTTCAGCACCCCGATGGTCCTGCCGTTGACCTTGAGGGGCACGCACATCAGGGAGCGGTTCTTGTACTGGGCCTGGAACCGGGACTCCCCCTGGGTCGTCTCGCGCCCGATGTCCTTGATGAGGAGCGGCTCCCCCTCCTTGGCCACCCACCCGGCGATCCCCTCGCCCACCTTGCGGCTCGCCGACTTCAGGACGGCCTCGTCCAGCCCCCGGGCCACCGCGATGCGCATCCGCTGCGTCTTCTCCTCGATGAGCATCAGACTCACGATCTCCACCTCGAGGGTCAGCGCGATGAGGTCCACCAGCTTGCGGTAGAACACCTGCTGGTCCTTGAGGAACTTCCCCAGCATATCCCACCGGATCATGTTGGACAGTTCCACGGAGCTCTGCTTGAGCTTCTCCAACTGGCGGAGGCGACGCAGGTTGTCGCGGTTCTGGCGGTGCTGCTCCACGGCGCGGGCCACAGCCTCGGCCAGCCGGTCCGACGTCGCCCCGTCGGGCAGCAGGTGGAAGGCCCGTTCCAGGATGGGCGGCGGCACCTTGCGCAGGGCGGCCGGGTTCCCCGTCACCACCAGGGGCACCTCGGGCCGGCGGCGGTGGATCCGGGCCAGCAGGTCCGCCGTTTCGGCCATCCCCAGGGCCACGTCCGCGATGACCACGTGGACCCCCTCCTCCTGGGCCGCGCCGAAAGCCTCGGCGGCCGTGGCCGCCGCCTGGACGTTGTAGCCCATCTCGCCCAGGGCCTTCCCCAGGCGGGCCCGCAGGGCGCGGTCCTCGCTGGCGACGACGACGGTCTCCATCACCTCACCCACTCCTCAGGACTGAGGTTCGAGGACTGAGGACTGAGGCCGAAACCGTCTCAGTCCTGAGTCCTCAGTCCTCGGAACTTTAGAGGATGTAGCGGCTCAGGTCCTGGTCCTTCACGATGTCCTGGAGCTTCTCCCGCACCGTGGCCGCGGTGATCTCCACCCGGGCCCCCTGCATGTGGGGCGCCTCGAAGGACACCTCGTCCAGCAGGCGCTCCAGGATGGTGTAGAGGCGGCGGGCCCCGATGTTCTCCGTGGCCCGGTTGACCGCGGTGGCGGTCTCGGCGATCTCTTGGACGGCGTCGGGCGTGAACGTCAGGTGGACCTCCTCGGTCTCCAGCAGGGCGGTGTACTGCTTGGTGAGGGCGTTCTGCGGCTCGGTGAGGATCCGCACGAAGTCCTCCCGGGTCAGGCTGCTCAGCTCGACCCGCAGGGGGAACCGGCCCTGAAGCTCCGGGATCAGGTCCGACGGCTTGGCCACGTGGAAGGCGCCGGCAGCGATGAACAGGATGTGGTCGGTCCGCACCATGCCGTGCTTGGTGTTCACCGAGGAGCCCTCGACGATGGGGAGGAGGTCCCGCTGCACCCCCTCCCGCGACACGTCGGGGCCCCGCCCCCCCTCGCGCCCGGCGATCTTGTCGATCTCGTCCAGGAAGATGATCCCCGAGTCCTCCACGCGGCGGACGGCCTCGGCCGTCACCTCGTCCATGTCGATGAGCTTGCCGGCCTCCTCCTGGGCCAGGAGCCGCCGCGCATCGGCCACCTTCATCCTGCGCCGCTTGGTGCGCTGGGGGAGGAGGTTGCCCAGCATCTCCTTCAGGTTGGCCTCCATCTCCTCCATGCCCACGTTGCTGAAGATCCCGATGGGCAGTGCCTGTTCCCGCAGCTCCACCTCCACCAGGCGGTCGTCCAGCTTCCCGTCGTGCAGGCGCTTGCGCAGCTTCTCCCGGGTGTCGGCCGCGCTGCCGGTGAACTCCAGGTCCCGCAGCGCCTCCGGGGGGCCGCCCCCCGCCCCCGGGGGGCGGGCGGGCGGGAGGAGCAGGTCCAGGAGGCGCTCCTCGGCCATCTCCTGCGCCCGCGCCTCCACGGTGCGCGCCCGCTCCGCCTTCACCATGGTCACCGCCAGCTCGGTGAGGTCGCGCACCATGGACTCCACGTCCCGCCCCACGTAACCCACCTCGGTGTACTTGCTGGCCTCCACCTTGATGAAGGGGGCCCCGGCCAGGCGGGCCAGGCGGCGGGCGATCTCGGTCTTCCCCACGCCGGTGGGGCCGATCATGATGATGTTCTTGGGGGCCACCTCGTCCCGCAGTTCCGGCGGGAGCTTCTGGCGGCGCCAGCGGTTGCGCAGGGCGATGGCCACGGCGCGCTTGGCCTCGCGCTGGCCGATGATGTACCTGTCCAGCTCGGCGACGATCTGTTTGGGCGTCAAGGGTTCCATGGCCTACCGGGCCGCGCGGGGGTCCGCCGCGGGGCTAGAGCTCCTCGATGGTGAGGTGGGCGTTGGTGTGGACGCAGAGGTCGGCCGCGATCTTCATGGCCTCTTCGGCGATGCCCCGGGCGTCCAGCGCGCTGTGGCGCACCAGGGCGCGGGCGGCCGCCGCCGCGTAGCCGCCGCCGGACCCGATGCCGATGATCCCGTCGTCCGGCTCGATCACGTCGCCCGTGCCCGAGATCACCAGGGACGCCTCCCGGTCCACCGCCGCCAGGAGGGCCTGCAAGGGGCGCAGGGCCCGGTCCGTGCGCCAGTCCTTGGCCAGCTCCACGGCGGCGCGGGCCAGTTGGCCGTTGAACTCCTCCAGCTTGGCCTCGAACTTGACGAAGAGGGCGAAGGCGTCCGCCGCCGTGCCGGCGAAGCCCACCATCACGCGGTCGTGATACAGGCGGCGGATCTTCCGGGCGGTGTGCTTCATCACCATGTCGCCCATGGAGACCTGTCCGTCCCCGGCGATGACGATGCGCCCCTGGTGGCGGACGGCCAGGATGGTCGTGCTCCGCACGACCCCCCAGGGGCTCCCCACGGTCGCCTCTTGGCTTCGACGCATTCCGCTCCGCGCCGTCTCCCCCCCGCCGTCAGGCGCGGGGGTGTGCCCTCCCCCCGCCGTCAGGCGCGGGGGTGTGCTTTGTCGTACACCTGCATGAGGGCGCCGATCCCCACGTGGGTGTACCGCTGCGTGGTGGACAGGCGGGCGTGTCCCAGGAAGTCCTGGATGGCCCGCAGATCGGCGCCCGCGTCCAGCAGGTGCGTGGCCACGCTGTGGCGCAGCCCGTGCGGGGTGATCTTGCGGCCCAACCCCGCGGCGGCAAGATACCGCACCAGGGCCAGTTGGATGGCGCGCGGGGTGAGCCGGCCGCCCCGGCCGTTCAGGAAGAGCGCGTGGGGCGCGAGGCCCGCGGCGCCGTTCCGCCGCGCCCGCCCCGCCGGGGGAAAGGACTCGTGCCGGCGCTCCAGGTACCCGCCAAGGGCGGCCACGGCCCGGGAACCCACGGGGACGATCCGCTCCTTGTTCCCCTTGCCCCGCACGCGCACCAGGCCCTCGCGCAGGTCCAGGTCGTCCACGTCCAGGCCGGCAAGCTCGGCGATGCGCAGGCCCGCGGCGTAGAGGAGCTCGAAGAGGGCCCGGTCCCGCCGCCCCCGCGCGTCCCGCGGCGCCACGGCGGCCAGCAGGTGGTCCACCTCGTCCACCGTCAGGTGCCGGGCGATGGGCCGGCCCTGTCGTGGGGCGGGCACCGAGCGGGCCGGGTTCGCGTCCAGGACGCCGCGCCGGCAGAGGAAGCGGAAGAAGGAGCGCAGGCAGGCCAGGTGGCGCGCGGCGCTCGCCCGCGCCATGCCGCCACGGTGGAGCGAGGCCAGGTAGGCGCGCACGGCCCGGGCGTCCACGGCCCGAACAGCGTCCGGGTAGCCCTCCCGGCGGAGGAACACCAGGAACCGCGCCAGGTCCCGCCCGTAGGCCGCCCGGGTATGCGGCGAGGCCCCACGCTCGCCCGCGAGGCTATCCAGGAACAACCCGATATGCCGTTCCACCGCCCCTGGGAACCTCCCCCAAACCCGCGGCCACCGGGCCACAAGGAACCCATAAGATACGGAATTTCCGGCGCGGCTTCAAGAACAAACCACCCCCTCAAGCCGAATGCGGAGCGCGGACTTCGGAGTGCGGAATTGCGGCGCCAAGCGGATGCGAGGCCGGTGGCCCCGCCTTCATTCCGCATTCCGCACTCCGCACTCCGCAGTGCCGAGTCCCGTGTCGGAGAGCCAGGCGTCCAGGTCGCGCAGCGCGCGGTCGGCGAGAGCCCGGTTGCGGGCCCGGCGGTCGCGCTCGGGCGGCACCAGGGGAGGCAGCAGCCCCCAGTTCACGTTCATGGGCTGGAAGCCTTCGGGGTCGGCCGCGGTGATGTGCCGCAGGATCCCCCCCAGCGCGGTGGTGGGCGGCGGCGCCAGCGCCTCGCGCCCCTCGGCCAGCCGGGCGGCGTTGAGGCCCGCCAGCAGGCCGGCGGCGGCCGATTCCAGGTACCCCTCCACGCCGATGAGCTGGCCCGCCAGGAAGAGGCCGGGGTCCCCCCGGAACCGGAGGGTGGGCTCCAGGAGCGCCGGCGCGCAGACGAAGGTGTTCCGGTGCACGCTGCCGTACCGCAGGAACTCCGCCCGCGCCAGCCCGGGGATCATGCGAAGGACGCGCGCCTGCTCCCCCCGCCGCATCCGCGTCTGGAACCCCACCAGGTTGAACATGATGCCCTCGCGGTTCTCCCGCCGGAGCTGCACCACGGCGTAGGGGCGGCGCCCGGTGCGGGGGTCCGCCAGGCCCACGGGGCGCATGGGGCCGAAGCGCAGGGTGTCCTCCCCGCGGCGCGCCAGCACCTCGATGGGGAGGCATCCCTCGAAGTGCGCCGCGTCCTCGAAGGGGTGCGCGGGATACTCGTCCGCCGCCAGCAGGGCCGCGTGGAAGGCGCGGTACTCCTCCCGCGCCAGGGGGCAGTTCAGGTAGTCGTCCCCGCCCCGGCCGTAGCGGGACGCCGCGAAGATCACCTCCCGGTCCAGCGAGTCCGCGCTCACGATGGGGGAGATGGCGTCGTAGAATGCCAGCAGCTTCGCCGCCTCCAATCCGGGGGTCGGGGGTCGCGAATCGGGAGTCGGGGCGCTTTCTCGCAGGGGCGCCGGGGCGCCGGGGTGCAGGGGCGACGCGACCGGGTCCGGCGGATGGCGGCCATCGCGTCCCGCCTCGCGGGCGCGAGACGGTGGGGATGGCTGATGGCCGCTCGCCTGCGACAGGTAGTCGGTGAAGCGGCGGTGCAGGTCGGCGGCGAGCGCCTCGGACGTGAGGGGGCCGGTGGCGACGATGCAGGGCCGGTCCGGGGGCACGGCCGGCGCCTCCCGGCGCACCAGGTGGATGCGCCCCTGGGCGGCGATGCGGGCGGTGACCGCCTCGGCGAAGGCCGTCCGGTCCACGGCCAGGGCCGACCCGGCGGGCACGCGGCACCCCTCGGCCGCCGCCAGCACCAGGGAGCCCAGCCGGCGCATCTCGGCCTTCAGCAGGCCGCTACAGTCTTCGAGGCTCTCGGACTTGAGGGAGTTGCTGCAGACCAGCTCGGCGAGGAGATCCGTCTGGTGGGCCGCGGTCCGGACCGCGGGGCGCATCTCCAGGAGGCGGACCGGGTGGCCCCGGGCGGCCGCGGCCCACGCGGCCTCCACCCCCGCGAGGCCCCCGCCAACGATCGTGATGTTCGCCATGCGGCCCGAAGCGTTCCAGCGCCAGAAGGAATGGAAAGGATCGGAAGGTCTCGGGCCGCAGCGGGCGGGCGGCGGCGGTTACGCGCCGGCCGAGGCGGGGACCGCGGGGGCCGGCTCTCGCTGGTAGCCGCAGCCCTCGGCGGGGCACCGGATGGTGGTCCCCGCGCGCCCCCGCTTCTCCACCAGGTAGGGCCCCCCGCAGGTGGGGCACGGCTCGGCCAGGGGCCGATCCCACAGGGCGAAGGTGCAGTCGGGATATCCGCTGCACCCGAAAAAGGTGCGGCCCCGCTTGGTGCGCCGCTCCGTCAGGGGCTTCCCGCACTGCGGGCAGTTGACCCCCAGGGGGATGGACTTGATCTGCTTGCACCGGGGGTATGCGGAACACGCCATGAACCGGCCGAAGCGCCCCTCCTTGATCACCATGGGGCTGCCGCACTTCTCGCACCGCTCGCCGGTGGGCTGGGGCGGCGGCGCGGGGCCGGCGCCCCCCCGGGGGATCTTCCGCACCGTCCGGCAGTCCGGGTAGCCCGAGCAGGCCAGGAAGGGGCCGAACCGCCCGCGCTTCAGCACCATGGGGCGCCCGCAGTTCTCGCAAGGCGACACCTCCGGCTGGGCCGCCGCGCCGGCCGCGGCGCCCTCCCCGCCCGCCGCGCCGGCACCCGCGGCCCCCGGGGACGCCCCGCCGCCGTTGGCCCCCTGGTTCACCTCGCGGGTGTTCTTGCAGTCCGGATAGCCCGAGCAGGCCAGGAACTTCCCGAAGCGGCCCCACTTGATCACCATGGGCATGCCGCACTTGTCGCAGGCGATGTCGGTCTTCTCCTCCATGGCCTTGATGTTGGTCATCTTGTCCTTGGCGGTGGCCAGCCACTTGGAGAAGGCGCCGTAGAACTGCTTCATCTCCGTGAGCCAGTCGGCCTCGCCCACTTCGATCTCGTCCAGCTTCCCCTCCATGCGGGCCGTGAACTCGTAGTCCATGAGCCGGGGGAAGCTCTCGCACAGGAGGCCCACCACGATCTCGCCCAGCTCGGTGGGCTGGAACTTGCCGGCCTCCTTCACCACGTAGTCCCGGTCCTGGATCACCGAGAGGATGCTGGCGTAGGTGCTGGGCCGGCCGATGCCGCGCTCCTCCAGCTCCTTCACCAGGGTGGCCTCGGTGAACCGCGGCGGGGGCTGGGTGAAGTGCTGGGCCGGCGTCACCGCGCGGCACGCCAGGGCCTGGCCCTCCTCTAGCGCCGGGAGCCGGCGCTCACCCTCGTCATCCTCCGGCTCCGCGTCGCCCACCTCGTCGGGGCGGCGGGCCGCCGCCTCGTCCCGCCCCTCCACGTACACCTGCATGAAGCCGGCGAAGCGCATGATCATGCCGGTGGCGCGGAAGGTGGTGCGGCCCGCCGCGATGTCCACCGTGGTGGTGTCGAACAGGGCGGGGCGCATCTGGGAGGCCACGAACCGGTTCCAGATCAGGGTGTAGAGCTCCAGTTGATCCCGGGTGAGGAAGGGGGCCACCGAGGACGGGTTGCGCTCCACCGCCGTGGGCCGGATGGCCTCGTGAGCCTCCTGGGCGCCGCGGGGACTGCGGTAGGCCGGCGGCGACTCCGGCAGGAACTCCCGGCCATACCGGGCGGCGATGAGCTCGCGCGCGGCGGCGGCGGCCTCGGGGGCCACCCGGGTCGAGTCGGTGCGCATGTAGGTGATGAGGCCCACCGCCCCCTCGGCGCCCAGCTCGATCCCCTCGTAGAGCTGCTGGGCGATCTGCATGGTGCGCCGGGCCGTGAAGTGGAGCTTCCGGGCGGCCTCCTGCTGCAGCTTGCTGGTGATGAAGGGGGGCACCGGGTTGCGGCGCTTCTCCTTCCGCACCACCTTGGCCACGCGGAAGGCCGCGTCGCGGACTTCCCGCACCACCGCGTCGGCGCCGGCCGCGTCGCCCAGGGAGACCTTCTCGCCGTCGAGGCGGTGCAACCTGGCGGTGAACTCGGGCGGCGCGTCCGCCGCCAGGCGCGCCTCGATGGACCAATATTCCACCGGCACGAAGGCCCGGACCTCTGCCTCCCGGTCCGCCACCAGGCGCAGCGCCACCGACTGCACGCGGCCCGCCGAGATCCCGCGCCGGACCTTCTCCCACAGCAGGGGGCTGATCTGGTACCCCACCAGGCGGTCCAGGATGCGCCGGGCCTGCTGCGCGTCCACCTTGCGCGCGTCGATGGGCCCCGGGTGGCGGAAGGCCTCCTGGATCGCCCGCTGCGTGATCTCGTTGAAGTGCACGCGGTAGACGGGGCGCTTGGCCGACTTCAGCTCCTCGCCCAGGTGCCAGCAGATGGCCTCGCCCTCGCGGTCCGGATCCGCCGCCAGGTAGATGGCCTTGGAGGTCTTCGCCGCCTTCCGGAGGTCCGCCACGACCTTCTCGCGGCCCTTGATGATCTCGTATTCGGTCTTGAAGTTCCGCTTCACGTCCACGGCCAGCTTCTTGGGCGGCAGGTCGCGCACGTGCCCCATGGACGCCTTCACCACGAAGTTCCTGCCCAGATACTTGTTGATCGTCTTCGCCTTGGCCGGCGATTCCACGATCACGAGCGACTTGCCGTCTTTCGCCATGGGCCGGACGTCCTCTTTTTCTTTCCTCTCTTCTCTTCTGCTTGCCGCTTTCTTCCGCATTGCCTCTTCCCTGTGCCGGCCCGGGCGCCGCCCCGCGCCGGGCGGGGCCCCCCGGGTCCCGATGGGCCGGCTTGGGGGTAACGAAAGCTAGGCAGGGTTTGGGGGCCTGTCAAGGAAAAAATCCGCCGGCGGGGCGATGGATGCTGTATAACTCTTTGAAACGAAAGTCTTTACTATGGGATGGCGCGCTCGAAGACCTTGCCGGCCCGCTGGCTGATGGCCCCCTTCATCTCCAGACCCACCAGCGCCGAGGCCGCGGCGGCGGGCGGCAGACCCAGGCGGCCGATGATGGCATCGATGGGCAGGGGGCCATCCGCCAGAAGGTCGTAGATGCGGCGCTCGGGCTCCAGCAGCCCGGCGGGTGGAAGCGGCGGGGGCGGCGGGTGCGCGCCGCG
>Ga0326597_10015324_pt1 | contig 10027 bp, 8 predicted proteins | sample RVTome_12_FD_203789 | JGI IMG/M metagenome (GOLD analysis project Ga0326597, IMG submission 203789) | Soil microbial communities from uranium-contaminated site in the Upper Colorado River Basin, Wyoming, United States - RVT100D185 | ecosystem: Environmental > Terrestrial > Soil > Contaminated >...
TTCCTGAGGATTTTCAACGTGTTCGATGACATGCTTCAAAGTTACCGCGTCGTACGAGTCCGATGCAAACTTCATATCTCCGAGTGTTCCTGTAAACACCGAAAGGCCATATTCTTCGTTCGCTATCATTACCGCGTGTGGATCAGGTTCAACACCTGTTACATCCCAGCCAAGCGTTCGCATGTCCTTCAGGAACATGCCATCCCCACAACCAACATCCAGAAGTTTACCCTTTCCGTCCCCCCGTAAGTGCCTCGCAATGTCGCTGAACAACGGGATGAACGATAAGAGACTCCCTGAGATCTTCTCGTGAGAGAATCCCTCCCAACGGCCAGAATATCGATACGATGAAAACAACACAGGAATTGCGATCTTTTCCTGTAATAATTCCATCCTGCTCTTTGAGCCGTGCGCGTCATGGGTCATATAACTCGTGTACGCTTTGCCGAGATCTTCAGCGACGGGGCGAAGGCTCAGCCACACCAAGCTGCAGTCAGGGACTGGCGAAAGCTCCACAAACCTGGAGCTTCAAAAAGGCGATCCGGCATATCCTCATAAAGCGCAACACCTTCCGCATCACATATCAGGCACCTCCGTGCCTCCTGCGTTCGAATGCCATGACTATTGGTCATTTACTTCCGCCAGCATATGAGCCCGCGAAACGACGAGCGGTAGATGTGATCAAGCCCCGTTGCCCTGCATCAAATACAAACCACCATGATATATAGCAGAAAAAGAACAACGCCGCCGCGGTGACACCCGCCTTGATGGGAAAACTCACTCGAACGAAACAGAAAACACTCAATCCTGCCAGAAGAACACCCACGATACTAAGGCCCCGACTCACGCCATCCCTGAAAAAATCATGTCGATCCACGAATTTTCCTGATGCCACGAACAGCAGTAGCGTGTCAACCGCGACTCGAATAGACCAAGCGAGAGCTCCACCAACAATGCCCATGCTCTTCACCAAGAACCATACCAGAGGAACATATAGAAGTAACTCCATCAAGTTTAGCTTTGCTGTAATATCCGGGCGTCCAAACCCCAGCATCAGCTGAAACGGCACCTGAGCCCATGCGTTCAGCAATACGCCAATGGCAAGGACTTGAAAGACTCCTGTACTGACCTGGGCGAACTCGGGTCCCAGCCACGCTTGCAGAATGTCCTCAGCAAACACAACCAACACGGCCACAAGCGGTGACATGATGACGAGGAGGAACTTGACGGAACCGGAAAACAGTTGTGTCACGCTCTTGCGTGCCTCGATATCAAGAGCGCTGAATGAGGGAAACAACGCCATCGCCAAACTCGCCGGTACTATGGACAGCCGCATCACCATTTCGTAGGGTGCTGTATAGTACGAAACAGCAGCAATGGAGATTATCGATCCGATCATGAACCGATCAAGATAAACCAATACAGGGTTCACCACGTTCATTACGCTCACCCACCCGCCATACGCAAGCAATCGTCCTGCATTCTCAAAGTCAAAGGAAACTCCTTGCTTGAGCACCGGGAAGACCCTAAAGCATAAGATCAAATACGCTAATCCGCCGCAGAGCTTTGATATCATCAACAAAACGACAATTCCCCTTACATCGAAGCCCAAGAGCAGGCCAACGACTGGTAAAATAAATGTCAACGAGCTTGCAATGACACCAACCGCGTTCACATATTCAAACCGTTGAGCCGCCTCGAGAGCGCCTCTGAATGCCGTTGAAACGAGTACAAATGGACATGAGATTGCAAGGACGTAGAATGTTCCTTTCGCAACGCCAATCGAGGATACCGGAACCCGAAATACCTTCTCTGCAAGGAGGGGGGTTACGGTCATAATGACCAGACCCCCGGCAAGCCCAAGGATCAGGTTCATCAAACACGAGTTCCAGAACAATGTGCGAAGTCTTTCCGTCAGCCCGTTGCGCAATTCCTCTGCGATGAACTTTGTAGTTGCACGTCCCAAACCCAAATCAAAAACCGTGAAGTACCCGAGGAGCATCCATGAGAGAGAGAGAATGCCAAAGCTATCAACCCCTAGGCCCTTGATAACAGGAGGGATTGAAACAATCCCGACAACCAGAGGAATCACCTGTCCCGCAAAATTCAAGACACTGTTGCGGGCTATGAGGCCACTTCGTGTTGGAGGCAAGCCCATGTTTGAATATCAAGAAGTGAAAAAGGGGCGCGGGGAGGCGGAAAATCGACGGAGGGAGAATCTCATGTCCTTGCACTCCGTCGTTTCCAACGAAGGCCGAACTTGTCAGACCACGCCGTATTCACGAGTGTATCAAACCGCTGAGGGTTTGTTCCTCGAACGCGGTTGACTCCTTCAATGCAGAATACCACCAGGAGAGAAAACATGGTTGAGATGACAAGGGCCATAAGCGCATATAAACTCACCTTCGGCTTCGCCTTCCGCTCAGCCGGTGCAGCCTTGTCCAACACGATCACGGATGGAGTTTGCCGCCGCTCTTCCACTCTTGCTTGCTCATAGAGTGGGGTAATGATTTGAAGAACCTTATATTGAATCTCAACCTCTCGATACCTGCGCAAATACTCCATCCCCAGATCTGGCACCTTGCTGAAGGGAACAAAGAGCTTCATGTCTTTGCCGACGTTCGCCCCCAAACTTCCCATCTGAGCAAGTTTGCTTCGTAGTTCGTCCACTTCAATCTGTCCGCCCATCACCGCAGGGTTATCGGCAGACTGAGTTCGCTTCAATACACCTACTTGAACCTCCTTCAGCGCAAGCTGTGCCGCAATCTCGGCGGCTGCTTTGATAGAGGCCTCTGTTTGCTCGGGCATGGCAATAATCCCATGCCTTTTTTGGAAAAGCCTTAATGAGTCCTCCGCCGTTGCCAGGTCTGCCAGATTCTTCTGGTAACGCTCTTCGATAAACTCTCTATTGCCCTTTGCATTCTGGACCAATAGCTCGGAGTTTGTCTTGTTCAACATCTCGACAAAGAAGTTCGCCATGTCGGCGGCGCGTTGTGGATCCTTGTCATACACACCGATTGTGATGTTCCCCTCATCCTCGACTGTAAATTCCGTATTCCCAAGGAGCTCCTTGGTGGTCTTCTCAACTTTATAGGTGGTGATTTCATATACACTATCAAGCTTGAACCTTTCAATAACGGCTCCTAAGACACTTCCACTCTTCAGGATCGCCATGTACCTGTCAGCTTCAGGATTCGCTCCAAACGCAGAAAGCGCTCGCGCAGGAGAGAGGTTCCGCGCCAGCGATGAAATTCCTCCGAAGGCGCTGAGGATCTCAGTCTTCTCAGCGGTAAAGACCGACGTAGTGGATTTGTACCACTTCGGCAGCAAGAATGCAGCAACGGTTACCACAATGGTCAGAGTGAGAACAAACCGCGAGATGAACCTCCTGTGCTTCGTGAGCACAGCCAGGAAATCCAGCAACATGCTTGCCGGCATGTAACCACCGTCCTTTTGGTCTTCCGTCATATCCGGCTTTCTATCCATGAACACGTCCACAGGCTCCTTCATTTGATTGTATTGATCAGGAGTGCGACAGTTGCGGCAACACCTATGATGCTTGCAATTTGAGTGTATGTTGTCATGTAATAGGAGAATGGGTGGTACTGCTCCTTCGGAACCCAGATGAAGTCGCCGTCTTCAATGTTCGTCTCGTCCGGATCAAGCCACGCGCGGCTGCTTCCCTTGATGATCTTCACATCACCAGACCTTGCTTCGTTCGTGAAGCCGCCAGCCTTCCTCACGTAGTGTTTGTAGTCCTCGCCCTCGATCAAGGGGACATGTCCCGGCGCCAGAACCTGGCCATACACGTACACGGTTCTGCGTTTGCGAGGGACGAGTATCCTGTCGGCATGGTTGAGGACCACATCGTGAGATGAATCTCCCAGGACGAAGAGCTTTCGGAAGTCAACGGAGACCATCTCCCCCTTGAGCCTGAGTGCCGTTTCGGTCAAAAAATATCCACTGTCCTGGGCACTCACACTGGCTCTTAGACTGAGGAGATGTTCATGTTCAATCTCCTCAGGTTCCTGAAATGTAGACACGCCCCCGCGTAGCAGAACACTCCCAACTATATTTGCATCCTTTGTAAATCCGCCGGCAACACGGATCACATCTGAGAGGGTTGTTGTGTTTCTCGTGATCGGATAGTGTCCCTCCTGAATTACTTCCCCCTCCACCATAACTGTGTAGCTCTGTCTTGGGTCATCACGCTTGGGGACAAAGATCCGATCACCGGTTTGAAGGAAAATGTCCTGAGTGTTTCCCTCAATGAGGGCTTTTGCATCCAATATCATCGAGTCCATCTGAGAACCATCGGAGGAAAGACGGTACAGCCGCACGTGCTGTGAGTCTGCATACTGACTCAAACCATAGCCCAGTTTGATCAGATCAGAAGCTTTGTCTCCGTCCACGAATTCGTGGCTGCCGGATTGGACAACCCCGCCATAGATTCCTATTGAATTCTTCACGCCGTCTCTCCACGGGACGTAGATGAGGTCACCCTCCTGCAGATACGGGTTGAATCTCCCCTCCTTGGTCACATGATACATTGAGAGATCAACTCGGTGCACCGAACCAGATCGCCTGCGAAGGATGATGTGTCGTCTTGAACCGGAGTATTGAACGCTCGCGAGTTGAGATTGGTAATCCCTGGGAACAGGTTGGCCTTGCTGAATGCTGTTGGCAAGTGCTATTAGGTAATCCACACGTTGTACTGAACGAACCTCAAAACTCTCTTCATTAAGAACATTGCCGGCTATCTTGACCACGACTTGCCGCGGGCTGATCAAAGTGACAGTAATACTGGCATTGGGGTACCGTTTCTGAACTTGTTCACCAACCTTGCGCTTCACCTCCGCAAGCGCCATGTCCCGCACGTCAACACCACCGATGCTCGGTATGAGGAGTGTCCCCTCGGGTGTTACAGCGAGCTGGTTCTCAACGGGAGCGCTCGACCAGATATTCAGCGCTATTATGTCTCCCGGGCCCACGACATACTCTGCCGGTTCGACCGGGCTGTCCATCGGGACGGCACTTGTTGACACCCGAGGGGCTTCGCGCCTGATGTCCGGTCGTGACTGCAACAGCTCAGGGATTGACAGGCCATCTCTTCCCTGGCCAGGAGATACACCAAGGAATGGACCTAGCGAAAGACCGATCGTTGTCATCACGAGACTCACCCGTCGCATGCTGCAAATGATCAAAGTCTAAGCCTCGTTGTACTGTTTCTTGTAATACTCAAGATATTCCCCCGTCATCACCCGGCGCCACCACGATTCATTCTTTACATACCAATCGATTGTCTCAGCCACCCCTATTTCAAATGTATGTGAAGGCTCCCATCCGAGACCGGTCTTAATTTTTGTGGCATCCATTGCATAACGTCTGTCATGGCCGGGTCTGTCCTTGACAAACGAAATGAGGCTCTCCGGCTTCCCCAGCGTCTTCAGGATCAGCCTGACGATATCGATGTTTTTCCATTCATTGTTTCCACCAATATTGTACACTTCGCCGGGCTTTCCCTTTGCAAGGACGACGTCGATTGCCGTGCAATGGTCCTCAACGAACAGCCAATCACGCACATTCAACCCGTCGCCATAGACCGGTAACGGTTTGCCGGCGAGAGCGTTCGATGCCATGAGTGGAATCAGTTTCTCTGGAAACTGGTACGGTCCGTAGTTGTTTGAACAACGAGTTATCACGACCGGCAGATCAAACGTGTGGTGATATGCCAGGGCGAGCAAATCTGAGCCGGCTTTACTGGCTGCATAAGGGCTGTTCGGGTGCAAATGGGTTTCCTCGCTGAACTTTCCTGTGGGGCCCAACGAACCGTACACTTCGTCGGTAGATACATGGAGGAATCGTTTGACACCGACCTGTTTGGAAACATCGAGAAGCACCTGTGTCCCCATTACATTGGTCTCTATAAAGACAGCGGAACCGAGGATGCTCCGGTCCACATGAGATTCGGCCGCAAGATGCACAACGGTGTCTATCGCGTAGTCCTTGAGCGCCCTCTCAACTGCAGGTCGATCGCAGATGTCCCCCTTCACAAAGTGGTAGCGCTCATCATCCGTGACATCGTCGAGGTTCTCAAGGTTGCCGGCATACGTCAGCTTGTCGAAGTTTACTATAACAGTATCACGATGCTTTCGGAGGAAATATCGGATGAAATTGCTCCCTATGAACCCAGCGCCACCTGTAACCAATACATTCTTCATGCGCCGATCAATTCAGCTTGTACACTGTATTTGGGTCGGTTTCGTGGCGTACCTCATCCACGGGGTCTTTTTTTCCTTTACCGGCGAATAATCTGTTGGGGCAATTCACAACCATTCCCGGCTTTCCTCCAACATTCTTGTAGGCATGTACAACACCCGCCGGAATGAGAATGGATTTGGGGGAGTCTTCTCCGGCGTGGATCACCTGATGAGTCATGTACGTCGGAGACTCTCTGCGGTTGTCCCAAAGATAGATTTTGAAGTTGGAAGGGCCGAGAAAACAGAAGTAATCGGCCTGGTCAACATGCTCGTGAGGACCACGCGTAACATCAGCATTTGTCATGGAAATATATGCCATGACGGGCATGTACTGTGCCTCCACTTCATCCGCCCTGAAAATCTCGGTCAGCCAACCACGCTGGTCAGTGTGCTTCGACAAGGCCTTCACCACCACGCCATCAATGCTGCCATTCTTGAACATCAGTTACGATCTCCCTTTGCGTCCGTGCAAGAGAACTCTTCCCGCTTTTGTCAAGCAGATGGTGAACGATGTGAACAACTATAATTGCGCTCAAACACGAGGGGAGGGCTAACGAGTAAGCCGATATCTCACAGTTGTAGCAACGAGGCGAGTGTTTCTTTCCTTTCGAGGCCGGTTCTGAACTACCAGGAGTCACTTACCTGAGTATGAACGCACTCAAGGTACAAATTCCCTGCTCCAAAGTCAACGAATTCAGGCATGGAATACGGGTCTTTGCTACATCTTCACCGGCGCGGATATCCCCAGCACGGTCAATCCGTTCCTCAAAACCGCCCGGGTTGCCCTGCAGAGTGCGAGGCGCGCTTTTGTCAGTTCCGGTTGGTCCTCGTCGACAACACGGCATTCGTGATAGAACTTGTGGAACCCCCCTGCAACACTGTGAAGATACTCCGCAAGCCGGTGCGGTTCGAATGTGTGGGCGGACAATTCAACCACCTCCGGCAGCATCAAGAGCGTTTTGATAAGATCGATCTCTTCACGTGACGATAACAACCCGAAGTTCACATCGCCCGCGCTGAGGCTCCCCTTCTCTTCCGCATATCGGAGAATGCTGCAAATGCGCGCATGAGCATACTGGAGGTAATACACAGGGTTTTCATCCGACTGCTGCTTCGCTAACGACAGGTCGAAGTTGAGATGACTTGACATGCTTCGCATGAGAAAGAAGTAACGCACCACATCTGCCCCGACTTCTTCGATCAGCTCATCCAGCGTCACAAAGTTTGCTTTGCGCGTGGACATCTTCACCACTTCACCGTTTTGAACAATTGTCACGAACTGATGGATAAGCACTTTGACCTTCTCCGGCTCATAACCGAGCGCTTTGATACCTGCAAGGACATCGGGGTATGTGGCAATGTGGTCAGATCCAAGAATGTCCACCATCAAGTCATAGCCGCGCCGGAACTTCTCCCTGTGATACGCGATGTCGGGCAACCGGTAGGTCGGCTCCCCGGTGCTCTTGACAATAACCTTGTCCTTTTCGCCTCCCAGCATGGATGCCCTCAACCATAGCGCACCGTCCTGCTCGTATGCCAACCCCAACCGCTTAAACTCCTCGACGACCTCCTGGACCTTGCCGTCATCGTAGAGGGAGTTCTCGTTAAAAAAAGTCTGGAACTCAATACCAAGCATCTTCAGGGTTTTCTTTATGTCGGTGAATATCTCCTGCTCGGCCTGCGACTTGAACTTGCCCTCGGGCGGTTCGTTCCGGAGCGAATCGCCGAACTGTTCGTGCAGATGTCGCGCGATGTCGCGAATGTAATCCCCCTGGTAGTAGTCTTCAGGGAAGACCACATTCTCTCCAAGCAGTTCAAGGTAGCGGAGCCTGACCGAGTCCCCAAGCACCCGCATCTGCCGGCCTGCGTTATTGAAGTAATACTCACGCGTAACCTGGTACCCTGTCCACTCAAGAAGGTTCGCAACCGTGTCACCGTACACCGCGTTCCTCCCATGTCCCACCGTGAGGGGGCCCGTGGGGTTGGCGCTGACAAACTCCACCTGCGCCTTCCTTCCGCTCCCGCTCTCCGAACGCCCGAACGTTGCCTCCTTCGCCAGCAGTTCCTGAAGCTGATACCGGTAAAACTTCTCAGTGAAAGTGAAATTGATGAACCCGGGGCCGGCCGTTTCGACTCTGAGGATCAGCGAAGGGTCGATCTCAAGATGGCGGAGAACTTCCTTTGCAAGCTCCCTCGGATTCCTGCCGAGCTTCTTCGCAAGCACCATCGCGATGTTCGTCGTCAGGTCGCCATGTTCTGGCTGACGGGGCTGTTCAAACACAACGGGAATCTCAGAGGAGATTCCCATTGAATGGAGCGACGATGTGATTTTCTCCCGGAGAAGTTCTTTCACGAAGCGACTTTCCTTCGCGTGGAAGCAATTTTGCGCGCGACCCTTGCCCTCGCCGGTTTCCGACCGGCGATCTTAGTCCTCTCATCAGATACTTTTGCTATCCCGGCATCACCCCAGAGCCTCTCAAGATTGTAAAACCCGCGGATCTGTTTGTGAAAAATATGAAGGACTACATCGACATAATCCAGCAGGACCCAATTCACGCTGCCCGACTCCTTGTGCCAGGGCATTGCACCCTTTTTCTCAAGCCCTTCCTCTACTGCATTCGCAATGGCCTTCACCTGCACATCAGAGTCAGCCGAACAGATGACAAAGAAGTCAGCCATGGACGTCAACCCACGCAAGTCCATGATGACGACATCGTGGGCTTTCCTTGTCAGGGTAAGGTCGGCAATCCTCCTGGCCAGCGTCGATGATCTCAAGTGGTTCCCCTCCTTAATGAGATGGTTTCAGTGAGTTGTAATCCTTCCCAATCACAACCGACACATCCACGAAATAATCTTCATTGATCTGTTGAACGATGTTCCTCTCCGATACTCCAAGTGCATAGGCAACCTTCTTTGCCGTCTGCAGATCGCCTATCCGGTCGATCACCAGCGACTGTGGTACACCGAACGTCTTGTAGTTCCTCATTTCCACCACGTCGTACCCTCGTGCCCGAAGGTAGGAAGTAAATGTTGACGCCACCCCAGAGATACCACAGCCGTTCAGTACATCGATCTGAATGATCTCACCCGGCGCAACTGACCGCTCCGCGATGACCGGAGGATGCAGGAAATGACGTTGAACGAGGGAGTAGGAAAGATACCCGACGATCAGAAGCAATGCTGTTATGATAACGCTGAGGATTGTGCCGCGTGGATCTTTCCTGCGTGGAGTGGTTCTTCCCGATGCACCAGTTTCCGCCATGAACGCTTGTTCTCTTGCCCTCCGGGGTTCAATAAGAAACAAAAAGGCCGAACACCTCCATGGCAGTTAGGCCCAGTGACGTTCGGTCGTGTCTCAGCATCTCAGATGTGTATGAAGCGCGGCGCGAGGTTTGTTTGGTCAGAATCCGTTCTCCCTGTACCACGGGTTATAGAATGGTGAATAGTACGGGTTCACGTACGGATGTTGTCTGAACTGAAACTGTACAAGGACGTTGTCCCACGGTTTGTAGTCGAGTTGTGCACGGCTCAGGTACACCGAGCTCAGGTCGTTCTTGTTATTGAAGGTCGAAAACGAATTGTACGGTGAATAGCTGAGACTCACGTCTGCGCGGGCGTTCAAGTTCTCCGCAAACTGGTACATCATGCTATTCGTGTATGTCCCCAGAGAGAACGCCTCACCGCCGCCGGTCTGGTACGAAAGACTGAACGAATGCGACATGCGAAATCGTTCGGGGTTGAACCAACCCATAAACAGAGAAGAGCCT
>Ga0326597_10015325_pt1 | contig 10027 bp, 7 predicted proteins | sample RVTome_12_FD_203789 | JGI IMG/M metagenome (GOLD analysis project Ga0326597, IMG submission 203789) | Soil microbial communities from uranium-contaminated site in the Upper Colorado River Basin, Wyoming, United States - RVT100D185 | ecosystem: Environmental > Terrestrial > Soil > Contaminated >...
CACCTTCCCCTTCGGGGCCCACGTCGTCCTGGTGGAGGTGGACCCGGAGACGGGCGAGGTGAAGGTATTGCGCTACGTCGCGGTGGACGACGTGGGGAACATGATCAACCCCCTCCTGGTCCGGGGTCAGATCCACGGCGGCATCGCCCAGGGCGCCGGGCAGGCGCTGGAGGAGGAGGTGATCTACGGCGAGGGGGGCCAGCCCCTGAACGCCACCCTCATGCACTACGCCCTCCCCAAGGCGCACCTGCTCCCGCGCTTCGAGCTCGGCCACACCACCACCCCCACGGACGTGAACCCGCTCGGGGCCAAGGGGGTGGGCGAGGCGGGCACCATCGGCTCGACCCCCGCCGTGGTGAACGCCGTGCTGGACGCCCTGGCGCCCTTCGGAGTGCGCCACCTCGACATGCCGCTCCGGCCCGAGAAGGTCTGGCGGGCGATCCGGGAGTCGAAAGGAGGCGCCCGGTGATCCCCGCCCCCTTCGACTACAAGCGCCCCGGCACGCTGGAGGAGGCGATCGCCCTCCTCCGCGAGCACGGCGAGGGCGCCAGGCTCCTCGCCGGGGGGCACAGCCTCCTGCCCATCCTCAAGGCCCGGCTCGCACGCCCGGCCGTGCTCGTCGACATCGCCCGCATCCCCGGCCTCGCGGGGATCACGAAGACGGCCCGCGGCCTCCTCATCGGGGCGCTGACGGCGCATCACGAGGTGGAGACCTCCTCCCTCGTCCGCGAGGGCTGCCCCCTCCTGGCCGAGGCGGCCGGGCGGATCGGGGACGTCCAGGTGCGCAACCGGGGCACCATCGGCGGGAGCGCCGCCCACGCCGACCCGGCGGCGGACTACCCCGCCGCCCTCCTCGCCCTCGAGGCGGTGATGCTCGCCGCCGGGCCGGAGGGCGCGCGCCGCATCCCGGCCCTGGACTTCTTCACGGGCCCCTACGAGAGCGCGCTGGGGCCGGCCGAGATACTCACCGCCGTCGAGGTTCCCTCGCTCCCCCCCCGGAGCGGCGGGGCCTATCTCAAGGCCGCCCAGCAGGCGAGCGGCTTCGCCGTGTGCGGGGCGGCGGCGATCGTGACCCTGGACGGCGGGAGGATCGCCTCGGCGCGCCTCGGGATCACCGGGGTGGCCCCCGCGGCCTACCGCGCCCGCCGGGCCGAGGAGGCCCTGGCCGGGGGGGCGGCCTCGCCCGGGGCCATCCAGAAGGCGGCCGCCCTCGCCGCCGAGGGAATCGAGCCCCTGGACGACTTCCACGCCTCGGCGGAGTTCCGGGCCCACCTGGCGCGGGTGTACGCCGGGCGGGCGCTCCATGAGGCGCTCAAGCGGGCGGGGGGATAGGGAGAAAGCTCCGCAAGGGTGTCGTCCTGAGCCCTGCGCTTGCGCTCAGGGCAGGCTCCGCGAAGGGTATCGGTTTGGTTCTTGAGCAAAGACGAATTCCACACCGGTATCCTTCGGCCTCCGCCGACCGAAAGTCGGCTTTGGCCGACTGAAGGTCGGTCACTTCGTTCCCTCAGGATGACAGCTTTTTTGCTCCCACGCCGGAAGTCACGGCCATTTGCGGCTCCTCCGGGGGGGAAAGAGGTCGAGGATTCGGCATGACGGATGCGCCCTGGAGAATCGCCATCCCCTGGCTCAAGCGCGAGAACGCGCGCTTCCACGAATACCTTCGCGGCATGAGCGAGGCGGACTGGCGCGGGCCCACCCTCTGCCCGGAGTGGAGCGCCGCCCAGGTGGTGGGCCACATGACCGGCGGGGCGGCCTCCTACGCGGATCGGGTGGAGGCCGCCCTGGAGGGCCGGGTCATCTTCGGGCTGGGCGCCCGATCGGCGGAGGAGTTCGCCGCCCGGCGCGCGGCCATCATGGAGGAGGCGCTCGCCCTGCCCGGCCCGGAGCGCGTCGCGCGGCTCGCCGAGGCGGACCGGCGGCTGGACGAGGCCCTGGCCCGCCTCGGGCCCGGGGACCTGGACCGGCCCACCTGGCACCGCAAGGGGAGCCTGCCGCTGCGCCTCTTCCCGGGCCAGCGCCTCTGCGAGGTGATCCTCCACCGCCGCGATCTCGGCAACGGCCCGGAGGCCCCGGTCGAGACCGAGGCCATCGGCACCGTGGCGCGGGTACTGGAGGAGCGCATCCCGCGCCAGTTCGAGGGGGCGCCGGACAAGGCGCTCGCGGGCCGCTTCCGCGTCGAGGTGACGGAGCCCGCCCACGCCTTCACCCTGGAGGCCCGGGAGGGCGCCCTCGCCTTGGCTTCCGGCGATGCCTTCGACGCCCGCCTGGGGGCGGGGACGGGGGACATGCTCCTTCTCCTGACGGGGCGGGCCGATCCGGCCGCGCGCGAGGCGCAGGGCCGCCTCCGCGTCGAGGGGGACCGGGCGAGGGCGGAGGCCCTCATGCGGGCGGTGTTCCGGCCGATCTGAGGGACTCTGGCGACGCCTCTGTAGGACATACGGACGTGTCTGCCCGGACAAGCCGGCGGAAGGGTGTCATCCTGAGCCCTGCGCTTGCGCTCAGCACAGGCTCCGCGAAGGATATCGGTTTTTCGGATTCAAGACCTAGAATCCCAACCGATATCCTTCGGTCGCCCTCTTTTCCGGGTGGCGGTGCCCGCCACCGCCAGGCGGCAAGCCGCCTGGGCGGGCTCCCTCAGGATGACAGCTATTTCATCTGTCCACGAAGGTGCGCGAAATTGGCGTCATTTGCGGTAAATGGCTTTCCGGGGCCGGGGCGTATATTCCCTGCGGGCGGCGCGCGCTCGCCCTGTTCCCCTCCTCCACGGGCGGGGCGTCTCGCGAAGTAACGGGAATTGATGGGAAAAGACGCATTTTCATTTTTTCACGGAAAAAAGCGCGGCGGATGGGAAGCCGGGAGGCTCGCCTCCGGAGGGACGCATCGCGGATATTGACGGATATTGACCCAAAAAGCCCATTTTTTAAAAAAGGAGCGGGCATGGCGGACCTGTCCTGGAGCGCCTCGGCATCCTGGCTCGCGCGGGGGAACCCCCGCCTCACCTCCCTCTTCCGCACCTTCGACGAGGCGAGGTGGCGGGCGCCCAGCTACTGCCCCGGCTGGACGGCGGCCCACGTGGTGAGCCACATGACCTCGGGGGCGCGGTTCTACCGCGGCGTCATCGAGAACGGGCGCAAGGGGCTGCTCGCGCCCCCCTTCGGGGCGAAGGACATCCCCGAATTCCGGGCCATCCGGGCGAAGCAGATGGAGGAGCTGCTGGCGCTGCCGGGGGCGGCGCGGGCGGACCGCTTCGAGGAGGCGGTGGGGGCGCTCCAGCGCACCCTGGAGAGCCTCATGCCCCATGAGCTGGACCTCCCGGGCTGGCACCCACGCTGCCCCACTCCCCTCCGCAACTTCCCCGATCAGCGCCTCTACGAGCTCATCCTCCACGAGTGGGACATCCGGAACGAGCCGGAGAGCCCGCTCGCCTCCCCCGCCCTGGGCGCGGCCGTCGAGATTCTCAAGGAGCGCCTCCCCTTCCTCTGGGAGAACACCGAGCACCCCCGGATGGACGGCCGCTTCCGCTTCGAAACCTCCGCACCGGTGGCGGCGTGGGAGGTGGAAATCCGCGGGGACAAGGCCGCCCTCTTCAAGGATCAGAACGGGCGGTGCGACGCCCGCCTCTCCGCCACGGCGAGCGACATGATCCTCCTGGTGTGCGGCCGGGCGCCCATCGCGGAGCGGAGGCGGACCGGGCGGCTCCTCGTCGACGGGGACCAGGCAAAGGCGGACGTGCTCATCGAGTCCCTCTTCCGGCCGTACTGAGGGAGGGGGTTTTCTTCCCGGGGAAAAATTGGCCATGTTTTCCGTAGGGGCGCACGGCCGTGCGCCCCTACAGACACATCCGGCGTCGGCGTAGGGCGGCCACGGGGGGCCGCCCCTGCAGCGCGTCGGATCTTGACGGTCAGGAGAATCCCGTGAAGCTCCTCATCGACGGCTACAACCTCATCCCCGCCATCCCGGAGCTGGGCCGCCTCCTCCGCCGGGACCTGGAGGCGGGCCGGGAGGCGCTGCTCGATCGGCTCCGCGCCTACCGCCGCGCCGCGCGGGAGCCCCTCTCCATCACGGTGGCCTTCGACGGCAAGGGCGGCGCCGGGGCGGGGCCCAGGGACGGGGGCATCCGGGTGCTCTTCTCGCGGAACGAGACGGCGGACGAGCTGATCCTCCGCCTGCTGCGCGGGGAGATGAAGGGCGCCGTCCTCGTCACCTCGGACCGGGCCCTCGGCGCCGCGGCGCAGGGGCTGGCGGGCGCCGTCCTCCGCTCGGGGGAGTTCGCCGGGCGGCTCGATCGGGCCCAGGCTTCGGCGAGCTCAGCCGAGCCGTGGATGGACGAGGAGAAGCCAGAGGAAGCGCCTCCCGCTCGAAGCCTCACGACGAAGAAGAAGGGCAACCCCCGCAAGCTCCCCAAGAAGGAGCGCGAGCGGAAGAGGAGATTGGATAAGTTATAGGCGCCAATGCCTGCAGGGGCGGGTTTCAAACCCGCCCCTGCAGATCGAACGGGGCGATGGCCCTTTTTCATAGGGGCGACCGGCCGGGCGCCCCTACAGACCCAGGCGGCCAACGGCCCTGCATGCGCGGCCCCTATGGCCGCCCCAAGCGGGGCAAGCGCAGGAACCTTCCCCTCACCCCCCCGGCGTCATCTCGAACAGGTGCACCTGCCAAGGCTTGAGCGCGACGAAGAGGCCCAGCCCGGCCATCTCCACCTCCGCGCGCAGGTAGCGGCTGCCGTCCCAGCGGTCGAGGAGGGTCCAGGAGGGGGCGCCCGTGCCGGCGGGCAGGGGGATGCGGGCGAATGCGGGGATTTCGCCCAGGTTGGCGGCGATGAGGACGCGGCCTCCGCCGCGCCCGGCCCAGTGGAGGGCGATGATTCTCTCGTTCGAGGAATCCTCCGGCCCCGCGGAATTCACATCGGGGAGCGAGAACTCCCCCTCGCGGAAAACCGGCTCCCGCAGGAAGGCGATCAGCCGCCGGTGGCCGGCCTCCACCTCCGGGTCGGGGGGCTCGGTCGGGCGCCGGGCGAGTTGGACGGGGGGGCGCACCTTCCTCCCCTCGAGCTGGCCCTCGTGGAAGAGCTTGAGGCCGGGGGCGCCGAAGCTGACGGCCGCGGCGGGGAGCCAGCGAGCGGGGCCGAAGGCATGGGCGGCGCGATCCTCGTCGTGGTTCTCGACGAAGCGGGCACAGTGCCGCTGGTAGTCCACCGAGGCCCGGAGGTGGTCCCGCACCGCGCCCGGGTCCTCCGCCCGGAGGCGGTCGTAGAGCCACTTGTCGTAGGTGTAGTCGAAGCCCTCGAGCTGGAGCGCCCCCTCGAGCCCCCAATAAGCCTCGGCGATGAAGATGAAGCCGGGGTTCCGCTCCCGCGCGGCGGCGATGGCCCCGGGCCAGAAGCTCTCCAGGGCGGGATTGGGCCCCAGCCGGCCGCCCCAGGTGCGCTCCATCACATGGGGGAGGAGCAGCATGGCCATGTCGCAGCGCACACCGTCGCAGAGCCCGGCGATGCGGGCGAGCTCCCCGCGCATCAGCTCCCGCGCCTCCGGGGAGGCGTAGTTGAGCTGAACCGTGTCGGTCCAGCCGGGGAAGTTGGGGTCCCGGCCGTGGGCGAGGACGTGCCCCCCCGGGCCCCGGAAGAAGTCCCCGGGCTCGCGCCGCAGGTCCTCCTCCGAGCCCTGGATGAAGGCCCCGGGGTGCTCCCCCGTCCAGGCGTGGTCGCGGGCCAGGTGGTTGGGGACGAAATCGAGGATGAGGCGGATGCCGTGCGCCGCCAGCCGCTCCCGAAGGTGCAGGAGGGCGGCGTCCCCTCCCAGCTCGGGAGCGGCCTCATAGGCACCCACGGCGTAGGGGGAGCCGATGACGTCCTCCTCCGCCAGGTCCGGGAGGGCGCGGCGGTACTCCTCCCGGAGGCCCGGATGGGCCCGGGCGATCCGCACCCCCTCGGGCGAGCCCTTCCACACCCCCATGAGCCAGATGGCGTCCCAGCCGGTTTCCTTCAAGCGGAGGAGGGCATCCTCGGGGACCCGATCCAGCGGAAGGGGCCGCGCGCCCTTCCCGCCGCCCGCCAATTCGCGCAACCACACGCGCGTGTTGATCTCGTAGAGGAGGGGGTTGGCGGGCCAGGGGGCGGTCATGGGATGGACTCCTCTACATGCTCAGCGACAAGCTCAATTGTCGGCCGGTCCGCCTTTCAGCCAGCCTTCCTTCAATATCCGCTCGGCGATCGCCTCCCCCACCACGGCGTGGCCCGCCGCGCTCATGTGGCCGTCGCGCGGGTGGAGGTAGAGCCTGCGCGGGTCGGGCTGGCGCTCCAGGCGGGACACCGCGTCCACGTAGGGGACGCCGCGCGCCAGGCTCGCCCGCTGGAGGGCGCGGGCGTGCCCCTGCAGCTCGGGATGGCCCAGGGCCCCTCCCGCCGGGATGAAGGTGAAGACGATGGGCAGCCTGTGCGCCTCGCGCGCCTTCTCCCACTCGCCGATCATCCGGTCCAGCCCTTCGCGGAGGGAGCCGATTTGCTCGAAATCCCGCTGGGAGGAGACGGAGAGGATCCTCTCCCGCTCCGCCTCGAAGGTGGGGTAGGGGTTGAGCCGCCGCTGCTCCCGGCCGGCGCGGAGGAGCTTCCGGTAGTTGAACCAGAGGCTGTAGAGCCGGAGGGAGGCCGCACTCTTCTTCCGGCGCAGCGACGCCTCCTCGGCCCGAAGCTCCCGCGCCTTGGCGCTCCGGCGGAAGCGATCCACCTGCGCCGGAAACACGTCGTCCATGAAGAAGCTCATCACCACGAGGTCCGGCTCGAAGCGCAAACCCTCGCGGAGAAGGTAATGGAGGGACTGGGAGCTGTGCCACGCGGGGACGGCCGCGTTCATCACCCGGACGCGGCGGCCCGCCGCGCGGAGGCGCCGCTCCACCACCTTGAGGAAGGTGTCCTCCTCCGCCACCCCCCAGCCGAAGGCGAAGGAGTCCCCCAGCCCCAGGATGCGGAACTCCCCCTCCGGCTTCTTCTCGGGATAATCCCCTCCCCGGTGGCCGAAGCGGTTGAGCCGGATGTGGTACCGGATATCCACCTGCCAGCCCTCGGCGCCGGGGCGGTTCATCCAGCCGTAGTCCTCGGAGTAGGCCGCGTAGCTCCCGATGCGGGGGCGGCTGATGGGTGGATCCCATATCCGCAGGGCCCCCTCCGCGATCAGCAGCGCGATGAGGACGCCCGCCGCCGCGAGGCCGGCCCGCCGCAGGAGGACCCTCCCGCCCCCCGCCAGCCGCGCGAGGACGCCCGTGCAGGAGACGGCCAGGAAGGCGGCCCCCAGCGCCGCCGGCTGCGCGTGGAGGGGATAGGGCGAGAGCCACTGATGGAGGACGAGGAGCCCCGCCGCGCCGCCGCACCACCGCCAGAAGGGGCCATCCAGGGCCTCGCCCTCCCGGCGGCCCCGGCCGGCGAGCGAGAGGCAGGCGCCCAGGAAGACGAGCGCGAACAGGAAGAGGCCCGTCTGCCCGGGCGAGGGGGGGACGCCGCGGCCGCCCGCGGGCTTGAGAAGCGCGAGCGAGCCGGCCCGGACGAGGTAGTTCTGGAAGTCCACCCGCCGGAGGATCAGCTTGGAGCCCCCGGGCACCCGGAAGGCGAGGCCGAGGGGCTCCCCCTGCCGCACCAGGGGAGATATGAAGCCGGCGCGGCTCCATCCCCCCGGCTCGAGCCGGGCCACGGCCTGTCCGCCGATGAGGGCTTCGCCCGGCGCCTTCCCCTCGAGCTTGTAGAAGATGCGGAGCCGGTAGGCGTCCGCCGCGGGAAAGAGAATCTGGAGCCTGGGGTCCGCCCCCCGGCTTTGGACGGCGCGGGACGAGCGCTCGTAGGGGCCGGGGGCGCTCCACGGGCCGGCAGGCGCAATCGCCTCGAGGGGCGCCCGCCCTTTCACGGGGCGCGCGGCCCGATCCCCCGCCATGCCGAACCCCCAGAAAGCGAGGAGGACGCACAGGACGGGCCCGGCCACCGATCGCATCTGCGCCGCCATGAGGCCCTTCCTCTCAAGGAGGACATAGCCTACCGCGAAGGCGGGGCGGGCGCATAGGAGGCGGGCGGATCGCGGGCGGGCCGGGTGCGGAGAAGGTACGGTGCGGCGCGTCAGTCGGAGCGGAGCCGGGGATCCAGGGCGTCCCGCAGGGCGTCCCCGAACAGGTTGAAGGCGAAGACGGAGAGGCTGATGGCCAAGCCGGGGAAGATGGCGATCCACGGGGCGCTCTCGGCGTATTCCTCGGCTCCGCCCTGGAGCATGAGGCCCCAGGCGGGGACCGGCTCCTGCACGCCCAGCCCCAGGTAGGAGAGGGAGGCCTCCAGGAGGATGGCCTGGGCCATGAAGGAGGTCAGCATGATCAGGTAGGGGGCCATCACGTTGGGGACCATGTGGCGGACGATGATCCGGCCGTGCCGGAAGCCCAGCGCGCGGGCGGCGTCCACGTAGGGGATCTCGCGGATGGCGAGAGCGCTCGATCGCACCACGCGGGCGCAACGGGGGATGAAGGGAATGGTGATGGCGATGATGACGTTCTGGACGCCCGTGCCGAAGATCGACACGACCGCCAGCGCCATGATGATGAGCGGGAAGGCCATGAATACGTCCATCACCCGCTGGAAGATGAGATCGAACCGCCCGCCGAAGTAGGCGCTGGTCACGCCGAGGAGCAGGCCCAGGGTCGCTCCGATAAGAGAGGAGACGAAGCCCACCAGAAGCGCCGTGCGTGCGCCGTAGATGATGCGGCTCAGGATGTCCCGGCCGAACTGGTCGGTCCCCAGCCAATTCTCGAAACTCGGCGGCTGGTGGATTTTTTCATAGACGTTTGCCACGGGGTTGTAGGGCGCGATGACCGGCGCCAGGAGAGCCATGGCGATCATGAGGAGGATGATGAACGCCCCCGCCGCGCCCAGGGGCTTGCGGAAGGTCGCGTTCCGGATGGCCTCGCGCCAGAAGCGCCGGGGAGCGGCCTCGCCTTCCGTCGGCGCCGCGAGCGGCGGGGTGCGCAGTTCAACCATGGCTCGCTCCTAGCGGTACCGGATGCGCGGGTCGATCCACGCGTAGAAGATATCGATGACGAAGTTCGTCAGGATGAAGACCAGCGCCACGAGCATCACGAGCGCCTGGGTCAAGGTGTAATCGTGGTGGGACACCGCCTCGACGAACAGCTTTCCCACGCCGTTCAGGTTGAACACCTGCTCGGTGACCACCAGCCCTCCGATGAGGAAGGCGAACTCCAGGCCGATGACCGTCGTCACCGGGAGGAGGGCGTTCTTGAGGGCGTGGCGGCGCATGATCAGCTTCTCGATGAGGCCCTTGGCCCGGGCCGTGCGGACGTAGTCCTCCCGCAGCACCTCGAGCAGGGCCGATCGCGTCATGCGGGTGGCCACGGCGGAGTAGCGGTAGCCCGTCGCCAGCGCGGGCCAGACGAGCTGGATGAGGTTCCGGCCCGGGTCTTCCCAGATGGGGATGTATTCGAGGGGGGGCATCCACGGCTCCCCCAGGAAGCGCTGGGTGGAGATGAGCAGGCCCAGGATGATGAGGATGCCGAGCCAGAAGGAGGGCATCGCAAGGCCCGCGATGCTGAAACCGCGCACCACGTAGTCCACCCAGGTGTCCTGCTTGACCGCCGAGATAGTGCCCAGCGGGATGGCGAGGATCGTGGCGGCGAGGGTGGCCATGATGGCCACCTGGAGGGAAAGCTGGAAGCGGAGGCCGATCTCCTGCACGATGGGTTGGCCCGTCCACATGGAGTAGCCGAAGTCGAAGCGCACGATGCCCCACATCCAGTCGAGGAACTGGGTGGCCATGGGCCGGTTAAGGCCGGCCCGCTCGCGGCACACCTGGAGCGCGCTTTCGTCAAAATAGGCGCCCGTCCCCGCCAGGCGGAGCTCGCACGTGTCCCCCGGGATCAGCCGGAGCAGCACGAAGACGAGCACCGCCGCCCCGAAGAGCGTGGGGATCATCAGCAGGGTCCGCTTGAGGATGTACTTGTGCATGCAAACGCTCCGCGGGCCGGCCGCCGCGAAAATGCCCCCGCTCTT
>Ga0326597_10015326_pt1 | contig 10026 bp, 11 predicted proteins | sample RVTome_12_FD_203789 | JGI IMG/M metagenome (GOLD analysis project Ga0326597, IMG submission 203789) | Soil microbial communities from uranium-contaminated site in the Upper Colorado River Basin, Wyoming, United States - RVT100D185 | ecosystem: Environmental > Terrestrial > Soil > Contaminated >...
GTGAGCAAGCGGTGGTTTGAAAAAACACGTGGGCCACCGCTCCCTTGCGGTCGCGGCTCGGATTGGAAACCATGGAACCGTTCACCAGACTAACCAGCCGCATCGTACCGTTCCCGCATGACAACGTGGACACAGACATCATCGTCCCTGCGCGCTTCCTGAAAGTCACAGACAAGGCGGGCATGGACCAGTACCTGTTCCGCGACTGGCGCTTTGACAAGGCGGGCAACCCGCTCCCGGATTTCATCCTCAATCAGCCGCGCGCCAAGGGCTGCCAGATTCTGCTGACAGGCAGGAACTTTGGCACCGGCAGCTCCCGCGAGCATGCCCCGTGGGCCTTGGTGGCGTACGGGTTTCGCGCGGTCATCAGCACAACGTTTGCAGACATCTTCCGCAGCAATTCGCTGAAAAACGGCCTGCTGCCAGTAATAGTACCCGAGGATGCTCATGCGGAACTGTTCCTCATGTTGGACGCCAATCCGAACCTTGAAGTAACCATCGACCTGTCAGCGCAGACACTGACTCTCCCCGGCGGCAAGGCCGTCAGCTTTCCGATTGATAACTTCTCCAAGCAATGCTTGCTCGCAGGCGTCGATCAGCTTGGCTACCTGATGAAGCAGGAGCCGCACATCCGCTCCTTCGAAGCCTCCCACCCCTCCGTTGTACACACCACGTCATCGACTTAGCAGCTTGTTGAAAAACGCGGGGCGATGTCATTCCGAGGTCCGCCGCTTCTTGGCGGGCCGAGGAATCTGCTGTTGTTTTCAATATCGGTAGAGGAAAAACAGATTCCCCCTTCGGCTCATGCTCAGGGCCGTGAGCGACAGTCGAACGGTCGCTCTCGCTCGGAATGACAGCATTGTAATTTTTCAACAAGCTGTTAGAGCATCTATGACGACGGCGGCGGTGGGAACAAATGTTTTCTTTGCCTTCCGCTTCTTCTGCCAGAGAACAAATTCTTCGAACGCCAGGCCGGGAACGGCTACCAAATCCTTCCGTAGCGCAAATTCCTTCGGGAGTGTTACCGTTGCCATGAAGTTACTATCACATGCGAGGGAATTTGGGAACCGCCGGAGACTGGTAGGAGCTCGGCGCGGAGGCGGAGATGGAGAAGGACTGGGAGCGGGCGATAGAACGCGGCGATGTCGAGTGGGTGCACAGCATCGTTAGTGACGTTGCGAGCGAACATGCCGCGACTGACCCCGGGAGCGAAAAGGGTGTGAAGCAGCGCACAACGGCGGAGGATTCCCTCAGTCCGTTGATTAACTCCAAGGATCAGCATGGGCAGACCGCGCTGATGGTCGCCGCGATGCGCGGGCACACCCAGATCGTGCGGCTGCTGGTTGAGAGCCGGGCGGAATTGAACCACACTGCGAAATACAATTTGAGTGCGCTGATGCTCGCCGTTGTCAATAATCACATCGAGATTGTGCATATCCTCGCCAGGGCCGGGGCGGATCAGTCGATTCGCGGCGCCGGGGCGCCGGGATTTGCGAGCCTTACCGCATTGGAACTGGCCGAGAAGGCCGGGCGGGAAGATATTGCCGCCATCCTGCGCGGGCCCGAACCTTAGCGGCGGCGGCTCGCGGCGGAGTATAATCTTGCCAGGAATCCCCCCGCTGGCGAGGCGGGCCGTTTTCCAAGAACCAGGCGGAGAGCGAAGGAGAGAATCATGGCGGGAAAAGTGAAACCCATTCCGGAGGGCTATCATTCCGTGACGCCCTACTTGACAATCAGTGGAGCGGCGCAGGCGATCGAGTTTTATAAGAAGGCTTTCGGCGCAACCGAGCTGATGCGCATGCCGGCGCCGCGTGGAAAAATCGGCCACGCGGAATTGAAGATTGGGAACTCGGTGATCATGCTGGCCGACGAATCGCCGGAGGCCGGCAATCGCAGCCCGCAGTCGCTTGGCGGCACACCGGTGAGCATCCTGATATACGTCGAGGACGTGGACGCGGTGTTCAAGCGCGCGGTGGCGGCTGGAGCCAAAGTGGTTAGAGAAGTAGCCGACCAATTTTACGGCGACCGCTCCGGCGGCATCACCGACCCATTTGGGCACGGATGGTACATCCACACGCACATCGAAGACGTTTCGCCGCAAGAGATCGAGAAGCGTCTGGCGGCGATGGCCGGCAAGTAGCTGCCAATTGGCGGACGACGCCTACAAAGGCGAGATCGTCGATTAGCGCCCCGGCGCTGACGTCAGGGCGCGGCGATAGTGCCCAACAACGCCTGGCCCGCCTCGCGGCGCGTGCTGCTCAGGCGCGTCAGCGATGGAAGCGACCGCCCGATGACCGGCGGGTTGACAACCTCGGGTTGCCCCGTACTCATCCAACAAATGACAAGATATGGCAAGATGATAGTTGGAAGCTGTCGAGCACGCGGCTGATTTCCCCTCGCTGATAGGGCGATGATAGCTATGAGCACAGTCATGACGGTGAGCAAGTTGCCCGCAAGGAGGAGTTCTTATGCCGGAAAATAATGGAGCAAGCACGACGAGGAAAGCCAGAGCGCGACTCATACTTCTGGTGGTGGCGGGATTGGTCCTGACGGCCTGCGAGGGAGTTACTAAGATTTCCGAGGTCAACAGCGACCCATCCAGGTTCCGCAACAAAACGGTCCGCGTCATGGGCACCGTTACCAACTCGGTCGGGATTCTTTCGACCGGCGGCTACGAGATCGAAGATGATACCGGGAAGATCTTCGTGGTCTCAACGCAAGGGGTCCCCGCGCGGGGAGCCCGCGTCATCGTCGAGGGCAGCGTGTTCACCGGGGCGATGGTTTTGGGGCAAGCGCTGGGCGTGGCCATCAAGGAAACCAAACACCGCGTCCAGTAACCACGGGATGCAAGATCACCGCGCGCTATGTATGGAAAAATCTAATCGGGGACGAGGTACTTCCACAGCAGGTTGATTAGGGCCAAAACGATGGCGCCGAGGAAGGCCGGGGCGAAACCATTCACGGTGAAGCCGGGCACCAGCCACGAGGCCAGCTCCAGCATGAGGGCGTTGATCACAAACCAAAATAGGCCCAGCGTCAGAACGGTAAGCGGGAAGGTGATGATTTTGAGAATCATGCCGAGCGTGGAATTGACCAGCCCGACGGCGACCGCAGCGAGCAAAGCCGCGAGAAATCCGCTGACTTCAAAGCCCGGCACGATATGCGCGACAGCCAGCAGGCCCAGCGCGTTGAGCAACCAATTGAGCAGCAACTTTCGCATAGCTGGTTGATTCTACCTCACATCAGATTGACATGCATCACCACCAACTTGACTTACCACAAATTGGGCAGGGACCGCTCCCGCGCCGATGAGTATCAGGCCATGCAGCCAACCTCTCGGGGAGGCCAAAATGCTCGCGCCAAGGGCCAAAATTTTCACTTGCTCGGGCTCAAATTGTGATATAGTACTCCTAGGTTTGAAGAAGTTGAGTTGCTCGAAAACATCCCGCTCGGTCGTTTGCTTCCTGACTGACTTGACTCCGTCAAATACATCGTAGCTGTGCGTGAGCCGCGGGCTTGGCGCCTGGCTGTAAACCGTCCCGGCGAGCCGGAACGGCAACTGTTAAGGAGAGAATTGAATGAAGAATTTGTTTGTAGGGAACCTGAGTTTCCAGACCACAGAAGGTGAGTTGCAGGCGTTGTTCGAGGCGTATGGCGAGATCACACGCGTCCAGATTATGACGGATCGTGACACGGGCCGCTCCCGCGGCTTCGGGTTTGTCGAGATGTCGAGCGACGAAGCGGCCGCCAAGGCGATCGAAGGCCTGAATGGTAAAGACCTGGGCGGGCGCGCCCTGAACGTCAACGAAGCCCGGCCGAAGCCGGAAGGCAGAGGCGGACGCGGCTTCGGAGGTGGCGGCGGAGGTGGCGGCGGCCGTGGCGGCTATGGCCGTGACGACTACCGTGGCGGAGGCGGCGGGGGCGGCGGCGGGGGCCGTGGCCAGCGTCGCGAACCGCGCTGGTAATCATCCATTCGAATTATCCCGGGGGCGGGTAACTCCCGCCTCCCCGATTTCAACATCGAGCGGGGGCGCTCCTAACGAGGGGTTTTTGTGTGCCCATGGCAACGGCGCCGGAACGGCTGGCATCACAATGAATGTCAGCCCGTTAAGACGATTGTTCGTTCCCCCCAGGTTGGCGAGAGAATAGGCAATACTTCGAATCGGTCTTTGGGAGGAAATACAATGCTACACAGGATCGGATTGGGTTTGGGAATTTTTGCCCTCGCCGCAGCCACCAGCCTGCGGGCGCAGGGGCCGACGGTAACGCTCCAGCCCACCCAAGGCAATAACGTCAAAGGCTCGATTAGCCTGATGACTATGGGCAACGGCGTGCACTTCACCGGAACGGTCACCGGCTTGACGGCTGGGAAGCATGGTTTCCACGTGCATGAGAATGGTGATTGCAGCGCGCCAGATGGCGCCAGCGCGGGCGGCCATTTTAATCCGGATAAGAAGGCCCACGGAGCCTCTGATGCTGCCGAGCATCATGCCGGAGACTTGGGCAATATTGAAGCGGATGCGAGCGGCGCCGCAAAAGTCAGCATCCATATGAACGGACTGACGCTGGGCCCCGGAGCCAATTCGGTCATGGGCAAGGCTATTATCGTTCACGCCAATCCGGATGATTTTTCACAGCCGACCGGCAATGCCGGCGCCCGCCTTGCTTGCGGCGTGATTAAGTAACATCACCGAACCATTGGCCGAACTATTGAACGACATTGGGACCAAGGCGCGAGGGATTTGAACCGTCCTTCGCGCTTTTACTTTTTCCGGGCAGATGAATCTGGCATAGAATATCTCCGGAACGTCACCCGGAGGGGAAGAAAATGATCATCCGCCATTGGACCCTGCTCTTATTGCTCGGAACGATTTCGTGCGGGGGTGGACAGGGTACGCCAGCCCCGGTCGAGTTGAAGCGCTTTCCACTCGATAGCATGGAGAATGTTCGAGCCGCCTCCGGCGTGAGCCTGGACGCCGCAGTTTCCGCCGACGGGCAGGGTTCTTTGCGCGTGGATGCCAATGAACCAGCCACCATCCCGCTCTTTGAGGTCACCGACGTTTCGATTGAGAACGCCGCGCTGATCTATCAAGCCAGCCTTCAAACAGAGGCCCTGCAGGGGCAGACTTACCTCGAGATGTGGGTGCGGATACCAGGCAAAGGTGAATTCTTTTCGCGCGGCCTAGACCGCCCCTTGAGCGGCAGCACCAGTTGGGCCACCGTGGCCACGCCGTTCTTTCTCGAAGCTGGACAGAAGCCCGATCTGATCCGCCTCAACCTGGTAGTGAACGGCAAGGGCAAAATCTGGATCGACGACATCCGCCTGCTCCGCCAGCCCCTGAAGTAACTTCCTGCAACCATCCACTACTTCCCGCCACCTTCCCTCCACCCGATCACCAGTTTGGTACGTTGCGCCCTTTCGCGTCGGAACCGGTTGATTCCACATCGCGCATTCTGATCTGCTAGAAGAGTAGTACGTTTCCCCACGAACCATGATGGAACCTCAGGTGGAAAATCTTGCCTAGCACGTCCAGCGCCGAACCAGCAGTTGTTTCGCAGCGCTCCGCCATCACTGCGGAGTTCCTGGCCACGATCCTCCGCGAGATTACTCAGCCGTTCCTGGTGGTTTCCGGTGGTGGCAAGCCGGTGTTGTGGAACCGGGCACTCGAGGAGATCAGCGGGCATGATTCTGCACGAATGCTGGAGATAAGCTTAGCCGACCTGTTGGGCGGCAAAGGCGCCAGCGAACAGTTGCGCGTAGTCGATCAGATCGTCCGGACCGGTCAGCCGCAAGTGCAAACTTGCGAATGGCGTAACCGGGCTGGAGCGTCTGTCCCGGTGGAAATGCACGGCGTGCGCGTCGAGTCGCCCGAAGGCGAATCCCTGGCGCTGCTGGCATTGAAAAATCTTTCTGAGCGTCAGCGCCTGGAAGCCGAATTGCGCCAGTCGCAAAAAATGGAGGCCATCGGCAAACTTGCCGGCGGCATCGCGCATGACTTCAACAACGTGCTCACAACCATTCTAGGTCTTTCCGAAGCGATGATCAGCGGACATGCCGCGCCGAACTCGGAGAGCCTTAAAGAGATTCATCATGCCGCCAAGCACGCCGCTGAGCTGACGCATAGCCTGCTGGCGTTCAGCCGCCGTCAGATCCTCCAGATGCGCACGCTGCGCCTGGAGGCAGTGGTACAGAACCTGGCGAAAATGCTCTCGCGTGTGATCGGAGAAGACATTCGCCTGGAGATTGCTTGCCGCTCAGCGGTCCCGGCCATCCGTGGCGACCAGTCGCAAATCGAGCAGGTGCTGCTGAACCTTTGCCTGAATGCTCGCGACGCCATGCCGCAAGGCGGCGATCTGCAGATCGAAGTGCGCGCCGAAGTGTTGAACGATTCCTGGTGCCAGAAGCACGAAGGTTCGCGACCAGGATCCCATGTGCTGCTTTCGGTGAAAGACACCGGCGTGGGCATGGATGACAAGACATTGCGAAGAATCTTTGAGCCGTTTTTCACCAGCAAAGGCCTTGGCAAAGGGACCGGTCTGGGGCTCTCGATGGTCTACGGAATCGTCAAGCAGCACGACGGCTTTATCCAGGTATCCAGCAAACCGGGTGCGGGAACGGAATTCGGCATTTATTTCCCCGCCTCCTCCGGTGAGCCGGAATTGGCCCGCAATGTGGAAATCGACGTGAATGAACGCGGCTCGGCGACCATCCTGGTAGTGGAGGATGAAAAGAGCGTCCGCAAACTCATCATGGAGGTGTTGCCGAAACTCGGATACCGGGTGATCGCTGCGGCCGATGGCGAAGAGGCCATTAAGGTTTTCGACCGCTGGGCCGACCAGATTGACTTGGTATTGCTCGATGCCATCCTGCCAAAATTTGGTGGCCGCCAAGTCTACGACCATATCCGAAGACGCAAACCCTCAGTCCGATTTGTCTTTACCAGCGGCTACAACGAAGAGTTCATCAACCGGAAATTCGAGCTCGACCCGAGCTTCTTGTTTCTTCGCAAGCCATTCAACACAAAAGAATTGGCTGCGATGATCCGAACCGCATTGACATCCTAGCTGCTGTGGGTTCCATTTGTGTTACGTGCCCGAAGAGTTGAATTCCCGGGAAATTACTTGACCCTATTTAGACGGTAGGGAAAACTGCTCTTGCAATGGACACTTTCGGAGAGATATCAACCAAGGCCATGTTGCCAGACCTGAACCAACCTGGATTGCCGGTCCTTCTGTTCGAGATCACCTCGCGCGGCTTGCAGTTGCTCAATTGCACCTGGGAGGAATTGCCGGGTATGTCGCCCAATCGATGGCTGGGGATTAGCCACGGCGGGTGGCGCAGCCTGGTTCCGGAGGAGTATCACGTGGAAGTTGAAAAGCTGACGATGCTGCCGCTTTCTGAGAGCTACACCGTCGTGGAGTTCCCGGTTTACTGGCAGGATGCAACGAAATGGCTGTTGGTATTTGCGGCGGCAGTTTCGCAGTCCGAAGGCGGCAGAAAAGTTGTTGGCCTGTTGCAAGATGTGACCCGAGAGCGCGAATGGTCTTTCGCTCAATCACCTGCCGCAGAGCAGGTGCTTGAGAAGAAGGAATCCGAAACCACGATTAGCCCAATCCATCCCACAGCAACTGCCTCGGCAGGGGAATCCGTGGAGGACCTCTGCCACGATCTGAGCGGGCCGTTGACATCGATTCTCGTTAATTGCGAGATGCTGATGGAAGACGACTGCCCGCCGCCGGTGCGGCAGAGGCTTGAAGGAATTCTTTCCGAGGCGATGCACATCAACCACCATTTGCGCAGCCACGGCCGGAGCTAACCGCAGCCTGCCGTTCCACGTTTCTGACTCTGGCCTGCTCTCTCCTAGGCAAGAGTATCTCGTCAAGAATCTGACATCCGACTGACGCTCGTCTGACGTTTGCGCTGGTCTCATCCGCCAAGCTGAACCGCAAAGCTGTCCTCCTGAGTATTCATTCATCCTTGATATGAATGACATAGCGGAATTCCACGAGAAGCTGTCATTTGGTCTGGCAGTTGCACCTTACTGCCGCTTTACGAAGGTATCCGTTTGGTCAGGACGCACGCTGTGTCAACTCACGCTACCGTCGCCAATCCCCCCGTGCCAGTGCTGGTCGTCTCAAACGACCGGAGCATCACTGAAACGCTCGAAGCCTGCCTGAATCCCCCCAACTACCGTTGCGTTATGACGACGGACGGAAGCAGCGCTCTGGAACAGATGAGCAAGACTCCATTCCGCGTCGTGATCGCGGATATGCGTCTCCCGGACACGAACGGACTGGAGCTGATCCAGCGCGCTGCTGCCGTCGATCCCCACGCTGCCCTCATCGTAATCTGCTCGTATCGCGACTGGGAGCTCGCCATCGAGGCGATGCGCTCCGGTGCGAGCGACGTTCTCACTCGCCCTTTGCGAGGCGAGCTTGTTGTTGCGTGCGTCAAGCGCGCGCTCGAACAGAAACAGATCACGGTCGAGAGGAAAGTGTTTCAGACCCTGCTCGAACAGACGCTGGAAGAGCGTACCGGCCACCTGCACCACGCCTTGCTGCAGGTGGAACAGAGCCAGCGCTCCACGCTGGAAACGCTGGTGATGGCGCTCGACAGTCGCGAGCGCATGACGCATCTCCACTCGCTCCGCGTTCAAGTGTTCACCGCGCTGCTGGCCGAGCGCTGCGGATACCATGGTGCAGGGAAGCCGGAGCTGGCCTATGGCGCTCTGCTGCACGACATCGGCAAGATCGTTGTCCCGGACGCCATTTTGCTAAAACCTGGAGGGCTCGCGCCCGAAGAGATACGCATTATCCAGCAGCACACCACGCGCGGCTACCAGATTCTGATGCGCATCCCGCACCTGCGGCAGTCGGCGCTGATCGCGCTGTGCCACCACGAGCAAGTCGACGGCAAGGGATATCCGTTGGGACTTCGTGGAGAAGAGATTCCTATCGAAGCGCGCATCTTCGCGGTGGCCGACACGCTCGACGTTATCCTCAGCGGACGTCCCTACTCCCCCCCGCGCACAATGGCCGAGGCCCGCCAGGAACTCGTACGCTGTGCCGGGACCCAGTTCGACAAGGATGTCGTTGAAGCGTTTCTCGAAATCGCCGAAGAAGAATGGACCCGTATTCAGGAGGCCGTCGCCAGCTTCTCCGCTTTGCCCGACACGCCCCTGCCCGTCTTGCAAGGAATCCTTTTCTAATAGCGCCTCTTCCAACTGGCGCCGCTTTCTGTGACCGTTCTAAGAAAAGCACATTAGCGCTGCTGTCCCCTTCTTTCATTTACAATCGCACTGCGGGCTTTCTACACTGTGGCGGGAAGGACTGTTTTATAAAGTAATTCTCGACCATGAGCAGACCCAACGATCCCGCCAATTTGCGCATTTTGCTGGTGGAGGATGAGGACGAGCTGCGCGCGACGCTCGAAGGAGTCTTGCGCGAACTGCTGTTTGAAGTTGACGCGGTGGCTGATGTCGCGGCTGCATTCTCCAGGCTCGGTCAAAATGTTTACGACGTGGTTCTGACCGATCTGCGCCTGCCCGAAGGGGGCAGCGGAGAACAGATCGTCTGCCAAGCCAAGCAACTGTATCCGGACCTGATCGCCGTGGTCATGACCGGGTTCGGGGACATATCGAACGCGGTCCGGCTGATGAAGCTTGGCGCCAGCGACTACATACAAAAACCTTTTCTAAAGGACGAGCTGATCTTGCGACTGCGCAAGGCACTGGAAGAACGCCGCCTGCGATGGGAGAGCCGCGAATTGCACGAGCGTTCGCGTGGAGCGAAGCTCGGCAGCCTGATCGGCGAAAGTCTTGTGCTGCTGCGCGTCAAGGAACTGATCCACAGTGTCGCGCCGAAGCGATCGACTGTGTTGCTCGTGGGAGAAACGGGAACGGGCAAGGAATTGGTCGCGCGCGCCATCCACCAGTCCAGCCCTCGCAAAGATTACCCGCTGATTACCGTGAACTGTGGAGCCATTCCCGCCACGCTCATGGAGGCGGAGTTTTTCGGGCACGAACG
>Ga0326597_10015327_pt1 | contig 10025 bp, 6 predicted proteins | sample RVTome_12_FD_203789 | JGI IMG/M metagenome (GOLD analysis project Ga0326597, IMG submission 203789) | Soil microbial communities from uranium-contaminated site in the Upper Colorado River Basin, Wyoming, United States - RVT100D185 | ecosystem: Environmental > Terrestrial > Soil > Contaminated >...
CTGCTGGGCTTCCTCTTCATGAGTGCCGGGGGCGCCGCGCTGGCCCTGGCCGGTGGCTTCGGCACGGCCCTCGGGGCGCGCCTGTGCGCCGGAGTGGGCGCCGTGCTGGTCAACGTGGTGGCCACCAAGGTCGTCACCGACTGGTTCACGGGCCGGGAGATCGCCACGGCCATGGGCCTGCTGGGCATCACGTGGCCCGGAGGCATTGCCATGGCCCTGTCCGTGCTGCCGTCCCTGGCCCAGGCGGCCGGCTGGCGCTGGGCCGTGTGGGCCGTGGTGTTGATCACGGCCCTGTCCGTGCTGCTCATCGGCGCCTGTGCCATCTCCGCCCCCGGCGCGGCCGATGGCACCGCCCAGGGTCGCCGCCTGTGGCACCTGGGGCGCCGCGAGGCGTGGCTGATGGTGGTGGGCGGGCTGCCCTGGCCCCTGATGAACGGGGCCTACCTGATCTTCAGCAGCTATCTGCCCGGCTACCTGGTGGCCGCCGGGGCCACGGTGGTGGTGGGGGCGCTGATCACCAGCGTGGGTTCCTGGCTGCTGCTGCCCGCCGTGCCCCTGGGCGGTGTGCTCAGCGACCGCTGGGGCTGGCGCAATACGCAATACGTGATCGGCACCCTGGGCTCCGCCGCGGCCATCGCGCTGCTGCTTCAGGGTGGGCCGCCCCTGCCCCTGATGGCGGCCTATGCGGTGCTGCTGGCCCTGGCCGTGGGGCCGGTGATGGCCCTGCCCAGTGAGGTGCTGGCCCCGGAGAGCCGCATGACGGGCATGGCCGTGTTCCTCTCCGTGTTCTACCTGGGCATGGGCACCCTGCCCGCCCTGGGCGGCTATGCCCAGGACGTGGCGGGCGGCCCGGCCGCGGCCATCTGGTTCGGCATCGCCTGCACCGTGGCCTCCCCCGCGGCCCTGGGCATCTTCCGCTGGATGCAGGCCCAATGGGCCGTCACGGCACCGGCCACCGAGGCGGCGTAGGTGGATAGTTTGCATCTGAGATCAAGTATAGTCCACTGCCTGCTTGACTGTGCTTATGACCTCTTCAAAGAACGGCACGAACTCCTCCATGCCGATGCCTTCCGTGCCCTCTTGCCAAACATCGCTTGGGAGCAGCCCGATGCCATCGACGGTCCGCAACATCTTCCTGGTCAACTTGACTTTGCACGACTCGCCACGAGAAATCCTGATATAGCAGCCGAGCAACTTGCCCCAAGCATTCATCAGCATATCATGTCTTACTAGGCTACGTGAGAGCCCAAATATACCTGAATAAGACCCGTCATTTGGATCAATGCCGATACGCTTCCAGTAGGCCAACCAATCCGAGTAGCCGGACCTTGCCAAATACTGGCGGTGCCCGATCAGCCTTGGGTAGCCGTGCATGAGGTTGGGAGTGGTACGAATAAGTACATCGTCGGCACTCTTGATATTAGCTAGATCATCCCTCATCGCTAGCCTGGAGACTCGTTGCAGCAGCCTATCGTACATAGCCAGTGGGACTCCGGAGATTTCACAAAGTCCATGCTCACAAGGGATGATATTGGCATCCTGAAGGGATATTACAAACTTAACCGATATGTTCTTACCACCGACGTTTCTTGGCTGTAGCGCACTCTTCAGATGCGCCAATAGTGGATGCTCTGCGATGTCACCTCGGAACATTTCCCTTGCAAACCAAAGTTCATTGAACTTAAATCTTTCATCATAAAGGATCCGCAGTTCCATCGCAGGCTGTGGCTCGTTGGTGATATAGTCCTTGATATCCATTCCGAGCTTGAATGCTACAACAGTAATATTCTCAGGGGCACCGGAAAGTTCCGTTGCGTCCAGTCTCCTTTGAATCGATACGATGCTGACTATGCAGAATATTATCACCAATGCGAAGACGCCGTGCCGACCGACGCGCGGCCCCCATGGTCCAGGTATCCCGGGAATTTTTTTCAAACCACTTTGTAGTAGTCCCAAAGCTGCGATTAGTATTACAGAAAAGGCACAGGCCAATACCGGAGTTAAATAGACTATATATCGGAAAGGAAATCCGCCAGTTTTGTAGAGGTATTGATATCTTTCTAGAAACACTGCAAGATAGATCAGCATGGCGGATGGAAAAATAAGCAATAAAGGCATCGTCTGTCGTATGCGCGAACTGATGATTATTGCACTACAAAAAATGCACGTGAGAATCCAGTAGTAAGTAGATGGCAAGAATCCGGATAATATTATCTGCCATCTAAACGGTACGCCCCAGGTGTAGATATGTTCCCAGGGAAATATCGTTGTATCGATGGATGCTGCTAGGCGGGCTAACGTAGTAGGATATCCGTAGGCTATTGCTCCTGCTAATGTAATCAGCATGAGAAGCAATACGAGATTCTTTTTGAAGCTTTTTGATAGCCGGATAATATAAGATAAGGTCTGCGTTTTGTGAGAAATTGTGAAGAATATTCCAGTTGAAATTGTAGTCAAGAATAGCAATGTTATATATCCTGAAAAATAAGAGCTGAACATGCTATTTGTTTGCGGAGATAATGGCAGAATTGATTTGAATACATGATCAATCTGCCATCCCCAAGAACCAGAAATAAACTTAACAGGAATAAATGCAAACATACCACCTATTGGTGGCGTCCAAAAGGAGAGATCTGAAAAGAAGCACGAAATACTATTTGAGCGGAAAAATATCAAGGCAACAATTATCACTGCCGTAAAGGTAATTGGTGAGCGAAGCACAGACAATAAAAGAAACAACAATATTATTGCGGCATACTGATACTTGCGGAATCTTCCATCGATGCGTGTCTCTTGAACTGTGGAAAAGGTAATCAACGCCGAAAATGTGCCGATCAACACAAGCATATGCTGCGCTGCCATGCTCCACGTATAGACATGGAAATGTGAGTATGCTGACATATATAGGATTCCGGCAAGGAGGGCTTCGGCTAGTTCAAGATTGAGCGCGCGTCGTAGTGCGAAGATGAAGAAGACGGTTGTCACGTAGTGAAGCAGCAGCCCAACGATAGATTGGAGGCCCGCGTCGTTTCCCACTGTGTGGAGCAGAATCAGGTGGTAGATGTTGACGGAAGGATCGCCCCACTCATTTTGGCTGGCGAAGATGAACCGCAGGATGTCAGTTGGCCCCGCGCCAGAGGTCATCTTGATAAGCAGAGGAATGTACCAGGACAGATCGTCGGCGTAGCCTTGGCGCAGCAGCAGGGGCGCGAGCAGCATGAAGTGCAGCAGGCCAATCGCGATTAGCAGAACCAGAAGTGCCCTGTTTACGGATGCGTCTGGACCGTCCCGGAAGTGGGACAGCATTTTGGGGAAATGTCTTGCGGATCGAACCTGGAAGGAAGGAGCCATGAATCTCACAGAATAAGGCATAGGACACACGCGAGCGTCATATGCTGGGGGCGTGGCGTAGCATTTCGGCAGGCCCGCTGCAGTTGGTGCCGAGATTCAGATACTACCTGGTCGTTGTAATCGCAATGCTTGGGTGACCCTATTCAAGGAGCGACGCAAAGAAGTCATTGAGCGCAGGGCCGACCACGTCGGGGCATTCTTCCTGGACGAAGTGGGAGGCTTCCACCAGTTGCAGGGTGACCTGGTCGAAGCCCTGGGCATGTCCCTCCAGTCCCTCGGTGATGACCACCGGGTCGTGCCGTCCGTAGAGCAGCAGGCTGGGCATGGGGTAGCGGTGCCGGCGCAGGGCCTTCCAGTGGGCCGCGTCGCCCCGCATGGCGCGGTAGTAGTTGGCGCCCGCCGTGGCCGTGCCGGGCACGGCATAGGCCCGCGCGTACTCGGCCAGGGCCGCTTCGGGAAACCGCCAGTCCTTGTCCTTGCCCCTCAGGAAAGTGGCCAGCCATTCGCGCTCCTTCCCCGCGATGAGCGCCTCGGAGAGCCCGGGGATCTGCATGAACACCTGGTACCAGTAGGCGCGGTGACTCTGCGCGGCATGGGCCGCTTCCGCTTTGCGCAGCCCGGTGGGGTTGTTGAAGAGGAAGATGTTCATCAGGCCCAGCCGCCGCACCCGCTCCGGCGCCATGGCGGCCACGTGCTGGGCCACGGCCCCGCCCCAGTCATGCCCCACCAGCCCGCACTGTTCCACGCCCAGCGCATCGAGCAGGGCCAGGATGTCCGCGGCCAGATTGTGCTTCTCATAGGCGGCCACGTCCCCCTTGCGCTCGCTGTCGCCCAGCCCACGCAGGTCGGGGCAGATCACGCGGAAGCGCTCATCCAGATAAGGCAGCACGGGCTCCCAGCACAGGCCGCTCTCCGGCCAGCCGTGCAGCAGCACCAGGGGCGTACCCGCCCCCCGCTCCCGCACGTGCAGGGTCACCCGCTCGGTCCTCACGTCATGGTGTTTCAGGGCAGTCACCATACCTCCGTGGAGTGCGGTGCTAGCTTATGCATCCAGCTTCTCTGCAATTGCTCGTACATGCTGCGCTTTGCGGGAAAGCGATATTGAATCCAGGTACACAGACACAAACTCGGTCGCAGAATCTATGAAAAAGAATGCCAAATCGACAGACAGCAGCCTATCCGGAAAATACAGGGAAGCCTTTGGTGCGAACGGATTGGTTTGAATATTCCGAGATCGAAAAGAATCTTCAAATCGCTGTGATGTGTCCACGTCACTCATGCTAGTGAAAACAACCTCGTCGGAAGGTTGATAGTGTACTAGGCCATTTCGAACTTCGATGAGAAGCTTTACGGACTGGTATGGGTCAGTTCCCTTAGTGACTGGCGACACACCTAACACTTCCGCCAGCAGTTCATAGCGTTCCAATGTAGCCGCAAGTCGGAGTGATCTCTTGCCAGTAATGCTGAATACACGACGGATGTCTTTCGAAGCTAACGATCCAGCATCGCCAGAATTGTTCATGAAATCATGGAGAATCTCATTGATCGTTGATTCAACAAACATAGCGCAAGTCACGATGCTTGCTGCAATGGAATGGAAATATTCCCCGCTCTTCTTTGTATTAAATTCTCTGTCGGGTACTTCCCTTGCACGTACTTCAGCTTCAATCTCTCTGGCTGCTTTCGCGTGATAGATCGCGGAATGAAGGAATGCAGTGCTCAGGTAACGTTTCTTTCGCAGCGTCAGCTTTGAGTCAATCGAAATCACGTCGTATTTACCGATCTTCGGTGGCTCGCTTCCTCGTGTCATAGTGCCCTCCACACTCAGATTCCATCAACAAGCCCAAATCGAAGCACTGTCAGAACATCGTCGGCCAGGTGGCCAGGCGCCGCTGGCTGCGCGCACCCTCGCCGTCGGGGCCGAGGCTGCGGTGCAGGGCGCGGATCAGCTCGGCGCGGGTATCGGCCGGGTCGATGATGTCGTCGATCAGGTTCTGCTCGGCCAGCTCCCAGGGGCCGTTCATCTCCTGCATTTCCGCGATCAGCCGTTGCCGCTCGTCATCCGGGTCGGCGGCCTGGGCCAGCTTGCGCCCGTAGACCACATTCACGGCCACCTCGGGGGCCATGAAGCTGATGTCCGCCGTGGGCCAGGCGGCCAGGTAGTCCGCGCCCATGTTGGCTCCCATCATGTTGCAGTGGGCCATGCCATAGGACTTGCGGCAGATCACGCTCAGCTTGGGCACGGTGGCATGGTGCAGGGCCTCGATGAACTGCATGATGCGCAGGGGCATCTTGTGCTCCTCCGCCGCGCGGCTCACGTAGAAGCCGGGCGTGTCATGCAGGAACACGAGGGGGATGTGGAACGAATCGCATAGGCAGATGAAGGCCGTGGCCTTCTCGCAGGCGCCCCAGCCCATGGCGCCGGCGCTGAACATGGGGTTGTTGGCCAGGATCCCCACCACATGCCCGTCCAGCCGTGCCAGGGCCGTGATCAGGGAGCGGTCGTAGAAGGGCTTGAGCTCCAGTACGCTGTCCGGGTCGGCCACCATGCGCACCACGCGCCGCATGTCATAGCCCTTGCGCGGCGAGGCGGGCAGGGCGCGGTAGATGCCCTCCAGCCGCGCGGCGGGGTCGACCGCGGGGGCCGTGCGCGGCGGCAGCTGGCGGGCATTGGAGGGCAGGTAGCGCAGCACCTGCCGCACCATGTCCAGGGCTTCCTCGTCGTTTTCGGCGAACAGGTCCACCTGGCCCGTGGTGCGCGCGTGCAGCTCCCAGCCGCCCAACGCCTGGGACGCCACCCGTTCGCCCGTGGCCACCTCCAGCACCGAGGCGCCCGTCACGGCCAGCACGCTGCCCTTGACCTGAATCACCACGTCCGCCTCGGCGGTGCGAAAGGCGGGGGTGCCATGGCAGTCGCCCATCACCGTGGCGATGAAGGGCACCTGGCGGTCCCGCGGCGGCGCGTCGATGCTCCACACGATGTGGGTCATGCCCAGGGCGCCCATGATGTCCGGAATGCGCCCCCCGGAGGCCTCGCCCAGGTTGATCACGGGAAAGCCCCGCCGCACCGCGTCGGCCAGGGCGCGGAAGCTCTTGTCATGGGCCACGCGCCCGTAGCTGCCCGCCTTGACCGTCACGTCGTCGGCCCCCACGAACACGGGCCGCCCCTCGATGCGCCCATAGCCGGCCAGCTTGCCGTCTGCCGGGGTGCTTTCCCGATCCTCCGCCCGGGTGCTGACGTTCAGCGCGCCCTGCTCCTCATAAACGCCATCGTCCAGCAGGTACGCCACGCGCTCCCGCGCGCTGAGCCGGCCCTTGGCGTGCTGCCGGGCCACCTTGTCCGCGCCGCCCATCGCCAGCGAGCGGCGCTTGCGTTCGGCCAGGCGCTCCAGGTCGTACCCGGCATGGGGGCTGTCCGCGGGGGTCTTGTCTTCCATGGGTGTCTTCTGCTCAGGGTTCCGCGCGAGACCGTGCGGGGTGCGGCCTGGCCGCATGTCACGGCTAGCGGCCTGCGGCCTGCTCGCCACGCAGCACGAGCTGGGTCGCCACCGCATGGGCCACCAGCCGGTCCTGCTCGTCCAGAATATCGCACTGGGTCAGCCCGATGGTGCGCCCGGCCCGCTTGACCGTGGCCACGGCGCGGATGCGCGCTTTGCGCAGGGGGCGCAGAAAGTTGATCTTCAGCTCCACCGTGGTCTGGCTGGCATCGGCGTCGAGCTGGGTCGCATGGGCCAGGCCCATGGCCGCATCGGCCAGATCGCTCAGGGTGCCCCCGTGCACCGTGCCCATGGGGTTGTGGTGCCGCTCGTCCACCGTCATTTCCAGCACGGCCCGCCCCGGCCCAAGGTCCGACAGCTCGAAGCCCATCGTCGCCGCAATCGGGGGCGGCAGCTTGCCGCCGCGGCCCCGCCGCTGCGCGTTCAGCTGCGCAAAGAAGTCCTGTGTCTGCTCGTCCATCGGTGCTGCCTTCCCCCGTGTGCTGGCGTGTGCGGCGCCATGATGTCCTGCCGCGCGGCGCCATGTCCGCGATCATCCCTCCGCGCCTGACCCTAATACAGACCCCCGCCCCTGTCACGTCCCGGGCCGCCGGTCTCGTGCGGGGCATTCTTCTCCTGCAACTTTTTCTTGCCACGCGATGAATGAAAGTCTATATGTGACGGACGGTCACGTTCAGACGACCGGGCATAATCGGAATGAGGTTCACGACATGGGTGTGGCGGAACGCAAGGCGCGGGACTTCCAGCGGCGCGAGGGGGAGATTCTCTCGGCGGCGCTGTCGTTGTTCGGTCGCAAGGACTGGCAGTCGGTGACCATGGACGATATCGCCGAGACCGCGGAGATCGGCAAGGGCACGATCTACAAGCACTTCAAGAGCAAGGATGAGGTGTGCGCGCGGCTGGTGCTGGAGCATTCCCGCGGGATGCTGGATCGGATCGAAGCCGTGGACCGCGGTCTGCCGCCCACCGAGCGCATCGGGGCGATGGTGCGGGCCTTCTGGAACCATTCCATGGGCAGTCCGGAACTGCTGCGGCTCGCGGAGTACTGCGATTTCGCCGAGGACACGCTCAAGCTCAGCCCGGCAGTGGCCCAGGAGTATGAGTCGATCAAGGCCCGCATCAACGGGGCGGTGGCGGCCGTACTCCAGGAGGGGGTGAGCCAGGGCCGCTTCGCCGACGTGCCCGTGAGCTACATTCATCTGATCGGCTGGGCCGCCCTGCTGGGCTCGCGCCAGCTCATTGCCTCGGGACAGTTTCCCGAGGTCGATCCCGACCACTACCTGGAATTCCTGGTCGCGTTCCTGTTGCGGGGCGCGGGCGCCGGCCCGGCCTGAGCGGCCTGGCCCGGCGCGCGGCCGGGCCGAGCTGCGCGATGGATTCGCCGCGAACCAACTGTCAGAGGGGCACCGCCGTATGAAGCGCATCATTCAGTTCGTGACCGACCGACCCGGGACCGTCGTGGCGGCCATTCTGTTGCTCACCGTGCTGGCCGGGGTGGCGCTGGTGCGGCCGGGCCTGCGCATGAACGCCGATCCGTACATTCTCAACGCGGACCATCCCAGCATGGTGGCCCTGGAGCACCTGCGCGAGGAGTTCACGGGCACCCTGGAGACGGCCCTGGTGCTGCTGCGCGACCCGGACGGGATCATCAATGCGGACAGCCTGCGCCGCATCGGGCGGCTCACCACGGCCTTCGAGACCATGACCCTGGTGCAGCCGGGGCAGGCGGAAAAGCTGGCCCGGCTGGGGCAGGGCCTGACGGGAGAGCCGCGGGCGCTGCTGGATGACCTGCTGGCCGATGGCCTCACCGCCGGGGATACGGACCGCGTGCTGGAGCTGCAAGGCGCGCTGGATACGGAGGACCCCAGCCTGGGGCCGCTGTACGACGTGCTGGATGAGACCCTGCTCATGCTGCAGCCGGTCAAGGAGGTGACGAGTCTGGCCAATGTGGAGAACATCACGGCCCGGGGTGACGAACTGGTGGTGGACACCCTGTACGACGATGTCCCCACGGCACCAGAGGCCCTGGCCCGCGTCAGGCGCGCAGCGCTGGAGAACGCGCTGTTCCGCAAGGTGCTGCTCTCCCCCGACGGCACCTCCACCGGGATCATCGTGGAGACCTACATTCCCCGCGTGCGCTCGGATCTGATGAACCAGGTGCACCAGCGCATGCTGGCCCTGCTGGACGAGATTGCGGGGGCTGAGGAAGCCCATGTGGCGGGCATGCCCATCATGGCGGCGACCAGCGTGAGCATCATGCAGCGGGACAACAAGATGTTCTTTCCCCTCGTCTTCGCCATCGTGCTGGCGGTGCTGGCCATCACATTCCGCAGCGCCGCGGGGATGCTGCTGCCCATCGCCGTGGTGCTGATCTCGGTGATCTGGACCCTGGGGCTGATGGCGCTGTTCCACGTGCCGTTGAACATCATCACGACCACGCTGCCCGTGTTTCTGATCACCATCGGGGTGGCCGACGGGATTCACCTGTTCTCCGAGTTCCGCGATCACCGGCGCCGGGGCAAGGCCCCCCGCGAGGCGGCCGTGGCGACCATGCGCCAGCTCGCCCTGCCGGTGGTGATGACCAGCGTCACCACGGCGGTGGGCTTTTTCACCTTGGCCTACACCCACATTCGCTACATTCAGCACTTCGGGGTGTTCGTGGGCATCGGCGTGCTGGCCGCCATGGTGTTCTCGCTGACCTTCATCCCGGCGGTGCTGGCCCTGGGCCGCAACCGGCCCGTGGCCCCCGCCGCGAGCGCCGATGCCGCGGCGAGCGGTCGTGCCAGCCCGCTGGCCCGTTTCGACGCCGTGGCGCTGAGCGGGTTGACCTGGGTCAGCCGGCTGGCCGTGCGCCGGCGGGGCTGGTTGCTCGCGGGCGCCCTGGCCATCATGGCGGTGTCGGTGTTCGGGCTGTTGCGCGTGGAGGTGGAAAACAACTTCGTGAAGTACTTCCGCCAGGACATCCCCGTGGTGCAGGCGGCCTATGCCATCAACGAACATCTGGCCGGCAGCAGCGTGGTGAACATGATCGTCCGGGCCCCGGAGGGCGAGGCGGACCCGTTCAAGTCCCCGCGCTATCTGGCCGCGGTAGACGACCTGGAGCGGCATGTGGCCGAGAACCCCATCGTGGGGCGCACCATGGGGCTGACCGATGTGCTGCGGCGCATGAACCTGGTG
>Ga0326597_10015328_pt1 | contig 10025 bp, 8 predicted proteins | sample RVTome_12_FD_203789 | JGI IMG/M metagenome (GOLD analysis project Ga0326597, IMG submission 203789) | Soil microbial communities from uranium-contaminated site in the Upper Colorado River Basin, Wyoming, United States - RVT100D185 | ecosystem: Environmental > Terrestrial > Soil > Contaminated >...
GACCTCTGGATCTCAGCGACGTTATTCTCGAACCGGACCACAGCCGGGCATTGGTGCTCGGGTTCACCAAAGCCTTCGCTTCCGGCGTGAGCATCTGGCGGCTGCGGGGCGAGGCCACCAATCTCGAGCGCTCCGGTACGTTTCAAGTGCGGCCTAGCCCGGCGTACTACGTCCAGCCCATCGCCCTGCAGGGCTACACGCACCGTGGCCAGCTGCTCGGCGCCGCCATCGGCCCCGGCGGGAGTAGTCAGTTTCTGGGAGTAGATCGGTACTCGCCGGCGGGGAGAATCGGCATCCAAGTCGAGCGGGTCCGGTACGACAACGACGCGTATTATGACCGGTTCGGCCCGACGGAGACCTATCGCGGTCACGATGTCGAAACCACGCTCGGCCTCACAGCACTTCGCTTCGTGGGGGACTTCGACTTGGTGGGCGTGCTCGCCGCCAGCCATGAGCTGAACCGGTATTACCAGGTGACGAACAACGTCACCAACCTGCGCGCCGAATTCACCGTGGGCTGGCGGGTCCGTTAGGGCAGCGCGTTCACCAGTCACCGGGGCGCGGCGCCAGGGTCGGGACATGATACCGACCCGCTGTCGAGCGCAACGCCGGACGTCACGACCCAGCGATAGGCTGCGCGGTCGCCCCACAGGGTGAGCTCCAGGACGCCGAAGTGCTCCGCATCCCACATCACGACGCGCGAATCCGTCCGGTTCGGCGTGTAGAGCGACGCTCCGCCGGTCCCCGCTATGATCTGAGTGATCCCGTCAATCGGACGCCAGCGCTGGTAGTTGTGCTCGTGCCCGTTGACCACCAGGACGGCGCCCTTCCGCGCCAGCAGACCCCAAATGGGCTTCATTTTCGCATCCGGCGGAGTCGAGCCGATGGAGTGAACCGGGCGGTGCCAGTACGCGCCGAAACAGCGCGGCAGGCCGCGAGCACGCAGATGGCGCTCGACCCAGGCGTACTGCGCCGAGTGAATCGTGGCGGAGACCTCGCTGTTGAGGGAGAACCAGCGCCACCCGCCGAGGTCGAAGGTGTAGTAGATCGCACTGTCCGGATACGCCGGCGCCCGCGCGCTGAAATAGGCGCGGTATCCGCGAGCGCGGGGGCGATCGTAGTAGTCGTGGTTCCCGGGAGAGGGAAGGGTCAGCGAGTCGAAGCGGCCAAACACGGGTTGATAGTACATGGCGAACTGCTCGGCAGTGCCATTCTCATAGGCGTGGTCTCCCAGCGTGAAGAACGCGGCGAACCGCATCCGCGCCATCTGCACGGCCACCAGCGAGTCTCCGTCGCCGGCGGAAGCCAGGTCCCCCGCGGCGACCACGATGGTGGGCTCCTCGGGTGCCCTCGGCGACTCGGCCGGAGCGCCGTTGGTGTCCGCGACCTCTATAGTGCAGCCAACGGCTATGCATGCCAGGCCGGCGGCCGTCCAGATGCGAGCACCGAGCACCATGGCCATCAGCGTTTGCGGCCGATCGCGTAAATCACCTGAAACCCTGGCGCCGGGCCCGCGGGCAACGAGACCGTGGCCGTCGCCACTCCCTCGTCAACCTCCGGTTTGATGGGCACCAACCTTCCGTAGACCAACCGTTTCAGCCACACCTTGCCGTCCATGGTCTTGGGGATCAACCGCAACCGTACCGCCGCCTGGCGGGCGAGCATCACCAGCCGGTCCCGCAGCGTGCGGCTCCGGACCGGGTAAGCCCCCCAAAGCTCGACGGCGAACCCTTCCCCCTCCAGCGCGTCGCGCAGCGCGTCGCCGGAATAGTAGGTGTGGCTGAAGGGGCTGGGGTTGAAGTCGGGCCGTTCGGGATTCGCGGAGCAGATGAGCAACTGGCCACCGGGACCCAGGAGCCGGTGCGCTTCGGCCAGGAAGGCTACCGGGTCGCGCAGGTAGTAGATGGCTTCGTACAGGAGAAGCACGTCGAACGCGCCGCCGGGAAACGGCAACGCGTGACCATCCAGACGGACCAGGCGGATGGACGACTGGTAGTGTCGCCGGGCCCGGGCCAGGAGATTAGGGGTGAGGTCGCCCCCCACGACCAGCTTCGCCCGCCGCGCCAGATAGCCCAGCCCCTGACCGGACCCGCACGCCACTTCCAGCACCCGCTTGCCTCGGACCAGCTCCCCGGCGAAGCGGTAGCGCGAGCACATGCTCTCCCAGGCCTCCCGCGTGACCAGGTTGCCGGTGTGCTCCGTGACGGTTGAGTAATCCACGCGGTCGCCTCCCGGATCCGCGGCCGGATGGTGGGTCATGCGCCGGCGGGCCGCCGTCCGATGACGTTGACGAAGGTGAAGTCGCAGAGCACGTCCGCCGGGGTGACCCGCATGTGGTAGACCTCCTTGCCGCGGGCGTCGAGGTCCAGGTGCATTTGAAAGATCCGGCGCTGCGTCTCCTCCGGCAGGCCGCTCGATCGCAGCCAGTTTTGAATGCTCACCTGCCGCATGACGTGGCGGGTGACGCCGGCCAACTCGAATCCGGCGCGCGCCATCAACTGGCGGAGATCTTCTTCCAGAAAAGTGAGGCGTTCCTCTTTCAGGGCGAACATCGTGGCGTACCAGTCGCGCACGCAGGCGTCCGGCGGCGTACCCTCCGAGAGCACCATCAGCCCTCCCGGCCGGAGCACTCGAAGACATTCCCGCAGTCCCTCCACTGGATCCGGCATCACGTGATGGAACACCATCCGGGCCACGACCCGGTCGAAGTGCTCTGCCGGGTAGCGCAGGCGGCGAACGTCCTCCTCCTCGAAGCGTTCGTTGGGCCGGCTGGTGGCGCGCGCCTGCGCCAGCATGTCCGGGGACACGTCAATGCCCACCACCTCCGCCACGTGCGGCGCGATGGCGTGGGAGACGATCCCGGTGCCGGCCCCAACGTCCAACACGCGGTGCGCGGGCTGGAGGTCGCAGGAACGGACCACGCTCCCCAGGTAATCGTCCCGCTGGGCCCATTCCAGCTCCTGGTAGTGCTGGGCCCGAGTCGCCCAGAACGCCCTCGTCAGCGCGTCCGCCGTCCCGTCCGCCAGCAGCTCGCGGGCGAACGCCAGGTCCTGGGGCGTGTCGATCTCCACCCAATCGCCCCAGATTTCCACCGCCCGCACCTGCACCCCTTCGCCGATCAGCGCTTCCAGCATGTCGGGGAGGTAGGCGTCCCGCAGGGTGGCGGCGTGCCCGAACGGCCGGTTCGGCCCGTCGGTCAACGAGCGCCGGTATACGCGGCGCATCGCCTCCACGGCCCGCGCCGAGAACCGCGCCAGGCCAATGAATTCGCCGTCGGCCCGTTCCGCAGGCAGGTACTTGCCAACTTGCCGGACCACGCCGTCTTGCGACACCACCTTCTCCGCCTGGTCCTCCGGATGGGCATCGCGCCCGGGGTAGCGCTTGCGCCAGTCCCGGTCCACCACGAGCGCGACGTCCGCCTCGGCGGACATCAGGCGCTGAACCACGTGCGTCTGGTAGACCACGTCCGCATAGGACACCACGAAGCCCGCGTCGAAATGCGGCTCCGCGAAAAACAGCGACTGGAGCACGTTGTTGCGCTCCCAGTCGGCGTTCTCGACGAACTGGAGCGCCGGGAAGGCTTGACGGATCCTGTCGAGCTGGTACCCGCCCACGAACACGATGTCAGCCAGCCCGGCGCCCCGGAGGGCCTCCAGGATCCAGTCCAGCAGCCGCCGTCCCCCCAATCCGTCCACCAGACACTTGGGCTGCTCCTCCGTGTACGGCATGAGCCGGGCTCCGCGCCCGGCCCCGACGATGATCGCCTTCATTCCTCTCCTTGGTTCATTGCCCTTGGGACGTCCCACCCGCCGGATGGTGCCGTATCGCCTTCCACAGCGCCGATCCCCGGCGAACCACGCCTGCGGGGGACGCCCCCGCCAAACGAAACGCCACGGTCAACGCGGCCAGCTGCATGAGACATTCCACCGCTACGTAGGCGAGCAGGGTGGTGCGGATGTCGTGCGTCGCCCGGCCCACCAGGTGCACCGTGCCCAGCGCCAGCACGATGCGCGCCGCCTGGAAGCCGAACTGCAGCTCCTGCCGCTCGCGGAGATTGAACACCGGATAGAGCGGCGCGGTCACGAACGACAGGCCCAACAGCGGGGCCATCCACACCGCCATCCGCCCCGCGCCATCCCACGGATGACCCAGGACCAGCACCATCAGGTCACGCCCCAGGCCCAGGAGGATCACCACCGGCACCACGATCAGGAGCAGCAGGTACAGGAAGGTGCGCTCCACGCTCTCGCGCGGCGATCCGGTGCGCTGCTGCTCGGCGCTGCCCCGCTGAAAGAATACCTGCTCGAACGCGTCTCCGATCAGCTGCATGGGAGCGCTGAGCAACCGCTGGATCATCGCGAACTGCCCTACCGTGTCCCCGGGGAAGTTCAGGGCGATGATGAAAATCGGCGCCGCGGAGGCCGCTTGGGAAAACACCGCGGAGCCGGTGACGAACTGCGGGAATTTCTTGAAGCGCGCCGCCGCGCCGACATAGGCCCGCGCCGGCAACGACCGCAGCGCCTGCCCCAACCGTCCCCACGTGGGCCCGCCCAGCAGCACCGCCAGCAGCCCAATGCCGCCCACCCGACCCAGGATCAGCCCGCCACCTCCCATGGGCCGCACGGCGCCCAACGCCACCTGCGCCGCCGCCGTCGCCGTCATCTGGATGGCGCGTGCCCGGCCGATCAACGAGAAGCGCTGCTCCCGCCCCGCCCAGTACTTGAGCGCCTCGGAGACGCCGATCACCAGCGTCCCGACTGGCAGCCAATATAGCCAGCCGCTGAGGGCCGGGGTGCCCAGCGCGGCGGAGAACGCCGGGCCCACCAGCGCTACCGCGATCATGCCGAGGCCCGCAGTGAGGAGCGCCACCAGCATCGCCACGCCGAACACGCCCGCGGCTTCGCGTTCCTCCGCCGGCAACAGAATGGCCCGCTCGTAGCTGCCCGCGCTCAGGAGGCCGCCGATGCTCAGGCAGGACATGAACAGCCCGAACATCCCGAATTGGGCCGGCGTGTACAGCCGGGACAGGACCGGCAGAACCCCGATGGTCACTACCTGGGCCAGCGTGGTGCCGGTTCCCAGGACGCCGACGTCGCGGGTGAAGCTCCCCGGACGCCGCGCGCGCTCCCACGCGCGCGACCACCCGCCGGACTGGGGCTCGCTTCCTCCGGTCACGCCGGGCCGGCTTCGGGGCGTGCGGCGCCGGGCGGCAGCCATCCCGGGTCGGGCGCCGGCGCCCGGCTGTCCGCGGGGGCCGGCCGGCGCGCCAGGCTCACCATGCGCATCATCAGGATACCGAAGATCCAGATGGGCCGGCTGGTGAGATCGCCCGTGAGGTCGGCCATGGTGGCGGCGCACAGCCACAACAGCAGCGCCGCGTACAGGGGCTCGCCGCCGGGCCGACGGCCGGCCCAGAACAAATAGAGGCCGTACGCGATCAGTGGCACAATCAAGAACCCAAACCCGATCAGCCCCTGCTCGCACAGGATCTCCAGCATCGTGTTGTGCGGGTAGATGTGCACCTCGCCCGGCAGCTCCGCCGTGTATCCCGGATAATTGACGAACTCGCCGAGGCCGATGCCGGAGGTGGGATGCTCCAGGAAGCAGCGCCCCGCCTTGACGAACATCAGCTGCCGCTGGAGCAGGCTAAAGCCGCCGGTGGGCGTGCGCAGGACCGCCAACCGCGACAGCAGGGTCTGGAGAATCGGGAGATTGCTCAAGAAACCCCAGGAGAGAACGCCCAGCACCCCGAGGCCCAGGACCAGCACCACTTCGCGCCAGCGGCCCCGCCGCCAGGACACGTGCGCCGCCAGGTTCGCCATCAGGCCCACCGCCACGACGGCCAGGGACTGCTTGGCCGCCGCCACTGCCACGCCCGCCAGGGCGAGCACCATCATCGCGATCGCCAGGCGGCGGTTCTTCACCAGCCAGAACTGCAACAGGATGACCGCCGCGATGGCGTTCAGGTTCCCCTGCCACTGGTAGCGGTGCTCCCCCAGCACCGCGCGCGTGCCACCCAGCGCCGACAGGGACGCCACCACCATGCTGATGGCCACGAATCCCCACAGCAGGCTCCGGATGTCCTCCGGGGACTCCACCAGCTGCGAGACCGCCAGGCCAAAGGGCAGCACCAGGAACACCACGAACAGCACCTTGGCGCGGCCGTAGTCGCTGACGTAGGGCATGCTCGCCAGCTCCCACAGTAGGTAGATGGCCGCCGCCAGCGCGAACCACCAGCCCAGGTGGATCCCCGGGCGCCGCCGCAGCAGGTAGGCCGTCCCCATGTAGCCCACGGTGCCGAGCACGGCCAGCGGGATCTGCTCAGGGCTCAGGCCGAGCGTGGCGATTGGGATCAGGAACAGCGCCGCTCGGCGCAACCGCTGCTCGATCATCGCCCGGCGGCCACCGCCATCCACACCACGGCCAGCGCGAGGTAAAGGCCCAGCAACGTCCCCGCCACGTTGCGGGGCTCGATCCCCAGCACCGCCATCGCCGCGAAGCCGAACGGCAGCAACACTACCAGCCACTGGTCCGACATGAGCCGCCGGGACCAGCCCTTGAGCCGTTTGTAGGCCCCCTCGTCCGGCAACGCGTCCTGGGCCGCCACCCGGAAGGTGGTGAGAACGTACCCCGTGCCCACCGCCGCCACGGTGAGGGCCGCCGAGCCGGTGTACAGCCCCAGCAGCACCACCATCGCCAGGCGGGCCGCATCGCAGCCAATGATATCGAACAGCTCACCCAGGGCGCTGGGCCGACTCAGCCGCGCCAGCGCGCCATCGGAGAAATCGAGCAGTACCTGCCCGTAGACCAGCAGCGCCCCCGCCACCGCCCACCACGGTCGCGCCGTCTGGAGCAGCAGTGCCACGCCCGCGATGCCCATGACCAGGCGTAGCACCGAGAGGTGATTGCCGGAGACGCCCAGCAGGTAGAACGGGTAGGCGATGCGCACACCGGCCCAACGGTGCAGTCGGAAGAGCACGTCTTTGTCGGCCTCGGCGGCCGCGGCCCGAGGCGGGAACCCGGCGGCCAGGAACGCCTTCCAGTCGAGCCGCGGCATGGCCGGCGTCGGGTCCGCTACTCGGTCAGGCGCGCCCGGCGCGGAACCGCCTGCTCCGCCGCCGCGAGGAAGTGGCGGAACTCGGGGGATCCGCTGGCCCGGGCCAGTTTGATCTCTTCGGTCACCAGCACCACGGCCGCCGACAGCAGCGCGATCACTATCCCAAAGAGGACCGCGGTCCGCGGGGCATGGCGCCGGCGGGGCTCGACCAGCAGGCCCGGGTCCTGGAGCACGTTGATGACCGGCGTGCTGCGGACTTCTTCGACGCGCGCATTCTCGTAGGATTGCGCCAGCTCCAGATACACGCTTTGGAGCACCTGCACCCGCCGCTGGAGCCGCTGTTCCACCGCCTCCAGCTCCGGCGAGCCGATAATCCGGTTCTTCCGGTAGAAGTCCGTCAGGGTGTCTTCCGCACCGGTCAACTCGAGCTGCGCCGCCGCCACCCGCCGCTCCAGGAAATCCCGCTCGGAGCGGGCCTGCGACTGGCGGCGGTTGACGTTGTAATCGTTGAGGAGCCGAAGGAACTGCGTGCCCACCGCCTCCGACAGACCGGGGTCCGTGAGCCCCACGCGCAGCGTGACCACGCCGGTGAGCCGGTTCATGCCCACGCTCACGTCTTTTCGGAGGAGGCGGATGGCCCGAAGCACGTTGGTCTCCGAGAGCTCATCGTGCCCGTAGTACTCGAGCAGCGTCCCCTGGAACCCGGCGCCGCTGTCCGCCGCGTACCGGGCCACGACCGCGTCGTGCATCAGCTCGGTGGAGGTCAGCAGATCGGCGTAAAATTCCGGGGTCTCGGCTTCCGCGCGGACGTTGCCCAACCCGTACTGGGCGGCCACCTGTTGCAGCCCGCCCAGAGGATTGCGCTGCTGGACCATGAACATCGCGGTGGCGTCGTACCGCCGGGCACGGATGAACGCCGACCCCAAGCCCACCGCCAGGCCCACGAGCCCGGCCAGGTAGATAATCCGGCGCCGGCGGACCAGGGCTTCCACCCGGAGCCAGAAGCCGGCCGTGCTCGAGATCGGCGCCGTCATGCGGCCGCCTGGTCCAGGAACACCCGCGCCCACAGCTCCGCGATCAAGACCCGCGAGATGTCGGTGTACCAGATGCCGCGCCGGCCCTGGAGGAACTCCTGGTAGTAACTCAGGAACGCGCGCGGATCCACCAGCCCCAGGTCCGCCAGTCGGCTGTTCTGGAAGGTCTCCTCGATGAGTGGCCGGAGATCATGCCGCAGCCACTGCTGTTCGGGCGTGATAAACCCCTGCTTGTCCCGCCGCCACCGGATGACCTCGGGAAGCTCAGGAAGGGCCGCGCGCGCCAGGTACTTGGTCCACCCGCCCCGGAGCTTGATCTCGGTGGGGAGTCCCACCACGAACTCCACCAGGCGGTGATCCAGGAAGGGCAGCCGGATCTCCAGCGAGAACGCCATCGAGTTGCGGTCCTCGTAGTGGGTCAGGGCCGGCACCGAATACCGGTCAATATCCAGCACCTGCCGCTCCCGCATGGTCGCGGCCCGCCCCAGGCGCTCCCGCGACCCGTCCACCAGAACGTACGCCGGGTCGCGGCGCTGCCAGCGGGCGGGCAGGTACCGCTGTGCCTCGCCCAAGTGGAACTGCCAGACCGTGGTGCCCTGCAGCGCCGAAGCCCCGAGGCAACGCAGCGCCGCCACCAGGCGCCCGCGCGCCAGGAGCTCCTGCACGTGAAAGAAGAAGAACTTGCTGTACCCCAGCAGGATCTCGTCGCCCCCCTGGCCGCTCAAGAACACGGTGGCGTCGGTCTCACGCTTGATGGTCTCGAACATCTTGTGCTGTGCCACCACGCCCAGCACCATGAACGGCTCGTCGTTCTGGTAGATGACCTGGCGGAGGCCCTCCAGCACGTGCTCCGGTTGAAATCGAATGCGCTGGCTGGCGAGCCGTTTCTCCGCCACCACCGCGTTGACAAAGCGCTCTTCGCTGAAGCGGCCCTCGGAGACCACGGAGTAAGTGCCCACATCCGAGCCCAGAACGTCGTGCGCGACGCAGGCGATGCCCGAGGAGTCGAGGCCGCCGCTCAGGGGCACCCCCACCTTCACGTCGCTCCGCAACCGGATCCGCACGCTGTCCACGAACAGCTCGCGGAAGTGCTCCACCGGATCGGCGCCGTTTCCGGCGCCGAAGCGGTAGTCCCAGTACTGGTGGAGCCGGGTGTTTCCGGAGGAGAGGTCCACGATCAGGCTGTGCTTAGGCGGGACGGCGCACACGTCCTCGAAGAAGGTCTCCACGGAATGATCCGCCACCGCCTGCCGCAGGTAGGTGGCCATGACCTGCCGGTTCACCCGCACCCGCTCCAGCAGCGGCGTGAGCTGCTTGATCTCGCTGCCGAAGTAAAGATCCGCCCCTCGGCGGATGTAGTAGAGCGGCTTGATGGAGAACCGGTCGCGGCTCAGGATCAGCCGGTGGCGCGGGAGATCCAGCAGGGCGAAGGCCCACATGCCGTTGAGGCGGTCAAAGCCCTCGGGCCCGTACTCGTGGTAGACCTTGAGGATGACTTCGGTGTCGGTGGCGGTGTGGAACGCGTGGCCCAGCCGCTCCAGCTCGGCGCGCAGCTCGACGTAGTTGAACACCTCGCCGTTGTAGCTGATCCAGACGCCGCTCCCGTCGGTCAGCGGCTGGAGCCCCGCGTCGGACAGGTCAATGATGGAGAGCCGGCGGTGACCCAGAAACAGGTCAAAGCTTGCCGGGTTGGCGGGAGCGCCGCACCGGGTGTCGAAGCAGCGGTACCCTGAGCCGTCAGGCCCGCGGTGGGCAACGCGATCCGTAAGCTCCACAAACCGCCGGTGGGCCCGCTCGTCGAACGTGCCGCCGACACGCACCGCACCGAAAACGCCGCACATCTGCTGGTGAGGGCTCCTGGTTGAGAAGACCCGCCACGACCGCGGGCCAATGGCCGGGTAACTTAACGGGTCACAATGTGTTAGGCTAGCTCA
>Ga0326597_10015329_pt1 | contig 10024 bp, 10 predicted proteins | sample RVTome_12_FD_203789 | JGI IMG/M metagenome (GOLD analysis project Ga0326597, IMG submission 203789) | Soil microbial communities from uranium-contaminated site in the Upper Colorado River Basin, Wyoming, United States - RVT100D185 | ecosystem: Environmental > Terrestrial > Soil > Contaminated >...
CATCGACCGCGCGGCTGGCGCGATGGGCCTTAGCACGGTCCGCATGCCGAGCGGCGCCGGACACGACGCGCAGATGATGGCGCAGCTCTCGCCCATGGGCATGATCTTCGTCCCGAGCATCGGTGGCGTCAGCCACTCGCCGCGCGAGTTGACGCGGTGGGAGGATTGCGCGAACGGAGGGGACGTGCTGCTGGAGGCGGTTCTGGCGGTGGACAGGGCGTAGCGGTTCGCGGTTCACGGTTCGCGGAGAGCGGTGCGCGGAGAGCGGTGCGCGGAGAGCCCTGCCCGCACCACCGGGCCTATAATCGGCCTGTGGATCCTTCATCACTCGAGCGTCTTGCGCGCCGGCACGGCGTTGAACTGCTGCTCCAGTTCGGCTCAACTGTGTCGGGCCGGACGCACGCCGGCAGCGACCTCGATCTCGGCGTGCTGTTCGAGCGCGCGCCCTCGTCGCTCGACGACGTGACGACCCTCGGCGGCGAGCTGCAGGCGCTCGTTCCCGGACGCGAAGTGGACGTCGTCGTCGTCAACCACGCCGATCCGCTGTTGCTGAAGCAGATCACCGAGTCGTGCGTCCTGCTGTACGGGTCGCCGGCACGCCTGGCGAGGCTGAAGCTGTACGCCTTCAAGCGCTACACGGACCATCGCCGGTTTCTTCGAATGGAACGCGACTACGTGCGGCGGCACGCCGCGCCCGCCGGGTCATGACCGTCGATCCAGAGCTGGTCACGCGGAAGCTGCTGCTCGTCGCGCGCGATCTCGACGCCATCCGCGGGATTCACGCCGGCGGTCCGACCGCGTATCTCGCGTCGAGCATCGCCCAGGCTGCCGCCGAACGCTACCTCGAGCGAATGGTGGGCCGGATGATCGACGTGAACTACCACCTGCTGACCGGATCGGGCCACCCGCCCCCGGCCGACTACTACGCCTCGTTCGTCCAGCTCGGCGCCGCTGGTATCCTGACGCCGGACTTCGCGCGGTCCAACGGACGCGTGGCGTGGCTTCAGCCGTCGGTTATTAGATAAGGTTCCCGGTTCGCGGTTCGCGGTTCGCGGTTCGCGGTTCGCGGTTCGCGGTTCGCGGTTCGCGGTTCGCGGTTCGCGGTTCCGATTTCCCGATTTCCCGATTTCCCGATTCCCCGATTACTCCGGCCTTCCCCCTGGATTCCAGGCAGGCCGGAAATCCGACCCCGCGAGCCATCGGATCGGCTCGAGCATCGATCGGATGGCGCTGGTCATGTGCGCGAAGTCGATCGTGTCGATCTCGTCCGAGGGCCGGTGGTAGTCGCCGTGCAGACCGAAGCTCGAGACGGTGTGCGCGACGACGCCGGCGCGGGCGAAGCGGATGTTGTCGGACCGGGTGAAGAAGTTCTGCTCGGGGTGCGGGTCGGCGACCAGGCGCGCGCCCTGCGCGGCGAGCCGCTCGCCGAGGTTCGACCGCTCGTAGCCGGTGAGCCAGAGCGTCTGCGGATCGATCGCGGCGTCGGGCCGGCCGATCATCTCGAACTGCAGGTCGGCGACAATCCGGTCGAGCGGCACGACGGGCTGGCCGACGAAGTACGCGGCGCCGTGGCCGCCGCGCTCCTCGCTGCCGAAGAGCGCGAACACGATCGTCCGTCGCGGCCGCGGCCCGGCGGCGAGCGCGCGCGCCAGCTCCATCACCGCCACCGTCCCGGACGCATCGTCGTCCGCGCCGTTGTAGATCGTGTCGCCCTCGGTGCCGCGGCTGCCGACGTGGTCGATGTGGGCGCTGAGCACCAGCACGTCCTCGGCGGCCACCGCGTTCGCTCCGGCGAGGCGGCCGACGACGTTCCAGGTATAGGAGCGGCGGGGCTCGCCGAGCGGCGCGCGGAGCGTGACGACGGTGCGGTCGAAGAGCGCGCCGAGCGCGGCGTGGGTCTCGGCGTTGACGTACACGATCGACGGGCGGGTGGCCGGCGCGGCGGCGAGGCGCGTGATTTCGGTCGGCAAACGCGGCGGATTCGCGCCGCGGGCCTGCCACTGTCCGTTCTCGCGGTCGGTCGCGAGCGCGATGAGCATCGACGCGCCGGGGACGGGCGTCGCCGCGCGGCCTTCGGGCAGCAGCAGGACGGTGCCCATCGGAACCGCCTCCTGCCCTTCGTACTTCAATATCTGCCCGGAGGTCGTCGGGCGCGCGAGCGTCCAGACGAGCATCTCGCGGCCGTGCGTGAGCGTGAGGCCGCCGGCCTCGAGCGTCGGCGGGCCGGTGACGTCGAAGTCGGCCAGCGCAATCGTCTGGACGAAGCCGCCGGCGTCGCCCATCGGCTCGAGCCCCCAGCGTGTGAACTGCGCGGCGATGTACTGCGCGGCCAGCCACTCCTCGCGCGTGCCGCTGCCGCGGCCGTTGAGCGCGTCGCTCGCCAGGAACTCCATGTGCGCCCGAACCGAGGCCTCGGTGATGGCCGAGGCGGCCGACTCGAACGCGCGCGCGCCGGCCTGGATGGCGATCAGGTCGCGCGGCTGGGTGCCGCCGGTCGAGGGCGGCTGGTTCGCGGCGCAGGCGGAGGCAGCGACAAGAACGATGACCGGCCAGAATCTGGAAGCTGGAAGCCGGAATCTCATGGCATCTGCATCTGGAAGCTGGAATCTGGAATCTGCGGTCATCTGCAATGCCCCTCCGTCTATCGGATCAGGAGCAGCAGGGCGATAAGGGCGCTCAGCACGAAGACTGCCACGAGGGCGGCGCCTGGGCCGATGGGGCCGGCGCCCGGCGCCCGGCGCCTGACGCTTGACTCGGCGTTCGCCGCGGCGCCCGGCTTCGGCGCGAACTCGGGGATGGGCATCGCGACCGTCTCGGCCTCCGGGGCGATGACCAGGCCGGAGCCGGTGACGCGGTGGTTGCGGATGCCGGACTCGACCTCCTCGCGGAACTCGGCGGCCGACTGGAAGCGACCGTCGGGATCGCGGACGAGCGCGCGAGCGAGGAGGCGCTCGACCCAGTCCGGCGCGTCGTGGCGGTACGCCCGCACGGGCTGGGGCACACCGGTGACGCGCGCGTCGGCGATGAGCGCCGGCGTCCTGCCGGTGAACGGCAGTTTGCCGGTCACCAGGAAATAGAACACCAGGCCTGCCGAGTAGATGTCGGAGCGCGCGTCAACTGGCGCGCCGGTCACCTGCTCGGGCGCCATGTATCCGGGCGTGCCGACGAGCATGCCGGCCTCGGTCACGCGCTCGGCGCCGCTGACGAGCGCAACGCCGAAGTCGAGCACCTTGAGCCGGCCCGTGGTGGTGAGTAACAGATTGCCGGGCTTGATGTCGCGGTGGACGACGCCGACACGGTGCGCCTCGTCCAGCGCCGCGAGCGCCTGCACGAGCAGCGCGGCGGCGCGGACGAACGCCAGCGGGCCCTGCTGGCGGACCAGGCGATCGAGCGTCTCGCCCTCGAGCAGCTCCATCACCATCAGGCGCTGCTTGCCGTGCTCGACGATGTCCAGGACCTTGGTGATGCCCTGATGGCCCACGCGCGACAGCGCTTCGGCTTCGGTCTCGAAGCGGCGGATCTGAACGGGATCGACGGTCGCGGTGTTGAGGGCCTTGATGGCGACCTCACGATTGGCGTCGAGATCGACGGCGCGGTACACCGTGCCGACGCCCCCGCGGCCAATCGACTCGAGGATGCGGTACCTGCCGATCGTCTCGCCAACCATGCGCGTCAGTCTGTCACACCGAACGGCCCGCTCAGGGCCGATTCTTCGTGTTCTCGATCGGCACGTCCTCCCGGTCGCCCCACTCCTTCCAGGAGCCGGTGTAGTTGCGGACGTCGGGGAAGCCGAGGATGCGGAGCGCGAGGTAGGTGTGGGCGGCGCGGTAGCCGCCCTGGCAGTACGTCACCGCCTCGCGATCGGGCGTCACGCCGATGTCGGCATACATCGCGCGCAGGTCATCGACCGGCTTGAACCGGCCGTCGGGGGCGAGATTGCGGCGCCATTCGAGGTGGACGGCGCCGGGAATCGCGCCGCCGCGCTTCGCGCGCACGACCTCGCCGCGATACTCGCCGTCGCTGCGCGTGTCGATGATGACGGTGCCAGGATTGCCGAGCCGCTCGTGCACCTGGTCGAGCGTCGCCAGCTTCGACGGATCGGGCGTGCCGTGCCAGTCGCTCGGCACGGGGGCGACGGCGTCGGTCGTGAGCGGCTTCCCCGCCGCGGTCCAGGCCGCGACGCCGCCGTCGAGCACCCGCGCACGCGGATGGCCGAGGTACTCGAGCAACCAGAACGCGCGCGCCGCCCGGATGCCGGAGTCGTTCTCGTAGACGACCACGGGGCGGTCGGGCGTGACGCCGCGCAGGGAAAACAGGTGGCCGATCATCCACATGAAGGCGCGAAGCGGCCGTTCGCCGGTGTCGATGAGGCTGACACCCCAGAGGTCGAGGTGCACGGCGCCGGCGATGTGGCCGGCCGCGAACTGCTCGGCGGGGCGGCAGTCGACGAGGAGCGAGGCGGCGTCAGGAACGGAAACGAGGGGGACGGGCGAGTTTTCCACAGGTCTGGCCATTCTGGTGCCAGGGGTCGGCTGGATCAAGCGCCGACCCCTGGCACCGATTGAGCCACACCTGTGGAAAACTCGCCCGTCCCCCTAGACTGCATACCGCACCAGAAACAGCGCCGCGAACACATACGCCAGCCAGCCGAGCTCGCGGCCCCGGCCCGTCGCGGGCTTCAGCACCGCATACGCGATGAACCCGAACGCGATTCCGTCCGTGATGCTGAACGCGAGCGGCATCGTGATCATCGCGAGGAATGCCGGAATCGCCTCGGTGAGGTCCTCCCACCGGACCCGCCGCACGCTCTCCATCATCATTACGCCCACGAGCACGAGCGCGGGCGCGACGATCGGATAGAGCGTCGCGCCCTCGCCGGTCGTCAGCCCGCTGCCCACCATGCCGACGAGCGGATAGAAGAACAGCGCGAGCAGAAACAGCGCCGCCGTCACGACGGCCGCCAGGCCGGTCCGGCCGCCGGCGGCGACGCCGGCCGAGCTTTCGATGTACGCCGTGACCGTCGAGGTGCCGAGTGCGGCGCCGACGACGGTGCCGACCGCGTCGGCCATGAGCGCTTGCCGGGCGCGCGGCAGCGTGCCGTCTTCGTGCAGCAGCCCGATGCGGCTCGCGAGGCCGACGAGCGTGCCGATCGAGTCGAAGAGCGCGAGCAGGAAGAACACGAAGACGACCTCGATGAGCGCGGGCGAGAACGCACCGAGCACGTCGAGCTGCAGGAACGTCGGCGCAAGGGACGGCGGCGCGCCGACGACGCCGGTGAACTCGACCAGCCCCGCGGCTACCGCCACGATGGTCGCGACCCCCATGCCGATGAGGAGGGCCGCCTTCACGCCGCGCGCCATCAGCACCGCCGTCAGCGCGAGCGTCCCGAGCGCGAGCAGCACCGGGGCGGACTTCAGGGAGCCGAGCGTGACGAGCGTCCCGGGCGCGTCCACGATCACGCCGGCCCACTCGAGGCCGATCGCGGCGATCAGCAGGCCGATGCCGACGGTGATCGCGTGCTTGAACGAGTCGGGAATCGCGGAGATGACCCGCTCGCGCAGGCCGACGCCGGCGGTCAGGATGAACAGCAGCCCGGCAATCGCCACCGCGCCAAGCGCGACCGGCCACGGCGTGCCGCCGGCGACGACAACGGTGAAGGCGAAGAAGAAATTGTGGCCCATCGCCGGCGCGACGACGATAGGATAGTTGGCCCAGAGGGCCATGATGAGCGTGGCGACGGCCGTAGCGATGCACGTCGCCGCCAGCACCGCGCCCTGGTCCATCCCCGCGGCGGCGAGGACGGTCGGCTGGACGAAGATGATGTACGCCGACGCGAGAAATGTCGTCGCGCCGGCGAGCGCCTCAGTGCGAACCGTGGTGCCCGACGCCCGGAGTCCGAACCAGCGATCGAGCATCCGCCCGCGCCGCTACTGGATCGCCACGTAACGCCAGAGGCGGGCGACTTCCTTCGCGTCCACGTATTTGCCGATCTCCTTCTCGAACTGCGCCTTCGACGTCCACGGGCGGTATTCCTTGAACTCGCGCACCATGCGGCGGCCGGCGCCGGGAATGCTCATGATGTCCTCGTCGCTCGCGGTGTTGAGGTTCACCGGAATGAAGACGTACTGCTTCAGGCGATTCGTCTCGTCCATCCCGACGTACTTGCTGATCTCCTTGTCGAACTGCGCCCAGCTCGTCCACGGGCGGTATTCCGCGAACTCGCGCGCCATCCGGCGGCCGGCGCCGGGAATGAGCACGATCTCCTCGGACGTCGCCGTGTTCAGGTTCACGTGAACGAACGCCTTGGCATAGAGCGCGGTCGTCTGCTCCGCGGTGAGACCGGCCGCCATGAGCGCCTTGTGCAGATCGACGATGCTCATGAACGGCTTGCCGTCGGTGACCGCCGTGACGGCCGCCGGCGTCACGTGCGGCAGCGCCGCGAGCTGCTCAGCCGTCGCGATGTTGAAGTCCGTCAGGCCGGCGCCGACCTGCGCGCGGACGGTGACGCCGACGAATGCGACGGCCACGAGCGCCACCGCGACAATTGACAGGAACGTGCCTCGGGTCATTGTTCAGTCTCCTTCATGGCCGGCGTCGCCGGGCTGAGTGACGGATGGCGGTAGGAATAGATGAGGCCCAGAAAACCCAATTGTGTCATGGCGCCGGGCGCAAGTGCAGGCGGCGCCTTGGCGGTCATCACCTTGCGGAACAGGTCCCAGGCCGGCTGGTCGGCGTTGATCTCCATCTGAAACTCGAGGTTGCCCTGGTAGTGGAGGACGGTGCCGACGAGTCCGGCGACGACGAAGAGCAGCATGACGACCTGCAGCACGCGGATGCTCGCCGCGCCGCCGGCGGTGACGTGCCAGAGGATGGTCGCGAGGGCGAGCCCGTTGAGCCCGAGCGGGATCAACTGCTTGACCTCTTCGTAGTGCGCGAGCAGGAGCAAGTCGACGGTCGTGGCCGTCACGCCGAGCACGAGCAGCGCGAGCAGCAGGCGGCGGATACTGATCAGAGTCGGCATCTCGGCTCTCGGCTCTCAGCGCTTCGGCGGGCCGGCTAGAGCCGGCCCCTCCACATACTCGGCGGGGCGGGCGTGAGCCACTCCATGTCTCGTTAGTCTACGCGCGGCGCGGGGAATCGTTTCGGATCGTCCTCCCGGATCTTCTCGAGGTGCGCCTCGACGGTCTGGCGGGCCGCGCGGAAGATCGCCGGCGTGAGGCTTCCGTAGATGGTGGCGACGATGGCGTCCGGATCGGCGGTGCCGCGGGCCAGGCAGTCGAGCACCTGGCGCTCGCGCAGGCGGCGGTGCTCGAGGTACTCGCGGATGAGGTCGAGCGGCCGGTCGATGACCGGCCCGTGCGCGGGACAGATGCGCGCGGGCCCGAGCGACGCGAGCCGCTCGAGCGAGGCCAGGTACGCGCGAAGCCCGCCGCCGCGGCCGGCCGGGATCATCACGGTCGTGCCGGCGATCACCATGTCGCCGGCGTAGAGGCTCCCGGTCGTCCCGTCCCAGAAGCAGACGTGGTCCGGCGCGTGGCCGGGCGTGTGGAGCACGACGAGCGACGCGCGGCCGGTGTCGATCGTGTCGCCGTCGGCGAGCGGCCGCCAGCCGGACTCGCCCTCGAGCGGGAACTTGGCGGCCTCCAGAGCGGGCCAGCGCGCGACGAGCGCGGGCACGCCCGAGGCGTGGTCGGCGTGGTGATGGGTGACGAGGACGCGCGCGAGCGCGCGCCCTCGGAGCGCGCCGGCGACGGCGTCCACGTGGTCGGCGGCGCCGATGCCGGCGTCCACGAGCGCCGGCTCGTCGCCGTCGAGGAGCCAGGTGTTGTTGCCGTCGCCGGTGAGGGGGCCCGGGTTTCGGGCGTGGATCAACATGGGGACGGGCGAGTTTTCCACAGGTTGGGGCCTTTGGGTGCCAGGGGTCGGCCGGAGGGCCGCGCCCGACGGGCCGACCCCTGGCACCCACGGGCCCCAACCTGTGGAAAACTCGCCCGTCCCCTAAAACTCAACCTTCACCCGCCCGAACGCGAAGTCCCGGCCCGTGAAGCGGCCGAGCGTGTCGTCGCTCGTGCCGACGAACGCGCCGGCCGACACCTCGAGCGCCGTGTTGTCGGCCACCTGCCACCGCCACAGGCCGCGCAGGAACGCCGAGCGGTCGGCCGGGTTCACGACGACGAACGCGCGAACCAGGTGCACCTCCCGCGCGAGCGATCGCTCGACCGACGCAACGACGGTGACATCCTTCCGTTCGACGCCGGGATCCTCGTCCGACCATTCACGATGGAAGAGGCCGGTTGCGTAGACGCGGAACTCGCCGGCCCGGCGGTCGAAGCCGATGCCGGCGTCGATCGCCCGGCCGCGCACGACGCCGGGCGTCGTCACGCCCATCAGCTGCTTCCCGGTGAACGCAGCGACCTCACCTCGAATCGCCCACTCCCCCGTGACGGTCTCGAAGTCGCCGGCGTACATCCGGAAGCGCGGGAACGTCTCGAACGCGACGAGACCGAAGCCATCGGCACCCTCGAAGGCCGCGACCGCGAAGTCCAGGCGCCCGGCCGTCGCCGACACGCGCACGCCGCCCAGCGGGTTCGACCAGCTCACGCCGGGCTCGCGCGCTTCGATCTCGGGGCTCGCGACCATCACGCCCGCCGGCAGCGCCAGATCGTTCAGCAGATTGAACGGCGACGAGGCCTCGTCCAGCACGTCATAGGCGCCGCGCTCGAACCGCGGCACGAGCACGCCCTCGATCGTGAACCCGTCGATTGGATACACGCGAGCCCGCACGAAGCTCACCGGGCGCCGCGCCTCGCTCCGGCCGTCGAGCAGGTACTTCGTGACGTCGAGCGGGTTGATGACGTCGGATGGCTGCACCTCGTCCAGCCGGCCCCACACGAGCCGACCCCGGCCGGCGCGGAGATCCGCGCGGTTCGCGATGAGCTCGACCCACGCTTCGCGGACTTCGCCGTAGGTGTCGATGGTGTTTCCGACCGAGGCGCGATGGGCCGCGAGGCCTTCGATGTAGCCCTCGGCGTGCGCACGCAGCCAGCCGGCCGGCTCGATCGTGACGTCGGCCGCCAGACGCGGCCGCAATTCGACGACGTCGCGGCGCGGCAGCCAGTCGGCGAGCACGGATACTTCGCCGCCAATGTCGAAGATGTGCCGTGGCGCGGACTGCGGGCCGGCTGAAGCCGGCCCAGGCGGCGGCGCCGCCAGGCCCGCCACGATCGCCGCCGCGAGCAGCCAGGCCCCCATCACGCGTCACCCCGGCGCGCGCGGAGCACGCGGTTCGCGCGCACCCGGTCCGGACCGAACAACCGCGGCATCAGCGTGATCGTCGCCGGGAGGATGAACACCTCGGCCAGGAACGCGACGATCATCGTGAGCGCGAGCAGGCCGCCGAACCAGGCCGTCGGCCGGTACTCGGACATCGCCAGTATCGCGAAGGCGCAACTGTTGATGATCGCGGCCGTGAGCGCCGCGCGGCCCTCGTGCGTCGCGGCCTGCTCGATCGCTTCGGGCGCCGTCTTCCCCCGTCCGGTCTCCCGGCGATACCGGCTGATGAAGTGCACCGTGTCGTCGTCCACCACGCCGAGCGCGACGCTCGCGAGCATGACCGTCGCGACGTTCAGCGAGATGTCGAACCAGCCCATGACGCCGAAGACGGCCAGCACGGGAAACAGGTTCGGCACGATCGCGAGCAGCCCGAACCGCCACGAGCGAAAGACGATGAAGATGACGCCGAAGACGGTGACGAAGGCCGTCGTGAAGCTCGCGATCTGCGACCGCACGAGATACGTGTCGAGCGTCGCGAACAGGTGCCCGGCGCCGGTGACCGTCGCCCGCACGGGCGTGCCCTCGAACACCTCGTCGGCCCGGCGCTCGACGATCTGAAGCTGCTCGTACAGCAGGTCCGAGCTCATCGCCGTCTGCTTCACCGTGATCTGCGATCGCGAGAAGTCGCTGGCCGCCACCTGCGCGAGCTCGATGCGGCCCTGGTCGGCGAGCGTGAAGACGAAGAGCTCCT
>Ga0326597_10015330_pt1 | contig 10023 bp, 6 predicted proteins | sample RVTome_12_FD_203789 | JGI IMG/M metagenome (GOLD analysis project Ga0326597, IMG submission 203789) | Soil microbial communities from uranium-contaminated site in the Upper Colorado River Basin, Wyoming, United States - RVT100D185 | ecosystem: Environmental > Terrestrial > Soil > Contaminated >...
GAACACCGGGGCGATGGCGAGCTGGATGACGTGCGCGATGTCGCCGAGGTTGGAGAGCGGGAGCGGGGTCACAGGGTCGGATGGGCGTATTGTCCGCCGAGCGCGGCGATGCCGAAAGCCGCGCCGGCGATGTCGAAGTTGAAGGAGAAGTGCTGGCTCGCCGCCTGCACGTCTCGCAGGTAGCGCTGCAGAGGGTCGCGAGTGTAGATCGCGTTCGCGCCGTAGAACGACCATAGCGTCTCCACCGCCTCGCGGCACTGGCCTACGGCGAAGGTGTTCTGCGCGCGCAGGCGCAGCTTCGTTTCCATGTCCAGGGGCTCTCCCTTGCCGAAGGCCATCGCCGAGTCGCGCATCAGGGATCTCGCGGAGTCGATCAGGCAGCGGGCCCTGGCGAGCTTCACCTGCACCGCCTGGAAGTCCGAGACCTTGGCGCCGGTGTAGGTGCCGACGCGGCTGGCGAACTTTTCTCTGACGTGCTCGTAAGCGCCTTCGGCAGTGCCGAGGGCGGTGGCCGAGAGCGGGTGGCCGGCGGCGGCGGTGAGCGCCACCCTGTAGAGCGTCCCCGGGTTGTACTTCCCTCCCGGGTGTTCCGAGCCGCCGCGGCATTTCGCCATTTCCAATGCTCTGCGCCCGGGGACGAAGAGTTCCTTCACCTCGACATCCTTGCTGCCCGTTCCCACCATCCCCATCGCGTACCAGGTGTCGTGGATCTGGTAGTCGGACTTGGGCACCAGGCAAAGGCGCCAGTCGATGGCTGTCTTGCCGTCGTCGCCGTAAATCGTGACCGCGAGCATGTTCCAGTCCGAGTTGTCGACGCCGGAGGAGAAGGGCCACCTTCCGCTGACGATGAAGCCCGCGTCGGTCTTTCGTCCCCTGCCCGCGGCCAGGGCGATCGACGAAGCGATCAGGGCGTCGGGATTCGCGTCCCAGACCTCGTGCTGCGTTTCCGGCTCGTAGTAGCCGAGGATCCAGTGGTGGCAGCCGAGATTGCCCACGTTCCAGGCGGTGGAGGGGCAGCCGCGCGCGAGCTCGGCGACGATGTCCACTACCGCGTGGAAAGGGAGCTCCATCCCGGCGAAGCGGCTGGGCTGGTGGAAGCGAAAGAGGCCCTGCTCGTGCAGGAGCTGCTCGTTTTCGCGGAGCAGGACGCGGGCGTCTTCGCTCGCCTGCGCGCGCTCCTTGAGCGTGGCGACGCAGGCGCGCGCACGGCGCATGGCCTCGTCGTAGGAGACGCCGCCGAAGTCGCGGCGCTTGGATTGCGGGAGAGTGCCGATGCCGGTGAAGGCAGACTGCATGGTATGCCGAGCGCCCTACTCGCTAATGAATCACCAAAAAGCCTACGCCCATCCAGTCAAGTAGGAAAGGCGACTCCTGGGCTATTTGGCAGCGACCAGTCTTCGAAGCTACGACCAGTACGCGTATGCGATATAGGCAGCGATGGCGATCAGGACCAGGATGATCCAGATCCAGATCGTCCAGGATCCGAACCTTGATCCTTTCTTCACCGTATGAAGAAGGTTTGGGCTGGCGCTGGAGTGGTAGCCGTTTTCCCCGCCGCCGGACGTGTAGGCCGCCCGGATCTTGTGTGCACCGGCACCCAGGCGGTTCGTCGTGAGGCGCGCCTGACCTCGTTCGTCCAGCTTTACGGGCGCACCCGCCGCGACGCCATCAATCAGAAATGTGATGCTGCCCGTCGGCGTCGGCCTGCCGCTGGTCATGGGTAACACGATTGCCGTGACGACCAGCGGTTCGCCGGAACGAGTCCCCTCCTTGTCGCCCATGATCTGCACCGTACTACCATGAAGCCTCAGATCCTGTTGTAGGAGATAAGCTTTAGCAAAGCCCTTGTCGCCAGTCGTTGCCACGTCGAACACGCAGTTAGCATGCAGGTCCCCGATGGTAACCCCCTTGCATATCTCCTCCGCCTCCGCGACCGGGATGTTCACGGGCGTCGGGGCTCCGGGGATATTGAATTGTGGTTTCAATATGCTCGGAGGTGTCTCGGCGGGCCAGTCCCGGTCGGTGAAGGTCTCGGTCGACGTCCCCCGCGTATACACGAACAAGCTCGTTTCGTCAGTCACACGCCATGCGTCCGCAAAGGTCTTGTAGAGCGCAATATAACGATCGTGCAGCGCCTTCGGCCTTGGGCCAACCGTCGCGCCACTCGGTAGGGTCGGTAGCCATGTCTGTTCCGGGATGCTACCCATGATCCCCTCGTCAGCCTGAGTATGCGAGACATGTATGTCCAGTATCCAGATGTGCCATAAACGCGGCGCGACCGTGAGAACAGCCCCGTGCGCGTAGTCGACACGAAGCCCGGTTTCGCCGCCCGCATCGAAAGCACTGACGCGATGACCTTCGAGGTCGATCCCCGCAGTCGAAAGTTCCGCTGGCTTTCCGTCCAGAAAGAACTGCAGTCGGCTGTTCCCTTCACCCCCACTGGGTTGATAGGAGATTCGGTGCGAGCCTACGCGTGCCGCAACGGCGGTGTTCACGCTTACACTCGAGGTCAGACCACTGTAGCCGTCGGTGATCGGATTTGCCGTTTCCACGGGCGTCTGGCGGGTTTGGATCTCCAGACCCTCCCTGTCGCGCAGGAGCATGAATTCACCGACAGCTTGGAAGTCGTAGGACTTCCCGTCCACTGTGCGAATGTGCGGATCTCCGGTATCGGAGCCATCATCGGAACCGCCGATCTTGAGTCGGAAAACGGCCTGACCCTGAAGACCGAGGATGGAATCAGTTGCCGTGATGTAGACGTAATAGATACCGTCTGTGATCCCGCCTGGATAGGTCCATGACCATGTGCCCAGACCGGTTGTGAGGCCTGCCATGGCCGCAAGCGGCCCCCCGGGAGTTCCGTAGGTCGCGGCGAGGGTCACGGGATTCCCCTCTGGAGAGGAGTAGGTGCCCCGCCGTTGGGGAGGAGATGCTCCTGCGTACGCCCACGAGCCGCCTACATCGACATAGGGCCTCTCCTTTCCGTTCAGGTCCGTCACCACAAACTCCCCGATCATCCCTCGATGGTGGTGGAAGAAGATGTGGCAGTGGAAGAGCCAGCGACCCAGGAAACCGCCCAGCGTTGCGCCATCGACGAGCATACGGTCGTCGAGTTGAACCCTGAATGTGAGCGTGTAATCGGCCGGCACATTGATGCTGTCTCTGAACTCGCGATAACCCCACGTGAAGGTCGGGTTGGCTGCACGTGTGAGCGAGAGTGGCTGCATTGAGAAGCCGTGCAGATGGAAGGGATGGTGCGCGTCGCTCGTATTCGTGACCGTCAGCTCCAATCTGCGGCCTTTTTCTGCGTAACGAGTTGATCCGATGTGCAGCGTGTTGGGGTAGTGGGGGTCGGGGGGTGTGCCGTGAAGGGCCGTCCCCGCTATCCCGTTGATGCCGGGGGGGCCATTGGTGAGTTGGATGTCCTGGTTCGCCATGCCAAACTTGGGCGCTACAAAGCCGCCCGCCGGGGTGAGAAGCGTGGCGTTAAATGCGCCGAGCGTTGGCACGAGTGGACCAGGAAACCCGACCTTGGCCCGCAGCGGGGTACCGCCGACGCCATTGGGGCCACCGACAATTGCATAGGCGGGACTGTCTGCGGGATCGGCGGTGACCTCCAGGTGCATCACCGGCACGGTGGGGAGCTTCGCGAATGGTCCTCCCCCCGCCGCCCCAGCACCGAGCCGTTCGAAGTCCCGCGTCCATAGGGTCAACACAGTGCCGACCGCTAATTCCGCAGGGATGGCCACCACGACATCCGCGCGGACGGATGGTGGAAGCAGGATCTCTCCGGAGTCGTACTTGGGGTCGAAAGTTCCAACTGGCACGGGAGGGGTGACGCCTTCCAGAACCGCGTTGTCGAGTAGACCCCCTTCACCGCCAACTCGAACCAACGGCACCTGTAGGCCGGCACCGTCAGTGAGCCTGAGACGGAAGTACCTGGTAGTGGCGCAATTGACGATTTGCAGACGGAGTCCCTGTCCGCGCCGGACGGGCAGCCTGTAAGTAGTAGCATCTAGCGGCACCGCCGCCGGCGCAGAGGGTGTTCCTCCGCGTCCGCCGACGTTCACGCCGTTGGTGAGCACGGTCTGCCCCTCGTTGATCCGCCCGGACATCGCCATCAGGCTAGGAACATCGCCAGCGCCGTACAAAGCAACAGTAACAGGCATGCCATCGTCGTCCACCGCGGGCCCCGGCCCCGGTGGGGTGAACTCGCAGAGAGTCTGTGGGGTGGGGCCTGGTTGCGAGGTCGCACCGCTCAGCCATTCCGCCCCGCCCAGCGAGGCGTACGCGTCGGTGTTCATTCCCGAAACCTTGCACACCGTGATGTCGCTCAACACAATCTGTTTGGTGTCTGCCGAGAGCGGGAGCACAACACCATCTGCGAGCGTGTCCTCATCCGGGTCGGTGACGACGATCATTCCATACAACCCCCGGAACACCCGGTTGGTGGAGTTGTGATGGTGCGGGTGGTACCAGAAAATTCCTGGCCGCGTGACCTTGAACTTATAGAGGTAGGTCCCGCCAGCCGGGACTCCGCCAGGTCCTCCGAGAGTTTGTATTGGTGGAACACCAGCGAGGACGTCAGCTTGTGTCACCTCGGTTCCATCGGCGGAGTTCGCCAGCTCAATGCCGTGCCAGTGAATGCCTGTCGGATACGGGAGGTTGTTGACCAAACGGACAATCACGGTGTCGCCCACAGTGAGCCGGAAAGTGGGGCCTGGGATTGCCCCGTTGTACGTCTCGGCGTTCATGCTGGTCGTACCAGAGACGATCGGAAGAAGAGAGGTGGTGAGGGTTGTCTGAATGACTCCCGCAACGGCAGGTCCCGGGGTTGGAATGACGTCTGGAGTTATGTAAGGGTTGGAGACGACTGCTCCGATCTGTGTTGTCATGAGAGCACCTGTCCCATTCGTCGCACGTTCATGAGATCGCTCGCTTCAAACCAGCCGGATGAACTTCGCTCGCGACGGTACACCGGCAGTGTTCAACAGAAACAGCATGTAATAGCCGCGACCGGCTATCGCATGCGTGTGACCGCCTCCCGCGCCGTAGGGGTACACCCTTCCGTCGGGCGCGGTGACGCTGATTGTGCTCGGGCCGGTCACGGTATGCGCAAGGGGGATGACCCGCTGCTCCGTGTCGGTCTGGTGGGTCACCGCCATCGGCTTCACCATGACCACCCGGTTGATGCCCATGGGGTCCGACGTGCCGACGTCGAAGGTCGAGCCGTGCAGGACGATCGTGCCTGCAGCGGGATCCGGGAACGACGTGATATCGGGTCGCGCGCTCTCCGGGAGCGGGGCTCCGAAGGAATCGAAGAGGTACGGCGGACTGAAGACTTCGATCGTATTGCCGGCACCGTCACCACCCGATACCATGACCTTGGCGCTCGGGAGCAACAGTGCGGTCGAGTGATGCTGTCGCGCGTATTGCAAGGTATCCATTGACGAGAGCGTGCCCAGCCCGACTCCTGAAGGCGGGCGATACAGCATGCACGCGCCCCCGTTGGGCGGACTGCCGCTGGGAGGAATCCCTCCCAAGATGAAGACCGCGCCATCCGGCAGCGCGACGGCATTGACCGACGCCCGCGCGACTCCATCCGGGAAGGTCCCGGTGAGCCACATCGAGCTCGGCGACGCGGGAACGTCGACCACCGCGATCGTGTTCGCCGTCGCTCCACCCCCCACCACGAGAACCCGATCGGGATCCGTCGACGTCTGCTTCAGCATCAGCACGGAGAATCCATTCTGTCGATCCGGATCCGAGGCCGCCTGCGTGACATCGGTCCACTGCCCACGGTCGAGCGCGGTGAAAGAGAAGACCGCTGTCCGATCGGGGCTGCCGGTCCGATCGCCGACGCGCGTGTGAAAGATCTCGCCGTTCGGCGTGAGATGCAGGCCCGCATACAGCTTGGGAAACGCTCGATCCGCCGACGTATCCCCTGGTCCGGCCGGTCCGTACACTGGCGTGAACGTGTTGGAGGATTCGTTGTAAATCTCCATCGGGGAAATGGCGGCTCCGCCGTTGAAGGCACTGCCGCCCACCACCAGAACTCGTCCCGAGTCGTCTCCCAACGTGACGCAGGTCGGATACCAGCGCGCTTGAGCCATCGTGCCGGCCGGTTCCCATAGCTCGGAGTCCGGGTTGAACTTCCAGGCCGTCGCCCGGGTCGGGGCGTCGCCGCCGACAGCGAGCAGCTTGCCGTCGGAGAGAAACGAATGTCCGCAGCACGCGAGGCGATTGCTTCCCAGGCCGGTCGTGGTCCCGTTGAGCAGCCTAAACGCCGTGGCCTCGACAGGGTCTTCCGGATCCCAGATGACCGTGTCGGGAGAATATGCGTCGGCGATGAACAGCACGTGGCCGGTGCGCAGCAGCGCTGCGTGGATTACGCTAATCGGTGTCGGCATAGAGCACCTCCCATTTTCCTCGGAACCTCGGCGAGAACAATCGGATCAACTTATCCAGAATGGCGCGATCGAAACCCGGAATCGTCTGCAGCTGACTGACGTGACGGAAGCCGTGCAACGGGTTGTAGTCGTCTCTCGCCCGGATCACGCGCTTAGCCAGCTCTCTCTCAAGCACCACCTCGGTCTTCCGTTTCCCCTTCGGTCCGGGATGACCATGCGAGTCGCGAACCTCATCGTGGTGAAGTCGCTCGTCGACCTCCATGACTCGCTCGTCGACCAGCAGAATCTCGTTCGGTGGCGGCATCATGAGGTCTTCGGGGCTGCGCGCCGCGTTCAAGAAACCAAGAACGCGTCGATGAACTTTTACATCAATCATCGGTTGTTTGATCTGAGCCATGTTTCTCCTCCTTCCATGCAACTTGAGAGAATGGCTCCCGCCCGCTGGCGGGAAGCCGATGAAGAAGTGCGGATGGCCGCGATCCTGCGGGAAGCCGACACGACGCCGGTCTCCGGGTCTAATGGAGGAACACGAAGGTGGCCTCGGAGGGCACGCCCGAACTATTGATCAAGAACAGCATGTAATAGCCCTTCGGAGCCAGCCCGTGCGGGTGGGCTGGACTCGGGGCGGTCGCAGCCAGCGTGGTGGCGCCGGCCGCGGTGAACGAGAGCGGGATGACGCGCTGTTCGCTGTCGGTTTGGTGTGACACCGCCATCGGCCGAACCAGCGTGACTCTGTAAATATCAGCGGCATCCGGCGTCTCGATCGTGAAGGGGCTGCCGTGGTGGATCGGGTCCGGAGACACCGAGGATATCGTCGGCCGCGGGCCTGCGAACAGGTAGGGCGGTTGAAACACTTCGATTTCGCTTTCACCTGCCGTGCTCTGTCCACCGGTCGCCATGACTTCTCCGGTGGGCAGGAGCAGGGCGACGGAGTGGTAGCGGCGCGAGTACGTCAACTCGTCCATCTCGGTCCAGGAGAGCGTCTCCGGATCGTAGAGCCAGCAGGGCTCACTCACGTCCGCGCCACCGCAAACGAAGACCGTGCCATCGGGCAACAAAACGACATTGGGATGGATGCGTTGCGTTGGTTGAGCCTGACCCGGAGCGGTGGGCAGGGGCAAGTCCGGACCCCATGCCGGTGCCGGCACGGAGAGATCGATCTTGGCGTACGTATTGGACTTGGCCGCATCGCCTCCCCCCGCGACCATGACCTGTATGTAGGGCGGGGACTGCCTCACAAGCAGAACAGACATCCCCTTGGTGCGGTCCTGAGCGCCCGTGTCGGCCCATGAGCCGCTAACGCCGCCGAAGGTGAGGATGGAGGATGGCTCGTTGACCGTGCATGCACCAGGCGTCTCGCTGTTGTTCCGGAAGCCCACAGGCGCGAAGAAGACTTGATGGGGCGGGAACAGGTGCAGACCCGGGTACGTGGGATTGAAGAACTTGTCGCCCGGTGTGGTGACCAGACTGAACTGGCCGGTGGCCTCGTTATAAATTTCCATCGGCATGGCCGGAGGCGTCTGGATTGCGCAGTTCAGATTGCCGAGGTCGCCCGAACCGATGAGGATGCGATCGTCGCCCAACGAAACGCACGTCGGATACCACCGTTCCCGGCTCATCATCGTTTGCGCGGACGTTGCGACGTTTCTCGTGTAGTCCCACGTGCCGGCCATCGGGTCGAACAGCCAGACGCGGTCTTTCGGGGATTGCCAACTTTCGCCGCCACCGCCCGCGACCAAGAGGCGGCCGTCGCTGAGGAAGCTGTGGCCTGCGCAGTAAAGGTTGTTGCCCGGAGTGGCCGGCGCGGGCGTCACCATCGCCCTCGTATAGGGGTTCCAAAGCCACGTGCGCGATTGCGTGACACTGCAGGCACCCTCGATGAGCAACACTCTCCCGGTGCGAAGGAGGGCGGCGTGGCGGGCAACCATTGTCACGCCGCCCACTGTGACGCTCCCCCCCGAAATCCACTGACCGTACGTGGCCGCGCTGAAATGAGACGATAGAATCTCCCAAAACTTCCGGAAGACTTCCGGCGGCAACAGGCTCTTGATTCGATCGAATTCCGAGAACCCCCACAACGGGCTCAGGCGGCCTCGGGCCTCGAAGAGATGGCGAGCGCTCTGAACGTCGAGCAACTTCACCGCTGCCGGGCTCTCGGGCTCATCATGGATCGCCAAGGCGCCGGGGCCGAGTTCCCGCGGCTCGTACACCCGACGCGGCGGCAGGATGCCGAGTTCGGCCGGACTCCTGGCCCGATTCAGGAACTGAAGCGCCCTGCGTTGGGCCTTGACGTCAAACTCTGGTCGCTTCGCGGCCGGCGCCCTTCCTACATCGCCGCCTTTCCGCCGTCGCTGACTCCTGCTCGCCTTTGCTCCCCTGGCTTTCCTTGTCCTTGCCATGTCGTTGGTCCCTCCGCTCTGCGGCAACCTGTGGATTCACCACGACTGCTCCAGCCATGCGCGCGCCGAGAGCGCAGGCTATGCAAGGGTGCAGGGCGCGCTCATGGGCGATTGGCGGAGCGCGCAATCGCCGAGCGAGTCGTCGACGCCGATGCCCTCGCGCATGACGCTCCCGGACCTGCCGTAGAGCGTGAAGACGAAGGGGTTGAGCGGGCGCGAGGACAGGCGCGTCCTCGAATAGAGAGACCGCATGAGTCTCCGGACTTGACTCGACCGCGCCCGGCCGCCGCTATCCCTGCAGATCACGATCCCCTCCACCACGCGAGACCAGTTGATAAATCGCTAGTTTTTTGGCGGATGCAGGACCAGTCTAATCCCGCCGCAGGAGTTGCTGTCAACTCGAACTGAAATTAAATGCTCGTCGCGCGTGAACGCCCTTGAATCGGAGATATCTGAATTAATAGCGGCTGACTTTATCTCGGTGTCTGCCGCCATTCCCATAACCGAATCGCCACCAACGACAGACACTCAAGACACAAGCGCGAAGACGGAACACAGACTCGATGCGTACGCTTGCATGTTGCTTCTGGCAGGGCGACGATAAATATCGTCAAGGCTCGAGCCACACGACATGGGGCCGCCGTCCTGCAGTAGGGACTCCGCTCGTACACGGCGGGAATCCGGCGCATTGCGGCGAACGCGATCACTCGCCTTCGGTTTAAAAAGGTCAAAGCATCCGATACCAAGAAGTGCGCGTCCGGGCGCTCGCGGCTGCGGCCGGCTTGTCCATGATTTGCGGAGCACAACCCAAGCCGCCCGCGGGCAGCGTAGGACCGCTGGCTCTGGCGTTTCACCGCGTTTGTTGATCTATCTCAAAGCAGCGGCTACGGTCCGGCAGGACGATAACTGCGTTTCTTGGTGCACTCGCAGGTCGAGTCAATAGGAGAACTGGACCATGAACCCAACATTGTTCGAGATCGGCGTGGCCATATCGATGGTGGCCGTGAGCGTTGCCCTCGTCGTGTGGTTTTCGAGATACGTGGCGACCGCCTCGGACAGGCGCATGATGCACATGCTGACGCGTGCTGGCGTGGACCCCGAAGTTGCCAGGCATGGTGACACCGAGGCCATCCTGGAAGACGTGCGGCGCCGGTGCGGCAGGTGCCGGTTCGAGGGCTTGTGCGACAGGTGGCTCGCCGGAAAAGTCGAAGGCG
>Ga0326597_10015331_pt1 | contig 10023 bp, 8 predicted proteins | sample RVTome_12_FD_203789 | JGI IMG/M metagenome (GOLD analysis project Ga0326597, IMG submission 203789) | Soil microbial communities from uranium-contaminated site in the Upper Colorado River Basin, Wyoming, United States - RVT100D185 | ecosystem: Environmental > Terrestrial > Soil > Contaminated >...
ACAGCTCCCCGAGCGTCGCCGAGAAGGCGGCCGGGTCGAAGTCCACGACGAAGGCGCTCGAGTCGGGCGGAATCGACACGTCTCCCGGAAGGAGCTCGCCCACGCCGAAGCGCGTCTCCTCCGCCGGGACGACCCAGCGGCTTTCGATCTCGGGGAGCTCCGTGGGGATGTCGCAGCCCGCGAGGGCACCGAGGGCACCGAGGACCGACATGAGGCCGAGCCGGCCGGGTGCGCCCGGTGAGCGCGAGGACTGACGTGGCGAGATTCGCATGAGCCTCGGGGAAAGGAGTGCGCCGCAGTGTGCCTGCACGGTGCGGGCCGGCGGATCCGACTAAGAGAACGTTACCCGGACGGCGTACCGATACCAACCGTCGCGTCGGGGCGGCGGGCGTCGCGCCGCTAGCTCGGCGGGATTCCTTCCAAGTGATACACCGACCCGTTCGTGGACGAGATCCACGCGGTACCGGTCGCGTCGTCCCAGGCGATGCCGGACATGCCGGCGACACCGAGCGGTGTGAGGTCGATATCCTGGATCCAGGCGCCAGTCGGCGACATCAGGCGCAGCACCGGCTGGTACGAGCTCACGACCAGGATGTTGCCGGAGGCGCCCACGACGTCGATGTCGCCGTAGAAGACCGTGAAGCCCGGCGAGCCCGCGGGCGCCACCGGAAACGACGACAGCGTGTCGCCCGTCAGGGCGCTCATCTCGTAGATGCGGTCCGTGATCCAGTTTACACCGAAGAAGGTGTGACGCCGGAGGACCTCACGAGCACCTTCGCCGAAGGTGGGTTCCGGGAGGCCGTCGATCAGCGCCTGGCCCGTCTGGTCGACGAGGTGCTCAACAAGGAACGAGGGTCGATCCGCGACCTGATCCCTCCTGAGGTCGTGGGCGACCTCGATCGGCTCATTGATGAGGCCCTGCAGCGAGGCCTCGGTCAGCTGAACGAGTACATCGCCTCCGAGCGGTTCGCTGAGGCCATGGTGCACCGCACCGACGACATCATCGAGGCGATCTCGGACGAGCCCATCGCGGGCGTGCTGACGCCCGCGCGCGGCACCGGGGTCGAGGCCATGGTCGATGAGTGGCTGCAGAACGCCGTTCAGAGCGAGGAATTCGCCGCTGCCGTAAACGACTACCTGGGGCGGGCAGCGCTCAAGCTTTTGCGGCCAGGGAGGACCTTCGAGGAGATCCTTCCATTGGGCCTGGTCGGCTCGGTCGAGAAGGCCATCGCAAGCTACCTGCCGTTGGCCGCCGAGCGTCTCGGTGGGTTGCTGGAAGACCCCAAGGCACGCGCTCGCTTCGAGTCGACCATCCACGACCTGCTGCACCGGTTCCTACGCGACCTCAAGTTCCACCAGAGGATCGTCGCCCGGCTCGTGATGACCGACGACACCGTTGAAAAAGTGCTGGACACCATCGAGACGGAGGGCGCCGAGCGCCTGTCGGAGATCCTCCGGGATCAGGCGGTTCAAGATGCGATGGCCCGGGGCGTGAACGAAGCGATCGTCGACTTCCTGCGCCGTCCGGTCGCCGACGTCCTCGGGGACCCGAACGACCCCAGCGTGTTCGAGTCGAAGAGGACGCTGGTGAGCTGGGTCGTGGGCATGGCGCGCGATCCCGCGACACGTGAGTTCATCCTCGAGAAGCTCCACGCCGGACTGGACAAGGCCGGCGGGAGCACGTGGGGCCAGCTGCTCGACAGGAGTCCACGCCAGCGAATCACGGAAGCGCTCGTCACCGCGGCCCGCGCGGACGGAACGCGCCGCGCCATCGACGCCGGAGCCCGCTGGATGGTCGCGAGAATTCTCGATCGCCCCATCGGGATGCCCGCCCGGTGGCTACCCGAGAACGGGCCCCGGCGCATCGAGGCGGCCCTGGGGGATCCCATATGGGAGTGGCTGCAGACGCAGGTCCCGGCGGTCGTGGAGCGCATCGACGTGGCGCGCAGGGTCGAGGAGAAGGTCCTGAACTTTCCCACGCCGCGCATGGAGGAGATCGTGCGCAAAGTCACGGACCGTGAACTGAGGCTCATCGTCCGACTCGGCTACGTGCTGGGAGCCGTCATCGGAGGCGTGCTCGTGATGTTCACGGCGCTCACGACCTAGGCGGACGCCTACATGCGCACCCTGGGGAGTCCCCCTCCCGCTTATTTTGGGCCTAGAAGCACGCGAGACGGTGCGTCCGATCCACGGCCCACCAAGCTCTCCTGGCTCCTCCCACGCCTACGCGCGACGCTCGATTGCCTTGGCGCCGCTGTAGCCGGGGCATGAGTCCGAAACGATGATGAACCCAACGGCCACCACCGACGCCGCCGTCGGCCGACAGGTTCACGGTGTATTGGCACGTATAGAACCAATGTGGGTTGTCGCCGTCCAGCTGCACCCAGACGCAGGTGTCACGAACGCTCCCGGACACCCAGCCCGTGACGAGGCCGACGCGATGTACGAGGGTCCCGCCCGTCGGAAAGGCGATCTCGTCGCCGATCACGAACTTGGGGTTGGCTGGATCGATGGTGTGACTGCCCGAGGCGTAGTAGCTGTAAGGGGGCGGACCCAGCGGGCGGGCGATCGCGCCAAGATCAACGCTGTCGCTCGCCGGCGCCGCGTACGTGAACCGCTCTGCGTCCACCGACTTCAGGCACAGCCCCCACCATGGAACGCACGGGGGGGTTTCGGACTCGAACGCCACCAGATCAGCGGAGCTGGTCGTATCAGTCTGGTACGCGGACCACGTGGCGCCGGGCGTGAATTGTCCGCCTGTGCAGTGCGAATTGGTGATCAACGAGAGCTGCCCGGTGCTGGCGTCGATGGCGTTGAACCCGAGGGTGCACAGTCCCCAGTCCCACTCCGGCCACCTGAGCATGATGCGGATGCCGCCGCGAAGCGGGCGCTGGCGCTGGCCCAGGATCGTGGTGCGACGGGCGTCCGAGACGACTACGCCCACCCCTACTCCGTAAGGCCGCCGGCGACGCCGGGTTCGACCTCTTCCATGGCGAGAGGCCGACGCGCCGCTCTCCTCGATCGATCGGGAATGCCATACCGATGCTAACCTGACATTGTACACGATGTAACGCGACTCTCCATTGACATTGTCACGATCAACGCCCAGCTTCGTTTGAAGGTGAGCGGCAGCTCGCGGAGGTGGACGCTGTGCCTGATCTGGACATCATCGATCGAAAGGGGCTCAAGGGCTGGAGGCCGCCCCTGCGGATGCTGGTCGGGAACGCTTCTCCGACGGAGGTCGCGCAGGCGGCGCTGGGTTCCTGCGCCAAGTCCATCCGTGACCACGGGGGCATCCCCGCGTACGCAGAGCTCGAGGCCGTTCTCCGGCAGCGGGTGAGCGGGGCGCTCGACTCCGAGAGCGCGCTGACCCGAATCGACGCCATCGAGCACGCTTGTGGTCACGCGCGTCATGCCATGCTGGCGGCACGGGCCGCGCGACGTCTGGTGATCGACATCGGGAACAGACTCAGGATCGTGGTTCCCCTCAGAGTCGCTCTCTACGAGGAGTTCCTGTGCAGCCTGGTGGACCACGCTTTGTTCGGACGCTTCGGGCCCGACTTCGGCAAGCACTACAAAGGCCCACGCGAAGCGCGCCTCCGCAGCGCGGAGTGTAAGGAGGCTCTCGCTCCCGAGCTCCGTGCACTTGCCGTGAAGCTCGCTGCCGACCCGGAGGGCCGTGACCTCCGCGTGTCAGGACGCCGCCTCGCGCCGCGGCAGAGCATGGCCGAGATCCTGGCCCAGCCGATCATGTGATCGACCCGATGCCCTCGACAGCTTCATCTATGTCCCGGTTCGAACTGGAGGTCTCGTCCGACGGCGTGGTCGCCATCTCCGGCCGCGAGGGGCGGTTCACGCGGCGGAGCCGGGTCCGCGTCGATGGCCGCGTGCTCGACAGGCATCTGAGTCACCACTTCGCGGGCCTCCTCGCCGATCTCGTCGATGTCGGGATGGCGGCGTATGCCGCCGATCGACTCTGCCCCAGACCTCGCAGGCGAAACCGGTACGACCACTTCTGGCACCGCCGGATCCACATCACGCTGCCCGTTCGCACCCCCGAGCGGTGGGGCGAGCCCGAGGTGCGCCACCATCTTCAAGACGTCCTCGCCTTCCTCACCGAGGACGACTGGACGTTCGACTTCGTCCCCCGTGCTGCGGGCCCGCGCGAGGTCCAGGGTCAGCTCTTCGACCCGAGGCCCAGCCCGCCCCTCACGACCTGCCTCTTCAGCCGGGGGCTCGACTCCGTCGCGGGTCTCACTCGTGAGCTCCGCGCTGCCCCGGACACCACGTTCGTGCTCTTCGGCGGGTACACGCACCCGCGACTCGCGAAGGTGCAGCGCGAGTTGGCGTGCGCGCTTCAAGCGGACTTCGGCGCGCGCATCCGCTTCGTCCAGGTGCCCTTCGGTATCCGTCACGAAACCCATTCCTGCAACGAGGACGACCGCACGCAGCGGTCACGCGGGTTCGCGCACGGGCTCCTCGGCAGCGCCATCGCCATCGCTTCGGGCGGCGACTCGCTTCGGTGCTACGAGAACGGTGTCGGTGCGCTGAATCTCCCGCTCACCGATGCACAGCTCGGCGCGCAGAACGCCCGCTCGGCACACCCCGTCGCGGCGGAGGAGCTCGCACACCTCGTTCGCCTGATCACCGGTCGGCCATTCCGCATCGAGCTGCCGTGCATCTTCGAGACGAAGGCGTCGATGTGCCGGCCGATGCGCGGAACGACTCTCGAGGACCTGGTCCCGAGCACCGTCTCGTGCGACTCCTTCCCCCTGCGGATCCGTGGCAAGACGCAGTGCGGCCACTGCTCGAGCTGTGTGCTCCGCCGCCAGGCGCTTAGGGTCGCCGGGCTGTCCGCGTACGACCCGCCCGAGCCCTACCGCTACGACCTGCATGACGCAGGTAGCTGGAACGATGCCGCCGTGACCTATCCCATGAGCGCGATGCTCTACCAGGTCGCTCAGCTCCAGGCCGCCCTTGGGAGCGGCGACCCCTGGTACACGCTGTCTCGGACGTTCCCCAGGCTCGAGCAGACCGTGCTCAGCCTCGCGAAGTGGGGATGGAACGCGGAAGAAACCCGAGCCGGCATCCTGCGCCTGTACTCGACGTACTGCGACGAGTGGGACGGCTTCGCGCAGCAGTCACTCACGTTCGCCGCCTGAGGTGCTCGTTCGATGACGACGACGCTGGAAAGGCTCGACCCGCGGGACCTCGGCCAACGCCTCCAGCTCGCGCGCAAGGCGCGAGGCCTTACGCAGGCCGACGCTGCCGAGCAGCTCGGTGTCGCACGCACCACCCTCACCGCCATAGAGGCCGGCGACCGCCAGATCAAGCCCGCCGAGCTAGCCACGCTCGCCGGTGTCTACGGCCGGACGGTCGGCGAGCTGCTCCGTCGCGACGAACCCGTCGAGCCGTTCTCGGTCCAGCTCAGATCCAACCTCCCGGGCGGCCTCGTCGAGTACGAGGATCTGGAGCCGTACATCTTCGAGTTCCAGCGCCTGTGCGAGGACTACGCGGCCATCGAGAAGCTACGCGGCGCGCAGCTCACCACGCGCTATCCGCTCCCCTACGAGATCAATCCTGCGCAGCCGGAGCGCTCGGCCGAGGACGTCGCCATGCGCGAGCGGCACCGGCTGGGCCTCGGAGACGGCCCGATGGCGAACCTGCGCCAGCTCCTCGAGTCGGACGTGGGGCTCCGCATCTTCTATCTCGAGCTGCCGTCGCGCGTCGCCGCGATGTACGCGTACACGCAGACGCTCGGTGGCTGCATCGCCGTGAACCGGAAGCATCCGCCTGAGCGACGCCGGCAGTCCCTCGCGCACGACTACGGGCACTTCCTCACGGACCGCTATCGCTCCGAGGTCTTGGTCGTCGGTCGCTACCAGCGCGTGCCCGCCCAGGAGCGCTTCGCGGAGACCTTCGGGAGGGGGTTCCTGCTTCCCGAGAGCGGACTCTCGCGGCGCTTCAACGACCTCCACCGCACCAAGGGAGGCAAGATCACGCCCGCCGACCTCTGTGTGCTGGCGCACTTCTTCTTCGTGTCCGTGCACATGATGACTCTTCGGCTCGAGGAGCTCGATCTGATTCCAGTCGGCACCTGGGACCGTCTCGAGCAGCAGGGCTTCAAGGTGCGGGAGGCCCAATCACTGCTCGGCCTTCCGCCCCAGCTTGAGACCGACGAGGAGCTTCCCACGCACTACCGGTACCTGGTCGCTGAGGCGTACCTCAAGGGTGAGCTCAGCGAGGGCCAGCTCGCCCGCTTCCTGCGCACCGATCGCGTGGGCGCGCGACGGATGCTGGACACGCTCGGCGTCAACGCCGACGTCTCGCAGGAGGGCGAGATGGCGAGAGAGGCGGTCGATCTCTCCGTGCCCATCTGAGGAGGGCGGCGTTTGGCCGACGAACCCGAGCCGCCACGGCTCCTCTTTCTCGACGCCTGCTGCGCGATCAACCTGCTGGCCACCGGTGTTGCCGAGGAGATCCTTGGCTCGCTCCCGTTCCAGGTGTGCGTCACTCCTCGAGTGCTCGAGAAGGAGGTGCTCTACGTCCGGGAGGAGCCGGAGCACGCGCCGGTCGAGGCCGGCGTCGAGCGAGGCGAGAGCGCCGCGGGTTCGGGCTCTGCCGAGCAGCCGCTTCACCCCGTCAGGCTTCAGCCGCTTGTGGATTCGGGGGCGTTGATGGCGGGCGGCGCTCTTTCGGAGGAGGAGTTGGAGACGTTCATCTCGCTCGCTTTCGAGCTCGACGACGGTGAAGCGGAAACGGCCGCGGCGGCGATCCATCGAGGCGGAGCCGTTGCCACGGATGACCGGAAGGCGATCCGGGTGCTGCGAGATTACGCGCCCGACGTGGGCGTCCAGCGGACCAGCCAACTGATCAGGGCTTGGGCCGGCGCAGGGTCCCTTCCCGAAGAGCGCGTGCGTGGCGTGCTTTCCGCCATCGAGCGACAAGCGAGCTTCGTGCCGCCCCGCGATGACCCCAACCGCGATTGGTGGTTCAAGATCGTTGGCGCGAGCCGCCGCTGAGGGCTTGCCCCGACGATTCAGGTACGCTCGATGTCACAATATCTCGGCACTTATCTGTAACGGCCGAGGGATTGTGACACGCGCACCACCGAAGGAGCCCCTGTCTGTGAGCATGAGAATCCCGGCACATCGCCCGTCGATGCCGGGATTTTCGGAAGAGCCGCGGGTGCCACTTCCGGTGCCACTTCCCGCCGAGAACGCCTCGAATCGGCCACTTCCGACTCCGGGCAGATCGCGGGGTAACGCGTTGAAGTCAGAGAAGTTACCGGAATCGGAGGGGTCGGCCAATGTGCCTCCGGAGCATGAGGTCACACGTTCGAATCCTGTCGGGCGCATTCAGTAAGGTGTTGATAGGCTTGGAGTTCGGTGCTCCAGGCCACCCCGTTCACGTCTGGAAAACCGCTCCTACTCGCGGTTCTACTCGCGGTTGCTGTGCCAGGAGTCCGAGAATCCCCTCCTAGCCCACTTCCCGCCGCCGCTCTCAGGCTACTCCCGATTCACCCACAGATTCCGCGGAAGAACCGATAGATCATGGCGATGAGGGATTGGGCGGAGTGGAAGCCGAAGGCTCTGTGCGAGATGAGGCGCACCTTGTTGTTCATGCCCTCGAGGCGGGCATTGGTCAGGCGCGACTCGATGAAGGCGAGGATGCCGTCGAGGTGGCGGCGGACGGTTCGAGCGAGTCGAACAAAGGGAGGGAGGCGAGAGCGTTGGGCCCAGGCGAGCCAGGCGTCGAGGGCACGGCGCGCGTAGTAGCGGCGCCTATAGGTGAAGACGTCGAGGAAGGTCTCCTTGAGGAGGTAGGCGCGGTAGAGCGCTTTGTTGGTCTTGCGCACGAGCTCGAGCTTGGCCTTCTCACTTGCGCGTAAGTTCTCTGGATTCTTGAGCAACGCCCACCGGGTGCTCTGGAACCGGTACGGCGTCACCACCACGGGCAGGAACTCCGCCGTCCGGATCGGGCCCATGCCCGGGCACGTCTTCAGCAGCCGCCACTCGCGGTGCATGCGCGCCTCGGCCAGCAGGGCCTTCTCGGCCTTCGCCTTCAGCGCCGCGAGCCCGTCGTGCTCCTCGTACAGGAGCTCCGCCAGCGGCCGAGTCGCCTCCGGCAGCTCGCTGAGCCATCGCTCCCGATCCCGCTTCGCGTAGACCGACGTTCCTGCTCCGTAGCCCACGCATCGCGAGCGCAGCACGCTCTTGAGTCGGCTTCACCCGGACTCCGTCCCGAACCACGAACCCGTACGCCCGTGCCACATGGCCCAGCCGCCCGAACTTGCCACGCCCCTTCTAGACCCGGGTCTCGAGCGAGCCGACCGAAGCTGGTCCGCGAGCGCAAACGCGTCCGACCAACGCTTCGCGTCGGTGCCCGTCGCTCTTCGGACCCCGGCTCTTGTGGACCCCGGTCACGACGAGCTCCTCCACATGCGGCTCGAGCACCTCGTACAGCCAACCCGACAGCGTCCCCTCCTCGAGGCACACGTGCCGGTTCCGCGGGATCCCTCGGAGCACCTCGGGTCACCGCTCCTGCGTTCGCCTCCACCACGTGCGAGCCCACACGCTTCCCGCTCGGACCCACGATCCCGAGCGTGCAGCTCCCTGCGTGCGCGTCTACTCCGATGTACCTTTCCATCGGCGTTCTCCTTTTGGTTGTGTGGGTCACTCGCTCACGCTAACGAAAGCGCCCCCACTCCCGAAGGAGAACGCCTTTGTTCGTCCGGATTGCCTACGCGCTGATCGGGGCCGGTAGCGGACGCCATGCCCCTATGATGCCTATCTGTCTAGCGTAGGGCTCCAGCGAAGGCATTACGATTGCCTTCCGCCCCCTGTCCGTGTCGCATGGAGGAGGAATGAGTCGCCGATTCCGACCGGCTGCCGCTGTCCTGGCTGCGGGCATCGGGGCCTTCGTCGTCGCCTACCGGTACCTGGGTGTCGCGTCCCTCCAGAACGGCCTGCTCGCACTGGTTGCGGTGGCACTGCCGATCGCGATCGTCGGTGCGGCCTCCCTCGTGGTCGTCCACCTGGCCTCGGAGACGCGCCCCCCACGCTGGGTCGCCGGAGTGTTTCTCGCCGCGCTCGCGTTCGTGTCGGCGGTGGGGCCCGCGCGACTCTTCCTCAGGCTGGCCACGCGCGCGTCGTCGAACGCCTCGGGAACCGAGTTGGGCTCGGACACCGACGTCCGCGCGGCGTTCGTCCTGCTCACGGCCCGTGAGGAGGGCCCCGCCGCAGCGCTTTCGACGCTGCGCCGTCTTGTGGAGGCGGATCCACAGTTGATCCCGCGCGGGCACGACCTGGCGCACGAGATCGGTCGCAGGGGCATCGAGCGATCCGACTTCGACCTCGACGTGCTCGACGAATGCTCGTTCGACTTCGCTTCGGGGTGCTTCCACGGCGTCATCGAACGCTACTTCTACGCCGGCCCGGCCATCGAGTCCGGCCGCGTTCCGGACCTCTGTGAAGACTGGACGGGCGACGCCTCGCTGGGTGCGGAGGCCCTCGAGTGCTCCCACGGGCTGGGCCACGGATTCGCCATCCAGGCGGAGCATCAGATCCAGCCGGCCATCGACCATTGCGACCGCCTGCGAACCGATCTCGAGCGTGGCGAGTGCGATGACGGGGTCTTTATGGAGGTCGCTCACTGGCGCCTCGGCGGTGGGCATGCCGGAAGCGGTCATGCCGGTCCCCCGGACCCCGGCGCCGAGGCGGCCGGAAACACCATGGACATGAGCGAGCACGATCACGCCGTGGCCGCAGAACAAGGTAGCCTTCCCGGCCCCGGCCCCGAGGACCTCACGGCTCCGTGCTCCTCGCTCGCTCCCGAATACCAACGTGCGTGCTGGGCATACCAGTACGTCTCGATCCGGGCTGCCACAGGGGGAGGATGGGAGCGGACCTTCGATGCCTGTAGGCTCGCTTCGACGCCGGACCTCAGCCAGGAGTGTGCCTTCGGCGCGGGGAAAGCGCACGCGTCGGAGCACTTCCTTCGTTGGGACGCTTCCTACGAGTT
>Ga0326597_10015332_pt1 | contig 10022 bp, 5 predicted proteins | sample RVTome_12_FD_203789 | JGI IMG/M metagenome (GOLD analysis project Ga0326597, IMG submission 203789) | Soil microbial communities from uranium-contaminated site in the Upper Colorado River Basin, Wyoming, United States - RVT100D185 | ecosystem: Environmental > Terrestrial > Soil > Contaminated >...
TTCGCGACGTCGGCGATCATCAGATGCTCGCTCGCGCCCGCGCTCGTCTTCGCGACGGCCGGCGTGAGACCGACGCTGCGGTGCCGCGGTATGACGACGCCCGCGACGCCGGCACCCTCAGCGGAGCGCAAGAGGACGCCGAAGTTCTGCGGGTCCTGGAGCGAGTCGACCACGAGGACCAGCGCGGGCTCTGAGACCGCGTCGAGGTGCAGCAGGAGCTCGTCGAGGTCGACGCCCGCCTTGCCCTCGACGATCGCGACGACGCCCTGATGGCTCTCGATCGGCGAGAGCCGCTGGACCTCGAGCTTGTCGACGTAGCGCACGAAGATGCGGCGCTCTTGCGCTTCCGTTAGGAGCTCGTTCACGGCCCCGGTGCGCGTGCCACGCTCGTTCGAGACATAGAGACGCTTGATGACGCGACCGGCGCGGATCGCCTCGAGCACAGCGTGCGGTCCGGCGATCGGCTCGCCGGCGTCGTGCGACGGCGCGGCCGACGTCCGCGGACCCGCGGTCGCGCGACGGATCGTCTCGCTGTACTGCGCCTGGCCCCCAGGGCCACGGCGTGGACCACGGGCCCCGCCCGAGTAGAAGCTGCCGCCGCCGCCGGTGCCCACTCCGGGCACCCAGCCACGATTGCCACCGCGCCAGCCACCTTGCGTGCGCTGGCGCTGGGCCTGTTGGCGGCGCTCGTACGCCGCCAGCTCGCGCGCCTGCGAGGACTCTTCGTCGTCGCGCGGCGCCATCGGGCGCGTAGGCAACGGACCCCGCGGCGCGAACGGTCGTGGTGGCAGCGGTCCGCGCTGCGGCGGGCCGAAGCGCTGTCCAGCGCCACGCCCACGTCGGCCGCGACGGCGGCGTCGCGCGAAGTCGTCGGCGCCGGCCGGTCCGGATCCGGGCTGCATCGGCCGTTCACTCGGCCCGGCCTCTGACGGTCCGGGCTCGGTCGGTCCGCGATCGATCGGTCCGCTGTCGACCGACTGCGGATCGGGTGGGCGGTTCTCGCGAGGTGCGGAGTCCTCGGGGGCGTCCGCTCGCGGACGCGGGGGGTCCTCGGGGGGCAGAGCCCCCCGGTGGTTGTTGTCTTCCATCGTCATGCTCCCTTGCGGCGGACGCGCTCCCAGCGTGTTCCGTCCTTGGTGTCTTTCACGCGGATCCCGTATCTGCGCTCGAGCTCCGCGCGAAGCTCGTCCGAGCGCTTGTAGTCGCCCTTCTCACGTGCGGCGTCGCGCTCCGCGAGCGCGGCACGCTCCTCGGCGGTGAGATCGGCATCGCTCGCGCGCTCACGCAGCGACAGGCCGAGGACCTGATCCATGTCGAACAGCACCTCAAGCGCGTGGCGCTTCGTCGCCACGTCGCCTGTCGCGGCGAGATCGAGGACCGCCTCGGCCTGCGCGAGCGCGGACGGTGTGTTGAGATCGTCCGTCAACGCGGCGACGAACGCGGAACGTCGCGGATCCTCCGGCGACACGTCGATCGGCGTGCCGCCGGTCGCCTGCCACGCGTCGGTGATGATGCCGCGCCACCGATCGAGCCGGCTCTGCGCGGCCCGCAGTCCTTCGCGCGTGAAGTCGATCGGCTGCCGGTACTTGTTGTTGAGGACGAGCATCCGAAAGGCCAGCGGCTCGAAGCCCCACTCCTCGAGATCCTTCAACAGATACGCATTGCCCGCCGACTTGTGCATCGCACCGCCTTCGACCTTGAGGAAGCGCACATGGGTCCAGCACTTCGCGAACGGCTTGCCGGTCGCCGCCTCCGACTGCGCGATCTCACACTCGTGGTGCGGGAAGAGGTGGTCTTCTCCGCCGGAGTGGATATCGAATGTGTCGCCGAGGTACTTCATCGACATCGCGGAGCACTCGATGTGCCAGCCGGGATTGCCCTGTCCCCACGGCGAGTCCCAGAACTGCAGGTCCCCGGGCTTCTTCGCTCGCCAGAGCGCGAAGTCCGACGGATGGCGCTTGTTCGGATTGACGTCGACGCGCGCACCCGCGACGCGCTCCTGCGGCAGCTCGGCGTTGAGGCGCGTCCCATAGCCGGGGAAGGTCGTCGTGTCGAAGTACACGCCGTCGGCGGCCACGTACGCGTTGCCCTTGTCGATGAGACGCTGGATGAGCTGGATCATCTCGGGGACGTGCTCGGTCGCCTTCGGCATCACATTTGGGGGCAGGATGTTGAGCTTCTGGCGGTCGATCAGGAACTGCTCGGTGTACCTGCGGGCGAGCGTCTCGGGATCGCGTCCCTCGCGTCGGGCGGCGATCATCATGCGGTCCTCGCCTTCGTCAACGTCGCCGGCGATGTGTCCGACGTCCGTGATGTTCATCACGGCTTTGACGCGGTAGCCGAGATACTCGAGCGTGCGGCGTTGGACGTCCGAGACGATGTAGCGATAGAGGTTCCCGATCGTCTGCCAGTCGTACACGGTCGGGCCGCAGTCGTAGATGCGGGCCTCCCCGGGAACGAGCGGGACGAAGGGCTCGACCTGACGGGTCGCGCTGTTGAAGAGCCGGACGCCCGGCGGGGCCATGACCGTGATGGCTACCTCTCCTTGTTGGTCGAGTTACTCAAGCAACGCGATCGCGAGCGCCGCGATGGCCTCGCCGGAGCCGACGACCCCCAGGCCGTCGTTCGTCGTCGCCTTGACGCTGACGCGTCCGCTCTCGATGCCGAGCGCGCCCGCGATGGCGTCCCGCATCGCGCCGATGTGCGGCGCGAGGCGCGGCGCCTGCGCGATGACGGTCGCGTCCAGCGACGCCACTGCGAAGCCAGCCTCGCGGACCAGCCCGCTCACCCGCCTCAGCAGTCCCAGACTGCTGGCGCCGGCGTGCGCCGGGTCGTCGCTCGGGAAGTGCCGCCCGAGATCCCCGAGGTTCGCTGCGCCGAGGAGCGCGTCCATGAGCGCGTGTAGGAGGACGTCGCCATCGGAGTGGCCAGCGAGCCCCATCGGGTGCTCGATCGCGACACCGCCGAGAACGAGGCGGCGATCGGCCGCGAGACGATGGATATCGTAGCCGATACCGGCTCGCGGGCCCGTCATCCTGTTACCTGCCCTGCGGCGAGACCCACCAACCCCTTCGCAACGAGCTCGCGTGCGTACGCCAGGTCCTCGAACGTCGTGATCTTGAGATTGCGGCGCTCGCCCGGGACCATCTTCACCGGCAGACCCGCGGCGACCAGCGCGGCGGCGTCGTCGCTGAAGGCCCGATCCCCGGCCGCGGCCCGCGCCTTCTCGAGCAGCTCGCGACGGAAGACCTGTGGCGTCTGCGCGGCCCAGAGCCCGTCTCGCTCGATCTCCTCCCGCGCCGCTCCGGCCTCGTTGGCGCGGCGGACGGTGTCCGCGAGCGGCAGACCGGCGACGGCCGAGCCGTCGGACCCCGCGATCTCGACGCAGCGCTGAAAGAGGCTCGGCGGGACGAACGGACGTGCGGCGTCGTGCACCGCGATCACCTGAGCGTCACCGGCGGCATCGAGCGCCGCCCACGACGACGCTGTGCGGGTCGCACCGCCGGCAACGACCCGGACGGCGCCGCGGCCGCGGATCGCCGCCGTCACCTCGGCGATGCGGTCGAGCGGCGCGACCACGATGATCTCGCGAAAGCAGCCCGCCACCTGACCCGCCTGCAACGACCAGGCGAGGACGGGGTGCCCGCCGAGGTCGGCGAGCACCTTGTCGACTCCGGCGCGCGACGAGCTTCCGGCGGCGAGGACCGCGAGGACCGCGGCCACTTAGTGGCTTGCGGCCCTCGGACGCCGAGCCTCGACGATCTCACCCTTCGGCTGCGCGAAGATCATCCGGCCGCCGACGGTCTGCAGCACGCGCATCACCGTGACGGTGAGCTCGGTGTTGATGTGGCGCGCGCCGTTCTCGACGACGACCATCGTTCCGTCCTCGAGGTAGCCGAGGCCCTGCCTTGGCTCCTTCCCTTCCTGCGTGATGCGCACGGTGATCTCCTCGGACGGCAGCACGACCGGGCGGACCGCCTTGGCGAGGTCGTTCACGTTGAGAACGGTGACACCCTGCAGCTCGGCCACGCGGTTGAGTCCGTAGTCGTTGGTCATGATGGGCACGCCCAGCTGCCGCGCGAGCGCGACCAGCTTGCCGTCCGCGCCGCTCGCGACGGGGTCCGCATCGAGCAGCTCGATGTGGACGGTCGCCTCCTTCTGCATCCGCGAGAGCATCTCGAGGCCGCGCCGTCCGCGCTCGCGCTTCGACGCATCCGGAGAGTCCGCGAAGAACTGCAGCTCCGCAAGGATGAAGCGCGGCACGACGAGAGTGCCGCGGATGAAGCCGCTCTTCACGACATCGGCGACGCGTCCGTCGATGATCACCGACGTATCGAGGAGCGCGCGCTCGGTCCCCGCGACGCGGTCGCGCCGGCCATGGCGGATCTCGCGGGCGAGCGCGCCGAGCTCCACGCGCTTGATGGTGCCGGCGGCCGCGCCGATCGCTCCGAGCACGATCGCGCCGATGATCGGTCCGAACCTGCCGGCGTTGTCGGGAAGGAAGGACAGCGGGAACGCGAGGAACAGCGCGAGGATCAGCCCGACGCCACCGCCGAACGCGCCACCGACCAGGTCGCCCGCGGAGGCCGCCTGGATGCGTGCCTTGATGATGCGAGCCGGCAGGACGGTGACGTACGGTGCGCCGAGCCAGCCGAGGATCGCGCACGCGGTCGCGAGAAGAAAGACGACGAGGACCTGATTGCTGACCGGCGTGACGCGGGTGACCTCGAGCAGCGAGGCGCCGAGGAAGAAGCCGAAGAACCAGCCGAGAAGTGCTGCTCCGAGACGGATGAAAGCCACTGTGCTCGCTCCTTTCTATATGAGTGCGGCGAGCGCTCCGTCCGGCCGATGAAGATGTGGCCGCCGACGGCGACGCGGCGCCGAGATCGATTCGGATGGATCACACGACGAGTCTAAAGACCGCTCGCTAGGGGTCCGCGATGCCCGAGCGCAGCAGCGCCTCGCGAAGCGACGGCGCGCCGATGACCTCCAGACCAAGGGGCAGCGGCCCCTGGGCGCGAAGCGAACCGTTGAGATCGGTGAGGCTCGCCTGCGGTACGACCGCGCGCTCGAAGCCAAGCCGCTGCGCTTCCTTCAGACGCGCCACGACGCGCTGCACCCGACGCAGCTCGCCGCCGAGGCCGAGCTCACCCACGAACACGGTGCGTGGATCCGCCGGCCTGTCTCGCAGCGCCGACGCGAGCGCGACCGCGACCGCGAGGTCGGCGGCTGGCTCGCGCACCCGAAGGCCACCGACGAGATTCACGTAGACGTCGTGCGTGCCGAGCGACAGACCCGCGCGCTTCGCGAGCACGGCGAGCAGCAGGGCCACGCGCTGTGGATCGGCGCCGCTCACGGTCCGGCGCGGCAGGCCGAAGCTCGTCGGCGTGACCAGAGCCTGCACCTCGACAAGGAGCGGGCGCGTGCCCTCGACCGTCGGCACGACGACGCTGCCGGCGACGCCGCGGCTGCGCTCCTCGAGGAAGACCTCCGACGGATTGGTGACCTCGCGGAGGCCCGACTCCCCCATCTCGAACACGCCGACCTCGTCCGTCGAGCCGAAGCGGTTCTTTGTCCCACGGAGGATGCGGAACGCGTGGAAGCGCTCGCCCTCGAGATAGAGGACGGCGTCGACGATGTGCTCGAGCACCCGCGGGCCCGCGACCGCGCCCTCCTTCGTGACGTGGCCGACCAGGAAGATCGGGACGTCGTCGCCTTTCGCGACCTCGAGCAGACGCGCCGTGCATTCGCGCAGCTGCGAGACGCCTCCGGCGGCCGACCCGAGGACGTCGGATGACATCGTCTGGATCGAGTCGATGACGGTGAAGATCGGCCGCATGCGGCGGATCGCCTCGATGACCGTGCCGAGGTCGGTCTCGCTCAGCACGAAGATGCCGCCGCCCTGGATGCCGAACCGGCGCGCGCGCAGCTTGATCTGCGCCGCGGACTCCTCTCCCGATACATAAAGGACGCTGCCGCGCTGCGACAGCGACGCCGAAGCCTGCATGAGCAGCGAGCTCTTGCCGATCCCCGGGTCGCCGCCAAGCAGGACGAGCGATCCGCGCACGATCCCGCCGCCGAGGACACGGTCGAACTCACCGATACCGGTGGGGATGCGCTCCTCGGCGTCGGGCGGCACGTCGGTGAGCGCGACCGGCGCCCGCGGCGCGCGCGTGACACCGCGACCCTTTGGGGGAGCGACCACACGCTCCTCTACCAGTGTGTTCCAACCGTCGCACGACGGACAGCGACCGACCCACTTCGGCGACTGGGCGCCGCAGCTCTGGCAGACGAAGGCGGTCTTCGGTTTAGCGGGCATCGACTGAAGTATCGGCTGTCGGTATCAGACGGGTAACGCGGGCCCCAGGTAACGGAAACGGCGCCTTCTCGCCTGCTAGTAGTACGCGCGTAGTACCCCTATAGTCCCGCGGTCTGGCGTCGCAGGGGGAAGCGAGCGTCACGGGCAGTTGAGGGGACGGGGCAAGTGGTGGGGATCCGACATTCCCGTGTCTGGCTTGTCGCCGTATTGACGATCGCCCAGATCGTCGTGCAGCTCCCGTCCTATTACTTGCCTACGACCTTCGAGCCACTGGGCCTGGCGCCCGCTGCGCTCGCGGCGTTCCCCGGTGTGAATGGAAAGATCGCGTTCGAGTCCGCACGCACGGGCAACCTCGAGATCTTCGTCATGAACGCCGACGGCTCCCCGCCAACAAACCTTACGAATGAAGCGTCGACCGACGATGCAGCTCCGGCGATCGATCCGTTCGGTCGCCTCATCGCATTCCAGCGGACCGGACGCGCGGGCACGTCCATCTGGGTGATGAACATCGACGGCTCCGGGCAGACCGAGCGCACGTCTCCTGTCGGCTGGGACGACACCTTCCCCGCGTGGTCACCGAACGGCACGAAGATCGCGTTCGTCAGCACGCGCAGTGACTTGACTGAAGACATCTTCGTAATGAACGCGGATGGAACGGGTGTCCCTGTTCGACTCACGACCAACACCGTCAGTGATCAGGCACCTTCGTGGTCACCGAACGGTTCAAAGATTGCCTTCAATCGCCTTGTCGACACTCAGCGGCAGATTTTCACGATGACCGCCGCCGATGGAACTGACGCGCTCCAGCTAACGACCGACGGGGTAAACACTGACCCGAACTGGTCGCCCGACGGAACCAAGATTGTCTTCGTCTCGCAGAGGGACGGCAATGCCGAGATCTACGTGATGAACGCGAACGGAACCGGCCAGACGAACATATCGAACTCCGCTACATCATTCGATGCCGATCCGGTGTGGTCTCCGGATGGCCAATTCATCGCATTCGTGAGTGACCGTGACGGGGACGCGTTCGAAATCTACAGGATGACCTCGAGTGGCGGCGCGACCACGCGCTTGACCGCCGTCGCGGGCCGCGATTCATTCCCAGACTGGGGGCCGGCAGGCGAGCTCGTGGTCAACACAACAAACGACCTGGTCGACGACGGCGGATGCACCGTCGCTCATTGCAGCCTGCGCGAGGCGATCATCGCGGCGAATGCGAACCAGGCCCTCGACCGGATCGTCTTCAACATTCCGGGGGCGGGGCTCCAGACGATCAGCCTCGGCTCCGCGCTGCCAACGGTCAACTGGCCGACCGTGATCGATGGCAGCACACAGCCCGGGTACGCCGGCACGCCGCTTATCGAGCTCGACGGTTCCCTAGCGGGGAGCGTCGATGGCCTCGTGTTGAGCGGTGGCAGCAACACGATCCAAGGCCTCGTCATCAACCGCTTCGCGGGGGTCGGCATCCGCATCGTCATTAGCCCAGTCGGCAGCGTCATCCGCGGTAACTACATCGGCATCGACGCCACGGGTAGCTTGGCCAGGCCGAATTTCAACGGGATCTCGATCATCGATTCGTCAAACAATGTCATCGGCGGACCGTCCCCCGTCGACGGGAATGTCATCTCAGGCAATACGCAGCATGGCGTTACGGTCGACGGCGCCACGTTAGGGGCGACCGGCAACCGTGTCGTCGGGAATCTCATCGGAACGAACGCGAGCGGGACCGGGAAGGTCGGCAACGGTGCGCACGGCGTTGTCACCGGTTCGGGCGCGTCGAATACGTTGATCGGCGGCACGAGTGCAGGAGAACGCAACGTCATCTCCGGAAATCTCAGGGGCGTCGTCCTCGCAGGAGGATCGACGGGGGACTCAGTTATTGGCAACTACATCGGCACTGATATCACGGGGACCTCCTCCATAGGCAACACCATCAACGGAGTGAGTATCGTCGGGACGAATCACGTCATCGGCGGCGGCGAGCCAGCTGCTGGCAACGTCATCTCCGGCAACGGCCAGGATGGGATACGGATCTCGGCGTCGGGCAATGCAGTCCGCGGGAACTTCATCGGGACGAATGCCGCGGGCGATGCGGACCTGGGCAACGGAGCTTCCGGGGTGTTGGTGCAGGGCGCCCCCGGCACGCTCATTGGGGGCCCGACCACAGCTGAGGGAAACGTCATCTCCGGGAACGGAACGAGCGTTAATGACCACAACGGCATCACGCTGAGTGGGGCCGGCGCAGGCGGGACGATCCAGGGTAACCGCATTGGCACGAACGCGGCCGGCACGGCGGCGATCCCGAACGTCGGCCGGGGTGTGAAGATCGATCCGGGGGCGAGCGGGATCCTTGTCGGCGGGACGACCGAAGGCGCGCGCAACGTCATTTCTGGCAACGGTAGCGACGGTGTCGCCGTCGGCACGAACGACAACATCATCCAGGGCAACTACATCGGGACGAATGCGGCGGGCACCGGAGCGATCGGAAACTCGGGCGCGGGCGTTCTGTTCTTCATCCCGCTGGCGCCGGCCAGTAACAACACGGTCGGCGGAACCGCCACGGGCGCAGGGAATGTCATCGCGAACAACACCTTTGGCGTGTACGCGTTCGGCGGGACGGGGAACTCGATCCTCGGCAACTCAATCTTCAACAACGGACAGCTCGGGATCGATCTCGCCCCTCAAGGTGTGACCGCGAACGACTACGGTGCGCTGCCGACCGAACCCGGCGATGCCGACACGGGCGCGAATGGTCTGCAGAACTACCCGACGATCGAAGAGGCAACGACAACCGGCGCGACGATACAGATCACGTGGAATCTGTGGTCGACCGCGACGACATCGGTGCGCACCGAGTTTTTCGCCAGCCCGACCTGCGATCCGAGCGGGCACGGCGAAGGAGAAGTATTCCTGGGCGAAGCGGCCTTCACGACGGCCGCGAATGGCGTCGTCTCGACCACGACCACCTTCGAGGTTGGCCTAGACGTCGGTTACGCGGTTACGGCAACGTCCACCGGCAGCTCGGGCACATCCGAATTCTCTGAATGCGCGCTCGTGACGCTCAGCAACCGCGTGGCCTACGTTTACGCAGAGGACGCCGGTAGCGGTGAGCCCATCGACATCGCGAGCCTCAACGCATTCAAGACCCTGCTTGAGGGTCGAGGTTTCCAGTTCAGTCAGGTCGCCGTTGACGCTGCGAGTACGCATGACTTCACGGTGTACCGCGCGATCATCATCGGTCACGAGACGGGCGACCTCAGCGCATGGGGAACGCCCGCTGCGGTCAACAACATCAACGGCGCGAGCGTGCCCGTGATCGGCCTCGGCGAGGGTGGCTACGCATACTTCGGCAGGCTCGGACTCGATATCGGTTGGCCGCATGGTTGGCACGGATCCGGCGGCACCGGCGTGACCGTCGTCGACGCGACGGATGTCTTCTGGTCGACGCCGAATCTCGTGTCCGGCGCGACGGGCGCGACAGTCGGCCTGTACTCGACCGGCAGCTCGTACGTCTCCATCTACTACCCGACGGCCACCGGCAGCACCGTGACCATCGGACGCGAGCTCGGTGACCTCACGCACTACCCGCTGATCGCCCAGGGGAGCTGCTACGCGCTGTGGGGCTTCGACAACGGCCCGACGACCATGACCCCGGCCGGCGCGAACCTCTTCGAGAACTTCATCTCCATCGGTGGAACGG
>Ga0326597_10015333_pt1 | contig 10021 bp, 9 predicted proteins | sample RVTome_12_FD_203789 | JGI IMG/M metagenome (GOLD analysis project Ga0326597, IMG submission 203789) | Soil microbial communities from uranium-contaminated site in the Upper Colorado River Basin, Wyoming, United States - RVT100D185 | ecosystem: Environmental > Terrestrial > Soil > Contaminated >...
GTCATCAAGCGGTGGCGTACATTAATACCTGGCACATGACACTTTATCGCGCCAATCGGTCGAGGTCCGTTTTGTAGCCCGCTGCGCGACCAGACGTCTTTCGCCGTGGGTTGCCGCGGACAGACAAAGCATGCCTGAAACCTAATACTATTTTTTCAGGCTTTTCAGCAATTGATGGATCTCATTGTCCAGGTGCCAGTATTTTTCCAGTGAGACGAACAAGGCGTCAGTTCCCTTTTCGGGGACCAACAGCTCTGGAAGAAGATTCTTTGTCGGGGTGTCAACCCTTAGCGATGGATACGTAAGCACCCTTTCCACCCCAGTCTGCCCCGCCCGTGAGAGCAACCAGTTCACGAACACCTTTGTCGCGTTTGGATGAGGCGCGGGATTCAGAACCATCACCGCGCGTCGACCCGATACGACGGGGAAGCCTTCTTTCATTCGCTTCGAATTCACCATCGCGACGGGAAGGCCAATACGCCTCGCTTTCTCTGTGTCCGTCCAAGCCGGAAAGAGCGCAATCGCGAAGCGCCCCTGGGCTAACCAATCGATCATTTGCCGCATATCGCGTGAAAACGTTACATCCATGTCGCCAAAAAGCCTCTTTAAAAAATTGGCGCCGAGGTTGGGGTGAAGATAAAGAAACTTAATTAGCCCTCCGCCCGTGCCGCTGGTGCCCCTAACGACATCGTTACTCACGATCTTTCCCCGCCATCGGGGATCCAACAGCTGGTTATACGAAGTGATCTCGTTCGGGTTAATCAAGTTTGTATTGACTGCAATCAATGTCCCCACGGCCGCTGCGTAAATCAGACTATATTTTTCCTCCTTGTCGACGAACCAGAGCTTGCCCTCGAACCATTTCGATTCATCGAGAACCTCGGGAAGTAGCAAAAACGGCCGCAGCGGTTGAAAAATGCCCTGAGCGCGCAGCGACGGGAATTCGGTGCTACTTGCCGAACCCAAGTAGACGTCGGGAATATACCTTCCCGCCCTCCGCTCAGCGACGAATCTTTCCATGGCGTTGCGATCCGGCACTGATTCGACCTTGATGCCGGGGAAGTCGACTGCAAAATGCTCCTTGAACAACTTGTCAACGTCTACTCCTGGGACGCCGTATACGACAACCTTCCCCTCTTTCTTGGCTGCGCTGACGGTTGCCTCCCAATCAGCCCGCGAGCCGTCAGGAATCTGCCGTGTAACGGACGCACCCGTCGCGGTACCAGCACCAAATAGTGCCACAACAAGAAGGCTGATTGCCCACACCGGTACGCAGCTCACCACCGTGCTACCTCCTCTTGGTTCGGGTCAAGACATGAGGTGACCATGAACATAGCTAACCATCGATTGAGATGTTCTTAGTTCGCGGTGAAATCAACTAACCACCGGATGCGCGCTTTGGCCAGCGCGAACATGAAAAAACGGCCTGGCAATCCGGAACTTTAGGAAAGCTCGTCGCGCGACCCATGGTCTCGATTGATCACATGTTACGCGTAGCATGCTGCCGGCCGCGTGAGACTTTCCGCATGAGCTGCCTCTATCATGGCGCCGCGTCCGCCCGCAACACGAAAACACTGAGTGCCTCAAGCACTCGTCGATGCGGATAAGCCCGAAGGATTCTGATTCCATCTCCCGCCGCGCCGGTTCGGTGAATCGGCAATTCCTCAAGCATGATCGGATATCAGAATAATTCACGGGTCGAATTTAAACCATGGAGCTCAAGTTGACCATCCGTCGTATTCAATCAGCTAAAATGTAAACCAAGGAGATGGCGCTAACTCATTAAGAATGTAAGCCATAGAAAAACAGCCAAAGAGTCATCGGAGGGTTGCGTTTAGATGATTGTATCCGCCTACTTGAACCGGCGCAGCGATTTCGACTATGCTGGCGTCATGGCGTGATTGCTAGCCGCTCGGAGGGAGGCTCCATGGCGAAGATAAAACATATCGCGATTTCGACCCAGGACCCGGATAAAACCGCAAAATTCTACATCGAGGTGTTCGGCTTGCGTGAGATCGCGAAAATCAACAGTCCGGGCGCGCTTGGCTACCACCTCACCGACGGCGACATCAACCTGGCCATTTTAAAATTCAAAAACGACCAGACCGCCGGCGTGCCCGAGGGTAAACAGTACACGGGACTGCATCACATCGGTTTTGAAGTCGACAAGCTGGTCGATATCGATCAGCGACTCGCCGCTGCCGGCGCGCCGATTCGCGACGATATCAATGACACGCTGGGTCTGGGGAAAGGGCTGCCGGCGCATGTCAATGCCGAAGTGAAGTACAGCGCACCCGACGGGGTAATCATCGATGTTTCCGAAACCGGCTGGGCCGGAACGGCACGTCATCCCCGCTGATCATCAGTTTCACTTTCGACGAAACAGCGGGGCACGGTTTCCCGCTTTGAATTTTCTAATCTCTTCTTTCGATTCTCAACCTTGGATCCTCGATCTTTTCCCGTCCGCGCATCCTGGCGACTTTTTAGCGAAGCTTGTATAACAGGGCTCGGGATTTTTCTTTGGCCACACAACTTCGATGATCGCGACTCAATCCGAACCCCTCTGGACGCGCGCCTTCGGGTTGCTCTGCGTCGTGCAGTTTCTCGGTTACGCGCAACATTTTGTCTTACAGCCTACGATACCGATCTACGTGACCCATCTCGGCGCATCGCCTTTCGTCGTCGGCCTGGTGATGGCATCCTTCGCCGCCACCAGCATGATATTGCGGCCGCTGGTCGGCTACTGGTCCGATCGTTGGAGTGAAGCCGGTGTGATGATCTCCGGCCTGGTGATTCAAGCGGCCAGCGTCCTGCTCTGCTTTGTGCCCGTGATCGGCATCACCATGCTCGCCAACAGTTGCCGTGGCGTCGGTTGGGCGAGCGTCAATTCCGGCGGCTACGCCTTGCTCGCTCGCTGCGCCCCCGCCGTGCGCCGCGGCGAAGCTTCGGGTTACTACAGCGGCGCCCAAGGCAGCGCGACCATCATCCTGCCCGCGCTTGCGCTCTGGCTGATCGACGCGCCGTTCGGCGGCTATGATGTCGTGTTCGCGGTTTCAATGACGATTGCGCTGATCGGCGCCGGCATCGCTCTGATGCTCAAAGAAAGCAATTCTAGCGGCCCAAGAACTCGCCATCGCACCGCGGCCGACCCTTGGTGGCGGGAGATTTTTACTCTACCGGAAAAAGACATCTTGCTCGCCTCGGGGCTGCTCTTCGCTCTGCATATTTCCCTTCCGGCGGTGGCCGGTTTTCTGGTTCTTTATGCGCGTCAGATCGGCATCGAAAATTTCGCCTGGTACTACGTCGTCAGTGGCGCCACGAGCCTGATCGCGCGCCCCTTGCTCGGCTGGGCGTCGGATAAAATTGGCCGTGGCGCGGCCATCGCCGTCGGATTTTCCCTTGAAGGGCTGGCTCTTTGTGTCATTGTCAACGCCTCGACGCTAGCCGGCATGTTAGTTTCCGGCGTCTTGTATATGGCCGGTTCCGCCATCGGTACCGCCGCGACGTTGGCGCTCGCCCTGGAACACGCCAATCCCGAACGACGCGGCCAGGTGATCGCGACCTATTCGATGGCCTATCCGCTAAGCGCCGGCGTCGGCTCCTTAGTCACAGGCGGCGCCATTCAGCTAGCCGGCTATTTCTGGATGTTCCTCTTGGTCGCCGCGCTCAACATCCCCGGTTTGATCGTCACTTTGAAGAATTGGTCGCGCCTCAAGTGACCACGATGAGAAAACTTTTGCACCACGAAGAACCCAGCGCGGCAATGCCGCAAGCGAAACTCGGAATATCTGCCGCAAAGACGCCAAGGCCGCAAAGGCCGGAAAAACTTGGTGAGATCTTAATCTAAATTCGCGCACGATGACCGCAAGCCAAACTCAATCCCTCTGGACCCGCCCGTTTATCTTGCTTTGCTGCGCGCAATTTTTCGGCTCGTCGCAGCATGCCTTACTGCAACCGACTTTTCCGCTCTACATCACTGCCCTGGGCGGCACGCCATTAATAGTCGGCCTCGTGCTCGCCTGCTTCGCCGTGACCAGCGTCGTGTTTCGCCCGCTGATTGGCGCCTGGGCCGATCGCTGGTCCGAACCGGGTGTGTCCGTTTGCGGACTGGCCTTATTATCCGCTGCGGTATTTTTCTGCTTCATTCCGGTCGCGGCTGCGGCCATGTTTGCCAATGCCCTGCGCGGTCTCGGCTGGGCGGCGATGAGCGCCGCGGGTTATTCAATGCTCGCCCAGAGCGCACCGCCGACCCGACGCGGCGAAGCTTCCGGATATTACAGCGCTGTCCAAGCCAGCGGCACGATCCTGCTGCCGGCGCTAGCGCTCTGGTTGATCGACCATCCCCTTGGCGGATTTAACTTGGTCTTCGCCGTCGCCATCGCCCTGGCAGCCACCGGGGCATGCATGAGCGCGCTGCTCGCGCGCTGTGCGCCGATCAAAGTGCGCCCTGCCGAGACCGCCGGCTCGGCGCCCTGGTGGCGCGAGGTGCTCAATGTGTTGGACCGCGAAATCATTCTCGCCTCGGTGTTGTCATTCTTCTCCCACGTGACTTTTCCGGCAGTGGCGAGCTTTCTAGTTCTTTACGCGCGCGAGATCGGTGTCGACAACATCGGCTGGTTCTATGCCGTCAGCGGTGCCACCAGCATTCTGGCTCGCCCGTTGCTCGGTAAGGTCTCGGATGACATCGGCCGGCGCCGCGCGCTGCTCGCCTGCTTTGTTCTTGAAGCAATCGCCTTGCTCTTGCTGGCGTATGCTTCTGAGCTGATCACTTTGATGATTTCAGGCATGCTTTACATGGTGGGATTGGCGATGAGCAGCTCGACCACTCTGGCAATCGCCATGGAACAAGCCAAACCCGAACGGCGCGGCCGAGCGATGGCAACCTTTTCCATCGCCTTGCCACTCAGCAACGGAGTCGGCGCTCTGCTCTGCGGTAGTTTGGTTCAAGGATTCGGCTTTTTCTGGATGTACGCCATCAGCGCAGCGATCGCCGCAGCCGGGCTCTTGGTCACCATTCTCAACCGGGCACGGCTGAAATAGGCCCGTTGGGCGATTCAAGGTACGCGAAAGGCGATGAGAATTTTCTGGCATTGAACCCTTGAACTTTGAACTCTTGAACGAAAAACCATTCTCATGACCAACACCCTCTGGAGCAAAGCTTTCATGCTGCTCTGCACCGCGCAGTTGTTCGGTTACGCGCAGCATGTGATGCTCGCGCCGGTGCTGCCGCTTTACTTAACCCACCTCGGCGGCTCGCCTTCCGTCGTCGGCATGGTGCTGGCCTGCTTCGCCGTCACCAGTGTGGTCGTTCGGCCCGTGGTCGGCCATTGGGCCGATCGCTGGAGCGAGGCCGGCGTCATGACCGCCGGCCTGCTGTTTCAAGCGGCCAGCATCTTTCTTTGTTTAATTCCGTTCATCCCAGCCACGGCGTTGGCCAATGGTTTTCGCGGCATCGGTTGGGCCGGCTTGAACACCGGCGGCTATTCACTGCTCGCCCTGATTGCACCCGAGTCCAAGCGCGGCGCGGCCTACGTTGAAATCGTAAATCGGCCCGTCTCTTTGCAGCTTGTCGTCTGAGGCCATATAGATTATGCGTCTATCAAATGATTGAAAGCGAGACTCTGCATAACCCAGAGTTCCAGGAGTGTAAATTTGCAATTCGGTATTTTCGTTTTTGGCGATAACCACCCCGAGATCGGCCGGTCGAACCAGAAATACTACGAAGAAGTGCTCACCATGGGGGAGTGGGCCGAGGAACTCGGTTTCGACTCCTTCTGGCTCGGCGAGCATCATCTCTACTGGTACGGCACCTGTGTGTCGCCGCCGATGGTCATCGCTGCGATTGGCCAGCGCACGAAGCGAATCCGCCTCGGTCCTGCGGTTGCCGTGCCGTCATTTCATAATCCATTGATCGTGGCCGAAGAATACGCTCTAGCGGACAATCTCTGCGGCGGGCGGCTCGACTTCGCCCTCGGCAGCGGCTTCTCGCCGGTGGAGTTCGAGCAATTTGGCATGACCATGGAGGAAGCGAAAGAAAAGTTTTGGGAAGCCGCCGAGATCATCTTCAAAGCATGGTCCCAGGAAACGTTTTCGCATCAAGGCAAGCACTATCAATTCGAAAATATCTCGCTCTACATGCAGCCGCTGCAAAAGCCGTTGCCGACCTGGCTCGCCGCATCAAGCGACGATACGTTAATCAAGGCCGGCCAGATGGGTTTGCCGATCATGGGTATTCCGTTCGCGCGGTCGAACAACCTCGCCGACGTGAAAGCCAAGAACGACCTTTATCTCGATAGCTATCATAAGGCCGGTCACCAAGCAGCTCCCGAAATCATGGTCGCCATGCACATCTATCTGCACTCCATCGAACAAGCGGCAGTCGAGAGCGCAAGACCCTATTTCGAGTGCAACATCCGGTTTCACAAAACCCACCGCCGGCCCGGCTCGAAAATTCCGCAGCTCGACAATATTAAGCAAGAACGGTTGGCGTTGTTCACCGCTCCCGATGACGCGGTGAACATCCTCAGAGAATATCAGAGGATCGGCGTGACCCATGTCATCGGCATGGTGAATTTCGGCGGCGTGCCAATGACGGATGTGCGCCGTACGTTGGAATTAATGTCTGAAAAGGTTATCCCGAAGTTCAAAGGTACATGAGCGAAGTTTATTTCCAAGACACCACCATCCGCGACGGCGCGCAGAGTCTGTGGGCCTACAACATCCGCACCGGGATGATCGCGCCGATCTGCGCGCAGTTGGACGAAGCGGGTTTCGAGGCCATCGAGCTCGGCGGTCCTATCGAATTGCCGAAATGTGTCAAAGAGTTGTGCGAGGATCCCTGGGAGCGCTATCGCTTGATTATCCCGAAATTCAAACGCACGCCGCTGCGCCTGGTCCACGGCACGCGCAGCGGCTTTGCCATTTATCCCGACGCTCTGCACCAGCTTTTCGATACCTGCATGGCCAACGTCGGCGTCAGCGAAGTGCGCATCTCGGATTCGTGGAACGATGCCAAGGATTGGGCGTGGCGCGTCAAGCAGGCCAAGCATGCCGGACTGAAACCGATTATCAATCTGATTTACACCGTCTCGCCGCGCCACACCGACGAGTACTATGCGGCTAAAATTCGCGAGGCGATCGCTCTCGGTGTCTACCGGGTCATTTTCAAAGACCCTGGCGGCATCTTGACTCCCGAACGCACCAAGACCGTGGTTCCGGCACTACTCAAAGCGGCTGGCGCGACGACGGTAGAACTCCACACCCATTGCACCACCGGGCTCGGTACCCTCTGCTGCTTGGAAGCGATCCAAGCGGGCATGACCCACATCAATACGGCCGTGCCGCCGCTCGCCAACGGCTCCGGCAACCCGTCGATATTTAGTGTCGCCATGAACGCTCGCGCCTTAGGCTACCAAACCCGGATCAACGAAGAACCGCTGCGTCAGGTCGCTCAATTTCTCGCCGCCTGTGCCAAGCAGGAAAATCTCCCCATCGGCAAGACCCCGGAGTACGATTACGCGCAGTACGTGCATCAGATTCCCGGCGGCATGATTTCCAACCTGCGCTATCAATTGCAACGCGTCGGTATAGAAAATAAAATCGATCAAACCTTGGAAGAAGCCGCCCAAGTGCGCGCCGACTTCGGTTATCCGATCATGGTCACACCGCTGTCGCAGTTCGTCGGCAGCCAGGCGGCCATCAACGTCATCGTCGGCGAACGCTACCACCAGGTCACCGACCAGACCATCGAATACGCCATGGGGATTTGGGGCCAAGAAGGCGCCGCGTTCATGGACGCCAACGTGAAGGAGAAGGTGCTCAATCGCCCGCGCGCTAAAGAGATCGCCGCACGGCCCCATCCGACAGACACACTCCAAGACTTGCGCAAGAAATATGGCAGCGGCGGCGCCAGCGATGAAGATATCCTGCTGCGCTTCTTTACCAGCAAAGAAGACGTCGACAAGATGCACGCGGCCGGCCCTGCGCGCAGTTATATATCCGGCGGCAACCCGTTAGTGAATCTCGTCGCCGAGCTTGCCAAATCCAACGATCGCCAAAGCGTGTACCTTAGCAAGCGCGGTATTTCAATCCGTTTGGAAAAAAGAAGCGGCGTCTAAACAGCGCCGCGGGAATGAGAAAACTTATGGCACGTGTCGAGCTACTAGCGGAAAACCAACACCCGGAACTGGCCGCATCCATCGCCAAGATCAAAGGCGCCCGCGGCGGCCGGCTGATCAATATTTATCGCCTGATGCTGCACAGTCCGGCGCTGGCCAACGCCTGGTTCGATTTGAATCAAGCCGTGCGCTACGGCACCGAGATCGACGGCCAAAGCCGCGAGCTCGCGGTCATCCGCGTGGCCATATTGAATAACGTGGAATATGTCCAGCAAGCGCACGGCCCGGCCTACGCCTTAAAGGAAGGGCTCACCCCCGAACAAGTGGCCGCCATCGCGGACTGGCAACCATCGAAGTTATTCAGCGCGCCCCAGCGCGCCCTGCTCGCTTACACCGATGCGATGACGCGCGCCATCGACGTCCCGGATGACGTGTTCGCTGAGCTCCGTAAACATTTTTCAGAGCGCCAAGTCGTTGAGCTGTCCATGCTTGTCGGCGCCTATAATATGCTGACGAGATTTCTCAAAGCGTTGGAGGTAGACCCCGAACCCTAAATATTTGTTCAAGGTTCAAGGGTTCAACGTTCAACGTCGGAGGGCCGATTGAACCCTTGAACCTTAGAACCTTGAACGAAATTAATTCGTGACCATGACTTCATCGCCAAAGCTAAAATTCGTCGTCGAAAACGACACCTTCCTGCGTCTAATCAACGTCGTCCTCGACCCGACGGCGTCGGCCGAGCGATTCGATGCCTTCGCCCATTTTTGTCTGCACGATCTGCCGGATTTTCGCGCCTGGTGCGACAAAGTCCGCGCTCAGGCGAAAAATCTATACCCGTCGGAAGTCCGCCTCGTCGACAGCCAGAAAGAATTGCGCGCCAGTCTCCCCGGCGCCGCCATCGCGGTTGTGGAAGAACTCACCCTCGGCGCCGAAGAAATTGCCGCCGCCGGCGGCTCACTGAGATTCGTGCAGAAATACGGCTTCACCACACGCAACATCGATCACGCCGCATGCGAGAACGCTGGAGCGCAAATGTTAACGATTAGGCGCCGGGCGAATATCTCCACCGCAGAGCAGGGCTTGATGCTCATGCTCGCGCTGGCGCGCCAGGTAACCCAGAATGCGAATCTAATCAGCGTGGGGCAACTCAAGGCCGCCGGCTACCAGCCGACGACCTACGATCGCAAACACACGCCTAACGGCAACTGGGCGCGCATCCCCAACATGGTCACGCTCTATCAACGACAACTGGGCATTGTCGGCTTGGGTGAGATCGGCCGCGAGCTGGCGTTGCGCGCCGCCGCCCTGGGCATGAGCCTAGTTTACAGCCAACGCACGCGCTTGCCGAAAGCAGTTGAACGGCAATATCAAGCGACCTATGTCGCGCTCGACGAATTACTCGCAAGTTCAGATTTCGTCAGCCTGCATCTGCCGCGTAGCCTGGCCACGGTCAACTTCATCGGCGCACGAGAATTATCGGTCATCAAGCCGGGGTCATTTCTCATCAACGTTTCCCAGCCCAACCTGGTCGAGCGCAAGGCGCTGCGTCAGGCAGTGGAATCCGGCCGTCTCGGCGGTTACGGCTTGGACACTTTTTATGAAGAGCCCGGCGACGCCAGTGATCCGTTGATCAAGTTTCGCAACGTCATTGTTACGCCCCACCTTGGCGGCTCACCGCGCTGGAATTCCCTCCACGACATCGAAGAAGTGATCGTCAATCTGGGCAGCTTGCTGGCGTGACTGAAGTTACCGAGCTAATCTTTCGCAGTTTTTGCGGGTGACCTTGGCGGCTCGCTCCGCACGGTTTCGATCGCCTTAAGTAAAAACTGATGGAGCTCATCCCGGGGCTCGCCGCTGGTTCGCGTCGCGCCGGAATATCGCAAGGTAAATGCAACATAGGAGCT
>Ga0326597_10015334_pt1 | contig 10021 bp, 7 predicted proteins | sample RVTome_12_FD_203789 | JGI IMG/M metagenome (GOLD analysis project Ga0326597, IMG submission 203789) | Soil microbial communities from uranium-contaminated site in the Upper Colorado River Basin, Wyoming, United States - RVT100D185 | ecosystem: Environmental > Terrestrial > Soil > Contaminated >...
CGGAATCTCGATTCGATTCTGGCTGCCAGCGACGGCATCATGGTCGCGCGCGGCGATCTGGGGGTCGAGATGCCGCTGGAGCGTGTCCCGCTCATTCAGAAGGAGATGATCGAGAAAGCGGGCGCCGCCCGCATCCCCGTGATTACGGCGACGCAGATGCTCGAATCCATGACTCAGAACCCGCGGCCCACGCGTGCCGAGGCCAGCGACGTCGCGAACGCCATCCTCGACGGCACCGACGCCGTGATGCTTTCGGCCGAAACCGCTTCCGGGCGGTATCCCGTCCAGGCCGTCGAGACCATGGTGCGCATTGCCCGGCAGGCCGACCAGAAGAATGAAGAGAATCTGGACCGCCGCCGGATGAAGCGCCCCGACATCGCCGAAACTATCAGCGAAAGCGTGGTCCACGCCGCGCACACGCTTTCGGTCAGAGCCATCGTCGTGTTCACACGCAGCGGCTCGACCGCCCGGCTGATCTCGAAATACCGCCCGCCCTGCCCCGTCTACGCCTTCTGCCATGACGACAGCATAGCCAATCGCGCCGCTCTCTACTGGGGAGTGAGCCCGATCGCTATGCCGCTTGAGGAAGGCCAGGACACGACCATCGCGCAGGCCGAGGCGGAGCTTCTGCGCCGGAAACAGGTGGCGCCCGGCGACACGCTCGCCATCGCCGCAGGGGCGCCGGGCCAGCCGGGGCAGACGAATCTCATGAAACTGATTCGGGTGGGAGGGTAATTTGACAACGCCTCCGCAACTCTTTACTGTTAACAACAAAAGGGATAGGTGACGGCTCATGCTCGGCGACAAACGGTTCCTGCAGACCATACGGCTCCGAAATCTCTTGTCGTTCCATGAAATGGAGAGACCTGTCGAGGCGAACTCCCTTAACGTCTTGATTGGCCCGAATGGGTCGGGAAAGTCGAACTTCATCGAAGCCATTGGTCTCTTGCAGGCGGCACCCCAAGACCTTGTGGAGCCAGTGCGCGAAGGCGGCGGCATTAGTGAGTGGTTATGGAAAGGTGGTGGGAAAAACCCAATCGCGGAAATCGATGTGACGGTGTATTACCCACCTCCCGATGGAATCATGCCCCTTCGACATCGCCTGTCCTTTACCATGGTGGGGCAACGCTTTGAACTGGTGGATGAAGCTATTGAAAACGAGCACCCAGCCTCGCAATGGCATGACGATGTATATTTCTTTTACCGGTATGAAAGGGGTCATCCTGTATTAAACGCCCGATCTCTGGAACCAGTAGCGGCGTCCTCTCAGCGTACGTCAGAACCTGTCAGTGGGAGAGAAAGAGTGCAGCGTTCGTTACGCCGAGAGGAACTCGCGCCCGACCAATCTGTCATTTCACAACGCAAAGAACCAGATCAATATCCTGAAATTACCTACCTGGGTAGTCAATACGGAAAGATCAAACTCTATCGAGAGTGGAATCTGGGCCGCTATACCCCGCCGCGGCTCCCGCAAAAAGCGGACCTGCCCGAAGACTTCCTCCTCCCTGATGCCAGCAACCTTGGACTTGTGCTGAACGATATGGAACATCAGCGCGGAACCAGAAATCTGTTATTGGAAAAACTTCAAATCTTTAACGAATCCATTTTGGATGTCTCCACCCGAATTCATGGTGGAACTGTTCAAATATTCCTGCATGAGAAAGGATTGAACCAGCCCATTCCCGCGACTCGCCTCTCAGATGGCACACTTCGTTATCTGTGTTTGCTGACATTGCTCTGCCATCCCGAACCGCCTCCGGTGTTGTGTATTGAAGAGCCGGAGCTTGGACTGCATCCCGATATTTTGCCTACCATTGGCGAACTCCTGATAGAAGCTTCGCACCGCTGCCAGTTGTTTGTGACGACTCACTCCGACATTCTGATTGATTCCCTCAGCAAAGTCCCGGAAGCGATCATCGTTTGCGAGAAACAGGAGGGAGCCACTACACTTCGGCGTCTCAAAGCAGAAGACCTCTCGGAGTGGTTGGAGAAGTATGCACTGGGCACGCTCTGGAGGCGCGGTGAATTGGGAGGGAATCGTTGGTAGCCCGAGTCTACGTGGAAGGAGGCGGGGATTCGAACCACTTGCGTACTCTCTGCCGCAAAGGATTCAGCGACTTCTTCCGAAAGGCGGGACTCGAAGGCCGAATGCCGCGTGTTGTTGCGTGCGGAAGCCGGAACGAGGCCTATAACGATTTTGTGACAGCCCATCGGAAGGCAGGAGGGGATGTATATCCTGTTTTGCTCGTTGACAGTGAAGCTGCAGTCGCCGCCCAAGTCCCTTGGGAGCACTTGAGCCAGCGGGATAGCTGGCAGAAACCGCCGGACGCAAGCGACGATCAGGCTCATCTAATGGTCCAATGCATGGAAGCTTGGTTCATTGCGGATAGGTTGTGCTTGGCGCAGTACTTTGAACAGGGGTTTGTGCCAAACGCTCTTCCCCCGCGCAACGATGTTGAGAACATCCCCAAGAATGATCTGATGAATGGGTTAAAGAATGCCACTCGTCACACGCGAACCAAAGGCGAGTATAAAAAAGGGGAACATTCCTTTGCGATTTTGGAGCGAATTGACCCCGATCTCGTCAGGCAGGCTTCCCCCTGCGCCAACCGCCTGCTCGTGCTTCTTGAAAACTTGTAGTGGCCCACAGCAAAGGGCGTCGTGTAGCAGCAGCCACATGGCGGCAAAGGGGTCAGCGAGACGAGATAGAATCTTTCGTTTCACGCTGGAACTACATCACACTGACTTGTTTGGGGAAGCCCCCTTCGCCGGTCCTCGCGCAAGTATTGGCAAATTCCGCTGCCAAACACGCTAGAATTAAGTCGGAGCTTTCTAGGAGGAGGCTTTGGGCGGGGAAAGGTTCGTAAGTCGTTTTGCGGTCATCGGCCTGCTGGCGTTGTGCTGGATTCCTTCCAGCGCGTCGGCCCAGGGCTGCTCAGGCAGCGAGGTCGCCGTCCAAGTCCTGGGCTCGAGCGGGCCAAGGGTGACACGCGATCGCGCGTCAGCCAGCTACCTCGTCTGGCTCAACGGCCGGAGCAGGATTCTGGTGGATGCCGGCGGCGGCGCATATCTACGCTTCGGTCAAGCTGGCGCGCGGGTGAGCGATTTATCCTTGATCGCCATCAGCCATTTCCATCCCGACCACGTCTCCGACCTTCCAGCCCTGCTCTGGAGCGAGAACGTTCGGGAAGAACCGCTGGCCATTGCGGGCCCCTCGGGAAACGACGCGGTACCGAGCCTGCCCATTTTTCTCCGGCGTCTGTTTGATCCGAGCACCGGAGCATTTCAGGTGCTGGGTGGAACGTTGGGTGGGAGCTCCGGACGGGGCGTCCCGCTGGAATCCGGGATGGTGGACGTCACCAAGACGGAACCCTCCCTGGTGCTTGACCAGCCGGACGTGTCCGTGACGGCCATCGGGATACCGCACGGCAATATCCCGGCCCTCGCGTACCGGGTTCGGGTGCGGAACCGGACGATCGTATTCAGCACTGACCAGACCGGAACGAACCCCCGCTTTACCGAGTTTGCGCGCGGCGCCGATGTGCTGGTCATGCATCTGGCCATTGCCGCCGGGGGAACCAGCGCGCTGCATGCATCTCCGGCCGTTGTCGGCCGTGTCGCACGCGAGGCGGGAGTCGGGCGATTGGTGCTCGGCCACATCGGGCAATTCGATCTGGACGCCGCCGTGGCCGAGGTCAAGCAGTCCTATGAGGGGCCCCTCACGGTCGGCGCCGACCTGCAGTGTACGCCGGTCCCGTGATCGTCCGGGCGGCTGCGCTCAAGGCCGTTGTGGGAGGAAGAGGGATCCGCACCGGCGAACCTGCCCGGCTTCAGGCAGTGCTCGGAGAAAAGGCACCTCTTCCACGCAGCAAAGGGCTATCATAGTCATGGTGCTTTTCCTGTTCGGTGAGTCTTCTCGCTATGTTTGCACGGCGCGCCCGACTTCTCTGGCTTCTCCTCGTCGTCTCCGACGTTGTTCCCCTTCTTCTGTCTTTTGAGATCGCCTACCTGACCCGGGCCAATTTCCCGGAGCTGCAGCTGTTTTTCCTGACGCGGGAAGTGACGGCGGCTCTGCTGGTGACGGCGGCCGTGTTGTGGACCTCCATCGGCATCGGCCTGGCCGCCTATCGTCGCCCCGCGAGCTTTGAGACGCTCGGCATGCTGCGCCTCACCTTTATCCAGACCTTCTGGTTTGGAATTGCCCTGGCAACCGCCATCTACCTGTTGAACCTCGGGGCCATCAGCCGTCTGTTCATCGGACTCTTTATCGTCAGCAACTTTTTGTCACAGATCATCTACCGGCTCGCCGCGCGCCGCATGCGCCGTATCGTGCTGGAAGGGTTCGGCGGCCGCCATTACTACCTGATCGTCGGGACCGGTCCCAAAGCGGTTGAGCTGGCGCGGCTGATCGAACGGCACGAAGAGCACGGCAACGTCGTCGGGTTTGTTCAGGAGCCGGGCGGACCCGAGCTGTTGCAGGGCGGGCTGCGGCGCGATTACCGGGTCTGGCCGCTCGACCAGCTTGCCCGGATGGTGGAGGAGCACATCGTCGACGAGATTATTTTCGCGGTTTCGAAAGCACAGTTGGAACGCATGGAGGAGCTTTTCCTTGCCTGCGAGGAGCAAGGCGTGAAGACGCGCGTGCTGGTGGACTTCTTCCCGCACCTGCGCTCCGAGATCGCCCTGGACCGCCTGGAAAGCCTGCCGCTGCTTACCTTCAGCAACGCGCCGGAGAATGAGTACCTGCTGTTCCTCAAGCGCGCTCTGGACCTCGCGCTGGCGTCCGCGGTGCTGGTCGTTGCGGCGCCGCTGCTGCTGCTGCTAGCCGTCCTGGTCCGGGTCAGTTCGCCGGGCCCGGCCATTTACCGGCAGCTTCGCTGCGGGCTGAATGGCAGGAAATTCTGGCTCTATAAGTTCCGCTCCATGTATCAGGACGCCGAGCAGATGCGCCAGTCGGTCGAGCACTTGAATGAAATGGACGGCCCCGTCTTCAAGAGTTCGCGCGACCCCCGCATGACTTCCGTCGGGCGCTTTCTGCGCAAAACCAGCCTCGACGAACTGCCGCAGCTCCTGAACATTCTGAAGGGCGACATGTCGTTTGTCGGTCCGCGCCCGCCGCTGCCCGAAGAGGTGGCGCGCTACGAGAAATGGCAGCGCCGCCGCCTGCGCATGAAGCCCGGTCTGACCTGCCTTTGGGCGCTCGCCGGGCGCAACCAGCTCAATTTCACTCAATGGATGCAGCTCGACATGGAGTACATCGACAACTGGTCGCTCACCCTCGATTTCAAGATTCTGCTCCGCACCATCCCGCGCGTCCTCTCCGGGCGCGGAGCCAGCTAAAATACGCGATTCCCTACCGGCAGTATCGTCCCCAGTACCGGCGGAGACACTGCCTGCTTCCCTCTTGTTTTGCTTTTCCGGCTCAGCTATACTTTATTTCCGCATATCTTTGGAGATCTCCCCCTACAGTTAGGCGTGTTTTTGGAAGAGTCGGAATCGATGGGCATTGTTTTCCATTGGCTCTCCGGAAGGAGCCGTGTCATCGGGGGAACGGTTCTGCTGGCGGCGATGCTCGCCTGGGCGGGAATTCCCTGTTCGGCGGCCCTGGCACAGGGATGGCCAGGGGAGTTGCCGCAGGACTCATCCGCTCCATCCGCATCCCCCACCCCGGCTGCGCTCGAATGGGAGCAGTGGTTCTACGGGCAGCGCACGTTCGGTCTTGGCTACATCCCCGAAGACGCATTGACGCAGGCGATCGAGCAGCGCGACGGCGAAGTTTCCACAGCAAGCAGCGGCGGGTTCCGAAGACTGTCTTTGGAGTCGTCCGAATCGCTCCCGAATGCGGCGGCAGTCGGAGACCCCTGGGTGCCACTGGGGCCGGGCGGGATCAGCTCCCTTCGGGATGACATGATCAGCGGGCGGCTGACGAGCATTGCCATCGATCCGCGCGACTCCTCGACCGTCTACGTTGCGGCAGCGGGCGGCGGCGTCTGGAAGACCACGAATCGCGGCGCGAGCTGGCGTCCCCTGACCGACAGCCTCCCGTCTCTCGCTTCGGGCGCCGTGGCCGTGGATCCGTTCAGCGGCGCGGTCTGGTACGGCACCGGGGAACTCAACTTCTGCCGGGACTGCTATTACGGGGCGGGCGTTTACCGGTCCGGCGACGGCGGCGCGACCTGGGAGCGCATCGCCGCGGAGAATTTTCTTTCCTCCCCGACCTCCGTCATCCGGTTTGATCCCCAAACCCAGGGGACGCTCTTCATCGGCCGCTCCACCGCGCTCTGGAAGTCGAGCGACGGCGGCGCGACGTGGCGCGTCGTGCTGCAAGGCGCGATCACGGATTTCGCTTTCAATTCCGCCGACAGCTCGGTCGCCTACGCGGCGGTCGGGAATTTTTCGGGCAGCCCCGAGAACGGCGTGTATCGCAGCGGCGACGGCGGCGAGACCTGGGAGCGGGTTTCCGAAGGCCTGCCGGAGCAGCAGTCGATCGGACGGATCGCTCTCGGAGCGACCCCCACCGATGCTTCGGTCCTGTATGCGCTGATCGTCCGGTCCACAGATTTCGAATTGAACGGCCTCTACCGCTCGCTCGACGGGGGCGCAACCTGGGGCCTGCTCCCCAACCTGCCTCCGGACATTTTTTCCGAGGACGGGCAAGGCCAGGGAGCTTTCAACCTCTTCGTGCGCGTAACCCCGGAAGATCCCGCGGTGGTCTTCGTGGGGGCAATCGGCCTCTGGAGATCGGATGATTTCGGCGACACATGGACAAACGTGAGCGAACCAGCGCGGCTGCACGAGGACCAGCGCGACATCGTGTTCGATCCCGCCGACCCGCGGACGTTCTACCTCATCGGGGACAGCGGGGTCTGGCGGTCCTCCGACGGCGGAAAGACGTTCACCAGCCTGAACAGTACGCTGGCCGTGACGCAGTTCCAGACTGTGGGCCTGCATCCTGCGAATCCCGGCCTGGCCGTGGGAGGGACGCAGGACAACGGGACGATTGTGTATCGCGGCGGCTACAGCTGGCGGCAGGGCCGTCCGGGAGACTCCGGCGCCGCGTTCTACAGCAGCGCAAACCCGGAGACGGTCTACGCCGTGGCGCGCCGGCACTCCGTGCGGCGCTCCGATAACGGCGGACGATCGTTTCGTCTCATAGCCGGGGGACTCGACGCCTCCGACCGGGTTCAGTTCTATCCGCCCCTGGTCGCCGACCCGAACCAGCCCGATACCATTTACCTCGGCACGTATCGCCTCTGGCGCAGCCAGGACGGCGGCGAACACTGGCTTCCTATTACCGGAGATCTTACCACCGGTGGATCGGCTACGTTGACCTCCCTGGCGTTCGCGCCCCAGTCCTCTCTGGTCTTGTATGCGGGTACCAGCGATGGGCAGGTCAGGGTCTCCAGGGACGGTGGAATCAACTGGGCCCCCACGGAAGAACTGCCACCCCGCTTTGTGACTTCGATCGCTGTCCATCCCACGCTCAGCACCCGCGCGTTCGTGGGTCTGTCGGGATTCGGAACCGGCCATGTCTTTCGATCCGACGATGAGGGCAACAGTTGGGAGGACATTAGCGGGAACCTCCCGGACATTCCGGTGAATGCTGTTTTGCTGGACGCGGTGAAACCCGATACGGTCTACATCGGCACCGACATCGGCGTCTTTGTTCTGTCCGAGGACGGCTCCTGGACGCCGCTGCAGCAGGGACTGCCGAACGCCATCGTGCTCGGCCTTTCTCAAAACGCCGAGACCGGGATGCTGGTGGCGGCCACGCACGGGCGGGGAGCCTTTGCGCTGTTTCTCGGCGAGCTGGCGGAGACCGCTCCGCGCGTGAACGCGATCGTGAATGCGGCCGGGTTTGGAAACTCGTCCCTGGCTCCGGGCATGAGCGCGGCCCTTTTCGGCGACAACCTGGCAGCGGAAACCGTTCTCGCGCCGGGCGGCGGTCAGTTGCCTTTCCAGCTGTCAGGCACGAGTATCCTAATCAATGGCGTGTTCGCTCCGTTGTTCTTTGCCGATCCGGGGCAGGTGAATTTTCTGGTGCCATTCGGGGTTTCCGGCCCCATGGCAGAAGTGGTCCTGCGCCGCGGATTACGCGAAGCCACGGTGAAAATTCCGCTGACCTCCGCCAGCCCGGCCGCCTTTCTCGCCGGAGCCAATCCCAGCGTGCATCGGCCGGACGGTTCGCTCGTCACGGATCTTGCCGCCGCGAATCCCGGCGAGGAACTGGTTTTATTCGCGAGCGGTCTCGGCGCGGTCGAGCCTGCGGTGTCCAGCGGTGCCCCGGCACCGTCCGCGCCTCTCGCTCACGCCATTGTCCTGCCGACCATCCGGGTCGAGGGCCGCGATGCAGAGGTCCGCTTTGCCGGGCTCACTCCCGGGTTTGTGGGTTTGTATCAGGTCAATTTCGTTGTTCCCGTGGAAACCCGCGCCGGCCCCGTGCCCCTCGTCATCGAGTCCGGTGGAGTCGCAGGCCCCGTGCTCACGCTGCCGATTGCTCCCTAGCTTCTCCGCCTCCCGCGCATTTCACAATCTTGAACACGAAAATCTGAACTATTCTGCGATAGCCGGGCCGTCGCAATGTAAAATGGAATGAGCTTACAAGAGCGGGAGGAAAGCATGCATTTTTGTTCCGAGCCAGGCCCCGCGCGGGGCTTTTCGAGCAGGCGGTTCCGAGCCTGCGAAGGAGAAGAAACTCACCGCGGCGTCACGGCCGTTCTGGTTTGGATGCAGGCCGCGGCGGCTGTTTTCTGTCTGGTTGCTGCATCCGCCTGGGGTCTGCAAACCGGTGTGGAGCAGCAGCTCCAGGATCCCGATGCGCGGGTCCGGGAGCGCGCCGTCAAGGAGATCGGGGAACAAGGCAATCCCGCCTATGTATCCGTCATCGCGCCCCTGGTTCAGGATTCCGAGGAGCGGGTGCGGACGACCGTGGTGCGGTCTTTGATCCGCCTCGGCTCCCCCGCCAGCCTGGCTCCGCTTTCGCTCGCCGTCCGCGACGGGATCCCCGAGATTCGTTACCTCGCGATTGACGGAATCGTCAACTTCTACCTCCCGGGCTACGTGGACACCGGGTTCGGAGGATTTTTCCGTTCCGTCAGCAGACGCGTGGAAGGCATGTTTTCCGACGTGGATACCGTAGTCGCCGACCCGGACATCAACCTCGACCCCGAAGTGCTTCGGGTTTTCCGCCAGTCGGTCACCGGGGCCCCGGATATGCAGACGCGAGCGCGGGTCGCCCGTGCCCTGGGAATCCTTCGCGTCAAGGAGACGATTCCGGACCTGGTCCAGGCCGCCTTCAGCGACAACACGGAGCTGATCCTGGAATCGCTTCGCGCCTTGCAAAAGATCAAGGATCTTTCCGCCGGGCCGCGCATCGCTTTCCTGCTGATGTACCCGCAGAAGGACGTCCAGATTCAAGCCGCGCTGACGCTGGGCCTGTTGCGGGTGGAGGAGGCCATCGGGGACCTGCGCGTCACGCTCGAAACCAGCGAAGACAACGACATCCGGGCCGCCGCGCTCGACGCCTTGGCCTTCATGCCCAACGAAAGCACGGCGCTGCTCTTTATGCGCCATCTGCTGGATCGCGAAAAGAAACTGCGCATTCCCGCGGCGCTGGGGCTCGGGCGTCTCAAGAGCCCGGAGCATCTACCCCATATCGAGCAAGCGCGCCAGCGCGAGCGGGACGCCAGCGTGCGGCTCGCTCTCGACTTTGCCCTCGTCTCGCACGGACGACTGGAATATGTGAACGAGATCGTGGACGAGCTGGAATCCCGCGCCCGGCGCGGGGAGGCGCGCCCCTATTTGGTTGAGCTTGCGCGCGAAAGCCCCGTTCGCGACGCGCTCTACGCGCACCTCTATTCCCGGAACGCCGAAGTCCGCAAGAACATCTGTATCGTCTTAGGAGCTTCCGGCGACAGCAACTCGATTGTTCAGTTGGACAACCTGCTCAGGGACCGCGACGCGGAGGTCGCTCTCGAAGCCAGCCGCGCCATCCGCATCCTGCGCTCGCGCGGGTTGTGAA
>Ga0326597_10015335_pt1 | contig 10021 bp, 4 predicted proteins | sample RVTome_12_FD_203789 | JGI IMG/M metagenome (GOLD analysis project Ga0326597, IMG submission 203789) | Soil microbial communities from uranium-contaminated site in the Upper Colorado River Basin, Wyoming, United States - RVT100D185 | ecosystem: Environmental > Terrestrial > Soil > Contaminated >...
TCTACCTGGCCTGCGGGGTACTTCTGATTTTCCTGTCGACCATTATCTGGCGGGAAAACCCCAAGGGGCGGGTAAATCGCACCACCGCGTTAATGCTCGCGTTCGCCGGGCTGGGGCCCATCTTCGCGGCCGTCGGTCAGACGCTGCCCGCCGCGGGCGCAGGCGCCGCCGCCGGGGGCGAGCCGTTCTACCGCAGCCTCCAGTATGTCTGGGAACTCTTTTTCCCCTTTCTGCTCTTGTTCAGCCTGGAGTTCCCTGCGCGCCACGCTCTGCTTCGTCGCCGTTTGCGCGTGCGGTGGCTCATCTTCGTGCCGCACGTGTTCCACATCATGCTCGTGGTCGCCTTCGCCCGTTTCGACCGGATCGCCGCCTGGCTGGCCACGTCGGGAGTCGAGGGCCTGGCCGGCTGGCTTTTGACCAAGCTGGGCAGCGCGCTGAAATTCTCCGACTTTTTCTTCAAGCTGATTTTCGACATCCATCTCAAGTTCTTCTCGGTGGTCAACCTGGCGTATGTGGTGGCCGCTCTGGTCGTCCTGCAACAGAGCCAGGCTACCCTGTCGAATCCGCGCCTTCGTTCACAGGTCGGTGTGCTCCAGTGGGCCCTGCGCATTGCGCTCGGCCTCTATGCTCTGGCTTATATCGCGCCGATCTTGAGCCCGATCGTCATCTCTCCTGCCCTGGAACTGGCGCTGATCATCGTGGCCCTTCTGGTGGGCGCGGGCGGTGTCGCCTACGGGATCATACGACACCAGTTCCTGGATGTGCGGCTCATCGCGCGACAGTCCATCGTTTATACGGTCACTTCGGCCGTCCTCGTGGGGCTCTACCTGCTCGTGATCGGTCAGCTGGGAAGCTGGTTGCGAGCCCAGGTCGGACACCCGGTGCCCATCCTCGAAGTGGGCTTCGTCATCGTGGCGGTGATCTTCTTCCAGCCGGTGATGACCCAGGTGGAGGATCTCATTCAGCGCTTCTTCCTGCGCGACCGCACCGACTACCGCAGGCTGATGCAGCAATTCTCCACCGAGATCATCCGGATCGTCGATCTTCGCCAGCTCCAGGCGCAGATCATCTCTTCCTTGCAGGACGGGCTGATGATCGAGTCGGTCATGCTGGCCCAGATTCAGCACAATCCAGAGCGGGTGAGATTCTTCTCGATGCGCAGGCTGGAGGGAGAGTACGCGGAGACCGACATCGGGGAGTTTTTGACCGTGCTGGACCGGGTGACCGAGCCGGTTTACTTCGAATCGCTCACCACGCAGGCCGGCGTGGCGCGCATCTGGACGTTGCTGGCCTCGTTCAAGGCGTTCATCGTGGTCCCGCTGCGCGCCGGACAGGAGATGGCGGGCTTTCTGGTGCTGTCGCGCAAACAGGCAGCCTACCGCTATTCGCAGGAGGATTTCACCGTCCTGCACATGGTCTCCAACCAGGTCGCGGTGGCGCTGTCCAATGCGAGCCTATACACCGAGTCGCTCGAGAAGCGACGGATGGAAGAGGAACTGGCCGTCGCCCGACAGATCCAGCTGGCGCTCTTGCCCTCCGAGGTGCCGCAGAGCCCGCACTTCGTCCTCGACGCCTTCTCGAAGCCCGCGCGCGAAGTCGGGGGTGACTTCTATGACTTTTTGCACACGCCGTCCGGCCGCCTTGGCGTGGTGATCGGCGACGCGTCGGGGAAAAGCGTCGGGGCGGCGCTGATGATTGCGCAGCTGCAGGCCGTCCTCCGCAACGAGGCTGCAACGGGAGGAGAGATCCCGCGGATCATGGCCAACCTCAACCGCTGCGTCGCCGCCGGCAGCCAGGGAGAGCGCTTCGTCACCATGGTCTACGGTGAACTTGACGCCCAAACCGGCCACTTCCGGTACTGCAACGCGGGACACAACTATCCTGTGCTGGCGCGCAGCGACGGCTCGTGGCAGACGCTCGACACCGGCGGACTGCTTCTGGGTGTGTTCGCCGACGCACAGTATGAGCAGGGGGAGGTCTATCTCGACTCGAAGGATGTGCTGGTGTTTTATACCGACGGACTCTCCGAAGTAATCAACGGACGAAGCGAAGAATTCGGAGACCGGCGTTTAGTCGAGGCCATCGTCAAGAACCGCATTCAGGGCCCCCAGATGATCTGCCAATCGCTGTTGCAGGAGGTACTCACGCATGCCGAAACCACGGCGTTCGAGGATGACGCCACGGTGATCGTGCTCAAGAAACTCGATGGGACGGCGGCTCCGTGACCGAACACCAGCCTTTTCACAGTCTTGGCCCATGGGTCTACTGCCCGCTCTGCGCCGGAGGGCTCTCGATCACCGAAAGCGAAGAACTGCCCAGACGATTCTGCGCGCGGTGCGACCGCGTGTACTATCACAACCCGGTGCCGGCGGCCGGGGGCGTGATCATCGTAGACAACCGGGTTCTGCTCGTGCAGCGCAAGTTCCGCCCGCGCGTGGGTGAGTGGACCCTGCCCGCCGGATTTCTCGAGTACTTCGAGACGCCGGAACATTGTGCCGTGCGCGAAGTGGCCGAGGAAACCGGCCTCGCCACCCGCATCGACGGTCTGTTTGGAGTCTACGCGGGACACGACGACCCGCGGTTTACGGCGCTCTTGGTGCTTTACCGCATGACGGCGACCGGCGGACAGCTGGCGCCGGGTGACGATGCCCGGGAGGCGCGTTTTTTCAGCGCGGACGAGATCCCCGAAAACATCGCTTTCCTGGCGCACAAGACGGCCCTTTGCGATCTTTTCGGCGGCAGCCTCAAGGTCTCGTGGGCAGAACCCGATTCCGCCAGGGCACGTATGACCGGGAAGACCGGGGGGAGTGACGTATGAAGCGATTTGCTATTCTGGCGGCCACCGCACTGGCCGTCGCGGCACCCGCATTCGCCGGCAACTCCGACACGGTCCTGCTTCAGCTCCGTGTGGACAAGCGTCAGGTAGAGGTCCGGCCCCACGGCGACCTTGCCGGGGCCTTCCTTGTGGATCCAGCGCTTTCGATGCGTGAAGAGAGTCGCTGGCAAATGGGCGACCGTCTGACCGTAAACCGCGATTCGCTCTATCTCGACGGCCAGGCTTACGGGGCCGAGGATATCGGCCAAATGACGGTTGAGCGCGACGGAGAGCGGGTAGTGATCACGCTTTTCCGGCGTCCGGCCCCGGGGCACCCGTCGCCCAGGCGAACGAATATCACCGGTCTGGCGAAAGACCTCCTGGTGGCCGGCGGCGATTTTGTGCGCGGCTATGTCCTCAACTTCGGCGGCGATGTACGCGTCGAGGGAGAAGTCAATCGTTCGGTGGTCGCCCTCGGAGGGGATGTGGTCGTGGCGCCGGGTGGTGTCGTGCGCGGCAGCGTGGTCGCCATCGGCGGAAACGTGCAGAAGGCCGATGATGCCGCCGTGTACGGAGATCTCTACGCGGGCAACCGGCGGCGCTTCCGCCCGCGCTGGTTCGAGCGTACCGAGCAAAATCGACTGAATTTCGACATGGCCCTGGATTATAACCGGGTCACCGGCGCACTGCCCTGGGCCCGCTTTGAAGTCCGCCCCGATTCGAAAAATGCGGCGGCGTTGCGAGCGGCCGTCGGGTACGCATTCGAATCCGAACTGTGGCATTACCGGCTGGGCGTGGGACGAAAAGAACCGCGGGGACTTCAGTTCGACCTCACGGGTTACCGCGATACCAAAGACGACGACCGATTTCGCATCGATAAGAACGAAAACCTGGTGTTTGCCCTCTTCTTCCGCTCGGACTACCGGGACTACTACTTTGCCGAGGGCTTCAGAGCGACCGCGGGCTGGGGCTTCGGGCGCGATCGGTCGATAGCGATCGGCTATCACAACGAGCTGGTCAGCCCCCTCGTGGGACACCCGCGCCTGTTCAGTCTGTTCGGCGGCGACCCGTTCGCCGCCAATTACGCCGGGCTGGCGGCGGCCGGTGATCCCAGGCTGACGACGGACTTCGATGGACGGCTTGCATACCTCTCGATCGACGCGCAATACCGCCATCCCTACGTCGAGGAACCGGCCAGGGGCCACTGGGAGCTGGCGGCCAGCGGCGAAACTTCGCATCCGGACTTCGCGTCGGATTTCACGTATAGTCGCTTATACGGGTCGATGATCCGTTCACAGTCGCTCGGGCAGGACATCACCCTGCGGGTGCGTGCAGCCTTCGGAGGATCGGGAGGCGACCTCCCGGCCACGCGCCTGTACTACCTCGGCGGCATAGGCAGCCTTCGCGGCTACGACTACAAGGAGTTCGCCGGCGACCAGTTCTGGCTTTTGAACCTGGAGTACGTCTGGGCTCTGAGCGATTTCGAGCTATTCAGCCTGTTCGATGGCGGCCAGATCGGCACCGGGCCGGGATGGACCGATGCAAGAGTCCGCTTCGATGTGGGTCTCGGCCTGAGCGTGGACGAGACTTTCCGCGTTCAGGTGGCCTGGGCACCGGCCGAGGAGAGCCGCAAACCACTTGTCACATTTAGGCTTAGTAAGCCCTTCTAGCGACCCAGAGAGACGGCCCGAGCCTTTACTCTCGGGCAGGCTGAGCTGACCGGCGCGGACCGGTGCCCTTTTTCGCCTTAAAGCCCCCCGCCGCCCCCGGCGCTTCCGGCTTCGTCTGTTTAACTCCTTTTCATTCTTAAGCTTCAATTGGCCGAATCCGATAAACCTAAGAGGGGTGAAGTGTATCCCGGACCCCTCTGGAGGTTATGAAGGACCAGCACGCTTCGCTTACGCGTCCCGAGCCGGTGGGCACACCCAGCCTTTTGGCCATGAAGCAGATGCTCGAGGCTATCCAGCGCGCCGAACCGCGCGTAGCCACCCACTCGCCGCGGGGCGGCCCCCAGATCGATGACTTGAAGCGGCTTCTGGAAATTTCGCAGGCCATCAGCTCCGAGTTCGATCTCGATGCGATCCTGGACATGGTGATGGCGTACGCCATCGAGCTGGTTACGGCCGAGCGCGGATTCATCATGCTGGCCGAGCACGGCGCGCTCGTGACGCGGCGCACCCACAACCTGGCCCCCGAGCATTTCGGCGCGGACGGCGACCGCATCAGCCAGACGATTGCCAGCCGCGTGCTGCAGACCGGCCAATCGATTTACACTTCCGATGCCCAGGAGGATGAACGCTTCGTTGAACGCCAGAGCGTGCATGATCTCCACCTGCGGTCGATCATGGGGGTTCCCCTGAAGCACGACGACCAGGTAGTGGGCGTGATCTACCTGGACAATTCGTCGCAGGCGCGGCTCTTCCTGCAGTCGGACCTGTACATCCTCGAGATCCTGGCCCAGCAGGCCTCCATCGCGCTCGCTAATGCGGGGATGCTGAAGGACATCAAGAGCCTTCAGGAGTATGCCGAGAATATCGTCACGTCGACTCCTCTGGCGCTCTTCGTGCTCGATCCCACGGCCAGAATTGTCCGCCACAACGAGCGTGGCCGGTTGCTGCTTTCCGAGTTGAGCGACCGCGACTTCGGCCAGCTCCCCTGGCTCGACCTCGTGGAAGGCACTACACGCGAACAGTGGGCGGCGCTGTTTCGTGGGGTCATGCAGTCCGGGCACGCCAACAGCTGGGCGCGCCACGAAATGCAGATCGGCCCAGAGGCGCGTACCTATCGCGTCAGCGTCAGCCCCCTGCGGTCGGCCGGCGCCGAGCCGCAAGGCCTTGTCCTCACGCTCGACGACATCACCGAATCCGAGCGCATGCGCGAAGAGCTTCTGCGCGCAGAAGTGTCCATTCGCAAGGCGGACCAGATCGGAGACATCGCGCACGAAATCAACAACTTTCTCACCATTCTCTGCAACCAGGCCGAAATCAACAAGCGTAATCTCGATCGCGGTGAGGTGGCGAAGGTGGAAGAGAGCATCCCGCGCACCCTCGACGCGGTGGACAAAATCAGCCGCCTGGTGGAGTCGCTCCTGCGGCCCGACCGGATCGAACCGCAGCCGCAGAAGTTTGGGCTCGACACGGCCGTGGCGTCCCTCGCGGTCTGGCTTGGCGCGGAAAAACGCTTCGATCTCGTGACCCTGGAGTTCGATATCCCCGACCGCTTGCCGCCGATCATCTGCGATCCGCAACACCTGGAGATGGCGCTGTACAATCTCTGCAAGAACGCCGCCGAAGCGATGGCCGACGCGGGAACCGAACGGCGCGTGCTTCGCATGACGGCATCGCACCAGAACCAATTCGTCATCCTGACGATCGCGGATTCGGGGCCGGGCCTGCCGCCCGAGCGAGAGACCGCGACCTGGGAGCAGGGGGCCACAAGCAAAGCCGGCGGTCACGGCCGGGGGCTCCACAATACCGCCACGTTCATTCGCAAAAACGGCGGCACGGTCGAAGCCGATTCCAAGGGCTCGCTCGGAGGCGCCGAATTCCGGGTCTATCTACCTGTGGCGGGCTCCTAGATGCCCACTTCACAACTTGACCGCGCCTTGGCAACCGGCACGACTCCGCCCGCGCTTCCCGATCGCTACGAGATCGTTCGCCTTGCAGGGTGCGGCATGTTCGGCGCCGTGTGGGAAGTGGTCGATTCGTGGCACTCAGCCGGGCGCGCCGCCAAGATCCTGGGACCCGATCATCAGTCGGCCCTCTGGCGCGATCGCTTCTACCACGAGTTCGCATTGCTGTACAGGCTTTCGCATCCCTCGCTCGTGAGTGCGCATGATTTCGGGCGCCTGCCGGACGGCACTCCTTTCTTCACCATGGACTGGGTGGGCGCGCCGATTCTGTCGGCCCAGTCGTGGTCGGAAGCCCAGAGAGTGCGGATTCTCTGGGAGCTTCTCGACGTTTTGACCTACGTGCATCGCCAGGGGATCATTCACGCCGACATCAAGGCCGCCAACATCAAGGTCGACACCGAGGGGTCGAATCGACCGCTCGCCGGTTCGGAAAGCCGCGCCGTCAGGCTGCTCGATTTCGGCCTCACGCTGGATGAGCGCGCGCGGGGGCAGGAATCCATGCGCGGCACGGTACACTACATGGCGCCGGAGTGGTTCAAGGAAGGTGACGTCGATCATCGCATCGACTACTACAGTCTGGGCGTTCTGTTGTACGAGCTGTGGTCGGGACGGCTTCCGTTTGACGGCCCTGAGCCTCTTTCGGTCATCCGCCAGCATCTCGAAACGCCTCCGCCCGACCTCAGGTTGGCGGTCCCCACGGTGCCGGTCCAGATTTCGGAAGGGATCGCCAGGCTCCTCGCCAAGCAGCCGGAGATCCGCGACAAGGGATGGGAGATCCTCAGACAATACGCCGGCCTTCGCCTGAGCGCCGAACCGGGAGAAGGGGCGTCGGCGCTCAAGTTCCACAAGGCAAGCCTCGGAACGTACCGCGAGCAGATCTCGGACGAAGTTGTGCGCGGATGGCTCGGCACCCAACAGCGGCCGCTTCCGCTCCTTCTGCGCGGCGGCATTGGTTTGGATCAAAACGAAATTCTCCGGTCGCTCTGGCCCGATGTCTGCCGTGCCGGATACCTCCCCTGGCTCGTTGAGAACCCGCATTCCCCCCTGCCGCCCGGTGACTGGTTCGCAGAGGCAAACCTGCCGCTTCTGCCGATGGTGACCGTGGAGCCGGCACAGTCCGAAGCCTGTCATGCATTCCTCCAGCGCTGGACCGGGGAGGGTTCAACGCCTCGGCCGATCGCAGTCAGCGTTGCGGCCGACGACGGACGCAACCGCAATCTGGTGACGTATCTGGCCGGCCAAGTCCGCGCGGGAGCGTGCAGACTGTTCGCGGTCGGCTGCCTGGATGCCGACCTCGCAGAAAGACGAGTCCGTCAGGTCATTCCGCCTTCGAGGCGGCAGGTCGACCTCGGCCGCCTCTTGAGCTCAGCGCTGGGTAATTCGTCGCGCCTGTGGGCGCTCCTCGAAGACCTGCTCGAGGACACGGGCGAGGAAGGCCCCACGCACAAGGTCCATTCCGATCGCTATCGGCGTCAGATCGAACTGGAAGAGAACAATCTGAGCGCCACCTACACCGCTGAGGAACTGGTCGCCGTGTCGCTGGTGGCCGCGGCGCGTGTCCCGGTGGATCGCGACGTGCTGCGCGCGCTGGCCGACATCAACTGGACAGGGGCCCTGTCCCGGTGGCTGGACTTCGGTCTCATCGACGGCGAAGCGGGCTCGTTCACCTGGAAGCGCCCCGATGTGGCGATGGCCGTGCTCGGTGCGCTCCCGGAGACGCGCAGGCGAATCATTCATCGCGCCTGGGCCGAATACTGGGGGAGTCGGAATCCTGAGGCGGGCACCCCGGAGCATGAGCACCAGGTCTACCACCTCCTGCGGTCGGATGCCTACCGCCAGGCCACGCGTGTCGGTCTGGAGAGTGCGCGTTTTTGGACCGCCCAGCATCAGGCGCAGAAGGCCCTGGAGATTCTGAACGGTGTGGCGGAAGCGATGGCCGCCGTGCCTCATCCCGCGCCTTCGCTCAGCTTCGAACTGGCCATCGCCCATGCGGAAGCGCGGCGTGTTTTGGCCCGCTACGGCGAGGCTCTGGAGCACCTGGACATCGCGCTGGGGCTCGAGTCGATTCGTGGCAACGTCCGGTGGGAGGCTGAGATCTACAAGCGCAAAGGGGACCTGTGCAAGTCGCTCAAGCAGTCGGCGGCTGGGAAAGTCGCACTCGAGGAGGCCCTCAGGCGCTACCGGGAACTCGGCGACCAGGTGGAAGTCTCCCACGTGCTGAACAACATCGGTAACATCCACTATGTGGCGGGCGAGCTCGACCTGGCCCTCTCCTCCTACGAGAACGCCCTTGCCCTGCAGCGCGAGCTCGGGCTGCGCCGCGAGCTGGCCTCCACGCTCAACAACCTGGGCGGCATTCTCATCCTGCGGTCGCGATTTGAGATCGCCACTCGCCACCTCACGGAGGCCGTGCGGATCAAACGCTCGCTTGCCGATCCCGAAGAACTTGCGCGCAGCCTCAACAACCTGGCCGTGGCACACGTCGAGACCGGGAAATTCGGCCTGGCCCTCGAGGTCTTGAACGAGTCCTACCGCATCAATCTCGATGCGGGCAAAACGGGCGAACAACTCTTCAACCTGGAAAACCTGGCGGGGGTGTTCCTGGCCAGAGGCAACTGGGCCGAGGCGATGTCGCACTGCGAGCGGGGCCTGAAGCTGTGCGATATGGCCGGTGAGGCGGAACGTCGCCTGCCGTACCTCTTGGTCATGTCCGGTGTCGCCCTCGCGCAGGGGAACTACGATCTGATCGGGCCCACGCTGGGCGAAGCGCTCCGCATTCTCCCCCGGGTGGAAGATGTCGACCTCCACCTCGCCTGCCGGCTGATCGAGGCCGAGCGAGCCTATTGGCTGGGTCAGCCCGACCTTGCTGCGCGCAAGGCAAGCGAGGTGATGGCCCAGGCCGAGGTGGAACAGCTGCCGGTCTGGACCACCAGGGGTTACCTCCTGAAGGCGCGTATTGAGGAGGAGGCTGACCAGCACCCCGAAAGTGTGAGGCCCTGGGTGGAAGAAGGGCTCAGGCTTGCGGAGGATACCGGCGCACTGCCGGAGCAGGTGCGGGCTCGCACTCTCCTGGCCCAGCTGGAAGTGGCGGAGAACCGCCTCGACCAGGCAGCAGATCATTTGCGGCGGTGCGAACAGCTGTTGTTAGAGTGCTCCGCGCGACCCCTGTTTCTCCCGTTTTCGTATGCGCTCGGCCGATACTATGAAAAACGAGGGGAGAGAGAGATGGCGCTCTCTGCTCTCGACACCGCCAGAAAGCTGGCGACCAATCTCACGCAACTCGAGTGGCTCTGGCGGTTTCACGCGCTCTGCGGCCATCATCTCCTGGCCATGAGACGATTCGACGGAGCGGTGGATCAGTACCGGAGTGGACTCGTGCTGCTGGAGCACCTGGTTGCCAGAATTCCGGAAGCGGAACGCGAACGGTACATGCAGGGCCGCGAGAAGGTCGCTCTGGCCGAGGGGCTCAGGACCTGCCACGAGGCGCTGGTGCGCTAAAAAAAACAGGCCACCCTTTTTGGAGGGGTGGCCTCAGACAGGATTTGCCGAGGTCTACTGGCCGCCTAGCGAAATCC
>Ga0326597_10015337_pt1 | contig 10021 bp, 7 predicted proteins | sample RVTome_12_FD_203789 | JGI IMG/M metagenome (GOLD analysis project Ga0326597, IMG submission 203789) | Soil microbial communities from uranium-contaminated site in the Upper Colorado River Basin, Wyoming, United States - RVT100D185 | ecosystem: Environmental > Terrestrial > Soil > Contaminated >...
TTTGCGGCGCGTGGAACCGCTGGATGGCGGATCTCTGGAAACGCGGCAACAACCGCCTGCGCTGGTCATGCGTCGTTCCGGCGATGACTCTAAGCGAAGCCGTGCAGCAGATGCGCCTTGCCAAAGAAAACGGCGCCGTGGCGGTGAGCCTGCGTCCGTTCGAAGACGACAAGCACCTCGTCGATCCCTATTTCTACCCGATCTACGAAGAAGCGACGCGCCTTGACATGGCCGTCGCCGTTCACATTGCCAACGGCAGCCCGCAGCTCTTGGAGCAATTCAAACCCCGCTACGACAAGATGGGCGGCTTTGCGCAGTTCCGTATTCCCACCGTGATCACCTGTCTGTCGTTAATGATGAGCGAGGTGCCCAAACAGTTTCCCAAGCTACGCTGGGCATTCGTCGAGGCGTCGGCGCAGTGGGTGCCGTGGGTGGTGAAAGAAGCGACGCGCCGGTCGGGAACGAAAGGGTTTCCGAAGCTGCCATTCAAGGAATTCAACATCTACGTCACCACGGAAACCAACGACGACTTTGATTTCATCCTGAGATATGCCGGCGAAGACAATCTGGTCATCGGCACCGACTATGGCCACACCGACGCTTCGAGTGAAGTCGACGCTCTCGACATCTTCCGCGCCAATGATTCGGTGCCCGATCCGATCAAGAAAAAGATTCTGGACAACAACCCGCGCGCGCTGTACGGATTGTAGTCGCGAAGCCGGACAATTCACCTAAACTCATTCTCAGGATTCGAAAGGCTCTTGCATGACCAAAGATCTCCGCACTTTCATTGCCGAACTGGAAGCCCGCTCGCCCGACGACATCGCGCGCGTGGCGCAGCCGATCTCACCGCGCTACGAGATTACGGCTCTGCTTACCCAGCTCGAGAAACGGAAGCAGTTTCCGCTGCTTTTCTGTGAAAAGGTTCGGGGGGGCAATGCCCCGATCGTCATCAACGCCCAAGCGAGTCGTAGGCTCATGGCGGCGGCGTTGGAGTGCAAGCCGGAGGAGTTAGCGGTGAAATTCAGCGAGCGGCAGAGCAGACCGATCGCGCCCGTGGAAGTCGCCGGGGGGCCGGTGCAGGAAGTTGTCAAACTCGGAGAGGAAGTGGATTTGACGACCGTGCCGCTGCTTACCCACTACGACGTCAACGCGGCACCTTATATCACCGCGGGGATCGTCGTCGCCGTCGACCCGGACACCGGAGTCCGCAACACGAGCTACAACCGGCTGATGATGGCGGGGACGAGGGAGCTGCGCATCTTTATGGCCATCGGCCGCCATCTGTGGACGCTGCACAACAAACTGGAGCGGCAGGGCCGGCCGCTCCCCATCGCCATCGTGATCGGCGTACATCCGCTATTTTCGCTGGGCGCCCAAGCGTTTACGCCGGCGACGGAGGATGAGTACGCGGTCATTGGCGGTATGATGGGCGAGCCGCTGCGGCTGGTCAAAGCGAAGACGGTGCCGATACCGGTGCCGGCCGATGCGGAGATGATTGTTGAGGGGCAAATCCTTCCACATGTCCGGCGCACCGAGGGGCCTTTCGGCGAGTTCACCGGACACGCCGTGTCCAAGGACGAGCGCCCGGTGATCGAAGTCACCGCGATCACACACCGCAAAAACTATATTTTCCAGGACGTCCACGCCGGCTACACGGAGCACAAGCTGATGGGCGCGGTGCCGCGCGAGGCGGCGCTCATCAAAGCCGTTCGCCAAACCGTTCCCACGGTAAAAAGCGTTTGCATGCCGGTGTCAGGCAATTGCCGGTTTCACGCCTATATTTCGATCGCCAAGCGCACGCCGGGCCAGGCGAAGAATGCCATCTGCGCGGCGTTCGCGGCGGACATGCTGCTCAAGCATGTCGTCATCGTCGACGAAGACATCGATGTTTTCGACGAGGAGCAGGTGCTCTGGGCGGTGTCGAACCGCTTTCAAGCCGACAAGGATCTCGTCGTCATCGCCAACGCCCAGGGCAGCGAGCTCGATCCTTCCGCCGGCACCGGCGGCGTTAATGCCAAGATGGGTCTCGACGCCACCAAGCCGCTCGACGGTTTTGCACCGGAGCTGCGGGTACCTGAGGAAGTGATGAAAAACATTCGGCTGGAAGATTTCCTGCCGGCGTTTTGCAAGTAGGGGCGGTCGGCCGGTTGCCCCCAACAGCTTACATCAGAGGTGAGATATGTTTGAAATCGGCGGCAAGAAAATTCCCGGTACGCTGGCGGAAATTGTCGACCCGGCGCGTAGCGCATTGCTCATCTGGGATATGGAATACGCCATCGGCCCCAACGCGTTCAACTACAAAGAGATGCTTCCCAAGTTGCAAGAGCTGTCGGCTCTGGCGCGCCGGGTCGGCGTGCCGGTGTTTTACTCCGTGCAGACCGGATTCGATCTGGTCAAGGAAGAGGCCGGCGTCTGGGTGCGCGTCAGGATGAAGCGGGCGAAGGCGACGGAACCCAACCAACTCCTGAAAGAAAAAGAGAATCCTCACGACCGGGAAATCGTCGAGGAGCTGAAACCCCAGCCGCAGGATATGGTCTTTCAAAAGCGCCGGCCGGATGGCTTCGTCGGCACCGACTTCGATCTCATGCTGCGCAGCCGAAACATAAAAACGATTCTCATCGGCGGCGTCGCCACCGAAGGAGGCGTCGAAGGCACCGCGCGCAGCGCCCGCAATCTCGGCTATGACGTTGTCGTGGTGAGAGATTGCGTCGGCTCGCGCAGCCGCGAGTTGCACGACATGGCCTTGAAGCTGATGGAGCAAACCCACTTCGATATCGCCAGCGCCGGTGAAATAGCCGACATCTGGCGGGAAAAATGAACCGCCGGGAGACAATGCCCGCCCCGCTGTCATAAGGAGAATCTGACCCATGATCGAATTTTACCATATGTCGCTGTGCGCACAGAAAGGGAGCTTCGCGTTGGCATGTTAATGCTAGATAAGTTGAAGGATCAGATACGCCAGGCGCGGGGAACCGATTCGCTCCTGTGGCTCGTCGCCTTGGGCCACACCTTCACGCACTGGTGCCCGGCCACTTTTTATCTTCTGCTGCCCTATCTGGTCCAGGAGTTGGGGCTTACCTATAGCCAGGCGGGCTTCCTGGTGACGATCAGAGTGGTGGCCAACCTGCTCGTCAATATTCCAGCGGGAATATTGGTCGATCTCATCGGCAAGAGAGGATTACTCATGGCGCTGGCATTGCTTGCTACCGGCGTGCCCTATTTCTTGGTCGGTGTCAGCCACAGTTTTTTCTGGGTGGCGCTGTTCATGGCGTTCGTCGGTGTGGGCAACTACCTGTGGCACCCGGCGGCGATCTCCACGCTGTCGGAAAGATATCCTGACAAGCGGGGTTATGCGATCGCGATCCACGCGATCGGGCCCAATGTCGGCGAAAGCATCGCGCCTCTGCTGGTGGGCGTGCTGCTGCTTTTCTTGTCCTGGCGCAACGTGTTGTTCGTCAATCTCATTCCTGGGATCGTGATTGGGTTCATCCTTTGGAAGTTTCTCTTCGGCAAGTTGGAAACGCGCACTACAGGAAAAAAGGGGCTATCGACCGGCGAGTACTGGACAGGCATGAAAAAGCTGGCGCGGGCGCCAAGTATCTTGCTACTGGTGATCGTGGCCGGCATGCGTTCGATGACGCAGCAAGGACTCCACACCTTTCTGCCAATTTATCTTACCCATGATCTCGGATTATCCAGCGCCATGGCCGGGCTTTACCTATCGGTCACTCAGACCGCCGGCATGATCGGAACGCCAATTGCGGGGAGCATCTCAGATCGCCGGGGTAGAAAACGAGTCTTAACCGCCGGGCTTTTTTCAACCAGCATCGTTCTAGTGGTTCTGGCGTACTTTCGGATGACCTGGTTATTTATCACCGCGCTCGCCTTCCTCGGCTTCTTTCTATACGCGGTCAGACCGGTCATCTGGGCCTGGGTCTTGGACCTCGGTCCCAAGGAGCTGGGGGGGAGCATGGTGAGTTTCTTCTCCGGCTCTCAATCCTTGCTCAGTTCTCTGTCTCCCGTGATCTGCGGTTTCATCGCCGACCGTTGGGGTATTCTTGCGGCATTTTACTTTCTCGCCGGCACCGTATTTGTCGCTAACCTGGTTGTGTTGGCGATCCGCGAAGAGAAGCGGGAAGAGCCGGCAATTGTTGAGGCGCCGGTTCAAGCGCTGTGACGGGATGCTGAAAAACCTTCGGTTCACCCTTTGACCATGATCAGGGCGAACGGAGACTTTCTCAGCAGCGCGCAAGACATTTCTGCCGGAAACCATCCGGTACAAGATCGTTCCCATCCATCAGCAGGTCGCTGAAAAACTAGTTTTCGTCCTTCGAGAGCCCGCACAGACGGAAAATTTCCAATGGATCCTACCGCTCCTCCATTCGCCTAGAGATTCTGAAAGAGTGAACGGACGGTTTTACCGCAGCCTGCCAGTCGTGAAATTTGTGGTCTCGATTATCGATTTCCTGCGAGAATAGCTGTTTATACCGGCCATGTTTGGCTGATTTCTAAATTCACCGGCTCTGCGACCTTACAAAGAGGTACATGCTTGCAAGAAAAACTGGCAGTCTTTGGCGCTTTTTGCGACTTTTTTGGCAGGGCTTGACAAAGATAAAAATCTTTTATATATGGTAGCACAGTTTTTGGCGGCACAACCTTCCTGGACTGAGTGTATAAGTATAGAGTTGTTAAACGGAAATGTTGGAAGAGCACTTGCCGGGCGCAACATTTAGCAATTTTCCGAGATGCAAGACTTGTGAGACAGCCACACCCGTTAGCGCGAATCGCTGGTCGGCTGAGCGGACACTTGATTCGATGGTAATTGTGAGAACAAGAGAAAGGAGACATGCTGATGAACCCGCGCGATCATTTTGAGCGGAATTCGGAAGTTAGACCTGATATTGAGAACGGTGGTATTGTCCAGAAAGTCTATCGCCCGCCGGTCGATTCCTGGTTTCAAAAGCGCCTCGTCTATGTCAGAAACGAGCTTAAGAAAGAGATTCAGACCAAAGTAATTCGCTTGACCAAGGATCAATGATTCAATTCACCTCCGCCTCGTAAGGAATAAAACTCCGCGGCGGGTTACCTTAACTTCACCTGCCTACAGCGGCAAGTCATCATCCAACCATTGTCCGTGTCCGAGTAGAGCCAAAAGAAGAGGGGGCCATCAACCTTCCATCCTCCCCGCCGAATTGATATGGCGGCAAACGCAAACGGTCTAACAATTTATAACGTCTACCGGCTATTTGAATATTCCTTCTCTTTCGAGTTTCCGCACGATGCGCTCGTCGACCAGATCCTCGGCTTTCAGCTTGCTGAATTTTGGGTCGATGCGGTTTAAGATTCGTATGGTGTTGCGGATGCCGTCGACGGTTGGAAAGATGCGCCGGCTATATAGCGGACGCATCGCCTCGTAGCCCACCACCGCATCCTCGGCCCGCCCCAGGCGCAGCCATTTGGTCAGCAGACCGATGACGCTTTGTTTGTTCACCGGGTCCTGAAAATAGGCCACCGACTTTGCGATAGCGCGCAGTGCTCGTTCGCCGATTTCAGGTGACTGATCGATAAAGCTCTTGCGCGCGACGATGCCGATGCCTTGATAGGGGATGTCGAGCTTGGCCAGGTCCGCCAAGGCGCGGAATCCTTGGCGCTGCGCCACACTGCTAAAGGTGTAACCGAGATACGCGGCATCGACGACGCCACTGATCAGCCCTTGGGCAAGCACCGCCTGATCGCCCAAGATGCGAAATTGGATTTTATCCCGCTCCGGCGCCAGTCCCCAATGGTCGAGCGCCAGCATGGTAAAAGTCCAAATGCCGCCGCCGATGCTCTGCACGCCGAGCAGCTTGCCTTTGAGTTCCGCTGGTGTCGTGATTTTCGGCGACACCACCATCGAGGAATGTAATCTTTTTTCCGAACTTGGCGTCTTTGCGTCTTGGCGCGAGGAATATCCCAATCCGAGAATGTTCAATTCCCGGAAAGTTTGCGCAAGTTGCGCAAACTTTGGACTCAGTAGTGCAGAGTACACAGAGTGTTTGTTCAAGTTGCTATTTTTAGGCGATTTTCTCTGCGCCCGGCGCCTGTCCTGAGCGGCGTCGAAGGGCGCCTCGGCGGTGCAAACTCCGAGCCCTGCGTCACATAGAAGCCTGAAGAACGAAAAAAAACAGGGCGACCGCGCTATTCCTATCGAATATGGCGCGCCGCCGGCACGAGAATATAGAGCGCGATCATGCAGAAAGTGCCGACGATGCTCATGGCCGCCGCCGCCCAGGGCGCGCCCATGAGCGCCGAGAGCGCTCCGATAAGCATTCCCCCGAGTAGCAACAACACTTGAGACATATGAAACAGCGCTATGGTGCGGCCGCGGTATTCCCGCGGGGAATAGGCTTGAATTACGGTTTGCACGAGGGCATGGGAGCTGACGTGGCACAGGCCAATGACCGCCATTGTCGCCATCGATAAGGAAAACCAGGACGACGCCGAGAAAACCACCACGAGCAGGCCGTAGAGCGCGACGCCGCCGAGCATGAGGATGCCGCGCGGCAGGCGATCGCCGACCGACGCGATGAGCAGGGAGCTGCACAGCGCGCCGATTCCCATCGCCGTGAGCAGCAGCCCTTGTCCCTGCGCGCCGACGTGCAGCAGATCGCGCGCGAATACCGGTAAAAGGGTGGTGAAAGGAATCATGAACAACGACGCAAAAACCACGACGAGCAGGCCGGAGCGCACCTCCAATTTGCGCCAACTGAACTTCCAGCCCTCGACGATGCTTCGGCCGAAAGACTCCTGCGCAATCGCATGGCCGTCGGCGCCGGCGGAAGGCTGGCGTTTTGATTTGAGCCGTACGGTCCACACCGTGGCGAGAATAAAAAATACCGCTTGCACTGCGTAGGAAACGCCGGTGCCGCTGAGCGAAATCAGCAGCCCGGAGAGCGCCGGGCCGGTGCTACGGGCCATGTTGAAGACCACGGCGTTGAGACCGATGGCATTGGTCAAATTTTCCGCCGGCACGAGGTCGGAGATCATCGCCGCCCGGGACGGCTGCAGAAAGACTTGCACGCACGCCATCAAGAACGCGGTTACGTAGACATGCCACGGTTCAATCAGATGGGCAAAGATCAGCGCCGCGGTCACGGCATAGAGCAAGCCGTTGAGAATTTGTGACAACACCACCTGCGTCTTGCGCGAATAACGGTCGGCGGCGCTGCCGGCGATGGGTGACAATAGGAGGAACGGAATCGCCTGGATGCCGCGCACCAGGCCCAATTGGAGCGCCGAGTCGGTCAGCTCGTAGATCAGCCAGCCGCGCGTTACCTGGTCCATCCAGGTGCCCATGGACGCGAATATCTGGCCGTACCAAAGCAGTCGATACTCGCGGTGGCGCAACGCTTCGAAGGCGCGCAGGCGAAACAAGAAATCGAGCGGATGTTTGGCGGGCCCTTCGACTCGAGCCCCGGCCATGGCCGGGGGCTCTTGCTCAGGATTCCGCCCCACGGGCGTACTGGATGGTGCCACGGGCTTGCCCGTGGGGCTCCACGGGGTTTCGCCGGCTCGGTCGGACAGCGCTTCGGCCTTTTCTTGCTTGGCGGAGGGTGATCTCAGAACAATCTCCACAACTGGCCGAAGGGACGAGATCTCTCGCAGTCCTAAAGCCCAATAAGATGTTATTGGCTATAACACGCGTCCGAGGACCGCGTCCACCGGTGTTTGAATATCCGCGGGAGGCCGATAAGAAAATTCTAGTTACTCTTGTCTCCGCTCTCAGATTGCTCTGATGGCTTTGACGTTTGCCGAGACAAGCGATACGCCATCCAGCCCAGTACCGCGACGCCAAGAATGAGAATGATCCACACCGCCCATTTCTTGTAATCCATCGGCGCGTGCAGCCGCGCCGCGCCCGCCAGCGTTACCGGATCGCCAAGCGAAGCCGGTTTGACCTTAAATTCCACCTCGCTGTTGTAGCCGGGGATCAGCGATTCGATCGGATAGGAGGCGGGTTTCGCCGCGACATTGCCGTAGGCGAGTTGGAACGGGCCGGCGCCGCGGGCCGCGAAAACCAACCTTTGCGGTATCCAACCCATTTGGACCGCCGGCACGCCCGTGCCGAGCCCACCGCCCTTCTGATCCACGCGCAGCAACAAGTAACGTTCGCCGCCAGTCAGCGAGATCTCCGGACTTGTCACCTCGGCATCGCCTTGACGCAAGCGATAGACCACCGCGCTGGTCTTTAGCCGCCACTCATCGCCGGTCTTGTGCCGCGCGAGAATCTGCGACTGAGCCAGCGTATTAACTTGCGGGAGTTCCACGCGCAGGCGGTCGAACGGAAATGCTCCGCCCAAATCATAAATATATTCACCGGCTTTGCCCGAGGCGGCCGCTCCCGCAACCGGCTGCCAGACGCGCCGCGCGGCGATAATGCTGGCGGCGGGCTCGGCGATCAAGACCAACGATTCGAGGGGCGCTTGATCATCCGGCCAGGTAACGCGCAGATATTTGTGTTTTACGTTCGGTAGCTCGACCCGGTTTTGATTCAACTGGTAACCGCCGAACGTTAAGCGCGCCAACGCCGCATGATCGACCAGGGTTGCCCATGCGGCGAAATTGTCGCTGCCTTCTATTTTCACTTTGCCGACGAACCCCTCGGCGCTGCTCTTCCAATCGAAATTTAGCGCCTGGATCGGCTGTTTCACCGCCGAGGCGTCGACCCAATAGCCGCGCAGTTGATGATTTTGGGCGTCCGTCCGGGCCCTGCTCCGGATCGAGACGATCGTACCATCGGCGCGCCTTGCGATGCGCACGTTCAAATCATCGACTCTGTCCCGAGCCAGACCGCGCAAGGGAAATGCCGGCAGATTGACGGTGGCGCCGCCTTCCAAGCGCACCGCCGCGCGCGGTCGCAAAGCATGGGGCACCACTTCTCCTTGTCCGTTAAATACCCGGATGTCGCCGAGATCGTTGCGCGATACGCCGCGATACAGCGCAGCCGGAATTTCGATCTCATGAAGCGCCTCCCGAGCATCGGCCTCAATCGGTATGCCATACGCATAATCTTGCGGTCGCTCGGCGGCGGCCGCGGCCACGCTATGCGCCAACATCAGCAAAGCGATGAGCTTCTTCATTTTCCCTCCTGGGGGTTAGCCGGCGGCACCGGCGAGATATAGCCGATCACGAGCATCAGCAAGCCGACGCCGATAAACGACACGATGCGCTCGATGCCGCCGACGTTCGATAGATCGATGAAGAATAGTTTTACAACCACGACCGCCATCAAGCCGGCGCCGGTCAACCAGAGCGGCCGCACTCGCCTGCGAGTCGCGATCAGCATGGTACAAAGCGACAACAAGCTCCAGAATATCGAGAACGACGCCTGCACAACCATCGAACGCATCATCTCGTCGAACTGAAAGGGCACTCCGGCCCAGTGGTGCAGCGTGCGCAAGAGGACGCCGTTGAGCCAGAGAAAACCCGCGCTGCCGACGGCGATATGCGAGAGCTCGCCGGTTTGAAAGGGGTGGGGAGCAAACGGGGCCAAGCGGATGCGCCGGCTCCACGCGCACAACGTCACGAGCGCGGCGCATTGCACGAGGTCGAGAGGATTGAGCAGCGGCAAATAGGGCAGCGGGGGCGCGTCGGCGCGGTTGGTGAGGTTGGCGTAGATCATCCAGAGCCAGAGAAATCCCGCCAGCGCAACCGCGCCATCAAGCAGGTAGGCTTGCAGGTGACGCGCTACCGGCCAGAGGATGCGCTCGCCGCGATCGCTCCACCAGGCTAACAAGATCAACGGGATCAAGGGCCAGCCGATCAGCCGCCACGCATCGCCGCCGCTGAGAAGTTCGCCGATTTGCCAACCGACCTCCCAAGCGCCCAGCGCGGCGAAGAGCCAGACACCAGTGGCATGCCACCAGCGGATATGCTGCGTTTCTTCATGCCGGCACAGCAGCCACAGATGAGCCGCAAACGCCAGCGGCCAGACGATAAATCCGAAGTATCTGAATGGGTGCGCGACTCGATCGACTTC
>Ga0326597_10015338_pt1 | contig 10021 bp, 9 predicted proteins | sample RVTome_12_FD_203789 | JGI IMG/M metagenome (GOLD analysis project Ga0326597, IMG submission 203789) | Soil microbial communities from uranium-contaminated site in the Upper Colorado River Basin, Wyoming, United States - RVT100D185 | ecosystem: Environmental > Terrestrial > Soil > Contaminated >...
GGCGCTGGTCGGTCCGCCGCGGCCAGGGTTCCCGTGCTCGCCGGGGCGGGCGTCGCCATATCCGCAGGCTCCGGTGTGGGTGTCGGCGCTGGGACGAGCCGCGCGACCGGAAGCTGGCCGCAGCTCAGGCTCGATGCATCGAGCTCGCCGGTTCGCTCCGTCGTCTCGAGCCGGCTCGAGATCGCGAGACCCGTGCCGTCGCCCCGGAATGCCGTCAGCGACGCGTAGCGGACGCCTGTGATCTCGGCCGGGATTCCCGTGATGAACGCGACCTCGTCGCCGCAGGCGCGGACTCCCCGGCCGGACGGAGCGAGCACGACCTGGCCGGCACCCCTCGGGTCACAGGCGCCGGCAGCGGTCGGCGAGTTGGACAGATGCTCGACCTGGTGGGTCGCGGCGTTCAGGACAGACGTGCCGACGCACAGCGGACCCGACGTTTCCAGGTCGAGCCCCTCGAAGAGGACGACCTGCCAGCCTCGAAACGTGTACCAATGCGCGACGACGGAACCCGGCGCTACCGGTAGTTCGGCTTCACCTTGCAGCGGCAGCGGGCCGTTTGCGTCGAACTTGTAGGCCTGATCGAGTGGCGCGACGCTCGCGGCTGCTCCCGAGGTTCCCGGATCGACCTGCCCGCGGACGACGACCGCCACGCCGACGGCGGCGAGGAGCAGCCCGATCGCTCCGGCCCATGTCGCGGCGCGCCGAGCGAACTGGCCCGGCGGTCGTCGCAGGTGGCTCATGCGTCGTCTCGCGTCAGGGAGTGACGGTGATGTCGGCGTGCATCCCAGCTTCATAGTGGCCTGGGACGTGGCACCCGACCTGCAAGTCGCCGGCCGCCCCAAAGGTGTGGATGAGCTCGCGCGTCTGCCCGGCCGGGACGGATATGGCGTGGGCGTCGGCGTGCATCATGCCGCTGGCCATCTCCTCACCGTGCATCCGTTGTTCGGCCAGATCGCCGATCACGAACTCGTGATCGACCGTGGTCGGATTGGAAATCAGGAAGCGGACAGACTCGCCCGATGCGACGGTCATTCGCTCTGGGTCAAAGCGAAGGCCGTCGGTCATGGAGACCGCGATCGTCCGTTCCGGTTGTGCGGCCGCGGGTGACGGCGCTTCCGGCGTCAACGAGACCCAGGCGATGAGGGCAAGCGACGCGCCGCCGATCGTGAGCGCGATGCCCGCAATCCAGGTGAGGGGGCTGTGATGCCGCATGCGATTCTGCTAGGCGCTCGACAACCTACGTGATGAGCCGTTCAAAGACCGACTCGTTGCCGCTGATGATCAGCAGGCCGAGCACCAACATGACGGCACCCGCGACGGACGTGGAGTACTTGAGCATCGACCGCATCGCACGGAAGCGCGGCAGGACCTTGTCGAAGGCGAGGGCGACGAGCAGGAACGGCAGGCTCATCCCGACGGAGAAGAGGAACAGTGTCAGCCCGCCGACCAGCGGCGAACTCGACGTCCCGGCATAGATCAGTAACGAGGCCAGGAGCGTCCCGCCGACGCAGACCAGACAACCGATCGAGATGCTCATCCCGGCGATCGCCGCGGCGACATAGCCCTGGCGGGGCGACTCGACCCGGTGCGGGCGGCCCGGCAACCGGAGCGCGATGACGAACGGCATCCTGAAGAAGCCCAGCGTCTGGATCGCTAGGTAGATGACGACCGCACCGGTGACGATCCGGAATGGGACGAGGTACGGCTCGAGCTGGGCCGTGTTCGAGAAGAACTGCCCGGCAAAGCCGGCCGCCACCCCGAAGGCGGTGTACAGGAGCACGAACCCAGCGACGAAGGCGAGGCCAGACAGCGCGACGTGTGCGCGGAACTGGACGTCGGTCCGCCGGTCCGAGATCTCTTGGAGGCCGAGGCCCGTCACGATCGGCAGGAAGTAGGCGGTCATGTGGACGGCGCAGGGCGAGAAGACGACGAGGAGACCGGCCAGGATCGCCAGGATGCTGGCGAGTGTCGCGGCGCTTCCGCCGAGGCCTGCGTCGACCGCGCCACTGCCGCTGGCCAGTGGCAGTGACCAGTCGAGCGCGAGGGCATCCCCGCCCGACAGCACGTCCGGCATCGTGAGCCTGAGCGTTCCCGGTTGGTCGGTGTCGATCCGCCGACCCTGCGCGTCCTCGCGGGGGAACTGCACGGCGAGCGTCAGATGGTGGTCGGTCTGGAATGCCACCCGATACTCGGCGACCGGTGCTACCTCGACGCCGCCCGAGCTCAGTGAGACGTCGGGCAGCCAGGTCGCGGGATCGGGCACATACTCCTCGTGGACGTTCACCACGAGCAGGACCGGGAGCATCCCGTCGGGGTCGATCGCCAGCGACTCGGCGCTCTGATCCAGGGCATCAAATGCGCCGGGGTCGCGGGCGACGGTCCCGAGGTTCGCCTCGGGTGCGAGCTTGAAGTACTGGTCGGCCCGATCGCTGACCCTGAAATACTCCGGCGTCGCCAGAATGCCCTGGACCTCGAGGCTGCCCGACTGGGCCCGGCTGCTGGTAACCGCCGCAATCACGCGCCGCGCGTCCGTGACGCTGTAGCCCGAGTCGACTCCGCTGTAGAGGAGCGCCAGGAGAACCCAGACGCCGAGCATCGCCCCGACAACCCCCAACGGGATGACCACGGACGGGGGGACTCGCCGCAGGCGACGCAACGCCGACCCGGCGACCGACGACCCTGCGACCAAGGCGGTCATGACCTCGTCCTGTCGCGCTTCGCGCGGATCCAGAAGGCGAGGACGATCAACCCGAGGACGGCGGTCACCGCGAGCCCCCACTCGGCCACCTCGAGCAGCACGTGCTCCGCGGTGGCACCGGCTCCCGCCGTATGACCTAGTGCGATCGCGGGAAGCGAGAGCTGGGCGACCGCGGCCGCGATGGCCCCGCGCACTGCCTGCGAACGAGCGAACCTCATTGCGATACTCCGGGCGATGCGATCTGCGCAGACGGGTCGAGTTTGATGGGCAGCTCCCACTTGAACGTGTTCCCGGCCGACGTCGTGCCGTCCGCGAATGGCACCTCGAGTCGAAGGACCTGCTGGAAGCCCGATGCCTGTGAGGCTGCGGGTCCTTCGCCGGAATCGGGAAAGAGCAGGCGGGTCGTGCGGTGGTGCGGGTCAACGGCCGTCACTTCGATGTCGTACGGGTCCGCTCGTGCCCCCGAATCGAGCACCAGGAGGACCTCCGGCGGCTGCTCCGACAGGGCGCCGTCATGAACTGTCTCCTGGAGCATGAATGCGAGTGTTGGTCGCGCGCTGGCTTCCACGGGCGGCTCCAGCCCGGTGAACTCGAAGAACAGCGGCGGAGCGTAGGTGAGCTCGATGGCCACCTGGTCCGGTCCGACACCACTCCGCGTGAGCGCCGCCATCAGGTCACGGACCGAGGGGGACCCGGCGACGACCGCGGGTTGCGCGGGATCACCTGCGCGCGGCTCCGCGTTGGCGGTGACGCTCCCCGGCTCTCCGGCGGCGCAACCGCTCAGGATGAACGCGACGAGCCCGAGAGCGCCCGGCAGGGTGAACCGGAGCACCGTCCGATTCGTCGCTCGCGTCGGTCTCTCAGCCATCTCGCAGCGATCATCGCCGCGGCGGCGGCCCGTGACAACGCCGGTTCTTGCAGGTCTCCGGGCGGAAACTGGTAGCCGGCAGAACACAGATCCCACACACGCTGGGGAACGGCCTACCCGGCTTGGTAGGGTGCCGTGGCTGGCCCCGCGGGACGACCCGACGCGAACAGGCTCGGCACCGATTCGGGACGGCGCTACGGGGCCGGCAGGAACGCGCCGAGGTGGCTGAGGTAATGGAGGTACACGAGGACGGCGACGTCGACGACCACCGCCAGGCCGGCGGCAGCGTTGAGGAGCGTCGCCCGCTGCAGCGCGGCGACGATTGGCCCGTCGGTGGGGGTGACCGGGTTCTCAGACCAGAGGCGCAACGTTTGGTTAATCCGGATCGCCAGTCGTACTAGCCCAACGAAGAGCACGACTTTGATGAGAAACACCACGAGGTAGGCGTCGCCGTAGGGGATGCGACGGATCGCCTCGATGTCGTAGATCCCGGGGAACGCAACCGGCGCATCGAAGGCGGCGCTGTACAAGCCGGCGGAGAGCAGCACACCGAGGCTCGCCGCCGCGGCTGGCAGGAAAACGCGACCGAGGCGGCGGGGGAAGTCCGGGTAGCGGGACGGTATCCCGAACCAGGCGAGGCCGAGCGCCAACCCGGTGACGAGGAAGTAAGCGAGGCCGGCCAGCGAGTGGCCGATGCGCATCGCGATCGTCACGACGTCAGGCCACCAGTCGAAGCGGAACGAAAGCTGGAGCCGGGCGACCCGCTCACTCTCCTCCCGCCGGGCGGCCTCCTGGTCCGGGCTGAGTGACTCGGGACGGACGTCGTCGGTAAAGGTCGCACTCCCCTCGCCCTGGCCCAGCTCAGCCTGGACCGCGAGGTGCATCTCCCAGGCACCGAAGCGCTCGAAGATGACCTCGCCGACGTAGAGGCCGTCGCCGCCGGCAATCTCGGTCAGCACCTGCGGCGGAAACCCGGACGCGCCGTCTGCACGCAGCGCGGTCAGCACGACCGTGGCACCCATGACCGGGTCGCCGTCGCCCGCGAAGGTGACGCGAGCCCGATAGAGGCGCTGGAGCGGCTGGTCCGGATCGGGCGTCAGCGATGTGACCGAGATGGTCGTCTGCTTGCCGTGTGCGGCCGCCGGCTCCACCAGGAGCGCATGTCCAGCGAGCAGCAGGACGGCCCAGCTGGCAATGGCGTATGCCAGCCCTCGGCGGCGGCGCTTCGCGGCGAGCGCACTCACGGCTACGGGTAGGCCACGACCAGGACCGGAATGTGAATCCGCTGCAACCCGATCCGGACGGTGACGACCTGTTCCCAGGGCCCGAACATGATGTAGTCGATAGGGATCAGGTAATGGCCGCCGCCGATCTTCTTCGCCTCCGCGGAGAACGGACCGTGCGCCATCGCCAACATTTCGTAGGCCATCTCCACGCCTCCGTCGACGACCGCCACGCCATCCCGAGTCAGGTAGACGTCCATGGTCGATCTCAGGGTCGACGGCGGGTAGGGGTCGAGGTAGATCTCCGCGGTGAGCCCATCTCCGAGGACCACCCGGCCACCGTTCTTGATGTACGTCGTCGTGCCGTCCAGCACCACGGCAAGACGTTTATCGATCGCCTCCGTGCTGTCCGCGGGGACGTACGGTGCCGCGGCGCTCGAAGGTGCGCCTGGCTGCGTCCCGCCGTCCGTGGGAGCCGGGCTGGGAACCTGGACCGACGGCCGCGCTGTGGCCGCTTCGCTCGCCGACGGGCCGCAGGCCGCCACGATCAGGCCGGCGCACGCGACGATGGCGGCGATGACTCGGCCGGAGGGTCGTGCCGCGCGTGCCGAGCCCATGGGGACCTCGTGCTCAGATTCGGATGGGATGCTGGTGAGTGATTGGCGGTGCCCCGCTTCGGGGGTAGCGGGGCACCGCTCTGACGGAGGGGCCTAATTCGAGGCAAGCGCCTTCGCGACCATGGCCAGCTTCGTCGTCAACGCGCTGCCGTGGAAGCCGTTGGTGTCGGACAGGAGCTCGCCCGCCCAGTCGGCCGCGTAGCGGACGAAGGCGCCGTTGTGCGAGCTTCCACCGTTGGGTTGCGGGATGGTCGCCGTCACGGTCTGGGTGCCCATGTCGATGACGACGTTGTCGAAGCTGCTGTTGCAGCTGATCCACATCTCGTTGAGATCCGGTTCGGGGTTGACGATCGCGTGATCACCGCGGAGGCAGTCCGTCACGACCTCGCCCATCGTCGTGCCCCAGCCACGGTACTTGTCGGGCGCGACGAAGAGGTCGGGGCTCGTGAAGCCCATCGTCTTGCCCTGGTTGTGGCTCGCCTCGCCCTTGCCGATCGAGAAGAGCATCTTGTCGTCCCAGCTCAGGGTGAGGCCGTATGGGCCAACCGTACCCGCGTTGGCGAGGCCCACGAGCTCCCATTCGCTCGGGTTCTCGGCGCTGATGTCGAGCTTGGCGATCTTGCTTTCGTGCCCGTCGCTGACATATGCGGTCTTGCCGTCGGCGGAGAACACCACCCAGATCGGGCTGCCGTCGAGCGTGTTGATCCGTGCCTTGACCTTCCAATCCTCGAGGCTCACGACAGCGATGCCGCCATCGGACTCCTGGAAGCCGGTCCGGACGGAGATCAGCAGGTACTTGCCGCTCGGGTCGCCGAACGCCAGGTAGCCGGCTCCGGCGAGATCCTGCGGGTCGACCGCCCCGACCACCCGGTTGTCGTCAGAAGGGTCGAGGGCGAAGAACGTGCCCCAGCCCTCGATGAGCACGAGGTCCTTGTTCGTGAACGCATTGTGGATGACCTTGCCGTGGTGCATCCGGCTGTGGATCTGCTTGTCGATCTTCAGGGTTCGGGCGTTGATGATGTTGACCACCGCATTCCCCGGCAGATCGGACGCTTTGCTGCTTCCCTGCGTATAGAACCACTTCCCATCCGGTGACACGGCGAGCCCGTGGTTCTCGGCGTAGGTTTCGATGCCATCGACGAGATACTCGGTCGAAGCCACGGCTTCCCGGGACTTGGAATCGATGATCGCAAGCCCTGGACCTACCTGGCCCTCACTCAGGAACGCACCGCCGAACGCGGCCGAGCCGTAGCCGGGTCCCTGGGCGCTCACGTAGACGTCGGGATGGGCGGCCGCGTCCCAGGCGTCCGGACCGCTCGAGTCGAGCTGGGCGAGCAATCGGGCGCCGAGCAGGTTCGACCACTCGGTTTCCCAGCCGCTCGCGGCCGCACCTGCCGGCGCTGGCTGCAGCTCGCCAACCTGAACGACGGTCTTGACGGGCGGGCTCGACGCATCGGGGCCGCCGGCTGCCTGGCCTTCAGTGCCACCACGGATGCCATAGCCAACGGTGGCCCCAATGACGGCAACGGCCGCCACGAGCCCCGCTCCGATGATCCACGTCCGCCGTGGTTGTCTGTTCGTGTTCATGTCCTGTCTCCCACTCTCCCTGTGCCCTTTGTGATCCTGTGCCCTTTGTCATCCAACTCGAAAGCGGGCCCCTCAGGGCCGACGGTCACTGTCTACCGTGGCCGGCTCCTTTCTGGACCCAACAGACCTGCCATCTCATCTCAGATGCTCGTCGCTCCCCAGCGGAAGGGCCACGCCGGAAGCAGCAGGAGGGCCCCGGAAAAGTCGGTAGTTCTGTTGGAGGCTGGGCCTCCAGCGTGGTGGGCTGACCTACCACGATGGGCAGGAGGCGATCGGCGGCCCGATGGGGCCTCACCGTCCGTCCGAGCCACTGGCTCCAGCAGCTCCACCCCGCCCGCGAGTGGTCCGCGTTCCCGGCTGGCGATCAAGCGCCGCGTGCTGGCGATGGAGCTTGGTCAGCACGCTCGCCACCTGAATTCCGACCATCTGCTCCGGGATTTGCAGCGCCGCCGCGACGTCCGCCGCGCTTTGACCATCCGCCAGCGCCACGAGGACAGCCCGCTCCGACTGATCGAGCTCGTCTCCGGCAACCGCCTCGTCGTCCATCCGCATCGCCTTCAGCACCGTCGCCCGGCCCGGATATCACCGGGCTCGCGCTTCAGCTTGATCTGCGGCTCGAGGACCACAATGCCAGTGCCGGGGGGCCAGGGCGCAGCAAATCCGATAGGAACAATCGCGCCCTGCCCACCAATCGGGGCGGGAGCCGGTCCTATTCGACGGGTGGATCGACCAGGCCGGAGCGGACCGCGTAGGCGACCGCCTGGGCTCGATTTCGGAGGCGCAGCTTCGACAGGATGTTCTTCATGTGGAAGTTCACGGTGTTCGTGGAGATCGAAAGCGACGCCGCGATCTCCTTGTTCGTGTCGCCGGTGCAGACGGCCACGAGGATCTCGGTTTCGCGGTCGGTGAGTCGATCGGGGTCGGCGGGGACGCGGTCGCGCGAGTGGGACGTGGCGAATTCGTTCAGGATCTTCGTCGCGAGCCCAGCCGAGAGGGGCGCCCGACCCTGGGCGATGCCGGCGAGCAGCGCCCCCACCTCGTCCCCCGGCGTGTCCTTGAGGATGTAGCCCATCGCACCGTTCTTGATGGCCTCGAAGAGGTCGTCGTTGTCGTCGGACACCGTGACGATGACAACCTTCAGCTCCGGCATCTCGGCCTTCACCAACCGCGTGGCCTCGATCCCGCGAAGCCTCGGCATCTCGATGTCCATGAGCAGGATGTCGGGCCTGAGCTCGCGGACCCGTTCGAGCGCCTCGAAGCCGTCGGAGGCCTGCCCCACGACCTCCATCCCCCACGCACGAAGGAGGCTCGCCATCCCGTCCCGGAACAGCGCATGGTCGTCCGCGATGAGCACGCGCGTGGCGGTCATGCCGGAACCTCAGCCGGACCCGTGACCGGGACCCTGATCGCCACGTGCGTTCCGTGGCCAGGCGAGCTCGTCACCGAAAACCGACCGCCGATCGCCTCGGCGCGCTCGCGCATCGTGTGCAGGCCGAACTGCGGCCAGTCACGGCGGCCCACGGTCCGCACGTCGAACCCGCTCCCGTCATCGTCAACTTGCGCCACGAACGTGCCGTTCCGCGCTCTCAGGGTCACCGTCGCGTTCGCGGCGCCGGCATGCTTGCGAACGTTGCTCAGCGCCTCCTGGATCACGCGCATGACCTGAATCTCGCTCATCTCCGGCAGGCGAAGGTCCGCCACCTTCTTGTCGGCATGGCACTCGACGTGGACCCCACTCAGCCGCTCGAACTTGCCGAGATAGTCGCAGATGGTGTCGAGCAGGCTGCGGTCGCCCGGTGCGGTACCTCGCAAGGCCAGGACACCCTCCCGCACGTCCGCGTACACCTCCCGCGCCGCTTCCTCGAGCTGGGCGAGCATCGCCTGGGCGGTTACCGAGTCGCCGTCCTTCAGCAACCGCCGAACGGCGAACGCCTTGGTGTTCACGTATCCCAGGACCTGGGCGAGGCCATCGTGCATCTCCCGCGCAATCCGCTCGCGTTCCTCGAGGACGGCGAGCTCCCGCACGCGAACTCGGAAGCGCGCGTTCGAGATGGCGACCGCTCCCTGATCGGCAATCGACTCGAGCAGCTGTCGTCGCCGAGCGGTGAGGGCCGTCGCCTTGAGATCCTCCAAGACGATCAGCCCGAATACCTGTCCGGCCGAATGCAGGGGGAAGCAGCCGACCCCGGCGTCGCCCTGCGGCAGGATCTCCGGCGTTCCCGACTTCCAGACCCTTCTTCGGAGCGTGACGGTGACGGCGGCTTCCGCCTCGTCCCCGGAGTCGGCTCGACCGGCGGAATCCACCAACACCTGCTGTCCGCGCTCGTCGAGCCACAGCTCGGCGCGCTCGGCACCGGAAGCTTCGAGGGCGCCGGCGAGCGCGGCCGCAAAGACGGCCTTCGGCTCCCTCGCCCCGGACAACCCGGCCGAGGCATCGTTCAGGAGGCGGAGGTCTTCGTTCCGAACAAGCAACTGTTCCAGGAGCGTCGTGCGCTGGACCGCGATCCCGAGCTGGCGAGCGATCTGCTCGAGGAGCCGGACGTCCTCCTCGCCGAAGCGGGCCTTGACCGTGCTCGCGAGGGCCAGCACCCCAAGCGCGCGGCCCTCGGCGACGAGCGGCACGCTCACGAACGACCAGATTCCAAACTTCTCGGTCAGCCCCTCCGAGCGTGGGTCCTGCGAGGCATCCGCGACAACGACAGGCCGAGCGTTGCGGACGACATCCCGCCCGACGAGATCGTCGGCGACGCTCTGGCGCCTGACACGATCGAGCAGTGGGGCGGGCAGTCCGCGATGAGCGCAGACATAGAGCTCATCTGCCTCCACGTCGAGGAGACAGATGACGCCGGTCTCCACGGCGAACGAGTCGGCCACGGCATCGAGCACCTGCTGCAGGATTTCGCTCGAACCCTCGGCCTCGCTCAACTTGGTCGCCACACGCGCCGCGGTCGCGAACCTGTCGCGCTGCCGCACGATCTCCTGCTCCAGCCGGCCGATGACGCCAAACACGAGATGTGAGAAGAGGACC
>Ga0326597_10015339_pt1 | contig 10020 bp, 9 predicted proteins | sample RVTome_12_FD_203789 | JGI IMG/M metagenome (GOLD analysis project Ga0326597, IMG submission 203789) | Soil microbial communities from uranium-contaminated site in the Upper Colorado River Basin, Wyoming, United States - RVT100D185 | ecosystem: Environmental > Terrestrial > Soil > Contaminated >...
AGTACCGTCCTTCGCGTAGCGCCAGTCCGTGAATAGGTTCTTACCGAGCCCGTCACGCGTCGTCGTCGTAAGGAATCTCGCGGGGATAATCTGGTCGGTATCGATGTCGTCCAAGGGCAGAACGACGGTTTTTGATCTGACGATTTTGATTGGTTCCATGGGCTTAATCCAGATATTTCCGAGGATCGGAGATGTGACCACTCAGTGCCGAGGCGGCCGCTGTCAGCGGGCTTGCGAGCACCGTCCGCGCGCCGCTACCTTGGCGGCCTTCGAAGTTGCGGTTGCTTGTGCTCACGGCGAGCCGGCCCGGAGCGACCGTATCGCCATTCATTCCGATGCACATCGAGCAGCCGGGCTCGCGCCATTCGGCTCCCGCGGCTCGAAAAATATCATCGAGACCCAAGGCTTCGGCTTCGACTTTGATGCGCTGGGAGCCGGGCACGACGAGCATGCGTACGTTATTGGCAACGTGGTGTCCTCTGACGACGCTGGCGGCAGCTTGCAAGTCGCTGAGCCGTGAGTTCGTGCAGCTGCCGATGAATACGACGTCAACCGGAGTTCCGGCAAGCGGCTTGCCGGGCTCGACCTGCATGTACGCAAGTGCTTTAGCGAACGCCTTGTCGTTGCTCGCCGGCTGCGGTACGGGGTCGTCGATGGACACGACCATGCCCGGGTTCGTGCCGAAGGTCACCATCGGCTTCATTGCCGAGACATCGAGGTCGACTGACTTATCGAAGTGCGCGTCCGAATCACCGGGGAGCGTACGCCACTTAATGACCGCAGCATCCCAGGCAGCGCCTTGCGGCACGAGCTCGCGGCCCGCAAGATATTCATAGGTTGTATCGTCGGGTGCCATCATCCCGGCGCGTGCGCCGGCTTCGATGGACATATTGCATATCGTCATGCGCTGGTCCATCGACAGGCTAGCGACTGCGTCGCCGCGGTATTCGATCACATGGCCGGTACCGCCATCAACGCCGATCTCGCCGATAATACGTAGCACGATATCTTTGGCCGTAACGCCGGGCCGTAGCTTTCCCGCGAGATTTATCGCAAACGACTTCGGTTTTCGTTGCAGCATGCATTGTGTCGCCAGCACGTGCGCGACTTCTGTCGTGCCGATGCCGAACGCCAACGCGCCGAACGCACCGTGTGTGCTGGTGTGGGAGTCGCCGCAGACGATCGTTTTTCCAGGCTGTGTGGCGCCGAGCTCCGGGCCGATGATGTGGACGATACCGCGATCCGGGCTCGTAAAATCCTTCAGCTCGATACCGAAGTCACTGCAGTTCTTGATCATCTGCCGGATTTGCTGGGCCGCGGCTGTTTCGCTCACGACATCGAGATCTCGGAGCGAGGCGATGGGCACAGTCGGAATCGAGTGGTCCATGGTGGCGAGTGTGCGGTCGGGACGCCGCACTTTGGCGCCTTGGGCGCGCAGTAGGTTAAAAGCTTGCGGTGACGTCACTTCGTGGATCAGATGCAGATCGATGTACAGGATAGCCGGGGTTTCGGCCGTTTCCTGTACGACGACGTGGGCTTCCCACAATTTGTCGAACAGCGATTTCATGGAGTTCGGTTCCTTCATTTAAATACAATACGATCCCGCTTGAGCAGGTAGCCGCATTGCGCTCGGGATCTGGCGATGCGTCAGGCTATTAGGCGGCAGGTTGGCCGACCTTCGCGGGTGCAACCGGGTCGATTGCCTCGAGCCATCCCCACTCGTCACGCGTCGAGCCGTCAAACAGGCCAAAAAATAGGTCTTGTAACTGCTTGGTCACCGGACCTCGCGAGCCGCTGCCGACCGAGTTGCGATCGACGGATCGGACCGGCGTGATTTCCGCGGCCGTCCCGGTTAGGAAAACCTCATCGGCAATATAGAGCAGCTCCCGTGGAATGTTCTGTTCGATCACAGTTAGACCGCTTCGGGTGGCCAGTTTGATAACGGTGTCGCGTGTGAGCCCCGCAAGAATGGACGCTGAAATCGGCGGCGTGTAAAGCTTACGTTCCTGCACGAGAAATAGGTTTTCGCCGGCGCCTTCACTGACGTAACCGGCACTGTTGAGCGCAATGCCCTCGGCGAAGCCAAGTCGACGCGCTTCGAGCGTGACCAATGCACTCGAGAGGTAGTTCCCGCCGGCCTTAGCGAGTGTCGGCACCGTATTCGGGGCCATCCGTTGCCACGACGAAATGCAGACGTCGACACCGTTGTCGAGTCCGCCTTCACCGAGATAGGAGCCCCATTCCCAAGCGGCGATCGAGCAGCGTGCGGGATCCTGCGGATTGCCGGCGACGCCCATCTCGCCATAACCTCGAAACGCAACTGGCCGGACATAGGCACCGTCGAAAAGCTCGTTCTCGACCACGACGGCCTTACAAGCTTCAACGAGCTCGTCGACAGAGTAGGGGATCGTCAGGTAGTACACCTTCGCGGAGTTGAACATCCGACGCACATGGTCCGTCAAACGAAATCCGACAAGCCCGCGCGGCCCCTTGTAAACGCGGATCCCTTCGAACACGGACGAGCCGTAGTGCAGCGCGTGTGTGAGCACGTGCACGGTGGCTTGTTCCCAGGGCACAAGCGCTCCATCGTGCCAGATTAGTTTACTGGTCTTAAGTGGCATGCTTCTCTTCCTTACTGCTTACGGAGTGCCGACAGCGACGGTCTCCTCCGCGCCAGGCTCGTCGGCGCTATCGCGACGAACGATCCGGTTTATGACTTCGAGGTAGGCAACGGCGGCGGATTCAACGATGTCCGTGCTGACTGCATGGCCCCGAAAGCTCTGGCCATTATATTCGACGGTCACGGTAACCTCACCCTGGGCATCGTCGCCGACAGTGACGCCGTGCACCTCGAAGTTTTTGAGGGTCAACTCGATACCGGTGGCTTGCTCTAGCGCAGTGAACGCCGCGGCGACCGGTCCGTCTCCGGCAGCCGCCTGGCGCACCTCCCGCCCGTCAGTATGCCGCAGCTTCAATGCCGCTGCCGCGACGCTACCGGAGCCAGCAGTGATATGCAGCTCGTCGATGATCCAAGGGCCGACCTTGCCGACGTCAACGTTCATGATGATCGCTTCTATGTCGCGGTCGAACATGTCCTTTTTGCGATCGGCGAGTGCCTTGAATTCTTCGAAGCAGCGGTTTAACTCGACGTCATCGAGCTTAAATCCCAGTTGCTCGACGCGCTGCCGAAATGCATGCCGTCCACTGTGCTTGCCCAAAACGAGATTGGATCTCGACAACCCGACATCTTCGGGTTTCATGATCTCGTACGTCGTGCGTTCCTGGAGCATCCCGTGTTGATGGATGCCGGCTTCGTGCGCAAAAGCATTTTCCCCGACGATTGCTTTGTTCCGCGGTGCATGCATGCCGGTCACGTTGGCGACGATCCGGCTTGTTGGATAGAGTCGGCGTGTGTCGACGCCCGTCTCGACACCGAAGTAGTTCTCGCGTGTCTTGATCGCCATCACGACTTCTTCCAGCGAGCAGTTACCCGCACGCTCGCCGATACCGTTGATCGTACATTCGATTTGGCGTGCCCCGGCCTGGACCGCTGCGAGGCTATTGGCAACCGCCATGCCCAAGTCATCGTGACAGTGCACGCTCAGGCGAATCTTGTCGATGCCGGCAACGTTGTTTCTCAGATACGTGAATAGCTCGAAGAACTCGCCGGGCACCGTGTAGCCTACAGTATCGGGAATATTAACCGTCGTCGCACCTGCCTTGATGGCGGCTTCCACGACCTCGCTCAGATATTCGAGTTCGGTTCGCGAAGCGTCCTCGGGCGAAAACTCCACGTCGTCGCAGAAGTTTCGCGCAAGCTTGATGCCTTCGATCGCGATGCTGATGATTTCTGCCTTCGCCATCTGCAGCTTATGTTCTCGATGGATTTCGCTCGTCGCGACAAATACATGGATGCGTGGGCGCGAGGCGCCTTTGAGCGCATCCCATGCGCGGCGGATGTCTTTGGCATTGCAGCGCGCCAAGCCGCAGATCACCGGGCCGTTGATCGTTTGCGCTATCTTCTGCACGGCCTCGAAGTCGCCGGGCGAGGCGGCCGGAAATCCGGCTTCGATGACGTCGACCTTGAGGTCCCGGAGCGCAGCAGCGACACGGAGTTTTTCGTTGAGCGTCATGCTGCAGCCGGGGGCCTGCTCGCCATCTCTCAACGTGGTGTCGAAAATGAGCACGCGATTGTCGCTCACTGCGTTCATGGTAATTACTCCTTAGCGCATTTGGTGGGCTCTGCCCACCGTTACTAATAACTATTCCTGCAACCAGCTCATCCTGCCTCTAAGCTCCTTGCCAACTGTCTCGATCTTGCTGTGGAGATCTTCCTCAAGTAGGCGGTTGTATTCGGGTAAGCCTGATTTATATTCGGATACCCAGTTCTTGGCGAATGTGCCGTCTTGGATTTCTTTCAAGACCATTTTCATGCGCTCGCCCGTATGCTCGTCCACGACACGGGGGCCTTGCGTCAAGTCGCCGTATTTTGCCGTCTCGCTGACGAACTCGTGCATCTTGCGCAGCCCGCCTTCGTGCAGGAGGTCCACGATCAGTTTGACCTCGTGCATGCATTCGAAGTAAGCGACCTCGGCTTGGTAACCGGCATCGACTAGAGTTTGAAACCCTCTGACGATGAGTTCTGATAGCCCGCCGCAAAGGACGGCCTGCTCACCGAACAGATCCGTTTCGGTTTCTTCGCCAAAAGTCGTTGCCAGCACACCGCCGCGGGTCCCGCCGATGCCATGTGCATAGCCAAGGGCACGCGCTTGGGCATTACCTGTTACGTCCTGAGCGATGGCCATGAGGCACGGGACGCCGCGGCCGGCTTCATACTGTCGCCGTACGAGGTCGCCTGGCCCTTTGGGCGCAATGAGCACCACATCGAGATCGTCACGCGGTTCGATGAGTTTGTAATGGATGTTGAAGCCATGCGCGAACAGCAACGTGGCGTTTTTCTTAAGCTTCGGTTCGATCTGAGCGTAGAGGCCCGCTTGCACCATATCAGGAGTCAGGAATGCAACGAGTCCAGCACCGTCGACCGCTTGCTCCGGCGAAACGACGTTAAAGCCATCGTGCTCAGCTTTCGAAGTCGTCTTGCCGCCCGGCCGCAAGCCGATGACAACATCGAACCCCGAGTCCCTCAGATTCATCGCATGCGCGCGCCCTTGGCTGCCGTACCCCAGTACAGCAATGCGCTCGCCACTTAGAATTTCCGGTTGAACGTCTGCCTCGACAAACAGTTTCATCTCACTTAGCCTCCCTAGTCATTAGTCTTACGATTCCAATTCGGATTCCATTATCTATCGCTCAAAAAAAAACCCCGCAGCCTTTCGGGTGCGGGGTTTTAATGGTTTGTTTTCGTCACACCACGGGCCCGCACCTGCCGTTGCTAAGCAGCACGTCGACGAGGAGCAGGGCGTGTCGGTTCCGATTCATATCAGTCATCAAGTCAGCTGACCGCAAATCATGTAGAAAAATCTAAGTCATGTCAACGGATTAGGGAAAATTCCCGAAAATGAGATTTTGCGGACCGTAAGCGTCTGATTTGACATGTGGGTCGGACTCCTTACGTCACGCTCGCGTGTGCATCGGTCGGGAAATTACTTGATCCACGTTGGCGCCCAGTCGCATCCAGGGGGCGATTGAAAAGCCAGTAGCACCCCGTGAGGTTTTTGCGCTATCCTTCGCATCTTGGGCACCCAGTGCCTAAGGGGATGGTGCTGCGAGCTGCATTTCGAATGCCGTTTGCTGGAAGATATAACAATTTGATTGGCCTAGAAGAAGGAACTCGGGGGACAATCGCCAACCTGGGATAACCAGTAGAAAATGACGTGCATGATCCAGATGCGGGGTCGGCAGTTAGTTTTCACATACTGAGGGGCGGGCTTCTCGCAGGCTGAGATTAAGTGTGACTCGCCTTGTGATGTTAGCCAAAGTTAACTGCGTATATTTTTGAGAATTGATCTCCAGGAGATTGAGGAGTGGGCATGATAGCGAAACGTAACGTGGTGCTTCTGATAGGCACAATCGGCGCAATTTTCACTGCGGAAATGGTCGCCGGCCAAGCCGTGGATCAGATCGTCGCGGCCGAGCAACGTCGCATCCAGCAGGCGCAAGCTGCGCAGGACACGATCGATCAGGTGGTTGAGCAGACGCGCGATCGCACCGATGAATATCGCGCCATCATGAAGGAAATTGATGGGCTGGTCGTCTATAACACTTTGCTGGACCGACAGATCGCGGATCAGAACCAAGAGCTCGCCAACCTTCGGACCTCCATCGACAGTGTGACCGTGATCGAGCGCCAGATTCTGCCGCTACTCACCCGCATGATCGAAGGTCTAGACCGATTCGTGGCGCTCGACATGCCGTTCCTGGCGGAGGAGCGTACTGCCAGAGTAGCAAGTCTCAATGCTCTACTTGGTCGCGCCGATGTGACGGCTGCGGAAAAATTCCGCGTTGTCATGGAGGCCTGGCAGATCGAGAACGAATACGGTCGTACCATCGAAGCGTATACGGGCGAGCTGCAGATCGACGGCAATAATCGTGAAGTCGATTTTCTGCGCATCGGCCGAGTTGCATTGCTGTATCAGACGCCTGATGGCGTCAACTCAGGCGCTTGGGACCAAGCTAGTCGTCAATGGGTGACCGTTGGCACCGAATATCGCAATTCCATTCGTCAGGGTTTGAGACTGGCTCGCAACCAGATCGGCCCCGATTTGTTGTTGCTACCTATCGCTGCGCCGGAGGAAGGCTGATGATTAACTCTAGAATATTGCCGGCCACGATGCTGGCGGCTTTCGTCGCAATGGGGGCAGCTCAAGCGCAGGACGACGAGGCGATGAGTCTCAGTGAGCTGTTGAACCGCGTGGAGCAGGGCAGCGCTCGGGATAACCAGGCTGAGCAGCAACGACTGCAGCAGTTCCGCCAGGCGCAGGCGCAACAGCAGCAGTTGCTCCAGGATGCGATGAATCGGCGAACTGCCGAGGAGCGCCGTAGCGAAACACTCGAGACGACTTTTGAGGAAAACGAGCTGCTGATCGCTGACGTTCAAGGGCAGCTCGAAACGCGGCTAGGGTCGCTGCGAGAGCTGTTTGGTGTGCTGCAGCAGGTTGCCGGCGATGCGCGGGCGCAGTTCCAGAACTCCCTCACGAACATCGAGTATCCGGAGCGCGAGGAGTTCTTAACCGCACTCGCAGCAAAGATGGGCTCGAGCAGCCAGCTTGCCTCGATCGAGGAGATTGAGCGGCTCTGGTTCGAGCTGCAGCGCGAAGCCACGGAGCTGGGTAAGGTCAAGCTGCTCAGAAACTTCGAGGTCGTAACGACCGATGGCGAAGTCCAGAATGAAGATATCGTCCGCATCGGCACCTTCAATCTCGTCGCCGATGGTCGCTACCTGCAGCAAACAGGCACGAATTCGGTTGCAGAGTTGCAGCGACAGCCTGAGCAGGGTCGATTCCGCAACAGCACGTCCGCGTTGATTAACGCTGAGCCGGGTACCTTCGCGCGCTTCGGCGTAGACCCGACCCGCGGAGTGATCCTGGCGGCTCTCGTCGAGACCCCGAATCTCCGGGAGCGCGTCAACCAGGGCGGAATCGTCGGTTACGTCATTATCGCGCTGGGCGCGCTCGGCGTGCTGCTCTCGCTGGAACGTCTCGTGATGCTCGGCATCGCTGGGCGCAAGGTGAAGTTGCAGCTCAAGCGCGACGTGCCGAGTTCGGATAATGCGCTGGGCCGGGTTTTGCAGGTCTACCACAATAATAAGCAAGTGGATACGGAGACGCTGGAGCTCAAATTGGGTGAAGCTATTCTTAAAGAGACTCCGGCGCTGTCGCGCGGCATTCTCTTTATTAAGGTGATTTCGGTCGTTGCCCCGTTACTGGGTCTGCTCGGTACCGTCACGGGTATGATCAACACCTTCCAAGCGATAACCCTATTCGGCACGGGCGATCCGAAGACGATGGCCGGCGGTATCTCGCAGGCGCTCGTAACGACTGTGCTTGGACTGGTGGTGGCAATTCCGACCGTGTTATTGCACACGATTGTTAGCGGCCGCAGCCGCCAGATTACGCAGATTCTCCAGGAGCAGAGTGCTGGTATTGTGGCTGAGCAGTCCGAGAAGGCGCACCAGCACTAATAAAGAGGACGTCACAGCAATAGTGGCTGGGCCTGGGGGTCGTATCTGTGGGCCCAGCCGCGTTTTGCATGGAGAGCTAGTTAATGCAAGCTTTAATTGACGCGTACGAGGCGATACGAGATTTTCTCGAGCTAGGCGGTCCCGTTTTACGAATTATCGGTGTCGTCATCCTCGTGATGTGGATCCTGATTCTCGAGCGCCTGATCTTCTTTCGGACCGCATTGAAAGGCCTGATACAAGAAGCATTCGTGCAGTGGGAAGCACGGCCGGAGCGCAAGTCTTGGCATGCACACCAGGCGCGAGCGCGAATAGTGTCTCAAGTCAAGATGTCCGCAGAGCAGAGCTTACCGATGATCCAGACACTAGTGGCATTGTGTCCGCTCTTCGGGCTGATGGGCACCGTTACCGGAATGATCTCCGTCTTCGAGGTCATGTCTTTCTCTGGAACGAGTAACGCCCGGTCGATGGCCGCCGGCGTCTCTCGCGCTACGATTCCAACGATGGCCGGTATGGTCGGCGCGTTGTCCGGCGTCTTTTTGGTCACAATTCTGACGCGGTCGGTGAAGCGCAATCTCGCCTTTTTGGAGGACGAGATGACGATGGATCATTGATCGAGATTGAGGTACTATGCCTTGAGCCACAAGGTATACTTGAGCCGTAGCGAGCCACTGAGGGGATGAGGCGTTGAGAAAGCACATAGCCAGCATCAAGCATGACCAGGATGACAATGAGATCAACCTGACGCCCATGTTGGATGTGGTATTCATCATGTTGATCTTCTTCATTGTCACGGCGACATTCATTCGCGAGACCGGATTGGACGTCAACCGTCCCGACCAGCAGCAAGCTCAGGTCGTCCAGGAAGAAGGCGCGATCTTGGTCATCATCGATGACACCGACGACATCTGGATTGATAACCGAATCGTCGATCCGCGGGCGGTACGAGCCAACATAGAGCGCTTCCATGCCGAGGATCCGGATCGCCCCGTGGTGATTCAAACAGGTAGAACCTCAAGCGCGGAAACACTCGTCACGGTAATGGATGCTTCCCGATTGGCCGGGGTGTACAACATCTCGATCGCGTCGCAGTGAGCGTGGCTTTTTCGACCGCAGCGTTATAGAGGAACTCAGCACATGCGCGAATCCGTAGCCGACCAGCTTAACGAAGAAGAAGAAGCTGAAATCAACCTAACGCCGATGCTGGACGTCGTATTTATTATGCTGATTTTCTTTATCGTCACCGCCGTGTTTGTTAAGGAACCCGGTGTCGAGGTTAATCGGCCCACAGCGATGACCGCGTTCACACCTGAATCCGGTAGTATTTTTATCGCTGTTACCGCAAACAACGAGATCTGGGTGGATCGGCGTAGCGTTCCGCCCGAAGGCGTACGGGCCGCAATTGAGCGCCTCCACGCGGAGAATCCGGAAGGCGGGGTGGTTATCCAAGCCGACAACGAGGCTTATAACGAATTCGTCATAACGGTGATGGATGCTGCTAAGGCCGCGGGGATTACAGAAATTACGCTGGCTGCTGCGCCGCCGTAACCATTGGCTGCAGTCGTCCATGCTAGTATCAACACTCGCCGGATGTTGTAGTCTGGTGGCTGGATGCCTAGAATTATCAGGTATCGTAAATAACGGGGGTTAGACGATGTTTGCGCGATATGCCGTCTCAATCGGACTTGGAGCAGCCGTCACGTTCGGCCTGCTCTTCATAATGCAGCTTCTCATCGCCACCGGTCGTGGCGCGCTGACCGATTCCACGAGCTTTAGAGTCACTGATTTCGTCCGCGTTGAGCGCAACGAGATCATTGAAACCAAGAAAGACAAACCCGAAAAGCCGCCCGAGCCGGAGCAACCTCCGGAGATGCCCACGCCAA
>Ga0326597_10015340_pt1 | contig 10019 bp, 6 predicted proteins | sample RVTome_12_FD_203789 | JGI IMG/M metagenome (GOLD analysis project Ga0326597, IMG submission 203789) | Soil microbial communities from uranium-contaminated site in the Upper Colorado River Basin, Wyoming, United States - RVT100D185 | ecosystem: Environmental > Terrestrial > Soil > Contaminated >...
GGCCGGATGCCCCCGAACTTGTGGTGGCGCCAATGCTTCAGGAGGCGCGCGGTCTCCGGCGTGACCAGCCACTGGTCCTCGTTCGGCAGGTTGCGCCAGGTCTCGACGTAGGACCGGACCTCGTTGATGATGGGCGTCGGGTTGTATTCCTGTTCCTCGGTCGAGATGTCGCCGAACAGCATCTGCGACTGGTCAGCCCGCGCCTGGCGGCGCTTCTTGGGCTTGGGGACAGGGGTGATGAGGTCTGAGCGACGGCGCGTCTCGATGATTCGGTTCGTCGGCTGCCCATCGTCGTCCAACTCCCAGTGTTGGCTGGGGCGCTCATAGGGGGAGTTCAGGATCGGGCGCTCGAAGAACCTCTCACTCATGGTCACGGCTCCATCGCCAATGAACCGGCCTAGGCCGGGCCTCACGTCCTTCGGTGGAACTGTCTGCATGCAACCCCTCCACTTCTGATTGTCAGTCATCGCTTGTCCGGCTTGTCAACGCAACCGATTCCGGGCCTGCATGGTCAGCGGCCAGTTGCGGCGAGAATCTGATCAGCTTGGGATAGTCGCGCTAACAGGGCCTTTAGCAGCGGAAAGGCATTGTGGACCAAGTCACGCTGGCCGCGTGAAACCGGGGTTCCGAGAAGGACAATTATCGGAAGTCAGCCGATCAATCGGCTGATTAGGTGAACTACCGCGCGACAGCGGCGGCCAAGCTCGGCGGCGCCGCGAGCATCCGGGAAGCCTTCGTGGGTTTTCAGGCGGGGCTATATCGGAGTGAGCCGCCGATTGCGCGAACAGGACTGTACAGCATCGCTGCGAGCGCGCTTTTGCGCTGCGCCCTCTCTAGTAAGCGTTCTAAAACCAGCGCGGCACGGCGGAACAGTGGTTCAAGGATGTTAAGACGGCGATCAAACGAACGCGGCTGTCGTGCCGCCGGTTCCGCCACACCGCCGTCCGCCTCTTCATGCGCTGCCTACAACCTCGCCGACTTTATGCGAACCCTCGCGTTGCCGAAGTAGGTGGAGCATTGGTAGCTGACCACCATCAGGGAGAAGCCGATCAAGATCGGAGCCAAGGTCGTTGCTCATGGCCGCTACGTGACGTTCCAGATGGCCGAAGTCGCGGTGCCGCGCGATCTGTTCCGGGACATCCTTCGACGGATCGATCAACTGCGACGCCCTGTCCCGGCAATGCCTGAACGGAGGGAAGAAACAAGGGAGAGCGGGGGGATAGGTGTGTCCGGCCGGATGAGGCGAATCGACCCGGAATCGGCCGCCGCACGCGGCCGGTCCGCCCTGTCCGGCGCTGCTCGGGCTCGAGAACGGTTTATGGTTCCCCGATACGGCCTGTTCCGCTATCATCGCGGCAGACGATGGAAGTCATCTGGGGAATGTCGGTTAATACAGGCCTGTACCTGCTCGTCCGACAGCTCGCCTTCCAACAGCTGGCGGCAGACGCCATTTGACACGAACGTCAGCTTGTAAAAGCATGCTTACAAGTTATCCGGGTTTCAACGTCAACCGAGGGACGAGGATCAATCGGGAAGCAGGGGGAAGCGCAGACTAGGCGACAGTCGTGCCGTTGCACGGTCTCAAACAAGGGAGGAAATTCTACCATGTTCAAGACAAGACGCGTGCTTGCCGCTCTGGTGATCGCCATCGCCGCGATGGCCGGCGTGGAGTCGGCACAAGCCCAGGAGCCGATCAAGATCGGCCACGTGGCCGCGCTGTCGGGCGCCTCGGCGCAGTCCGGCGAGGCCATCACCCGCGGGCTGCGGGTGGCGATCGACGAGATCAATGCCTCCGGCGGCCTGCTCGGCGGGCGGCAGATCGAACTCATCCAGCGCGACGACGAATCGAAGCCTCCCAAGGGCCTCATCGCCGCGCGCGAGCTGATCTTCAACGAAGAGGTCGCGGCCTTCTTCGGCGGCATCGATTCGCCGGTCTCGCTGGCCATCGTGCCGTTGGCGAACCAGGAGCAGGTGCCGTTCATGGGCGTCTGGGCGGCGGCGACCCCGATCACCCGCAACGGCGCCGACCCGAACTATGTCTTCCGCGTCTCGGCCGTGGATGCGTTGGTGGACGTCAAGCTACTCGATTACGCCAACAAGAAGTTCGGCGCTGAGAAGATCGGGCTGATGCTCATCAACAATCCGTGGGGCGAATCCAACGAGAATGGACTGGTCGCGGCGGACAAGGAGAACGACGCCGTCGAGATCGTCGGCATCGAGAAGTTCGAGAGCAACGACGTCGACATGGTGCCGCAGCTGACCAGGCTGAAGAACGCCGGCGCGGAAGCCATCATTCTGGTGGTCAACACACCGCCCGGGGCGCAGATGATGAAGTCGCGCGAGCGCATGGGTTGGATGGTCCCGGTGGTGTCGCATTGGGGCATATCCGGCGGCCGCTTCCCCGAGCTTGCCGGGCCGACGGCGGGAGATGCGCACTTCGTGCAGACCTACAGCTTCTTCGGCGAGCAGGGGCCCGTCGGGCAGCAGCTCATCGCCACGCTCAAGGAGGAGTTCCCGTCGATCACGGGGCCGGAGGACATCTTCTCGCCGGTGGGCACCGCCAACGCCTACGACGCGATGCATCTCCTGGCGCGCGCCATCGAGCAGGCCGGCAGCACCGATGGCGATGCCATCCGTCAGGCGCTCGAGGATCTCGACGGCGAATATGAAGGGCTGATCAAGACCTACGTCAAGCCGTTCTCTGCCGACAATCACGACGCATTGACCCCGGACGACTACATCATGGTCCACTACGACGGCGACCAGATCAAGCCGACTGATTAAGTCCGAGTCGGCCGGGCAAAAGGCGGCGGTTCATCCGTCGCCCCCGCGCCTTCAGCCGAGCTCCCATCCGTTCAGGACTACACGCTAGATGCTCGTCCCTTCAGCGATCATAACCGGGCTCGGGCTGGGCAGCATGTACGGCCTCCTGGCGCTCGGCTTCTACGTTACCTACTCCGTCTCCAGCACCGTCAACTTCGCCCAGGGCAGCACCATGATGCTGGGGGCGGTGCTGTGCTTCACCTTCTGGGTGACGCTCGGCTGGCCGGTGTCGCTGGCGGTGATGCTGGCACTGCTGCTGTGTGCGCTTTGGGGTGCCGCGGTCGAGCGCATCGCCGTGCGCCCCTTCGTGCGCCGTGGCTCAGATGCCTGGCTGATGGCAACGGTGGCCCTGGGCGTGGTGCTCGACAACGTGGTGCTGTTCACATTCGGCAAGGACCCGCGTGGCATGCCGCTCGGCCCGCTGGTGACGGAAACATTCACCGTCGCCGACCTCAGGATCCAGCCGCTGCAGATACTCATCCCCGCCGTGGGCCTCGGCATGGCGCTGGCCCTGACCCTGCTGTCGCGCGGCACCAAGCAGGGCAAGGCGATGCTGGCGGTGGTCCAGAACCCGGACGCGGCGCGCCTCATGGGCATCAATGTTTCCGGCTCGATCGTCTTCGCATTCGCGCTGTCGGGCTTCTTCGCCGGAGTGGCCGGTATCCTGATTGCGCCGTTGTTCACGATCTCGTCCACCATGGGCACGCTGTTCGGCATCAAGGCCTTCGCGGTGGCCATTCTGGGCGGCATCACCAATCCGTGGGGGGTCGTGGTGGCAGGGCTGATCTATGGCCTGGCCGAGGCGCTGATAACGGCGCTGCTCGGCTCGACCTACACCCAGATCGTCACCTTTTCGCTGGTCATCCTTGCACTGGCGCTGAGGCCGGACGGGCTGTTCGGTCGCGCCGCGGTGAAGAAGGTATGACCTGGCGCGTCGCCCTGATCGCCGTACCCGTCATCGCGCTGGTGGCGGTGGCGATCCACTTTGCCAACGGCTACCAGGTCTACATCATCTCGCTTGTCGGGCTGTCGGCCATCGTCGGCATCGGCCTCAACATTCTGCTCGGGCTCTCAGGCCAGATCTCGCTGGGGCACGTCGGCTTCTACGCCATCGGCGCCTACACCGCCGGGCTGCTCATGGTGCGGCTCGACTGGAGCTTCTGGCTGGCGCTGCCGGTCGCCGGATTTGTTGCTGGCGTGGCCGGGATGCTGTTGTCGATCCCGGCGCTGCGCGTGCGTGGTCCATACCTTGCCATGGTCACCATCGCGTTCGCCTTCGTGGTTGAGCAGGGTGCTGCCGAGTGGGAGGAACTCACCGGGGGCTGGAACGGGCTCATGGGCATCCCGAACCCCTCGCTCTTTGGCGATGTCTTCGGCCAGCGTGAGATCGCCTGGATGGTGCTGGCGTTGACAGTGCTCGCGCTGGTCCTGTACAGACGCCTGAGCACGAGCCCGTGGGGCAATGCGATGCGCGCCATCCGCGATTCCGACGTCGCGGGCCAGTCCATCGGCCTGCATCCGACCCGGCTGCGCGTATGGGCCTTCGGGCTTTCCGCCGTGGCTGCCGGCCTCGCCGGGAGTGTGTTCGCCTCGATGACCAGCTTCATCAGTCCCGAGTCGTTCCCATTCTTCGAGTCGATCCTGTTCCTGCTGGTGGTCATGATCGGCGGGGTCGATACGGTGCTGGGACCGGTCATCGGAGCGGTCATCGTCGTGCTGCTGCCGGAGGTGCTGTCCGGGCTGGCGGAGTACCGGCTGCTGTTCGTGGGCCTGCTGCTCGTGATCGTTCTCAGGCTGGCGCCGGAGGGCGTCGTCGGACTTGCCGGCCGTTTGCTGAAGCGCGAGCGCGGGCCGCAGGTCCCGCGCCAGCGCCGCGACGTCGCCGCGTTCCTCGGTGAGGCCCGCCTCGACCAGGCCCTCAAGGTCAAGGACCTGTCGGTCTCCTTCGGCGGCGTGCGAGCGGTTCAGAACCTCAGTTTCGAGGCCGTGGTGGGCCAGGTCACCAGCATCATCGGGCCCAACGGTGCGGGCAAGACCACGGCACTGAATCTCATCGGCGGCTACTACCGACCTAACGGTGGCACCGTGTTGATCGGCGACCGTGACCTCGCCGGATTTCCCTCGTACAGCGTGGCGCGCGCCGGTGTCGCGCGCACCTACCAGACGACACAGCTTTTCGCCCACATGAGCGTGCTCGACAACGTGCTGGTCGCCATGCGCCGCGGCGACCTGCCGGTGCGCCTGCTGTTCGCCGGCGAAGAGCCTGTCGAACGCCTGGAAATGGCCGAGAGTCTGCTCGCCTTCGCCGGCTACGAGGGCCGGCTCGACGTCGCCGCCGGCACCCTGCCGCACGTCGAGAAGCGCCGCGTGGAGATTGCCCGGGCGCTGGCATTGAGGCCGTCGCTGCTGCTGCTCGACGAACCGGCTGCCGGACTCGGCAGCGAGGATACCGTGGCCATCGGCGCGCTCTTGCGCCGGCTTGCCGACATTGGCCTGGCGGTGGTGCTCATCGAGCACGACATGAGCCTGGTTATGAGCATATCCGACCGGGTCGTGGTGCTGGACGCCGGCGCCAAGATCGCCGACGGCGCGCCGGCGGACGTGCGTACCGATCCGGCCGTCCTCAAGGCCTATCTCGGCGAAGAAGAGCTGACGGGGCGCGGTCGCGCTGCGGCCTATGTTGCGGAAGACGGCGCCGTGCTCACCGCCACGGGTCTGGCGGCCGATTACGGTGCCGCACCGGCACTGCGCAGTGTCGACCTGGAGGTCAGCAACGGCGAGTTCGTCGCCGTGCTTGGCGCCAACGGCGCCGGCAAGTCGACCTTGATGCGAGCCCTGAGCGGACTGCACCGGCCGATCGAGGGCGAGGTGCAGTTCTATGGCGAGCGGATCGAGGCCTATGCCGCCCATCGCATCGCGGCCGAGGGGTTGGTCCTGGTGCCGGAGGGCCGTCAGGTCTTCCCGGAGCTCTCGGTCGTCGACAATTTGCGTCTTGGCGCCTATGCGCGTCCACCGCGCGATCTCGGCGAGGAGGTCGAGCGCTTGCTGGAGCGCTTCCCGCGGCTTCACCAGCGCCGCCACCAGCGCGCCGGGCTGCTCTCGGGCGGCGAGGCGCAGATGTTGGCCATCGCGCGCGGCTTGATCGCCAGCCCGAAGATGCTGCTGCTGGATGAGCCGTCGCTCGGACTCGCGCCGTCGCTGGTCCAGGAACTCTACACGATTCTCGCCGAGCTGCGCGACGAAGGCGCCACCATCCTGCTCGTCGACCAGACGGCAGCGCTGGCGCTGTCAGTGGCCGACCGGGCCTATGTGCTGGAATCCGGTCAGGTGCGCCGGAGCGGGCCGGCAGCCGAGATGCTTCAAGCCGGCGGCCTGGAGCAGGCCTATCTCGGCGAGCTTGAAGACTCCCCATGAGAGACAAAGGAGACTTGCTCCTATGGACCTGATCTTGAGAAATGCGCGCCGGCCCGATGACACCGAGACCCTCGTCGACATCGGAATCGACGCCGGTCGCATCGCCGCGATCCAGCCGCAGCTTGGGGCGGAGGGCGAGGAGATCGATGTTGCCGGACGGCTCGTCTCGCCTGGTTTCATCGAGACCCATATTCATCTCGACAAGTCCTGCATCCTCGAGCGCTGCCGCGCCGAGCGTGGCGACCTCGACGAGGCGATCGCGGAGGTTGCCAAGGCCAAGAAGGCCTTCACGCCGGAGGACGTGTATCAGCGCGCCAAGCGCACCCTGGAGAAGTGCATCGCCAACGGCACCACTCACATGCGCACCCAACTCGAGGTCGATCCCGTCATCGGGCTGCGCGGGCTGGAGGGCGTTCTGCCCCTCATAGACGAATACAAATGGGCCATCGACATCGAGATCTGCATCTTCCCGCAGGAGGGCCTGCTCAACAATCCGGGCACCGACGCATTGATCGTGGAGGCGCTGAACAAAGGCGGCTCGCTTGTGGGGGCCGCGCCCTACACCGACACCGATCCGCATGGCCAGATCGACCGCATCTTCGAGATCGCCCGCGAGTTCGACGTCGACATCGACATGCACCTCGACTTCGGCCCCAGCCCGGATGACCTCGACCTGAACTACGTCTGCACGCTCGCTGAGAGCTACGACCGCGGCGGCCGCACGGCCATCGGTCACGTCACCAAGCTTTCGGCAGCGCCACGGGAGACTTTCGCCGCCGCGGCCCGGCGCATGCACGATGCCGGCGTGGCGCTCACCGTTCTTCCCTCGACCGACCTGTTCCTCATGGGGCGGCACATGGAGCACAGCGTGATGCGCGGGGTGACGGCGACTCACAGGCTGATTCACCACGGCGTGAACTGTTCGCTCTCCACCAACAACGTGCTGAACCCGTTCACGCCGTTCGGTGACTGTTCGTTGCTGCGCATGGCGAACCTCAACGCCAATATCTGCCAGATCGGCGCCAAGGACGACATTCGCGAATGTTTCAACATGATCACGACGCGTTCGGCCAGGCTCATGAATCTGAAGGACTACGGTCTTGCGCCCGGTCATTCGGCCGATCTCGTGGTGCTTGACTGCGAAAGCCCCGAAGCGGCGGTGGCGGAGCTTCCGCCGGTACTCTACGCCTTCAAACGCGGGCGACGCACGGTGACCCGCTCCCCCGCCGTCCTGCATCGCCCGAACTGAAGGCGCTCGGCGTGGCGATCGCTCCTTCGGACCCCGATGGGGTCGTGTCGGCCGACACGCTCGGCGCCTTTTGCCGTGACAACCAAGTGGCGATCGCGGGCGCCGCCGAAGGGCCGCTGGCCAGGCTCTCCTTCGCCGTGAAGGATATCTTCGACATCAAGGGCACGCGCACCGGCTTCGGTCATCCGTTGTGGCTCGCCAGCCATGCACCAGCCGACGCGACGGCCGCTGCGGTGCAGCGACTCCTCGACGCCGGCGCAACGATGGTGGGCAAAACCCATACCGACGAACTCGCATACAGCCTGACCGGCGAAAACGTGCACTATGGCACACCGGTGAACCCGTGGGACCGCGACCGCGTCGCGGGAGGCTCGTCGAGCGGTTCGGTTGCCGCGGTTGCCGGCGGGCTTGTGGATTTCGCCATCGGCACCGATTGCGGTGGTTCGGTGCGCCTGCCGGCAAGCTACTGCGGCGTCATCGGGATGCGGCCGACGCACGGCCGCGTGCCGCTCGACGGGGCGATCCCGTTCGCGCCGAGCTTCGACTGTCCCGGTTGGTTCGCGCGTACGTCGGAGGTTTGCGAAGCCGTCGGCCGCGTACTGCTCGCTGACCAGACCGAGCCGCGAAAGCCACGCCGGCTGCTGCGCGCCCGCGACGCCTTCGACCTCGTCGACCGCGAAGTGGTACAGGCTCTGGAGCCGGCCGTTGCGGCACTTGTCAGCCATATCGGTACGCCGGAGGACGTGGTCGTCAGCCCTCAGGCGCTGCGCGACTGGTTCCAGGTCTTTCGCACCCTGCAGGCAGCAGAGATCTGGGCCAATCACGGGGCCTGGATCCGCGCCAACCGACCGGAGTTCGGACCCGGGGTGCGCGAGCGCCTCGAATGGGCCGCCGCAGTCGGCGAGGCCGACGTTGGCGCCGCCAAGGAGGCGCGCCAGGCGGTCGTGGCGCGCCTGGAGGCGTTACTCGAGCCCGGCGACGTCATGTGCCTGCCGACCTCGCCGCGGGTGGCGCCGCTGAAGAATACAGCCACAGACACCCTCGAGATCGAGTACCGCCACCAGGCCATGTGCCTTTTGTGCATTGCGGGGCTCGGGGGACTGCCGCAGATCAATCTGCCGCTTGCGCTCCTGGACGGCTTGCCGGTCGGCCTTTCCATCATCGGACCGCGCGGCTCGGACCTGGACCTGCTGCAGGTTGCGACTAGCTTGGGCGTTCGGGCGCCGACGCCCTCACGGCAGTAGGAGCGGCTCGAGCCGGACGGTTTAATTGGCGGAGGCGAGCAGGCTGGCGTTGCCGCCGGCAGCGGTGGTGTCGATGCACAGATGACGCTCGACGAAGTACCGGACGGGCGCGATGACCTCGGTTTCGAGCGCCACGATGGCGCCGGGCCGTGCCGCCAGGGCGAGGCGAAGCTCGCGCGCCCACTCGGACCGCCCGGCGGCGGCCACCGCAGCGAAGCCGCGGCTGTGCCTGAGCACGCCGGGTCGGATCGTGCCGTCGCGGACGGCCACCGGCGCGTCGGCAGCGACGAGCGGCTTGGCCAGCGCCTCCGCGCCTGGGGCCGCGACCACCGCGGCACAGCCCGCGGCCAGCGCCTGCACCGCCTGGGCCACGGCGATCTCGGCGGAGGGCCCGAGGCACAGCACGGCTCCTTTCGGGTGCTGGCTCAGCCGGTTGCTCTCGCCCGTCGGCCCGGGCAGGGTGAATGGGCCATCACAATTTCAGCGCGCCTTACGTCACCCACGAACAGCCTCAGGAGGCCGGCGGAACGCCCGTGATGACGATCATCGCATAGTTGCCGGCGTTCCCTGGAGGGCTCACAGGTGAATGAGTGCTATATCTAGTCCTCAAACGACAGGCCATGACTATATCCAGTGCAGGCGGTGCAGTGGTATCCTGCGCGGAGATGAGCCGGCCTCGATGGCTAAGCTGGCAAGGGAGTGGCGAATGGCTTGGCGAGGATTGCAACCTGGGGGCAGTCTCTCCCCACTATCGAGACATCCGGCAAGAAGATATGCCCGCACTGCAGCGGCGCGAGCCGCACGAACTCAACTCGGCAGGTGCTCGGTTGCTGCCGTCGGCGCCGGCAGTGTCAGGCTTGCGGTGCGCGTTGGACGACGCTGGAGCTCCGGACCACACTGGCCAAGAGCTCCTGGAGCCTCTGGGGGCCGTGGCAGGCTCCTGACGACAAGCCGCTAGTGAGGCTGCCTCGGTCGTCGTAATCCGACGCGGTTCCGCATACAATTTCCGCCTTCAAAGCACAAGGCGCGGACGGCGCCACGGCGCCCGCCTGCCGGAGTGGTTATCCTCGGGGATTTCCTATGCCTCTGGTCTTGACGTTGGCCTCGATCACTTCGACGCCGACCGCTCGAGCCCGCCGGACCATATCCGCAGTTCCCCTTCCTCCGGGGGACGCCACAACCAGAGCCAGCTTGCCTTCGTCCAGCATCAGCTGATTTCGGATAGGGCCTGCCTTGCGCCCAAGCTTCTCCCAATCGGCGCAGTACTTGATGTTGTGGATACACTGGCG